>SXGQ01350368.1_pt1 | contig 23647 bp, 16 predicted proteins | sample 3178371 | NCBI WGS metagenome assembly SXGQ01 (sample SAMN11356859, study PRJNA531348) | freshwater metagenome | isolation source: freshwater sample F1-20 | place: China: Fuxian Lake, Yuxi | collected 2017-12-25 | reverse complement strand
GTGCGGCAGAAGGGGGGCTGAATACGGTGCCTCCGGATTTCCTGAGGCTGCTGCCGCGTAGATCTGATCGAAATAGATCTGCCGATAATTATAGGGCCGGAAGTAGTAGTTCCCCTTGGCGACCGGAGAGATCGGTGCTGTTGGGAACATATTGCCCGGGCTCAAGTGCAGCAGAGCGTCCTTGCGCAGCGGGTGCATGTGGAAACGAGTGGCAGGACTGTTCGTGTAGATGGGAGCCCTGTGAAATGGGTATCCCACAATTCCGGGAGTGTAGATCAGGTCGAGCGGGGCCACAGTTTGTCCCGGAGGACACCAGGCAGCCGCAGGTGCCGCCGGTGGCGGACAATATGAGGTCATGGGCGAAATGGGCGTCATGCAGCACATTGGGGCTGAGGGAGCAAGGGGCACCATGCCGTGGCACAGCGGCTGCTGCGGAGCGTACTGCGAGAGGTACATCGGTACTGGTGGAAACATTGCGGGTGAGGGCATCCCCGGGGGGCACGCGGGCCCGGCATATACAGGTTCAGCGGGCACGTACAAGGGCTCTGCCACAGGTTCATCGATTGGCAGGCCGGGCTGTGCATGTGGCAGTTCTGGAGGAATTTCGGCTGATGGGACCGGAGGAACTGCGGGCACCTCCTGAGCAATCAGGACTGCCTGACATGACGCGACGGCGGCAGCAGCCAGCAGGCTGCAAACTTGCAGTTTCATGAGAAGTCCATTTCTGCGAATAGATCGGGGCTGACAGGCCGATGCTGCACTGCTTCTGCTCCCAAAGCCAGCACTCGGCAGATGTTTGCATCGTCAGGATGCTCGGCAGGCAGGCAGAGGCGGCGGGCGGGGGTGTGGGAAAACCCAGAAGTTCCGCCTATTGGTGCGTTGGAATCGCTGAAGTCGGCAGACAGCCTCGATTGCGATCAACCGTCAGAACCAGAGTCGTCGGCGCATTTGGATCAGCGAGTGGCTGCCTCAGCTGGCTGGGTGCTTTGCTGTGACCTGGTGGTTTGCGTGATGCGGGGCGAATGGGGCGGGCGTCATCTGGCCAGTGGCCAGTGGCCAGTGGCCAGTGCCCTTGAGTCCTCTCAGTGGCATCAAGCACAGATGTTTCGGTGCGGTTGTAGGGAAAAGTCCTGCGGTGACAGGCATCCGCCGAAAAAAAGTAATCCAAGGGGGAAATTCCCGCAGAGACATTGAAGTCCGTTGGAATCCAGTCCAGTGGATGGGGGAAAATGCCGATGCTGCCCGTGACAGGTATGTGCTGCGGTGTCAGGGCTGATCCGCGGTGACCTTTGTCCGCCGCTGGTTTGATCCGGTTGCGGTGCTGTTTTGCGAAGGATGTGACAGCGATGGGACGACTTCTGCAAGCGATGGCGGCGTTGCTGCCGGTAGCGTTGGGGGCGGCTGTTCTGGGGCAGGAACCGGCCGTAGATCCGGCGGCGGTTGAGGGCATCAATCGTGCGATCTCGCATATCAGTGAGCCAACTGCTGAACTGCGACTTGAACAGGGGCATTCGAAGGTTGTGCTGTTCAAGCAGAACGTCTCCCGAGCCTCGATTGCCGATCCCAGCATCATCGAGACCACGCCGTTTACGACTCGTGAGCTGGAACTGATTGGGAAGTCTCCCGGTCGGACGACGGTCTCAGTTTGGCTGGGCGATGAGAATGCGGAGGAGCTTTTTAGCTTTGTGGTGCATGTGACGCCTCAGGCTCGCGATCTGTCAGTGCGAGATATGGAAATCAAAAAACTTGAGCAGCAGGTGTCGCGGCTGTTCCCTAACAGCTTTATACGTCTGATTCCCGTGGCGGACAAAATCATCGTCAAGGGGCAGGCGAAGGACGCTGAAGAGGCGTCACAGATTATGTCGTTTCTGCGGCGTGGCGGGCAATCTCAGGGCCAGGGGGGCAGCGGAGCGTTTGGGACTGGGACTTCAGACGCTGCTCTGGCAAATATGGAGGAGATCAATCTGGATTCGGTGGCGAACTCCATGACGATCATTAATCTGATTCGCGTGCCGGGAGAGCATCAGGTGATGCTGAAGGTGCGGATCGCTGAACTGAAGCGATCTGCGGTGCGGAAGTTTGGTGCCAGTCTGGATGCTGAAGTCAGTGACTTCATTTTCGGCGCGGGTGGAGCGGCGGGGAACGCTGTCATCAGCGGCACGTTTTCTGAGAACAGTTTCAAACTGTCGCTTGAAGCGCTTGAACAGCATAAGGTGGCCAGGATTCTGGCGGAGCCGACACTGGTGACTATCAGTGGTCGGTCGGCGACATTCATGTCGGGCGGTGAATTTGCCGTACCAACGGTCGTCGGTGTCAGCGGAGTGGAGGCAGCATCGACATCGTTCAAGGGCTACGGCACTTTGTTGACGTTCACCCCAACTGTGCTCGATAAGGATCGGATTCGCCTGCAGGTGAATCCGCAGTTCAGCACGCTGAATACTGCGACGAGTGTCAATGGGATTTTTGGTACGGACACGCGATCTGCAAGCACCACTGTGGAGCTGCGTGAGGGGCAGGTGCTGGCGATTGCCGGCCTGACGCAGTCACAGCAGAGCGGGGGCACAACTCGCTTGCCCGGCTGGGGCAACATTCCAGTTCTTGGTGCCCTGGGGGCTTCGAATTCAGCCAGTTCTGACGAGGTGGAGCTGCTGGTGATCGTGAGTCCGGAGATTGTCCACGGCGTGGATGCCAGCGAGGTGCCGCAGTTGCTGCCGGGAGTCAATGTTACCGAGCCGACTGAGGTTGATTTCTTTCTGCGGAATCGTATTGAGGGGCGTCCCGGACATTATCATCGGGCGACAGTGTGGCCGAATTATCGCGACCAGTTGCTGCACCCCAATCTGTACTTCAACAGCTATGAAAACAGTGCTCGCTACTTCTCCACGGGCAAGGTTGGCTTCTCTCAGTGATCGTTCAGTCGATTCCGGATATGGGAGTAAACAGTGAGCACATCAATTTCATTGCGAATGCTGTTGGCGGGCTGCGTGTTGTCGGTATCGGGGTGTATGCGGGACAAGATCACGGTGCCAGCGCCACTGCCGGAGCCGCCGGCGGCCCTTGGCACCAGCGTGCGTCCGATGCTGGATCTGCAGGAAGCTCAGGGCGAGGCGACGGACTTTGTGATTTACGAGCATGAGTTTGTGGCGGGGACTGCGAGACTTAACCCTGCGGGTGAGGCTCATTTGCGTCAAATTGGTGCGCGCGCGGCACTCGTGCCGTTCCCGATTCTCGTGGAGAACTCTTCGGAGGAAATTGCCGCCATGGTGGAGAACTGTCCGCCGTGTGCTGAGCTGGATGCGCAGCGGCGGAACGTTGTGGTGGCGGCGCTGACCATGATGGGCGTTCCGGCGGCGTCTCAGAGAGTGCTGACGTCACCGGCTCTGTCTGCCGGACTGACGTCAGCGGAAGCTGAACGTGCCTTTGGTGGGGCGATTCAGGGGAATGGAGCCGGGGGTGGTTTGGGAGCATCCGGAGCGAGCGGTGCCGGTGGCGGCGTCGGCTTTCGATGAGGTGGCGTGTGTGAATCGTTGTTGGTTCAGAGAGTTGGTTGCCTTCCGAGGGTTCAGTCATGCTTAGCAGGTCGCATCGCAGGGTTCTGAAGGCACTGCTGCCGATGGTTCTCTCCGGCTGTGCGGTCAGTCAGAGTCTGACTGACAGGCTGCCGACGCTCGGACGCGATCGGTACAGCGAGCAATTGCTGGCCGCGCGGATGGCAGAGCAGAGCGGGGAATTGCTGCGAGCGCGAAAAAGCTACGAGGAACTGCTGAAGCGTCACCCGGACAAGGTGGATCTGCACCACCGGCTGGGTGTGCTCTGTCAAAAGTCCGGAGATGAGCAGGCGGCGATCAGCTATCTGAGCCGGGCTCACGAATTGTCGCCCACAAGTGTGGAGGTGTTGTGTGATCTGGGGTATTCGCATTACCTGCAGGGCAAAACAGAGGAAGCTGTCGAGGTTTTCCGCAGGGCACAGCAGATTAATCCTTCTCATCCGCGAACCCAGTCCAACCTTGGAATAGCCCTCATTGACATTGGCGAAATTTCTGCGGCCATGACGACGCTGCGGCAGTCGATGGGTGAATCCGATGCCGCGTCGACTGTCGGCTTCGCACTTGCTCAGAAGGGTGATCTGCTAAAGGCCCGTGAGTACTTTACGCGGGCAATTGATGCGGATCCGAACAGCCAGAAGGCCGCAGAAGCTTTGGTGCAGCTTGGGGAGTTGCTGGCAGCCGAGAACAATTTGGCTCTGGGCAATCCGGCGGAAGGAAATTCCACGCGTCAGGATGGGAAGGCCGGCGAAGGCGTGGTGACGACAGAGTCGCGGCCGGCAGTGGCTGAGACAGTCGATTTTGAGTCCCTGTATTCCCAGAAGATTGAACCTGCGGTGACGACCGGGAGTCAGGCAGGAACGGTATCCAGGCCGGCCCCCGTCGAAAAAACAACGACGCTGAGTGCCTCCGGGAACGCGGTGGTCGAGAGTTTTTCGGCCTCGTCCGTGCCTGAATCCGGCGTGTTGCTGCCTCCCATTGAAAGTTCCCAGCCGCGTCAGCAGACAAATAACATTCAGGCGAACAGTGTCCCGAGGGTCCAGTTGAGTCATACGTCGCTTCGTGCTGATGAGTCAGCGGCAAACACCCGTTTTTCAACAGTCGACGCCGGCCTGGAAGATCTGGCTGGCTTCGTTGAATCAAGCCCGGCCAGCAGTCCGGTCCAGGGGATCAGGAGCCTTGAAGATCGACGGCGCAGCGGCGGTCTGATCGAGCCCATGCTGGGTGCCAGCGAGCGGTCTCGCAAGTCAGTCTCCGAGGGAGGACGAAGCCTGCCGCCCGTTACCGAGTCTGTGGAACATGGCCCGCGACGACCGTCGGCAAGTGAGCGGTCCGTCGGAGCAGAAAAGATAGCCTCGTCGCAGGAACAGGTGGTCGGAGCAGCGGAGCAGGCTGCAGATGCTGTGAAGACTTCGGCAGCAAACCTGCCAACAGCAGCCCCGCAGGCGGTGCCGACCCAGGCCGCGGCAGGCGTCGCGGCCGCCGGGACCCAGATGGTGCTGGTTCGCGATGCTTCGGGACAGTTTTTCCAGATGCCGCTGGTGATGCCCGCGATGCCTGTGGCCGCACAGTCTCAGGCAGCTCTGCTGCCCGCGCCCGTGTTTTCTCAGATTCCTCAGGTCCAGTCGTTGCCGATCGCACCGCAGGTATCGCCCGGAACTTATGCTCAGACGGTGCAGCAGATCGCGTTTCGACCTGCAGGTGATTTGTCTCAGGCGTATCCCCAGCCCGGTGCGGTTCCCATGCTCCCGCAGATTTATGCAAACGGCCAGCCGATCAATCCGGCGGCAGCGCAGGCATCGACTGCCCCACCAGTCGCGTCATCGCCATACCCGCTGGCCAGCCAATACGCGCCGGGACCGCAATACCCTGTCTCAGCTCAGTATCAGCCTGCGCCCGCCCATCCGCAGTCACAGCAGTACGGCAGCACGCCGCAATATTCGGCAGCTCCTCAATACTCTCCAGCTCCTCAGTATTCAGCGGGTTCACAGTATTTGCCTGCCGCACAGTACTCGGGGCCTCTGCCTGCGATGCCGCAGCAGTACCCCGGCGTCAATTCGTCGTCATCACAGCCGGTGGACGGAATGCAGCCCTTGCAAGGCATGCCGCAGCTTCAGAGCGGAACCGGATCACTGATGTCAGAACCGGCACATCAGGGACTGCCTTCGATGTCGATTCCGGCGGGGGCAGCTGCCGCAGCGCAGTCGTGGTCACCGCGAGCCGTCGCAGGCAACACCATGCAGATGTCTCAGCAGACAGCTGCCGCGCAGCAGTACTCGACCGCTCCGCAGATGTCGTCGGCAGGGAGCGGGGGCGCTGCTGCTTCGCGAATGACGGGTGCGCCTGCCTCTGTGGGTGGCTTGCCGCTGGCCTTCCTGCGTTCCTTCTATGCTCAGATGTCCCCCGAACAGCAGGCTCTCTTCTGGCGAGACCTGCGTCAGGTCCGCGGTGGCAGTGCCGCCGAGAAGGCTGTGTATCGTGAACTGGCAGAGTCGTCAGGCGGACTGGCGCAAATCGAAGCCGCGATTACGATGCTGGTGGCGTTTGAAGAACTGGAACTGGCGAATCGCCTGCTGTGGCAGGCCTCCGAGTCTGAGGACCCTACGGTCCAGCAGGCGGCTCGCACTGCCCTCGCTGTGCTTCCGGTTCGGACAGTGACGCGGCGGTGAGCTTATTTCAATGAGTAACCGTTTTTCAGCAGCTTGTCGATCAGTCGGATTTCGTTTTCTGCAAGTGCTCGACCGCGCGGCTGTTTCATCCAATTTGCCGCGGTGATGCCAGCTGCTGTGGGGTGGCAGAAGAGCTTGAGCTGTCGCGGCAGATGGTGTTTCATGACGATCCGCACTCGCAGCATGTGCCATGCGGAGGAAACCAGCCAGAGGCTGCGGAAGCTGCTCAGTCGAACGTCATGCTTCAGCAGTTTGCCGCATTCTCGAGCAATTTCCGAGATTTCTCCGGCGCCCGGCACGCTGATGATCTGCTGCGAGCGAGCGCCCGCCTGCTCGGCAAGGCTCAGCATTTGAGTGGCTTCGTCAGATTCGGTCTGCGATCCCCCGCGCCCACCGGCACACAGGAGCAGCAGACCAGTTTTACCCGCCAGCAGCAGCTGCACGGCTGCCGCGGTCCTCTGTTGCAGTTCTTCTGCGTCGGAGGATCCGCAGACAATAGCTGCATCGGCCTGCGGGGCTTCATCGCTGCAAAACAGGTCTTTGGGCAGTATGGTCATTGCGGATCCTGAGGGATGTCTGCCAGTCCATATTTGACCGCCAGAGATTCATACAGTTTCAGCTCACCGACGGCGACGGGCCCGCAGCAGGATGAGTATCTGTCGGAAAAATCCATTTTCGGAAGTCGATGATACTTGCGCACGAGGGATCCGCACCGCATGCAGAAGAGCTGGTAGCGTGCCCGTGGGGTTTTGCTGGTGCAGCGAGCCTTTGGCTGAGCCCCAAGCCTGACAGCCATCTCCTGCCAAACCTGATCGTGCGCGTGACCGGGACCGACCAGTGCGTGTGCCACTTCATGCCGAATGGTGTCCAGAGTTTCCTGCCACGAGTTCAACGCAATGATCGGCGCACTGAGACTGATGGTGCGGCGGTTGTAGCGACAGCAGCCGGCTCGCATTTTGGCCCGGTCCAGGGTGGTACGCCAGCCCTGTTCCCACAGGCCGTACTGCTGCAGCAGTTGATCGCAGCAGGCAATTGCTTCCTTCACTTCCGCCATAATTCGACTCCTTTCCCTTGCGCCGAAGGCTGCCCCGAGTGCAGCACCTGACCACCCCTGGCGCCGGGGCCAGGACCCAGTTCAATCAGCCAGTCTGCCTGTGAGAGCAACTCCTGATCGTGGTCTATGATAATCACCGAATGACCGGTCTGCACCAGAAAGTCGAGGCAGGCGACAAGATTCTGCACGTCATTCCCATGCAGTCCACTGGACGGTTCATCAAACAGGAACAGAGTGCGTCCTGAATTCGTCAGCTGGGCGGCTGTGGTTTCGCCGGCCGGTGTGTCCGGCAGGTCCTGCGGAACTCCGGCCAGCATGGCCGCGATTCTCAGACGCTGAGCTTCTCCGCCTGAGAGTACGGAGAGCGGCTGACCCAGACGCAGGTAGGACAGACCGGCCTGTCGGAGCGCATTAAGTTTTGTCTGAATCCGATAATTGGCGTGAAAGAAGCGAAATGCTTCGTCAGCCGACATCTGCAGAATCTCATCGATGCTGCGTCCCCGGTAACGAATCTCCAGCACGTCCGGGCGGAAGCGACGACCTCCACAGGCCTCGCAGACGGTTTCGATATCGGCCAGAAACTGCATGGGGACGGTAACCTGTCCGCGCCCTTCGCAGGCCGGACAACGACCCCCACGCGATGAATTGAAGCTGAACATGCCGCGGGTGAGATTACGGCGGCGAGCTTCATGAGTATCAGCCATCAAAGCTCGAATTTCATCAAAGATCCCCAGCCACGTGGCGGGGATGCTGCGAGTGCTGCGTCGCACTGGCTGCTGGTCCATCAACAGCACACTTTCCAGATGTTCAGTTCCGCTGATCGAGGCAACACGGGAACTCACGGGCTGCTGACGTACACCGGGCTGCAGGCGGGACAGCAGGTGCGGGTACAGAGTTTCTGTCATCAGGGAGCTCTTGCCACTGCCGCTGACACCGCAGATACCACACAGGACTCCCAGCGGAAACTCCACATCCGTGCCGACCAGATTGCGGCAGTGAATATCGGTGAGCCGCAACCAGTGCTGAGGTGTGCGCAGATCTCGGAGACGCGGTGTGCCGGCAGCCGGGCCGGTTTGTGCATGACGACCTGCCAGCAGTCGTCCCGTGGCGGTATCCTGCTGCGCCAGCCGTTCCGGCGAGCCCTGGAACACGATGCGACCACCGTCATCACCGGCACCGGGTCCTGTTTCGATCACCTCGTCCGCCGCGAGGATCACTGTCGGATCGTGTTCCACCACGACCACGGTGTTTCCTGCCTGCTGCAGTTCCCGAATCACAGTCATCACGCGGGCGGTATCGGCCGGGTGCAGACCTTGTGTTGGTTCGTCCAGCACGTACAGTGTTCCTGTCAGTCCGGAGCTGAGTGCGGCGACCAGCAGAGTGCGTCGCGCCTCGCCGCCTGACAGCGACTTCATGCTCCGTTCCAGCGTCAGGTATTCAAGGCCGCAGCGACACAGCAGATCCAGGCGCCGGAGAGCGTGTCGAAACGCAGGAGTGATGGCGTGGCGATCAGAGTTGGAAAGCTCCTGCTCTGCCATTTGCAGCCAGCTCATCAGAGCGCCGGCTTCAAGGCGACAGACTTCCGGCAGAGTCGCGCCGCGCCACCGTGCCGCTGCCGGAAATGCCGCCAGTCGTGTTCCGCTGCAGCCTGCGCACTGCTGCACGGAGGATTCGTCGCCGGCAGTACCGGTACCGCCACAATCCGGACATGCGCCCAGCGGGGAATTGAAGCTGAAATGCTGGGGTGTGATGTCACTGAATTCTGTGCCGCAGCCGGCGCATTCGAGCCGAAACGGGTAGATTATTTGGTGCCACGGGCGGTCATCGACAGTGACGCAGACCGAAGGTGCTGCAGGCTGCACATCGCTGAGCACCAGCAGTATATCGGCAAGCTGCAGTGCGGTCGCAGCGCTGTCCTCGAGTCTGGAGGACTGAGTCGGATCGGCTTTTAGACGATCCACAATAAATATCGTATCCGGTGGCAGTGGACTGCCGTGGGGCCACTGGTCAAGCGGTGTCTGCCGGGAATTCAGCAGACAGCGCGTGATGCCACGCTGCAGCCAGAACTCAGGAGTCGCCGGCGGACCGCCCCTCGCTTTTGCCAGCGGAAATCCCAGCAGCAGCCTGGCTCCCGGGACAGTCTGCAACAGAGCCGCAACGGCTGTCGCGGGCGAGTGGCGGCAGACGGCGATACCGCATCCAGGGCAGTGCGGCGTGCCGGCGTGGGCGAACAGGATCTGAAGTGCATCCAGAACTTCGGTGCGACTGCCCACCGTGCTCCGCGGTCCATCACCCCGGGCTGACTGGTGAATGGCCACGGCCGGCGGCAGGCCCGAGATGCGGTCGGCCGCCGGACGTTCAATCCGTTCCAGAAACTGACGCGCTGCCGGAGAAAATGTTTCCACGTACCTTCGCTGACCTTCAGCGTACAGCGTATCGAATGCCAGACTGCTTTTGCCGGAACCGCTGAGACCGCAGATTACCGTCAGCGATTCATGACGAATCCGCAGCGATACCTGTCTGAGATTGTTGACCCTGACTCCCTCCAGTTCGATACAGGCTTCAGGGGCCGTCAGTGAGGAACTCATCTTCAGTACTCCGGTATGCGCCTTGAATCTCAGAATCCCGGCAGACAAAGGTGATCGTGCCGGACGGGAGCGACGAGCTGTTCAGCCGCGGCGACGCAGCACAAAGACTGCATCACCCAGTTGATCGTCCAGTGGCAGTGGATTGTCGGCGTCGTAGCAGAAATCGTGAACACTCAGCAGTTCAAATTCGGGAACAGCCCGCAGCAGGCTGCGAAACTGATCGGCTCGATAAATCCGCAGCTGATGATCGCTGCGCAGCCGGATCACTCCGGAGGGCAGGGTTGCTTTCAGGCTGAACCGCACTGTCTCGAGGCGAGTCCTGCGACAGAATTGCAGTACCCGCACAGTGACCGTGACGGATTTTTTTCCCCGTCGCAGTGTCCAGCGCTCACAGTCTTCTTCGGCTGCATCCGGTGGCAGCAGATGAAAACCGAGGAGATACAGGCCGCCGGGTCTGAGTGCCCTGGCGACAGCCTGCAGGTGGCATCGTGCGGACCGCTCGTCCGTCAGGTGGCGAAATGTATTCACGAGACAGTGTGCGAGATCAAACGTCTCGCTGGTCTGGAAATCCAGCATGTCGGCGGTGAACACATTTGCTGCCAGCCGCCGTCTTTTCAGTCGCCGCAGTGTCTCACGCACACAGGTCGGGTTCAGGTCGAACGCGGTAACCGGCAGCCCGCGCATCGCAAGGTTCACGGTCTGACGGCCACCGCCGCAGCCAATTTCCAGCACCGCAGGACGGTTCGTATTCAGCCATCGGGATGCCATCTGCTGGATGAAATCGGCCTCGAAATCCGTCTCATCGGAAAACGCAAAGTCCCACAGGTCCGGGCGGTCATAACACTCCATGATGGTCTCCGAGCGACAGCGGTGCGGCAGGTGGCAGCCCTGCAGCGGCGAGAAGTTGACGGTTAGGCCTGTGAATCGCAAGTGGACGGATGACTTTTCCACACGAAAATCCTACTCTTAACAGCCTACTGCCAGTCGCGTCGTGGTCGATCGTCCGGCATCGAGATGGAACAGTGCAAGAAACGGAGCTCAGCTGTGAGCGTGCAATTCAGTGGAAGCGTCCTTCTGCGATCCCTGCGCGGGCTGCTTCTGGCGGGTGTGCTGGCGAGTGGACTGTACTTTGCCACGGGCTCCGTGTGTGGCGAGGACTGGCCGTGGTTTTTGGGGCCCCGACATACCGGCGAATCCGGGGAAACGGGGATTGTGCTGGACTGGACTGCGGGGCCGCCGCCGGTACTCTGGAAGCAGGCAATCGGCACGGGCTACAGTGCTCCGTCACTGCTGGGAGATCGGCTGGTGATTCATCACCGCCAGGGAAAGCAGGAAATCATTTCGTGCCGTCGCCGCAGCTCGGGCGAAGAACTCTGGCAATACACTTATGAGTCGGCGTTCGAAGATCCCTACGGCTACAACAACGGGCCTCGCTGTTCGCCGGTGCTGACGGACCGGTACTGTTTTACGCTGGGAGCGGAAGGCATGCTCTGCTGCGTGTCGCTGCAGGACGGCAGTCTGGTCTGGAAAAACGACCTGAAGGCGACTTTTCAGCTGCCTGAGTGGTTCTTTGGGATGGGGTGTTCGCCGCTGCTGGACGGTGAGCGTCTGATTGTACTGGTGGGAGGTCAGCCAAATTCCGGTGTGGTGGCATTCGATACTGCGACCGGCAAGGTGCTGTGGGAAGCGGTTGGTAAGCAGACCTGGGATGGTACTGAAACCCCCGAGGGCAACAAGTACGCGTGGACGGGGGAGGAGATGGTTGTCAGCTATTCGTCTCCGATGATTGCCGAGATTCATGGGCGACGACACCTGTTGTGTCTTGTTCGCCAGGGACTGGTCTCCCTGGATCCGGAAACCGGAGCCACGAATTTTCACTGGTGGTTTCGTTCAAGAGTGCATGAGTCGGTGAATGCCGCTCGCCCGATCGTTGTTGCAGATCAGATTTTTCTGTCGGCCGCCTATCAGGTGGGGTCAGCACTGCTGAAAGTCAGTCCTGACGGGCGTGCAGTCAGCCCGGTGTGGTCAGACCGCAGCAATCTGCTGGCGCACTGGTCGACTCCGATTCACGTGGATGGGTGCGTGTATGGTTTTTCGGGGCGGCACGAGAATGAAGGAGAGCTTCGGTGTGTGCGGCTGCAGGATGGTGGGCTGCAGTGGAGCACATCCGGGTTTGACGGAGATCTGACGAATCTGCGGGTGAACAGGGCAAATGGGAAGGTTGTGGACTCCGAGACGGGCAAGGAAATCCCCTACCCGTTTTTTGGCCGCGGCTCGCTGACTCGAGTGGGCGACCGGTTCATCGTGCTGGGTGAGCGAGGCACGCTGGCCGTGGTGGACGTGAACCGCGATCGTTTTGTGGAGCGTGGTCGTTTTTCTCTGGACGAGATTGGCAATCCGGCCTGGGTGGCGCCGGTGGTGTCCGATGGGAAACTGTATCTGCGGAGTGAAAACTGGCTGGTGTGTCTGGATCTGCAGAATGCGGTGAAGGCGAAGAATGCTGTGGATGGCAAAGTGTCCGGGGACTGATTGCTTTTGAGAATCAGTTTCGGCTGACGTTTATTCGTCCAGTTCTCGCCGGGGCGGTGATTGCGAAGTAGTTGACGACGGCCGCATCGATGGCTTCGCGGGTGGCACGGATGGGCGTATCGTGGAACTGGCAGTAGTTCTGCACCTGCAGCAGCAGGTCCCGGGCATGGCAGCACCGCATGGGGCGTTCGGCTTCGCGGTAGTGTCGTGCCAGCAGATAGTCCATGGTGCTGTCGTCGATGGGCACATTCATGCCGCGTGAGACGGATTCGAACAGTTGTCGAAATTCAGCTTCGGAGGGGTCTGAGATTTCAATTTTGTACGGGATGCGTCTCAGGAATGCCCCGTCAACCAGTTCGTGCGGCTCAATGTTTGTGGAGAACACCATCAGCAGGTCGAAGGGGAATCGGACCTTTTTGCCGGAGGGTGTATTGAGAAAATCGTAGCGACGTTCCAGTGGAATGATCCAGCGGTTGAGAAGTTCATCGATTGGCATTCGCTGTCGGCCGAAGTCATCGATGACCAGTGTGCCGCAGTTGCTTTTGACCTGCAGCGGGGCTTCGCAGACTCGCGATGTCGGATTGAGCTGCAGTTCGAGTTCGTTCATGGTAAGTTCACCACCGGCAATGATGGTCGGGCGGCGGATGCGGACCCAGCGGCGATCGATGTCCTGGGAGTCGAGGAGTCCGCTGCCGGCAGTGCTGTCATCGATTTCGGTGTGCACGCGCGGGTCAAAGATGCGGATGATGTCACCTTCGACTGCGACGGACCGGGGGATCCAGATGGTGGATCCGAAGGCTTCGGAAATCCGTTCGGCGATGCTGGTTTTGCCATTGCCGGAATTTCCGTAGAGGAACAGTCCGCGTCCGGCTTTGATGGCGGGCCCCAGTCTTTCGAGGATCTGATCGCTGAGCACAAGGCTGCGAAATGCGCGGCGCAGATCGGGCATGCGAATCTGCAGTCTGGACGGGCTTTGCAAGGCCACAGCGGTGGCGTAGTCCTCCAGCGGTACCGGGGCGGCACCAAAATAGCTTGATTCCAGGATGTACTGCCGGGCTCGTTCGCGGCCAGTGGGGGTCAGGATGAACTCTGAGTCTCCGGCGGCGGTTGTGCCGGACAGGTCGATGTGTTTTTCCTGCCGCAGTTGTTTCAGCAGAGGTTCGGTCAGCTTCCATGGCAGCCGCAGCTGAGCGGCGATCCGGCGTCCGGTCACGGCCGAGTTGCTGAACATGAACCGCAGAATGATGCGTTCGAGCAGGGCGTAGGTGACGCCGGCGTCCTTGAGTGTCAGTGGCTGGCGGGGGACGAACGTGTCGGAATCGGGGGATTCCTGTCGCGTGGGTGCGGCATCGCCCAGAATCATGTTGACCCGCTCGAACAGGTCTTCAAATGATTCGGTGGAAGTGCCGGTGTGTGAACTGTAGGAAGCAGACACGCTCTCAGTCTCCATCCGGCTCTGTCCGTAATGGCAGCGCCGGCGACAGCAAATAGTATCAACCGAAAACCACTAGGTCAGAAAACGTCGCTGGTCAAACGCTGTTGCAACGGGGCGACAAATCGGGAGAATGCGGAACAGGTTGGTGCCGGTTGCAGCAGATGGTGGGGTCCTGACGACTCTGGCGACGCGGCCTGATGTCGGTCGTTCAGTTGTGGAGGTGCGACGGTGAAGTTTGCGATATGCCAGGAACTGTATGAGGGTGTTGCGTGGGCTGAGCAGTGTCGGCTGATTGCCGAGGCTGGCTATGGCGGGATTGAGGTGGCACCGTTTTCGATCGCTGCCGACCTGCGATCTGTTTCGCGGGGAGTGTTTTCCCGCATGCGTGAGCAGGCAGCGGAGCATGGTCTGGAGATTATCGGTCTGCACTGGCTGCTGGCGAAAACCAGCGGATTCTATCTGACCAGCCCGGATGCTGCGGTGCGCCGTGCGACTGCCGAATATCTGTCCTTTCTGGCGGATGTGTGCGGGCAGCTGGGGGGCGATGTAATGGTGTTCGGGTCACCGCAGCAGCGCAATCTGCTGCCCGGCGTCAGTCGTGAACAGGCCGTGGAATATGCTGCAGAAGTCTTCTCTGCCGCAGCTCCGGCCTTTGCTGCGGCTGGCGTGACATTGTGTCTGGAGCCTTTGACACCGAAGGAGACGGACTTCATCAACACCTGTGCTGATGCGGTGCAGGTGATTGAGCGTGTGGGGCATCCTGCCGTCATGCTGCATCAGGATGTGAAGGCGATGCTGGGTGGAGAGACGGAATCGATACCGGTTCTGATTGATCGCTGGCGGGGTCTGTGTCGACACTTTCATGTCAACGACACGAATCTGCTGGGGCCAGGGATGGGTGCTGTGGACTACCATCCAATTCTTGCTGCGCTGCAGTCCAGCGGATACTCAGGTTGGGTCTCTGTGGAAGTCTTCGACTATTCACCAGGCGCGCAATTCATTGCTGAGAGCAGCATTCGTTACATGCAGCAGGTGCTCAGTGAGTTGTGAAATTCCGGCTGATGCTGCAGGACAGTGGGATGCACTGAGCAGCAATTGCAGAAGCAGCACAGGTGTGTGATGCTGTGATGCAGACTGATGTGTGAGATGTGGCACGGCGCGACAACAGAGTGCAGCAGTGATGGTCACACTGACGATGAACGTGCGACGAATGGTGAACGTGGAGCAAGCTGATGTGACCTTGTCATTGATGTCAAAAAAAATCCTGAGATCAGTGTCAGAAAAATGTCGAACAGTCTTGCGTTATCCATATATTCACCTAACATTCTGACCACCAACAGCAGATTCTGTTGCACAAGTGCTGGATGCACGTGGCGAAGGACATCGCCTCTCAAAGCGGACTTCAAAGCGATCATCTTGCAAGAACGGAATCTGCGTCGCTGTTGTCACTGGGACATCAGCGAGTGATGTTTTGGTCCGTGGTTGTCCTGAGTGTTCAAAGCCCGGTAAGCCTTGGCAGGACTGCCACATCAAGTTCAACGTTTTCTGGAGGAACGTACTGTGGCAAAGAAAGCTGCAAAGAAGGCCGCGAAGAAGGCTGCTACTGCTGCACCTGCAAAGAAGGCTGCAAAGAAGAAGTGATCTGATCACTCCTTCGGATATCTTCCGGCGGCTGACAGTTCTCTGTCAGCCGTTTTTTTATGCGCTCAGTTGGATTCTTTCGGAAACTGGTGAAAACAGGGGGATTGGCCATGAAGTTGTCGAGCCACAAACGCACTGCTCCATCACCGTCAGGGCATTTATTGCTGTTGTGCTGCGGGCTGATCAGCGGCATTGTGTCCGCAGACGCGGATGCCGGTGAAGTCAATGTTGGTGACAGTGCACCTGCCTTCACTGCGCTCGATCAGGACGGCAGGCAGTGGAAATCAGAAGACCACGTGGGCAGCAAAATCGTGGTCGTATACTTTTACCCGGCGGACATGACCGGAGGCTGCACAAAGCAGGCCTGTGCGTTTCGCGACGACCTGTCGCAACTGAAGCAGAAGGGTGTTGAGGTGGTGGGGGTCAGCGGAGATTCGGTTCGCAACCACCAGCTCTTCCGCAAAGCTCACAGTCTGAATTTCACGCTGCTGGCCGATACCGAGGGGCGAGTGGCTGAAGCGTTTGGCGTTCCTGTGACGAAAGAAGAGAAGTCCGTGAAAGCTGTGATCGACGGTAAGGATGAAATACTGCTCCGCAGCATCACTGCCAAACGCTGGACCTTTGTGATCGATCGGGACGGGCGGATAGCCGCGAAAAACACCATGGTGGTGGCGGCTGAGGACAGCAGAGCAATCGCCGATGTCGTGGCGAAGCTGGCAAAGCAGCAGTAGTACCTTCGGGCAGCGAGATGAGATATCACAATGTGTGCATCGAGGCGGCAGCTCATCTGCTGCCGCCTCACGTGATCACTTCCGAAGAGATTGAGGCTCGGCTGTCACCGGTCTACGAACGACTGGGACTGCCGGCTGGTCGACTGGAACTGATGACCGGGATCCGTGAGCGTCGCTGGTGGGATCCTGGGATGCTGCCCGGAACGGTCAGTGTCCAGACTGCACGACTGGCTCTGCAGCAGTCCGGTTTGCCGGTTGATGTCATTGGCGCGCTGGTCCACGGCTCTGTTTGCCGCGACCGTATGGAGCCTGCTACGGCGGCGGGAGTACACCACGGAGCTGGTCTGCCTGCGGATTGTCTGGTGCTGGACGTCAGCAACGCCTGCCTCGGACTGCTCAACGGACTGCTCCTGATTGCCGACCAGATTGAACTGGGGCGGATTCGTGCGGGTATTGTGGTTGGTACAGAGACCGGTCGAGACCTGGTCGAAGGCACGATTGACAGCCTGCTGCAGGATTCGGCACTCACACGGCAGTCCATCAAGTCCGCTTTTGCGTCACTGACCATCGGTTCCGGCTCCGCGGCGATTGTGCTGTGTGATCGGCGACTCAGTCGCACCGGCCATCGCCTGCTGGGTGGAGCCTGGCTGTCCGATTCGTCGGCTCACAATCTGTGCGCCGGGGGAGTTGAGGCTGGGGGAGGGGACGGGCGTCCCCGCATGGAGACAGATTCCGAAGCCCTGCTGCACGCGGGGATCGCACTGGCCCAAAGAACGTGGCAGAAAACCCAGCAGGTGCTCGGGTGGCAGGCGGCCGATGTCAGCCGCGTCTTCACTCACCAGGTTGGTCGCCAGCACCGCACGGCTCTCATGCAGCGGCTGCAGCTGGATCCATCGCTCGATTTTCCAACAGTCGAATTCCTTGGAAACACCGGCGCTGCGGCTCTGCCGATGGCTCTGTCGCTGGGGATGCAGGCGGAACCGCCGCGTTCGGGTGAGCGATTCGCGCTGCTGGGGATCGGCAGCGGACTGAACTCCATTATGCTGGGAACTGCCCACAACTGATTCCGAAATGGTCGACTCTGAGAGACAGGCAGTCCGGGCGAAACGGGCAGACTTTGGCGCTTGTCCGCGACTTTTCCACTGCGTACACTAGACCTGACTTCGGACGTGGATTGCCGAAGCTTCGGAATCCCCGGATCTTTGCGGGCTGCAGGCCCTCATTCGGCCTTTCACTGTGGAATCTGGCTGATTCAGCCGTATTCCAACAGTCCGTTTTTTCGACAGACTCCCGAAGTACGTCTGTCGATGGTTCCCAGTGATATCAGGACCAGTCCCTTGAGAGCGTTGATCAGCGACATCCACGGCAATCTCGAAGCACTCCAGGCAGTGCTGGCCGATATTCGCAGCAAAGGGATCACCGAAATCTACTGTCTGGGTGACGTTGTTGGCTATGGTCCCAATCCGGCCGAGTGCATTGATCTGGTGATGGATCTGGATCTCTGTCTGCTGGGCAATCACGATCAGGCCGCATTGTTTGACCCGGAAGGATTCAACGCTGCCGCCGAGCGTTCCATCTTCTGGACTCGCAACGTCCTCGAACGCGGTGTCGGGCCGAAAGCTGAAAAACGCTGGGACTTCCTCGGGGAACTGAATCGTCGATATCGCGACGAAGCTTCGCAGACAATGTACGTGCACGGTTCAGCACGCAATCCGCTGAATGAGTACGTATTCCCTGACGATATCTACAACAAGGTGAAGATGGAGAAAATCTTCGCGCTGATTGAGAAGATCTGCTTCCAGGGGCACACGCACATACCGGGGGTTTTCACCGACACTCTGGATTTTCTTGTGCCCGAAGAGATCGGGTTTAAATATCGCATCGGCGGCGGCAAGATTATGGTCAACGTTGGGTCGGTTGGTCAGCCTCGCAACAATGACCCACGATCCTCCTACGTGACCGTGCACGATGACATGATCGAGTTCCATCGTGTGCCCTATGACGTCGAGACAACAATCTCGAAGATCTACGACATCCCGGAACTGGACAATTTTCTGGGTGATCGCCTGCGGGACGGACGCTGAAGTCGGCAAGGAAGATCACGGCAGGCTGTCGGCCAGTCGCCGCAGCCTGTGCTGTTCGCCAACGAGCACTGTGTCACCCTCTGCCAGCCCTTCACGGATTTCAGCCTGCGATTCGGTGCACTTCCCCGTAATCACCTGTCGTCTCTGCAGGCCGGTCGGGCTCGCCAGCAGGACTTCAGTCTGCGGACCGTTGCGAAAAACCGCCTGCACCGGGATCTGCAGCACCCCCGGACGATCCTCCACCAGAATCTCACACGTGGCTGTTGTGCCGAATGCGATGCTTGCAAGGGACTCTTCCGAGCCCAGCAATTCCAGCTGAACGGCATTGAACAGGTCGTTGGGTGCAAACCACGAGATTGGTGATGGGATGGGGGCGATCCATTTGAGTTCTGCTGACAGTTCCAGTGTCGGCAGCGTGGGAATTCGAACCACGGCGGGAAGCCCGACGGACAAGTCGAACACCTGTGTTTCACTGACCCGGCCAGCCACAATCATGCGATTACGATCGACGATTCGAAACATCTCCTGACTGTAATGGGCTGTGCCGCCGATTTCTATGTACTTGCCTTCGTCGCGATTGTGGCAGTAGATCAGTTCTCCGGCGCGGGTCGCTCGGATGGTGCAGGCACTGAGTGCCCGCTCAAGGTAGTCGACATGCAGCTGCAGTCCGGCCACAGACTGCTGCATCTCCAGAGCTTTTACCCGCTGCACAGCTGCGGCCAGTTCGTTCTGCAGTCCTGTGCGACGCAGTTCATCGGCAGCCAGCTGGGCATTGAACTGCAGCTCGGCCGATTTTTTGCGGTGATGGAAGGTCTCTGTCAGATTCAGCTTGCCTGCCGCCCGCAGCACGGCACGGTCTGCATTCTGTTTTTCCACCTCCCGAATATCCAGCTCGGCGATGCTGTTGATGCCGAGTGCTGACAGTTCACGAGTCCGTTCCCAGGATTCCTGAGCCATCGTCGCTGCTTCCTGACGCATGATCACATCACCCTCAAGCTGCAACAGCTCCTGAAATGCCTCCGCTTCCCGAAAGGCTGTTGACAGATCCTGCGTCGACTGTGCCTGCAACTGGTTGGTGCTGAGCCGGCGATCATTCTTCAGTTGCTGCAGAGTTTCTCCGGCCACCGCCGTTTGCCAGCCCGCTCTGGCCCGAATCAGCAGCAGCTTCTGGTCCCGCAACTTTGTGCGGATTTCAGCGGAATCCAGTTCGCAGAGTATATCACCGGGCTGCACCTGGGTTCCTTCGGGCAGCAATTCCACGATCTTGCGCGGCCAGTAGCGGCAGTCGTTGTATACGACGCCAGGCTGATGAGTGGCGATCTCCCCACGGACAGGAACTGTTCGCACGAGTCGGCCCCGTCGCACGACCTCGCTGCGAAATCCGCTGGCTTCGGCTGCCTGTTTGACCCAGACCCTCTGCCGTTTCGTGTCCGCTGGTCGGCGTTGCAGCCACAGACCACAAATCAGCATACACACGACCGCAAAGATTGCAAAAGACCGAACTCTGACAGGAGGCGGCACCACCGGTGGCTGAGCAGCAACACCGGCGAAGCTCTCAGGCTGGGCTGCAGTTGGCATCAGGCTGTGCTGTTTGAGAAGGCTGTTGTGATGAGGCAGGTTGATGAATGGCGAGGCTGGCACCTGGGCGTGGGAGCACCTCTCGAATGGTACTGCAGCAGCGGCCCGACAACCGGCGAAAATTTTTGAAAGTGTCAGATTGTCAAAGATAGTTGAAGTCTCCCAGGAATTGACGGCGGTTCTCTTGCAGTTTTGCACACGTTGTGCAAAAACACCCAGGCGACTGGTCGGCCGCACATTGGTGACTTCTCAGGAATGGCGGTATGTGCTGCGCAGTTCGACCAGGTCTGCTGCCCGCGACATCGTGGTCTTCCGAGATGATTCTCGGAAGACTGCCGTGCTTCCTGCCCGGGCTGAGTCGAGGCTGTGATGCAGGGCGTCTGCGAACTGCCTGTCCTCCGCTGTGGTCGCCGGATTGCGTATCCCGGATCCATGTGGTTTTGGATGCAGGAGTTTAATGATGTCAGGAAACGGTTTTTGCTGGGGTCGAATGGGGTTGATGTTGTCGCTGATGTGCACCTCCGGACTTCTCAGGGGTGGGGAACCGGGATCCGGCTGGACAAGTTTTCGCAATGGTGGTTCGTCCGCGGCCCATGGCAGTTTTCCAGTCGCATGGTCTCCGGAAAAAAACGTGGCCTGGCAGATCGAGTTGCCTGGTTACGGTCAGTCCAGCCCGGTAGTCCTCAGTGGTCGGGTATTTGTTTGCAGTGTCATCGGTCCCCAAAAGGAAGAGTGTTGTGTCAGCTGCCTCGAATTGGGCAGCGGAAAAGTTCTGTGGACTTATCGGCAGGCGGCGGCTGTGACCGGCCCGTCAAACTACTCGGCTGCCCGATCTGCGCCTACACCCGTGGTGGATGCAAGGGCCGCGTACTGTTTCTTTGAGGGTGGCGACATCGTGGCATTGTCGCATACTGGTGAATTGCTGTGGAAACGCAATCTCGCAGCAGATTACGGGCCATTTCTGAATAACCATGGCCTCGGCAGCTCGCCGACGCAGACAGACGACCTTGTGATTCTGAATCTGGAGCACCGTGGCCCATCATGTCTGCTGGCACTTCAAAAGCAGACCGGTGCAACTGCCTGGAGGGCGGAACGTCCTTCTGGAAGTTCGTGGACATCTCCGATTGTGGCAGAGATTAATGGCGAACAGCAGGTGATCGTCAGCTCTGCAGGTTCGGTGACCGCGTGGAGCCCGCTGGACGGAACGCGGTTGTGGACCGTCGGTGGCCTCGCCGGCAATTCAGTTCCGTCACCTGCAGCTGTTGACAGTCGACTGTTTGTTGGGGCTCGAGTGCCGGAATTCGGCTCGACTCAGGATGCTGCTCAGTCAAATCTGTGCCTGTCTCTCGGTGGGAACCCCGGTCAGGCTCCTGCTGTGCTCTGGCGTGCTTCGAAGTCTTTCTGTGATTATGCCAGCCCGGTTGTCAATGGCTCGCACGTGTACTATCTGAACAACGTCGGTGTGTTGTCGTGTCTGCAGACGGATACTGGTCGGCTGCAGTATATGGAACGACTGGGAACAACATGCTGGGCGACTCCGGTCGTTGCCGGACCCTATACGTGGTTTTTTGGAAAGGATGGCAGTACTCACGTCGTTAAGGGTGGAGCGAGTTTTGAAAGGGTCAGTGTGAATTTGCTGTGGGATCCCGTGAATCCGCCTAAGCCGGAATCGTATCGTGAGGGCGAGGGAAGTGCCTATGGCCCGCCGGCAGCCACGGAGAATGGGCGGACCGGGGGAGTGGCGGATGCTCCGTCGGATCCTGCGAAAGCTCCCGCGGAAGGTCGTCGCGGTGGTCCTGCAACTGGGATGCTGGCCGTGCTGATGAAGGCCGATGCAAACGCGGATGGGCTGATCAGCGAACAGGAGCTGCCGGCCGAGTTTCGGGAAATGCTTCCGCGCGTGGATTTGAATGGCGACAAATCTATTGACGGTGCTGAGATGAAATCCATGGAAGAGAGCTTTCGTAAGCGCCGCGAGGGGTCTCGGGAATCCGCTCGCGACCCTATCGTTTATGGCGTGGCTGCCGCCGATGGCAACTTTGTAATTCGGACGGGTACTCGGATCTACTGTGTACGCACCGACAATTGATTGGCAGGGAGGTCGTCCATCATTGTTAATTTCCTGCTCCGGGCGGCGGTTTTCGCAGTGCCGTTGGAGCGGAGAACTTTGATGGAGGCCTGCGTATGTCAAATTCCCTGTCGCTGAACGAATCTGCTGCCGCTGCCGCCATCTGCAATCGCCGTGTTGTAATCGCCGGCGGCAGCGGGTTCCTCGGCCTGTCAATTGCCACCCACCTGAACAGTCTCGGGGCAGAAGTGGTCATCCTGGCTCGCAGCAGCCCGCCTGTCGGGCCGTGGCGACACGTTTGCTGGGACGGGCGTACGGCGGGTGCATGGGCGAGTTGTCTTGAGGGGACCGCGTGTTTGATCAATCTGGCTGGACGCAGCGTCGACTGCATCAAAACACCCGATCATCAGGATGAGATCCTGCGGTCACGCGTTGAGTCAACCCGAGTCCTTGGAGCTGCCCTGCGATCCGTGGCGGCTCCACCACCGGTCTGGGTACAGATGAGCACCGCGCACATCTACGGAGATCCTCCGACTGCGTGGTGTGACGAAGATTCGGCAACAGGGTATGGGCTGGCACCATTTGTCGGCAAGGCCTGGGAGGAGGCATATCGTGACAGCGTGCTGCCTGCACAGAGGCAGGTCATTTTGCGGACGAGCTTCGTGCTGGGCCGTGACCGCGGTGCTGGTGCCAGTGCCATGAATAAGCTGCTGCCGCTGGCACGCTGCGGCCTCGGGGGGCGAGTCGGATCCGGACGGCAGGGCCTGAGCTGGATCCACGAAACCGACCTGTGTCGATTGATGACGCTGGCGGCAGGTGAGCCCACCATGCAGGGCATCTACGTGGCATCTGCCCCGCACCCCGTGACGCAGTCCGAATTCATGCGGGAACTGCGGCGAGTTGTGGGAATGCCTGTGGGACTGCCAGCCACTGAATGGATGGTCCGACTGGGAGCCCGCTGGCTGCTGCGGACGGATCCCGAACTGGCACTGTACGGGCGTTTTGTGCGATCAAAACGCCTGACTGAAGCCGGGTTCGAATTCCAGTTCCCGCAGCTGAAGCAGGCCCTGAATCATCTCTATGGGTGATGTTGGATGCAGTGAGGACTTTTCGCAGGCAGCAATGATCGATAGCATGTGCCGGCCTGCGGCTGCACACAAAACTGGGCCTGCCCTCAGTTGGTGGCTCCGTCCAGGCAAGGATCGCGTTGATCCGCTTCACCTCCCGGCCGGAATCAGACCATGCGAACAAAGTTCCCTGCACCGCGTCCTGAGGATTCCCGTGTGCGTGAAGCTCGGGGTAAATCCAGCGATGTGGTCAGCAATTTGATTTCCGGCCTCGTGGTTTTTTTGATTGCACTGCCACTGTGTTTGGGAATCGCTCTCGCCTCCGGGACACCACTGATTTCCGGTCTTGTATCAGGGATCATTGGCGGCGTTGTGGTTGGGTTGCTCAGTGGTTCATCCACCAGTGTCAGCGGACCAGCGGCAGGTCTGACAGCCATCGTTGCTGCACAGGTCAGAGGGCTGGGCAGTTTCGACGCATTTCTGCTGGCAGTAGTCATCGCCGGGGGATTGCAGATCGCACTCGGAATGCTGAAAGCAGGAAATCTGTCCTCATTTTTTCCGACCAGCGTGATTCAGGGACTGCTGGCGGCAATCGGAATGATTCTGATCCTTAAACAATTACCACATCTGCTTGGCCATGATTCTGATCCGGAAGGCG
>SXGQ01238503.1_pt1 | contig 23649 bp, 24 predicted proteins | sample 3178371 | NCBI WGS metagenome assembly SXGQ01 (sample SAMN11356859, study PRJNA531348) | freshwater metagenome | isolation source: freshwater sample F1-20 | place: China: Fuxian Lake, Yuxi | collected 2017-12-25 | reverse complement strand
TTGATGTCTTCCAGGTTGATTCCGCCGAATGTCGGCGCAATGCGCTGTACGAAGTCAACAACTTCGTCAGCAGTACGGGCATTGATACAAATCGGGAAACCGTCAACTCTGCCGAACTCTTTGAAAAGAAGCGCTTTACCTTCCATGACGGGCATGGCACCTTCGGGACCGATGTCTCCAAGACCCAGCACTGCCGTTCCGTTACTGACGATGGCCACGGTGTTCTTACGAATGGTGTACTCGTGCGACAAACCTGGATCATTCTCAATCGCAGTACAAACTCGAGCAACACCAGGTGTGTACGCCATCGACAAATCATCCCTGTCGTTGACGGGAGCAGTCGAAAGAACTTCAATTTTGCCGGCCTCGTGCATCTTAAAGGTACGGTCCCACCAGTCGAGCAAAGTGACGCCCGAAAGTTTGCGTACTGCATCAACGATGCGACCCTGATGTTCTTCATCTCGACAGTGGACAACCACACTGCGACGAAGAATCGGACCACGGACATCAAATCCGTCAAGGGCACCGATGTTTCCTCCTACTTCTCCAATTGCTGTGCAGAGACGTCCTAACGTCCCGGGGACATTGTCTAGCTGGCAGTCAAGAGCGATGGAGAAGGCGGCGTTCGGTTTGGTAGTCACAGGGATTAAACGATAGAACCCTCCTCAGGAAATCCCTGTCTTTTGGCAGACAAATCGTGCTTTCGGTCCTCAATTCATCCAATCAAGGCAGAAAACAAGCCCACCTTCCCATGCAAATTCATACGATGACACCATGAACAAATTCCCTAAGTTGTTTCTCGGTGTCATCCTGTGTTGCCCAGTCAGTCTCGTCGCCTGTGGGGGTGACAGCAGTTCATCTGGGGCGCGGCTCACCGACGAACAGTTTTGTGCCAAAGTCGCCGACATGGATGATCTTGAAACTTTTGACGCCAGTGCGATCGCGGCGATGAATGATCTGATTGATGCCGCTCCCAATGATGAATTGCGCAAGGCGCTGAAAGTCCTAGTTCCGGTGATGACCGAAATGGAAGATGTTGATGAGAACGATCCTGATGCCATGAGCAAAATAATGGAGATCATCATGGATCCCAAGGTCACCGAAGCCGGCGAGGTCATTGAGAAATACAGCACCGACGTCTGCGGCATTACCGACGAGACCACCGTCGATACGGGGACAACACCTTGATTTTCAACTAGGTCGTGACTAGTGCGAATGGCCCGAGTTTCGTTGCTACTCAGGCAATTCCGAGTTCGCGTGCAGCCGCGTTGGTTATCTGTGATCCGCTAATGCGCCTAATCATCAACAGTCCATCAATCTGAGCAACGATGCTCGCGGCGATTTCGCGACGTCGTTTTTTCGAGTGGGCCTTCACTCTTTCGGCCAACCAATCAATCCAACCGTTCAACAGAACTGGCGCTAGTTCAGCGTAGGGCGACTGCCCAGCGCTGGCTAAACCGATAATTTCAAAGAATCCGTTAAACATCGGTTGCGCCTTCTTTAACGACAAAACCGGCCATGCTCTCCGCATTAACTCCCGAGCATCAAGGGGTTCTGAGCCGAAAGCTTTTTCCAGCATGACTTGCAAATCCGCGCCAACTGCAACGACCGCTGCAGCCACGAGATCGGCCTTCGTTGGAAAGTAGTAGACAACCATTCGGTCGCTAATTTCCAACTCTTTTGCAACTCGACCGAAACTCAAGGCACTCACACCTTCGACGAGCACAATCTGCATCGCGGCTTTCAGTATTGATTCTTGGTCATGCCGATAACCCACGCCCTTGACTGTAGCGGCAAGTGGGAATTATTCTATTTTGTAGTTACCACTACAAAAAGGACTCAGAATGCAAAAAGCTCAAAAGCATCTGCCGATGTTCGTTACCGGGATCGTTCTCGCCTTCAGCGTGGCGCTCATTTTCCGATTGGTACCCGACGACTTCCCCACGAAACTTTCTGGCCGAATCGTCCTCTTCGCTATTGCTCTCGTCACTGCCCCTGTATTTGTTCTGGTCATTCGCTGGTGGGAGAAAGTCATCAAACACCCGCATGCTCTCAATGCCACGATCGCAACCGTGGGAGCGCTCACTTTTGATTCAACTGCTCACGGCTTCGCCCCACAGTTATACGGCTTCAGTGGCACTGCAACTACAAGCGTTTTCGCCTCCATCGTCTTTGGAGGAATCTCCATCATTCTTTTTGACTACCTCACAACCGACAGGAAATCATCATGAGTTCACAACAACCACTCAATGTCATCAATGCTTTCCTGAAAGTCATGGAAAGTCATGACATCGACCAAGCCGTCCAATTCGTGGCAACGGCAAGATCGTTGAATAGCGCCTACTTCGATATGGGGGTTTTATCGCCCAAATGGAAGCAACGAGTTAGGCGAGATCTCCGTTGACGTATGGTGATCTCGTGAAATGTTCAGAGATTCCCATCGCCCATACACCCCCAGGCGGTTATGGTGCTTCGTTTCCACCGCTCATACTTGGCAACTGCACCGAACCTTTAGTTGACGGCGCTCCCGACTTGCGCGGTATTTGGAAAGTCATCGCCGCAACACGTGGTGGTGAACCTGTTGCTAGTAACGATCGACTGATGTCGTACATCGAACGGATTGAGCAATGCGGTAATCGCATCGTTGATTGCGGCGGTGGAACTATTGCTGATGCTCTTGCCGATGGCACTGAAGAAAATGGTGTGCACGATGTTTCAGTCTTTGATTACACAACACCGATTCATGTTGTCGCTTTATACGAAAACAAAGTGTTTATCTTGCGACCAGTCGGATTGCCAGGAATTCAAGTCACCCGTCAACTAGATGAAAACGGCCACATGATTTGGACTCGGCCCGATATGGGCGGAATTGTTGTCACTCTCGAAAGGGTGATCTGACTTTCCAAAAAATCGACCTGACCTCTCAAAAAATGCGACCTGAGTTACTATGATCTTGTCATTGGAAGGCCAAGGTCTATGAAACATCATGTTGAGTCAAGATTGAAACCAGCAGTTTTCTTGGTGAGCCTTCTCTTAAGCCTTTTCGCTTTTGGCGGGTCACCAGCCTTGGCACACAACACCTTTGATAGCAGTTCTCCATTTGAAGGCGAAACCATTGAGAGTTCCCCCGTGCAATGGAGCATTACATTCGCCAAGTCCGTGCCGCTTGAAACATTTTCGGGCGAAATCATCAATGGTGATGGTATTCGTACACAACTAACCAATGCAGTTCACGGATCATCCGACAACATTGTCGTGGTTCAATTACCACCTGCACTCGCTGGGGCGATTACAGCTCGCTGGAAGTTAGTCAGTTCAGATGGACACGTCGTTTCGGGTCGCGTCGCTTTTTCGGTCGGTGCAACAACGACTCCAACTGTGGCAGCAGCGACGCCAAGTTCCTCAGAACCAATAACGACAGTTGACGCCACAGAAGAGTTCAACAATGCCACTTCGGTCCCCGAAGCCGTCCGGTGGTCGCTCAGGATGCTTGGCTATCTCGCAATCATTTTTATTGGAGGTTTAATCTTCGCTGAGATATTTCTGGCCGAAGGAGCATTGGCCGCAGCGGCGGGCCGACGCTTGCTGCTGATGTCATCAGCAGCAATAACAGTCGTCCCGATTCTTCAAGGCTGGATTTTTCTCGCCGACGTTAATAGTTACTCATTTTTCAAGGCCCCTCTAAATACTTTTGATCTGTTCAGTTCGACACCCGGATCGATGATGTTGACACGGGCTTTGACGGGTGCTGCAATCTCTTATGTAGCCATCGTCGCTTGGCCTCAACTGACGAACACCATCAAAGAACGTCAGACCATTGGATTGATCGGTCTGTACCTCGTTAGCTTGGCGTATACCAGTCACTCTCGTTCTCAAGCACTCCCCTTTCTCGGAATTCCAGTCGACGTATTGCATGTCGCGGCCTCTGCTGTTTGGCTTGGAGGTCTTGCCGTCATTGCTCTGACTGTGATTCCACTTGTTGATCCGAAGAATGCTTTACTGACATACACCCGTTACGGTCACTACGCCAAATATGCAGTGATTACTATCGTGGTCACTGGCGTCATTCAGACTCTTCGACTCCATGGAGTCAGCTTCACATCACTCTTTGGCGAACGACACGGACAGATACTTCTTCTCAAAATTGTCGTAGTTGGTCTCATGCTTAAAGTAGGCGACATCAATCGTCGAAGGCTTTTAAAGAATCTGCCGACTGAAGAGTCGTCAATGACAAAACGATCGACTCTGCTGTTGCGCGCCAGTTACACCGAATTGGTTTGCGGCGTCCTTGTACTCGTCTTAACATCGGCACTTGTGACGTCGTCATTTAATTAGTTATTCCAACAACTGAGATAAGGAGATAGAAATGTTCAGCACGAATCAACGGTCCAAACTTTTCATTGCTGGACTACTTTTGCTCACCGCTTGTGGCGGCGAATCGCACAACATGTCCGATATGTCGACAGATTCAACTGAAACGGACGCGACAGGCTCTGAAAGCCTTTTCAACGATGCAGATGTCATGTTTGCTCAAATGATGATCCCGCACCATGAGCAAGCCATTGAGCTCGCCGATATCGCTCTTGATCCAACTTTGCTGGCCGGCGAACAAGTAAAAACATTGGCAGCGCAAATCAAATCGGCCCAAGACCCCGAAATTGACTTGATGACTCAGTGGCTGACCGATTGGGATCAACCGCTCATGGATATGTCAGAGGAGCACGACATGTCGATGGATGGCATGTTGAGCGTTGATGAAATCGCCGCCCTTGGAGAACTTAACGGCGCCGAATTTGATCAGGCATGGGCGACCGCGATGATTGCGCACCATAAAGGCGCGATCAAAATGGCCGAAACAGTCAAAGATGACGGACAGTCCACACTTGTCCAAGACCTGGCGAACTTGATCATGCAAGAACAGCAATCAGAAATTGCTGTGCTTGAAACGCTTCTTGACTAGAAGGCGCACGTCAGTCGTGAACGAGTGAATGAACCCCGCTAAATATCTGGGCAATCCTCATTCACACTGAGTTGCCATTGTGGTTCACGTCGTTCCAAAAATGCGTTAACGCCTTCACGTGAATCGGATTTGCCCATTAAGTGCACATGCAATTCACTTTCGGCTTGATTCATCTGCTCAGAAGTCATCGAGTACGACTCCCACAACAATCGTTTACTCAGTGCGACCGAAACAGGTGCCGTATTCACGGCCATGTCGTGCGCAACTTCCAAGGCATGGGGCAATACTTCATCGTTTGCTAAAACTTTCGAGGCAATACCTAACTCAACGGCCTCGGCCCCGTCGAAAGTTCGTCCCGTCAGCAAAATGTCGGCCGCCTGAGCAAGACCAACCAGACGCGGCAACACCCAGTGACTCATCGCATCGGGCAGAATTCCCCGGCGCACTTGCACGACTCCATATTTCGCATCACGAGCAATAAAGCGGAGATCGCATTGCAGAGCAAGCGTGAGCCCAATTCCGATGGCATGACCATTGATTGCGGCGATAACCGGTTTACGTATTTTCCAAGCCGGCGGGTTGACCGGGTTGGACGAGAACTCTGAATCGTCGACACGTTCAAAAACTTCTGAGCCACGAGAAAAATCGGCACCAGCACAGAATGCTGGTGGAGTACCCGTCACAACTACCACGCGAACAGCGTCATTCGAGTCGGCTAATTGATACAAACTGCTAAGGGTCTTCCCCATGGCAGCACTGAACGCGTTACGTGTTTCGGGACGATTCAGTGTTGCTATCAGAACGCCGTCGTCACGGAGTTCAGCCAACAGATCAGTCGTACCCGTATCTAACTTCACTCGCCAGTGAGTTCTTTCTTCAATTCGCGCTTCAAGAACTTACCGCTGGCATTACGCGGAATTGGTTCATCACGGAACCACATCTTGGTCGGAATTTTGTGCTTGGCAATAGTGCCTGACAAGAAATCTTGAAGTTCTTTCTCGGTGAGTGAGCGGCCAGGGCGCAACACAATGACGGCTGCAACTTCTTCACCGAGTCGCTCTTCGGGAATACCGAAAACACACGCTTCAGCAATCGCATCGTGGTTATAGATCGCAGTTTCGACTTCACTGCAATACACATTTTCACCACCACGAATCACCATGTCTTTGGCGCGGTCAACGATGTACACAAAACCATCTTCGTCAATACGCGCGATGTCTCCAGTGTTCAACCAACCGTCGCGAATACTGTCAGCAGTTGCTTCTTCTCGATTGAGATAACCCTTGATGACCACTGATCCACGCACACATAAAACACCAATCGTGTTTGGTCCGGCCGGCAGGTCGTTGCCATCTTCATCAACCAATTTTCCTTCGAGTGTCGGCACAAGGGGACCACATGATTCGGGCTTAGCAATAAACAAACGAGCTGCGTTTGCCGTAATGATTCCGTGGGTCTCGGTCATTCCGTAACCAGTTGATGGCTGACCACCCTTGAGCGCACCAGCAATCTTGTGAACGAGGTCGGGCTGCAATGCTGCTCCACCACCGCCCATGCCTTGCACTGATGAGGTGTCACGCTTATCCCAATCGGGGTGCAGCAACATTTCTCGACTCATCGTGGGGACCCCAGAGAAGCTGGTGACTCGTTCGCGCTCGATCAACTCAAGGGCACGACCAGGCTCCCACTTGTACATCAAAACAACCTTGGCACCACTAGCCGTTGCGGCGTGCAAAATGCAATTACAGGCGGTCACATGGAACAAAGGAGTCGGCGCCATGAAACACGGAGGATACGCCTGCGCAGGCGCCGCTGTTGGTGCCGGCACATCGCCCGCTGCGATGGCTTTCTGCTCGGCCATTGTTGACGCCATGTTCATCGCAACAAGGTTCAAAATGTTGGCAACTGATCCACGGTGCGTGAGTTGGGCACCCTTCGGGAAACCAGTGGTGCCCGAGGTGTAGAAAATCGTCGCGTCATCATCCTGATCAAATTCAATATTTGGCAGAACTCCGGGGTCGGCTGCGGCCATGACATCCGTCCAACGAACTCCACCTGCGGGCAATGCACGATCGGTGCGCACCGAAATGACGTGCATCTTCGGGGTATTGGCAATTTGGCTTAGGCGCTCTAAACGCTCGTCATCAACAATCAAAACTCCAGGCTGGCTGTCGTTCAGCGCGTACTCCATTTCAGAGGGAGTCCACCATGCGTTCATTCCAACTGCTGCAGCCCCAATGGAGACAGTCGCCCAATAGCCGACAACCCATTCGGGGTAGTTGCGCATCGATAATGCGACGCGGCTGTGGCGGCCAATTCCCTGGCTCACCAAGTATTGAGCTAGTTTGCGCACCTGCTCATGAATCTCGGTATAGGTAAAGCGCTCGTCTTCGTAGACGATGTAGTCCTTGTCGGCGTGAACAGCCGTGGCTTCCCACATCACCCGCATGTTTGGCGGAGCAGAGGTGTACACCTTGACGGGAATTCCCCGCACTTCGGCGATTGAGGTCGCCAAAGGCGATCCGGGAGCATCAAGTTCGGCACGGGCGGCTAGGTAGTGTTGAATCACGTCACCATCATTACCGATAAAGGGTCGAGTTCGCTATCCCCAAAACACCAATTCCCAAGAGTGGTGGTTTGTGGCAACATGACATGTGCTTTTCGTACCCATCGTTGATATTTCCCGCCCGACTGCCACGTCTCTTGATGCCCTCGATGCAGCGTGCCGAGACCACGGGTTCTTCCTACTGACTGGCCACGGACTCGACGACCTGATCAACCGCACCTGGCAGCAAACTGCTGGATTTTTTGATACCGATCGCAGCATCAAGAATGAGATCACTCGTGATGTCGAAAACCCCATGGGCTATTACGACCGCGAGCTCACCAAACGCAAACGCGATAACAAAGAAGTATTCGACTTCCTCGATCCGACCATTGAACAAATTGATGCTCGCAACCGCTGGCCTCGTGACCTACCAGGTTTTCGCGACACCATGCTTGAAGCCTTTGACGAGTTCAGCAAACTGGCCGATCGCACACTGGCCCTCATTCATTCAGCCTTGCAACTCTCAGAAGGCTCGCAAAAGGAAATGATGGGAAGCCGCTACGGAAGCATGATGCGACTCAATCACTACCCCGTTGGCGACCCAGTTCCCGAAGCTGAGCGTCAAGGGCTCCCTGATCTTGGCCCAACCGCTCTCGGCTATCACACCGACCCGGGCACGATCACGCTTTTATTGCAAGACAATGTTGGCGGTTTACAGACAGAGTCACTCGATAGTGGTTGGATTGATGTTCCACCCACCGACGGAACAATCGTGATCAATCTCGGTGATTGCATGCAGGCGTGGACCAACGATCGATACCGCGCCGCAGTGCATCGTGTTGTTCCAATGACCACGCAGCGTCGTTTCAGCATTCCGTATTTCCAAAATCCAGCTCGTGATTCAACGATCAAACCGATTCCTGAACTTTGTACTGATGGAGCGCGTTACCGCGAATTTTCGTGGAAAGAGTTTATGGCCGCTCGAGCCTACGACAATTTCACCGACCTCGGAACTGAAGACACGCAGGTCACTGACTTTCGAGTCAATGCGTAAACAACAAATGAAGTCGTTGTGATGACGCAACTAATCAGTTGGCACATCACGGCATCAAATCTTGCCGAGCACGCTCGCAACCCAATTCATACTGATGCTGGGGCGCAAGCCGCCGGGTTTCCACGAGCACTCGTGGCCGGAGTAACAACCTACGCATATCTCACTCATCCCTTAATTGTTGCTTGGGGAGAAAACTGGTTACAAAACGGCGGAGGTGAAGTGCGATTCCGCCGTCCGGTTTTTGACGGCGACGCCTTACGTTGTGTGCCAACCAATAGTGGTGAATCTTCAACGATTAATGCAGTCACTGATGAACCTGATCAGCCCCGTGCCCAATTTGTTGCGGTGACAGACTCTGGCCCGATTTCTCCGATGCGCTCTGGTGAAGTATTGCCAGAACTTCAGATTCCGCTCATCGGAGAATGGGGTTCTGACTATGGTCAACGCGCTGGTGATGATCTCAACTTCTGTCTCGAAAATAACTACGTCCACCCCGCCGTGTGGCCGGCCCTTGCCAACAATGCAGTTCATCAGTTCGTTGCCCGTGGCAGTTGGATCCATACCCGTAGCATCATTCGCCACCACGGAATCGCTCAGGGCGGTGCAATTGCTACCGTTAAGTCAACGGTTGTTCGGCGTTTTCAATCGCATGGCGAGCGGGCCATTCTTGATGTGCACATTGAAGTAGATGGGCGCGTCATTGCGACGCTTGAACATGAAGCAATCGTCGCGCTGCCCTGACTTTCACGGTTAGTTTGGCTTCATGGCATCAACCTCTGTTTCAACTGGCATTACCCTTGAATACGAAGTTCACGGCGATGGCGATCCGATTCTTCTCGTGATGGGTCTCGGTGGGCAACTGGTTGCTTGGCCTAGTTCTTTCATCGCTGGTCTCGTCGAGCGAGGATTCAAGGTCATCACTTTTGACAATCGCGATATCGGACTGTCCACAAAAATCGATGCGGCCCCTCCGACAAAAACTCAATCTGCGTTGTTCTCTATTTTGCGCCGATTTGCCAAGTCAACATATCTGCTGAGTGATATGGCCAAGGACTCGGTCGGGTTGCTTGATGCGCTCAATATTGAGCGTGCCCATGTCGTTGGTATGTCAATGGGCGGAATGATCGCTCAGACGATGGCTATTGAACATCCAAGTCGCGTTAAGTCATTGACATCAATCATGTCAACAACTGGTAATCCCCGAGTCGGCCGCCCCAAGATTTCAGTTGTTGTGCGTGCCCTCAAGTTGACGGGTGGAAGTAAAGAAACTTTTACCGATCGTCAGGCTGCACTCTTTAAGTTGTTCTCTGGTTCGTTGTATGACGAATTGGAAATTCGCGAAGTGGCAAAGCTTTCACTCAAGCGCAACTTCACTCCCGACGGAACTGCCCGTCAGATGGCCGCAATTATGGCGAGCCCGGACCGCACACCACAGTTAAAGAAACTCAACCTGCCGACGCTCGTCGTTCATGGACTCGAAGATGGTCTCGTGCAGCCTTCTGGTGGCTATGCAACGACCAAGGCCATACCGGGAGCACGGCTCTTGGCATTCCCCGATATGGGTCACAACTTGCCACAAGCGCGCATTCCAGAAATCTTGGATGAGATCAAGCGCAACACGCTGCGGGTGTGATTCTGGTGTAATCGCATCCTCGTGCCACACGGCCCACGAGCCCTGCACAACGTCGGGCGAAGATGGTGTCAGAGTCATTTCGGTGAACGCACGAAAAGTTTGATCCATTCGGCGGACACTTCCACCGAGAGCACAGGCCAATACCTGGGCACCGAAACAAATCCCCACATACGGACGGTTACTGGAAACCCACTGGTGAACCAATTCAATTTCATGCTGCGCCGGCGCCAAGCAATAGCCGTCGGCGACCGAGTTAGGTGAACCGAGAACGAAAAGAATGTCTCCCCCAACATTTTCGAGAGAGACAGGTGAATCTTCTCGGTACATGTTCACTACTTCATAACCACGAAGTTTGAGCCAAGAACCAATATTGCCCAATTCATCAGCAACCTCTCGATGCGAAAGGACAACTGCACGCTTCATCTCAAGTCACCCCAACGGATTCCACCAACTCAGACAGTAGTTCATTAGCCTGAAACATATGGAAGTCCTCGGAATACACCATGTCAATGTCAACGTCCATTCACTCCCCGAGGCGCTGGCGTTTTATGTCGATGGCTTGGGGTTCACTTCTTTTGAACGACCAGGATTCAAGATTGATGGCGCATGGCTCAATATGGGCTCGCATGAGTTACATCTTTTTGTTCGACCTGACGCAGTCATTGATCGCAATCAACACTTTGCGCTCGCAGTGACCGATATCAATGATTGCGCTCGCCATTTAGAAGCCAAGGGTTTGAAGTATCGACTTGCTCCAGAAATTGAGGGCGTGAATCGCCAAATCTTTATTCATGATCCGAGCGGCAACCGCATTGAACTTAACGAAGTAAAGCCCAACAACTAGAACGGGTACTTGACACCAGTCAGTTCTTCGCTGATCTCCCACAATCGTCGCGCGTCACTCATGTTGCGTGCACGCTTGCTCGGGGTGACCTTCACGGGTGCACCAAACATTTGATACTTCGGTCCGTAATATTCGCGACCGGTTGCCTGTGGATCCACCATGGCGCGTACTTGAGATTCACATCCTTGAACGCCAGTACGCGTCAGGACAGGCGTCAATCGACGCATCACCAAATTCGTCGCCGATGTTCCGGTCTTGCCTAGTTCGGTACGCGCAGTTCCGGGGTGTGCAGCTAACGCGATTGTTGATGATTGTGTTTCTCGTAATCGTCGTTCCAATTCGTTCGTAAACAAGATGTTGGCCAACTTGCTTTGGAAGTACGCGCCCCACCGGCTGTATCTGCGCTGATCACACATCAGATCATCAAGGTGAATTTTGCCAGGAATATGCCCCATGCTCGACACGTTCACGATGCGACTGTTCGGGCGCTTAAGCAACGATGGAAGCAGTAAACCAGTTACAGCAAAATGACCGAGGTGGTTGACCCCGATTTGAGTTTCAAATCCGTCTTCAGTTCGGCTCTGGTCAAGAGCCATGAGTCCGGCATTGTTCATTAATCCGTCGAGTTCAATTCCGTCTGCCAGTAACTGCTCACTGAATTGTCGAACCGAAGCCAAACTCGACAAGTCCAATTGCCGAACTTCAACCGAGCCACTCCCATTATTTGCCCCAGGACGCAAACTTTGGGCCGCGGCTTCGGCCTTGGCAACATTGCGACAGGCCATGATCACACGAGCCCCTGCCCCCACAAGATTGCGAGCGGCCTCAAGACCTAGCCCCGAATTCGCCCCAGTAATGCAAACTGTTTTCGCCGACAGATCAGGAATATCAGCAGTGTTCCAACCTTTTTGCGACATGACCGATATTCGCATACATATAGCAACGACAGCAATATGTAGGATTTCGCGCATGACTCGGGGTATGGAGAACACCGATAGCGCAATTCGGCTTCGCTTAATTGATAGCACTCTGTTCATGATCGATCGTGATGGCATCGACGGAGCGCGCCTGAAAGACATCGTCGAACATGCTGATATGACAACTGGTTCGTTGTATTGGTTCTTCAAGAATCGTCGAGCCCTCATCAACGCTGCGTTGGCCGAGCGCTTTGTTCGCAAGATGCGCAGCCTCACAGATTTAGTTGCAGACGCTTTCAGTCGTCAGGCCGTTTCAAGTGACCCTTTCTTGATTTTGAACGAAATCACGGTCCAACCAAATCAACCCGATCGAGTTGATGCTCGTGCGGAGCGTGTCCAAGTTTTAGCCGCGGCTTTAGAAGATCCAGTACTGGCCAAGCATGTGGCTGATATCCAGCGTCAGCTCCTGAACCAGATCAGCGACATCGTCAAAGAGGCTCAAATCAAGAAAATCGTGCGCGTCGACGTTGATCCCTACGCCGTCGCCGTCATGATGCAATCAACTGCCATCGGTCTGGCCAGCATTGACTTGGCCAAGGATCTCATGCCGGACCTCACGGCTTGGAACGACCTGATGAATATTGTGGTTCTTGCACTTCGAGCCTGATTTTCAGGTCCTCATGGCGACTTGACTCCCGTCACCATGCCAACACCCGTGCATAGTCGCTGAGTAACCTGACGTTGCTCAAGTTTTCGGCTTCAACCAGTTCTGATCACCCTCTCATGGCGACTCCCCAGCAACGCAAATTCACGATCGCAGCCATAAGCATCGTCGCTTTTGGCTGCCTCGTTGCCGCTGTTGTGAGCGGAGGCTCAGGCTCAGGCGCAGTACCTGGCACGGAATTGACCGACACCACCATTGCGGTTGAAAACTCAATCGTTGACATAGCCCCTGTCGGCGTGGAGACCACCACAACCATTATCGGCGTTGACTCGAGCGTGCCCACCAGTGAGGTACAAGATTTGGCTGGCGAAGATCCCACCACGACAACTGCGTGCAAGATGACCGTTCGTTCACTCGGCGGTGGTGACACTGGCGAAAGCGTTACGTGCCTTCAAAACGCGTTAATCACCGCTGGTTTCTTGACGGGTGTAGCGACGGGAACTTACGACAACGAGACTGCCAATGCAGTCAAGAAACTACAAACCGAGCGTGACCTTTTTGTCGATGGCAAGACTGGCCGCGAGACTGCATTGTCTCTTGGTGTGTGGCCCGACGAAACTTCGCTGGTCATTCGTACTCCACCCCCTGCCCCTGGCGCAGTCGACCTCCTTGGCTATGAACTTTCATCGGTCGCAACGAGTGGACCTGACGCTCCCCCACTTCCGGCGAATTCAGGTTCGGGTCGGCGTTTGGTGTACGACCGAAATGGTCAACGCATTTGGGCGGTCGGTGACGACAATGTGGTCATCCGCTCATGGTTGGTTTCGGGAAGCAAGTACAACAATGAGACTCCCGGTACGCACGAGGTGTACAGCCGTTCTGATGTATCGACTGCTTGGAATGGCAAGGCGTACCTTTACAAGATGGTCCGCTGGCTCAAGACCGACATCGGCGCCATCGGTTTTCACGCGTTACCCATTCACGTTGAAGACAATTCGCCGTATCAAACCGATGCTGAACTCGGGCAGCGACTATCTGGTGGTTGCCAACGTCAGGCCAATCTCGATGCCGACTTCACTTGGGACTTCGCCCAAATCGGTACGCCTGTTGTTGTGATCTAGCACACGCGAATTAACGCTATTTGCCAGCAATAAATCGTGTCATCGCTGTTTCTGCAGCCTCAACATCGTTCCGTTCGGTATTGACAATTGAACTGAGGTAGCTCACCGCCACATATCCATCGGCAACCATTCCACCGTCAGTGTCAGTCGGCAGTTCGGCTGCGTCTCCCCACGCCATGCGGACGTAGAAACTGCCTTCATGACCTTCTTTAGGTTCGAGGTTGGCGGTACTCATACGACGCGGCGGCTCATGGCCGAGTCGTGCTGACTTCCAACCCTTGATCTCACTCAGTTCGGAATTCGGCACATTGATGTTGACCACAATCGGGTTCGTCGGCATATTGGCCACCAGACCTTCAACAAAGGCTGCGGCAACCGATGCTGCGGTCTCCCACTTCTGACCAACCAACATTTCATCCCAGCCCTGTCCTTCGACACCGAAACCTGTGACGGCTTGGCTGACTGCAATACCCGAGATCAAGCCGTTACGCGCAGTCAGCGCTGCACCAACAGTTCCCGAGTGATACACCGAGCGACCCACGTTGGCACCAGGGTTGATTCCAGAAACAACCAAATCGAACGGCGAACCAAATGCGCCAAGTCGCGAGAACATCACACAAAGTGCGGGCGGACCAGTGACTGCCCACGCTTCATCAATACCTTCAACATGAGCGCGATGTACTTCAGGTTGAATCAAATGCAATGCACCGAGTGCAGCGCCCGCTCCTGAAAATTCGCGATCGGGTGCGGCAATGACCACTTCGCCATAGGGCCGCATGGCTCGGGCCAAAACGTGCAATCCGACTGAATCAATTCCATCGTCGTTTGTAAGCAAAATTCTCATAATGACATCGTTGCCGATCAAGTAGTAGAGATCTTCATAAAAAGGGTGACGCTTGGATTAACGTCCAGTGAAATTCGCGGGACGCCGCTCAAGGAACGAGGCAACGCCTTCACGGTGATCATCGCTTTTGAAACTGGCTGACATCGCTGAAGTATGGCGTTCCATATGTTCCGAAACTGGGGCAGTCAACCCCATGTACGTGAGTTCTTTGATGAGTTTCAAACTGTGGGGCGAGCCGGTTGCGATTCGTTCAGCAAGTTCATAGGCCCGTGGCAAAAGATCAACCGATTCGACAACGTCAAGCACATAACCAAGTCGCAATGCTTCGGCGGCATCAATCGTGTCACCCGTATAGGTCAGACGAAGCGCGTTTTGTACTCCGATGATTCGCGGCAATAACCAGGTTCCTGCACCAGTGTCGGGAACGAGTCCGCGATGCACAAAGTTCCAAGCGAATCGCGCATTCGTAGATGCCAAACGAATATCGCATTGCGACGTGAACTCGGCGCCCATGCCAACTGCAGGCCCGTCAATGGCACAAATGGTCGGCTTCGGACATTGAACAATTGGCCACCACTTATCGGTCTCTTCAGCCGAACCTCGAAGACCGCGTTGCGCACCAGGAATCGTTGACAGATCAGCCAAATCGGTGCCCGCACAAAATGCTCCCGAAACTCCAGTGATCACTAAGGCAGCAATGTCGTCTTCACCCGCATGGCGAACCGCTTCAATGAAATCAAAAAGAATCGCAAAAGTCATTGCGTTCTTCTTTTCGGGACGATCAATCGTGATCGTGCCAATCTTGCCGTCTCGTGAGTATTTGATGTGCTCGCTCATCGTGATCCCTATTTTGAGACCAGTTTATAATCACTGGTTTCGGGAACTCGCGTTTGTTCCCAAAACTCAAGAACACTGAACGGCCAGTTTTGCGCACTACGTCCATGCGCATTCTTGTACCAACTGCTCACCGATGAGAAGCCCCATGTACGCAGTTTGTTGGCCGCATCAATACGTTCGTTGTATTCATCGTGAACTGATTGCAACGGATCTAGTGACCCCAGGTTTGATTCGAGCAACATCTTGGCGCACTCCACTAAGTAGTACACCTCGCACTCGCTGAAATAAATGATCGACCCGTTAGCAACAATGTTGGTGTTAGGGCCGTATAAACAGAAGAAGTTCGGGAAGTTTGGAATCATCACTCCCAAATAAGCCCGCGCATCACCAGCCCATTGCTCGTGCAGATCAGTCTCGTTACGGCCTGTAACTTTCATTGGCGTCAAGAACTGGCTTGCCTTAAATCCTGTTCCATAAATGATCACATCTACTTCATGCAACTTCCCATCAGCAGTTCGAACGCCATTCGTTTCAATTCGGTCAATCTTGTCGGTCACCAAACTCACATGTGGTTGACGCAAACTCAGGGCAAATGACCCGTCGTCAACCACGAAGCGCTTAGAAAGTGGCGGGTAATTAGGGGTCAACTGAGCCCGAAGCGTTTCGTCGCCTTCAGTCAAAGCGTTGGTCCATTCGATCAACATCTGTCGCATCATCTCGTTCATGAGACCGACCGACTTTTCGGTGGGAGGATAATCGGGATCAACAGTTGCCGCCGGCAACATACCTTCAGCACCACGCCAAAACATTGAGAAGCGATACCACTCGGCATAGAACGGAACATGCGACAGCATCCAGTTGAAACCGTTTGGCACGGTTTCTTGATATCGCGGTGCCGGAATCATCCATGGCGTCGTGCGCTGGAACACGAACAACTCACTTGCTTGTTTGGCGACTTGCGGAATGAATTGGCAGGCACTTGCACCCGTACCAATCACAGCAACTTTTTTGCCGGTGAGATCGACATTGAAATTCCAGGTTGCCGAATGGAATGAGTCGCCCGCGAAAGAATCAATTCCTTCAATATCGGGATAATTCGGTCGATTCAGCTGACCAACTGCCGACACCAAGATATTCGCCCGATCAACGCGCTTGGTACCAGCGGCATTTACTGAAGTGACAACCCACTGTTGAGCACCTTCATCCCAAACCGCGGATTCAACTTCGGTCTTGAAGTTGATGATGGGCAGCAAACCAAATTCTTCGGCGCAGTTACGGAAGTATTCATGCAGAACTTGGCGAGGACTAAAGAAAAATGGCCAGTCGTGACGTTGCGCAAAACTGTAGCTGTACATGTGGTTTTGAATGTCAACGCGACAACCGGGATATTTGTTTTCCAGCCACGTACCACCGACATCATCGTTCTTTTCGAGAATGGTGACCGGTACGCCTGCTTGGCGAAGACGATGAGCCGCGGCGATTCCCGACATCCCAGCGCCGATAATGATCGCTGAAAAATCCCGATCGGATGCAATTGATGATTTGTGCCACTGGGGTGCACGAAGTTGATCGCCATCAAGGGCAAGTTCTTCAAGCAGCAATGGCACGTAACGTTCGCTCACTGGCTCTCCGGCGACGAACTGCATGATCGTGCGGAGACGCTCAAGTGATGGTCGTGCCGGAATACCTTTTTGGTCATCACGGAATTTGCGCAGACCTCGCATCACGATGTCGCGCGCCAAAGTTTGTTGTTCTTCGGTATAACCACTCTGTGGTTCACGCAAAGTCAGAAGGTTTGGATACAACCGATCGTCGAGCACTTCAAGGTCGTCGGTGATGTGAGCGACAGCAGTGAGCAAAGCCAAAAGTTCTGCCTCGGGCAACTGCTTCAGAATTTCAGCATCATCAAGTGGCAACGGCGAAAGTTTTGATGTGATCCCCATGACCACACAGTATTCGCCCGGGCCCGACACCTACGCAGGCAAGCGCTCGCACCATGGCTTATGGGACGACGGAACCTATCCCTTTTTGGCAAGTAGCAATGCAGTCACAGCCTTACCGTCGGCTTTACCTTGACTGGCCTTCATAATGGCTCCGACCAAGGCGCCCATGGCCTTTTGCTCACCACCGCAATATTTTGACCAGGCTTCGGCTTGCTCGGCAATGACCTGATCAACGATGGCTTCTAGAGCCGAGTTGTCCATGGCCTCGAAGCCTTTTGTTGTTGCGATCGCGACGGCATCGCCACCACCGTTAGCCACAATTTCGGCCAGCACAGTTTTAGCCTGGGTGGAGGTCAACTTGCCGCCGGTTTCCATGATGATCATCTGTGCAAGATCGGCGGCCGGCACTGTTGGGCTTGCACCCTGTTCGGCAAAGGCTTCTTTGACATGAACAAGTGCACGGGCTACATCGGCCCCAGCATCGCCAACCGACATCACGTAATCGTCTTGACCACGTTCAACAACCACCATGATTGCTTCACCGTCGGCCGGAGCACCGGTCGCTTGTGACAAACGCAAACGCCTTTCGCGTGGCAACATCGGCAATGCAGCACGAACAGCATCTATCCACGCTTGATCAGGATTCAACGGAACGAGATCGGGCTCTAAGAAGTAGCGATAGTCATCGGCATCTTCTTTTGAACGCAATGTGTGAGTCCGGCCATCGGTTTCATCCCAGTGACGGGTTTCTTGACGAATCTTTTCACCAGATTCGAGCAATACAATCTGACGACGTGCTTCGTATTCAATGGCGCGACCCAAAGAACGCACCGAGTTAACGTTTTTGATTTCGCAACGAATACCTAACGGTGAGCCGGGCTTGCGCACACTCACGTTGGCATCGCAACGCATCGAGCCTTCTTCCATCTTCGCGTCAGAAGCACCGACAGCAACCAAAATCTGGCGTAGTTCGGTGACGTATTGACGGGCTTCTTCAGGACTAGCGATGTCAGGACGACCAACGATTTCAACAAGTGGCACACCCGCGCGGTTGAAGTCGATCAATGAATAATCGCTACCGTGAATACGTCCACCAGTTCCACCGATGTGGGTGCTCTTGCCGGTGTCTTCTTCAAGGTGAGCGCGCTCAACTCCGATGCGTTTACCACCGGGAAGTTCAAGCCATCCGTCAACGTTGATCGGTTGGTCATATTGCGAAATCTGATAGGCCTTTGGCATATCGGGATAGAAGTAGTTCTTGCGGTGGAAGGTACTGGGCTGCACGGAACAGTTCAGTGCCAGACCAATACGCATCGCTAACTCAACTGCTTGGCGATTCAGTACTGGCAAGGCACCAGGGAGTCCGAGCGTTACCGGATCAATGTGAGTGTTAGGTTCGTCACCGAAGCGGTTAGCACTTGCCGAGAACAACTTGGTTGCGGTTGCCAGCTCGACGTGAACCTCCAGACCACAGACAAGTTCGTAACCATCAAGTAGGTACGAACCATCGTTGGGCGCAACCTTGATTTCGTTCTTGCTCATGTCGTACTGGATTTCTGAGCCTTGAGTCTTGCTATCTGCAGCAGTCACTTTGCACCTCCGGCCGCGATCATGCTTCGTTCAAGAGACGCCGCAACTTTAAACATCACTTGTTCACCCAAAGTTGGGGCCAAGATTTGTACGCCGACGGGCAAGCCGTGAGCACCAGTTCCGAATGGAACACTCATTGCCGGATGTCCAGCAAGGTTGGTCGGAATTGTATAGATGTCGCACAGGTACATCGCCAATGGGTCATCAGACTTTTCGCCAACAGGGAACGCAACAATGGGCGACGTCGGCGTGAGCAATACATCAGCCTTGGTGTAGGCACGAGCGAAGTCATCACTGATGAGACGACGAACTTTAAGTGCTTTGCCGTAATAGGCGTCGTAATAACCAGCCGACAACGCGTATGTTCCGAGCATGATGCGGCGCTTGACTTCTTCGCCAAAGCCCGCCGTACGGGTTGCGCTGTACATCGCATTGGTGTCAGTTGCATTGACGCGCAATCCGTAACGCACTCCGTCATAACGAGCCAAGTTGCTACTCGCTTCGGCTGGCGCGATGAGGTAATACGCAGTGAGCGCATACTTCATTGAGGGAATTTCAACATCAACAATTGTTGCGCCAGCAGCCTTCAAAGCATTGAAGGCCGCTTCGAGTCGTGCGGTGACATCGGGGTCAGCACCACTTGGCAGGTCGGTAATTCGACCAACGCGCAATCCTTCAACACCTTGCGACAAAACGTGTTGCAATGACAACGGTGCTTGCGGAATTGAGGTTGAGTCCATCGGATCGTGACCACTGATTACTTCAAGCACAAGTGCCGAGTCGCGTACATCAGTAGAGAATGGGCCCATCTGATCGAGACTGCTTGCATAAGCAACCAGGCCGTAACGACTGACTGTTCCGTAGGTGGGCTTGACACCAACCACGCCACACAGTGCTGCGGGCTGACGAATTGAACCACCGGTGTCACTACCAATGCTGATCGGCGAAAAACCAGCGGCGACAGCAGCGGCGCTTCCGCCACTTGAACCACCAGAAACTCGCGAGGTATCTCGCGGGTTGAAGGTGACTCCAAAAGCCGAGTTTTCAGTGCTTGAGCCCATGGCGAATTCGTCAAGGTTGGTTTTACCGATAGCGATCGCACCGGCAGCAGCGAGTCGTTGCACAACAGTTGAGTCGTAGGGCGGGCACCAGCCCTCAAGAATCTTTGACGAACATGTCGTTGGGATACCACGCGTACACATGTTGTCCTTCAACGCAATCGGCACACCAGCCAAAATGCCAGGGTCGCGACCTGCAGCGACATCGGCATCAACACGAGCAGCAGCCGCACGTGCTTCATCAGCGGTCACCAAGTTGAATGCATGAATCTCACCTTCGCGGGCGGCAATTTGAGCGAGGTGAGCTTCAAGTACGTCGACTGCCTTTAATGAACCTGAACGAACTCCATCAGCGATCGCTGCGGCAGTTGTCGGAATATTGCCGTACGTACTCGCGTGCGTAGTCATCTCAGCCGTCCAATCCGACAATCGGCGGAACCCGGAAGCGTCCGGCTTCAGCAGCTGGTGCATTGGCTAAAACTTCTTCACGATCAAGGCCCGTGTCCACAACATCCTCGCGGAACACATTCGACAGCGGAAACGGCTGCGTCATGGGCTCAATACCGCTCAAGTCGAGGCCATCAATGTCAGCAAAGTGTTCAAGCATTCCCGCCATTTGCGTGGTGATGCGCTGCACTTCATCGGGCGTGACATCAAGGCGGGCCAAGCGTGAAACTTTGACCACGACCTCAGCAGAGATTCGTTCAGAAGGTGATTCGGACACGCCTCAATGCTACGAGCACGACAGGTGCACGAGCACTGCCGATTCGGGCCACATGATGGGCGCGGGCAGGCCGACTGAGCCCAAAAACTCACCCGAGTAGGTCAATGGCTCGCCTTTTTGTGCCCACCCCACCCAATCAGGCTGCTGCGAGGCGGGCCCAACCACCAAAACCGAACCGAAAGGGTCAGTTGGCACGATGTCGACGCGGTAGTGACGATCTGGTAGCAAGTCGGGGATGCGCCAAGTGGGCGGCGTGAGCGAGGTAGTCGTTGAAAGTTGGCAGTACGCCAAAAGGGCCTCAGTGCGGTCATGCGCATAGACCCCGTGGGCCAGACTCGTGCCCGCCGATATTGCGAATGTGTCAAACCGAACGGTGTCACCGCCATGCAACAGATCGCGGTAGCCCTGATAAATATCGATCAGTTGTGCGAGCTGAGCAATCTCGTCGTCATCACATTGCGTGATGTCGGCTTCAACTCCAATATGCCCGAAGAGCGCTGTGACTCCCCTAAATGCCATGGTGTGTTGGCGACCAGTGGTGTGTGATCGAGATGGCCCGATATGCGAACCCATTACCTCGGGCGGGATCACCATTGAGGCGCCCCGCTGAATGAATTGTCGTTCGAGCGCATCGTTACTGTCACTGGTCCACACACGTTCAACACGACGCAACATTTCGTGGTCAATACGACCGCCACCTGATGCACATGATTCAAACTCAACATCGGGATGCAATTCACGAAGCGCACCCAGCAACGAATACATCGCCACTGTTTGATCGTGCGTGCCAGCCTTGCCATCGGCATTACTGCCTTGAACATGCCACCGATTCATATCCCATTTGATGTAACTGATGACGTGGTCAGTCAGCAGTGCGTCAAGCTGAGTGAGCACATGATCGAACGCTTCCTGACGAGAAAGATCAAGCACTAACTGATTACGTCCAAGAACCGAGTCGTACCCATCGGTTGCCAGAGCCCAATCGGGGTGTGCTCGCAAAAGATCACTATCGGGATTCACCATCTCTGGTTCAATCCAAATTCCGAACTGCATACCAAGGCCGGTCACATGATCAATTAATGGTTTCAATCCATCGGGATAGACATCACCAGACACCCACCAGTCACCCAGACCAGTTCGATCATTACGACGGCCGCCAAACCAACCGTCATCCAAAACGAATCGCTCAATTCCCACGTCGGCAGCGCGATCGGCCAATTCTTTGAGTTTGTTGACATCATGATTGAAATAGACCGCTTCCCAAGTATTAAGGTGAACGGGACGCGGAGAAAGAATCTGTCGCGGTGCTCTTCGTCGGGCTTCATTGTGAAATCCCCATGACGCTGGCGTCAATCCACGCGATGAATACACGCCAATAACTTCGGTCGTACTAAAGGTTTCGCCGGCATACACACACATCTCACCAGCATGGAAGAGTTCGCCACTTTGTATGTAACGACGCCCATCTGGCAACTTCTCGGCATAGACAACGTGATTTCCGCTCCACGCTGCATGAACTCCCCACACGTCGCCGTCCCATTCACCAGCACCAGATTGCATTGACCAGATATACGGAGGGTGCTCATGCGATGTACGACCCAAACGATTTTCACTTGTCCATGCGCCATACGGCCAAGCAAATCGCTGAAGATCAAATTCACGAATCCATCGCCCGGCAAAGACGCCGAGTTCTTCGGCGTGACTTGGTAAAGGAATGGAGATCGTGAATGCATCAAGCATGAGGGGCGAGTCGCCAAAGTTCTCAACCGTTGACCGAACCTTCAAAACGCTGTCAACGGTAAGAGTGATGTGCGTTTCAATTCGCAATTCAGCAACTTCATCGAGGGCATGACATGCAAGAGTTGAACCTTCATCGCCCTGTGTGAGCGAATGCGATTCGTACACAAAACGCGGTGACCAGTGGCGTCCCCCACGACGATGAGCTTGAAAGCCAGGACGCCCCATAAAGCCGTCGCCGTGCATTGGTACGACTGAAATCGGTTCAACGAATTGAATTGCCCCATAAGGCACGGCGGGACGACTCCATGTCTTGGGGAACTCATCAATTCGTGCACCCCAATGCAGCACCACCGGTATCCCCCGACGCACGTCGACAACGACGCTCGTGGTCTCGGTCGATAAATGCTCGATCACGCACCGAATCGTACGACCGATATCACGTCGTTAGACACTCCAGGATCAATCCTCACCTGAGAATTTCTGGTGGCAAGAATTAACACTTTTCCCACAGTTTTCGCCACCAGAAAACCTAAGGGTGGGGTTAAAGATCGGCGAGACTAAACACATGGACCGAGAAGTACGAGTAGACCCAGCGCTTGGCACGGTGGTTCATGTCGTTGGCAATCGTCAATCACGACCCAATTTGGCAACCAACACATCCACTTCAGACTGCCCGTTTTGTGTTGGTGGACTCGAGGCACCCGAACCGTACGACGTTCGATCCTTCGTCAATCGCTGGCCACCCATGCCCGACGATCGCTGTGAAGTCATTTTGTATACGAGCGACCACAATGCATCATTCGGTTCACTTTCCATTGAACAGGCCAAGAAGGTCATTGACCTATGGGCCGAGCGCACTTCGCAACTCGCAGCACGAGCCGATGTGGATTACGTCTTAGTGTTTGAAAATCGCGGCGCTGAAGTTGGTGCAACGATTTCTCATCCGCACGGTCAGATCTACGCGTACGACCACGTCCCAGAACGTCCGCTTCAATTGTTCACAAACAATTGGACACCCGACGTAACCGCCGAACGGGTCATCAATTCAAACTCTGAATGGACAAGCTTCGTTCCATTTGCTTCGATCTATCCCACCGCGGTCACCGTGGCCCCTCGCCAACGGGTCAGCGACTTACCTTCACTTTCAACCAAGCAGCGACTTGAGTTAGCCG
>SXGQ01562274.1_pt1 | contig 23650 bp, 21 predicted proteins | sample 3178371 | NCBI WGS metagenome assembly SXGQ01 (sample SAMN11356859, study PRJNA531348) | freshwater metagenome | isolation source: freshwater sample F1-20 | place: China: Fuxian Lake, Yuxi | collected 2017-12-25 | reverse complement strand
ACCAGAGATATCGTTTGCTAAGGTTGCGATACCCTTGAATACGGCTGCATAACCTGTGGCTGCTGTGATAGCATTGGTTGGGGCAGCGGTAAAGCCACTTAGTGATCCGTCACCGCGTAGCAGTGCTTTGTCGATAGCACGGCCCATACGACGCATAGAAGCAGTACGTAGGAAGTCAAGTAGAGGAAGAACTGTATCCTCTTCTTCATCCTTGGCTAGGTGTGTGGTAGCCATGAACTTGTGCGGTGTGAAATCAACAGACTTGATTACGTGTTGATTTGTCGTTGGCACGTTTGTTGTGTCAGAGATACCTGTTGTGTAGCTTCCACTTGCGAACTGTGCTACATCACCATCTGAGTCTTCGTCAGCAACTGGGACGCGGAAAGTCTTGGCGTCTACAGCCATACGACGTAGCATCTTAGCAACAACTAGTTCCTGCTGTAGTTCTGTATAAATATCAGAACTAAAGTTTGATAGGAACTGATCTACAGTTGTTACGGCCTTCATACGAGTACCTAGCTTGGTGTCGTATGGAGAAGCCTTACGAAGTGCCTTAGAAAGCAGATAGGCATTTGCAATTTCACGTGGTGTGAACTGTGAAGCACGAGACTGCTCCTGGAATACCATCTTGCTGTTCTGTAGTGCAGCAACTTCTTCTTTATATTTCTTAATCTGTGCCTGTAGTTCAGCAACCTGCTCAGTTTCGCGTGGTGTATATTCGCCGCGCTTATCTTTTGCATCTGCCTCTTTCATGATAGCTTCACCAGTCTTTTCAACTAGCTCAGCAACACGAGGCTCAGCAACCTTGACCTCGACAGGAGTCGCAGTCTTGCTTTCAGCAGCAGAACCAATTACTACTGGTTCATCAACAGCTTGAGTAGCCATATTTAATTTCTCCTTTGTTTGAGCTTCTAAATGACCGTGAAGCTTTAGCATTATATTTTGCGTGGATGCTTCACTGTGCTCAATTTCTTTCAAATTTCTAATAACGTGACAAATTCTATGAGCTACTTTGTAGTCAGTATCTGTCCAGTTTTTAGTGTTAGTAGACACAAGATTTAGTGTCTTGTTAAGTTTTTCTTGTAGGGATGGTTGGGTTTTAATAGTTGTATCATTTTTGAGATCATATAGATCTTTTTCTGTCATGTTTACTAAAGTATTATAGTCGGTTAAAATATCAGTTTTTACAGTGTCGTTTAATACTATGTCATTAATCTGAATTAAATGAACATCAAATTTAGTATCTATATCATCTATATTTAACACCTCTAAGGAGGTAGCGTCAATGTTTAAAATTTTATCAAGAGACTGACCGTGTAAATCTACTTGCTTAAACTGAAAAGTAGGACTATCGGAAGTAGCTATTTTAGCAACCACATAACGATTTCCATTTAGTTTGACAAACCTACCTAGCTCAAGCTTGGCAGTATCTAAGCTTAAAAGATTTACGAAAGGAATAGGCTTATACGGATCTTCATCTTCTTCAGAGTCTGAAGATTCTGTTTCTGCTTTAATAGATTTTTCAGTTATAATCTCAGAAGTCGTATCCATTTCTAATCTCTCTGGCACGTCATTTTCTTCATCTTCTTCATAGGTCTCGAGAGAAAGCATATTATCCATATGACAAATATGAACATGATCTTCTGCTGCCTGCACTTGACGACCCATTATTATGTGAACATGGTCGTCTCCACTGCTTGTGAAAATTGTTTTACCATTACCACTCTCGTCAATTTGAAAAGCGTGATGATGGTCTTCTGTCATTGAGGTTAGTCCAATGCTGTAATCTGAAGATTCTTCATCTTCTTCCATCTCTGATTCTTCTTGCTTTAAAACTGCTTTAAATGTTTCATATTCTTCTTGATTTTCAAAGCTCTTTTTAACTGAGAATAGACTCTCTTGGTTAGCAGGCACGCTGACTACACTAATCTCTAATAACTCTACTTCTGAGATTACAAAAGTGTCTGATGACTTATCGTGTTTTCCATCTTTTACTAGAAATCCTACGCTAAAACTTTTTAAGGCGCCATCTTTAATTAAGCTATGAATACCATGAAGTTTCTCAGCAGCTTCGCTAACAGAAGCTTCAATAAACATACCCTTCTTATCTACAGTAACTTTGCTTACACGACCGATTGGATTGTCATGTTTATGTTGATAAAGCAAAACAGGATTTTTGCGAAATCTATCTATGCCTTTAGCCCAAGCGGAAGAAAGAACAATATCGCCGGCTCTATCTTTATCTACAGTATTTGCATATCCGGCAATTTTTAAGCCACTACTTTTAGATTTCTCTACTTCGGCAGCTTTAAATTCCGCATTAACATAGAATTTTTTATCCATTTACAGTTCCTTGTTCAGTGGTAGTCTGTTCTTCAGTAGCAGGAGCTTCTACTACATTATCTCCTGAAGGTCTACCACCCTCTGCTGGGTTCGTTGCACTACCGACTATGTTCTGAGGTATTCTAATATTATCCATATCAGGATCATCAAGACGGCTTAGTCTTAAGCCCTCTCTAGCTTCATTTGGGGTAATAATACCGGTATTAACTAGAGTAGAGTAGTACATTGCTTGTGTTCTGTTATCAGGTTGTAATGCGCTAATTGAAAATTTATCTGGATATATTTTTACATCGCCTGCAAAATACAACTGAAAAGCACTGCAATAACTGTGTAATATAGGTAAAACGGTGTGGTTATACAACAACTTTTCGTTTACATCAATATTAGCGTTGTTACCGCTTTTTAGCAAGACATACGGAACTCCCAGAGCTTTACACATGTCTTGCTGTAGTCTATCAACCGAGGCTTCAAAATCTAACTCTCTAAAATTGACGCTACTAAAACTTTCTATCTTTAAACCGCCGTCTAAAATGGCAGGGCTTCTAGCACCTTGAAAAACATTTGAATATGTATTTCTCCAGGCTTCTAGCAATCTTTCTTTAACTTTTTGACTTAAGACAGAATCTGTTTGCAGAACTATACCAGGAATAGCATTATTCTTAAAGAACTGTCTTTGAAAGTCTGTAAGAGCATAGTATAGCTCAATTAGTCTTTTTAAATATTTTAACCTAGAAGAGCCTCTATAAATTGACTCTTCATTATCTGATTTTATATGAATAATCTCATCCGGGTCAAAGTTTATATTATTAACTTTTGGCTTATCATAGCCATACTGAACCCCTCCGCTACGTAGCTGATATTCATATCTTTTTACAAAGGTTTTTTCGTCTGGAACAATAGCCATCTCATTAGCAGGAATAACGTAAAGAGACGTTCCATCGTAATGTAAAAAGGCATTGCCGTCTAGCATAAAATCTAGAAAACTTCTTCTGAATAATCTGTGCCTATCTTCAAAAGGATTAGGCGTAATATTGATTAGTTTATTAAGCTTTTTAGGAGCAGCTCCGCTCTCTACTACTATGGGCACACTGGCGCAAGCGTTGATGATAATATCAACAGCTCTTCTAATTACCTCTACGTCGCGATATGCGCGCTCATATTCTGTAATTATCTGGGGTGATTGATAACCTTCGTCTCTAGCAATAGAAGGCTGAACTGGATTTAATTTTTCAGCTAACCACACTCTAGAGCGGTCTAAAAATGATTCGGCCAAATATACCTCTCTTTAGCTTTAATAGTAACAATGCCTAGTTATATTGTCTAACATTAATTTCTAACCATATATACTAACCTTATTTTTAGCATGAGTATATATAGCATATCTTAAAGCATCGCAACAATGCGATGCCCAATCATGAAGAGGTTTTTGCTTCTCTCCACGATCGTTCCAACGATAGGCGCACATAGACTGATAAGTCTTAGGTGTTTGAGTATTGAAAACTAATCTATCTTGCTCTAATAGGGCTTGTAAATGTGCTATGCCTTCGTTTTGATACTTATTTGCATTTTCGCAATAAATATCGTATTCGTAAGCAAGATCAGCGCGCATCTGTTGAGCGGCACTATCTATGTATATAGAATTTACTCCCCAGTTATCTATCATTTCTCTAAAATGTTCTGCGTGGGTAGATGTAGTAGCCTCTTTACTAATATATTCATCTACTACGTAATAATGTTCACCATCTGTAGCGACTACGAGGAATACAGTTTCATCTCTATAACCTATATCAAGTCCACCTATAAAATCAAAACGACTATCTTTAGGCTGTATTCCAGAAAGATCTTGCAGGTGTCTAGTCTCGTCAACTGCATAGACTTGGCCCTCGAAGGTTGCCCACTCACACTCATACTCTTGCTTAAAGAGTTGTGCTGACATAATACTTCTAGCCTCTTCAATGTCAGTTAGTGAAAGACGTGGATTAGATCTCCAAGTATATAGAGCACTACCCCACTCAGAATAGCGCTCGTCATGACCGCGATTAAAATACTCATATATGTAATTGTTTTTTCCGCGAGGAGTAGTAATAAAAAGAGCCCTAGAATCATTAAAAGTAGAAAGAGCAGGACGTAAGTCTCTGGTAAAGTATTCATCATCATCGATAACCGCAGCCTCGTCTACTATTAGAAAGTTAGCCGCTCTACCTACGAGAGAATCTCTATTATTAGCAGATAAGAGTCTAAAAGTAGAACCATTAATAAGTTTAATTACTTTATCTTTTTGATTGAAACGATCGCATTCTATTTTTAACTCTTGAATAAGATCAGTCACATAGTCCCAGATAATAGAACTGAGAGTAAAATTAGGAGCTACAACAATTACTTGTTGATTAGGCTCAAGAAGTTTGGCCAGGGCAAGTATTGATGCTCCAAAGCTTTTACCAGTACGACGAGCAGCAATATGAACCCAGAAACGATGTTCCTCCAGACCCTTGTAGAGTCCCCACTGTGAGTCATTAAAAACTACCTTCTCATCTTTAACATATCTAGATGGTATCTTTTCGATCAATTTCTGTATATTGAGTTTAAAAAATGACATTAAATAACTTTAAAGGTTTTGAGAATAAAAATAAAGAACGTAAACGCTCCAGCACCTGCACCTAGTAACCATATAGTAGTAGATATAGAGGTCTTTCCTTGTACGGCTAGGGTAGATATTGTTTCTAGTTTAGCTGTTAAAGTAGCTATCTGATTATTACAAAAATTTAACTTTTCTAAGATCTGCTCATAGCGTAAAGTACAGAGGGCCTCGTGTGTCTCTAGTCTAGATTTATTGTTGTATGTTATCTCTTTTACTTTGTCTAATTCATCACTCACTGTAAATACCTCATCAGCTCTTTTACAAGATGGCTTCTAACAACATCATCTTGATAGAACCTTACAATTGATACACTAGAGCAACTAGAAAGTCGTCTTACTGCCCATTCTAAACCATTATCATGTTTAAGATCGCTTTGGTCTAGGTCTCCAGTTATAGCTACCTTGACACCTTCTCCAAAACGAGTTAAGAACATCATCATCTGCTCTCTGGTAGAATTTTGAGCCTCATCTAGGATGACAAAACTCTTGTTAAAGGTTCTACCACGCATAAATGCCAACGGCGCTAACTCTATCTCTCCTAATTCAAGCATAGAGTCTAGCTTTTTAATACCAAACCTCTGTTCGAGACAATCAAACAGAGGTCGCATATAGGGATCTAATTTTTCTTCTAGGGTTCCTGGTAAGAAACCAAAACTCTCATTAGTGACCGCTGGTCTAACTAAGATGATTTTATCTACTAGTCCCCTTTCGTATTCCCAAGCAGCTTGATATGCGGCTATATATGTTTTACCGCTACCGGCGCTGCCTAATCCAATGGTAATTGGACAATCTTGTAAACTACTGTAGTATCTTCTTTGATTCTCTGTTTTAGGTATAAGACTTTTTTGATACCTAGGCTGTTCTTGTTCGTCACGTTGTTTGTTATATTTTTTAGACATTGAACTTATTATAGTGCTTCTTTCTATAAAGGTAAAATTTTAAATTACTAACATATATCGTTCGGCTTTTTGTATCTTACCCGTAACGCTACGCATTTTGTCTATAGTTTCTCGATTTACAAGCTCAGGGTGCACCCACCAATCCTCAAAACTTGCATAGTCTGTAACAGATACGTCGCTTACTAATAGTTCATATCCTAGTAGTTTTAAGTATCTACGAGATTTATCTCTATAACTTTTCGTAACATCCTGATAATAGTCGTGTTCATAGGTAATCACTGCAAAACGATACTCATCTAGAGGCATATTTAACAAGGACTCAAAAGTATTATTAGGAGGTTCACAATCTAGTTGTAAATAGTCTGAATCACGTTCAAGACCTATCTCTTTAAACAGTTTTTTATAATTCACAGTCACTGCATTATGTAAAAATACTGGATTCTTTCTGTAACGCTTAAACTCGTCAATAACGCTTTCCTTAATATCTATAGAAGCACCCGTCCATCCAAACTCTTCTAATAGAGCTGTGTTACTAGTTACATAAGGAGGTCCCGCTCCTATCTCAAAATATCGCCCATTACGTTTACCATTTAGGACGCTAAGAATAAACATATCTTGGTAGCACTGTGAGTAGTTTTTCTGTATAGTCTCACTACCTGGGAACTTAAATCGTAGTCTATTATATTTACTCGAATCATATAGTGAATACGGGTCTCTACGTGGCAATCCGAGTGTTATAAGATTATTTTGAACAGATTTTGTATGTTCATAGTCCATCTCATAGTGGTCTGCAAGTTCATGAAAAAGAGCTCTAGACTCATCACACATACCTCGTGTCCATGCACACACGGCTTTTTCAAAAATTATACCGTATTTACCTGGATATTCAAGATCTGTTCTTAAAGGAAGTAGAGAGAAATCTGCTACCTCTAATCCCTGAGAAGCTACAAGATAACCCTCATATCTCTCTTCTCTTCTCTCACAATATCTGGCTAGTAAGAAATAAGGTTCAGGCCGTCTAGGAGCTAGTACAATAGCACTTTGAAAAGCACCTTTTACAGAGTGATGTCTTCCACCTTGGCGATCAAAACATATCGCCACATGAAGCATAGCCTCACAAGCAAGATCTCTGTCCTGGGTTCTATCTGCACATCTTATGAAATAAGATATCGCGGCCGCTGTTTGTCCTAATTTTTCATACCATAAGGCTAGTTCAAAATTTATCTCTGGATTTTCTGGGTCTTGTATAAACCTACTAAGTTCTGGATTACTCATGTGCACTATGTTACTAACCTTTCCGTAATTTTTCCACCAGTCTAATACAAAAGCACTAGAGTAGTGATGATGATCTTTTTGTCCTTCACTCAACTTTTTACCCTTCTCTTCGAAGTCTGGAGATTTACTAAAAGTAGACTCAAATGAAGTATTTTCTATTAGCAGAGGTATACAGTATACTTTACCTGCGCTATATATCATATTTTCAACTAGAGGACTGATAGTAGGGTCTGCCATCTCTACGTGATAACTACCATCATCCCTGCAATACATTTCAATAAGTTTTTTAGCGTAGTCTCTAGTTAAGATATATGCACCTACCGACCAATCGTCCCACTTACGATCTCTAAACGTAATCTCATCAAAAGATTCTCGGATGCAATGTAATTGCACACATCCCCAATCAAGAGGTAAACTTCTAATGAAATCGCTCCAAGAAAAATTCCAATACTCTGCGGTCTCAAAACTAATATCATCTTCACATATAAAAACATAAGGTTCATTATATTCAAGATACCAGTTTTTAATAGTTTTAAGATGAGTAGCTATACAGCCTTTCATACCGTCATCCAATGCGTGACATAGGTATCCCGTCATGGGTTCAGGGAAATTTTTAAATCTCGGAGAGATTACTGAATGAACTTTCGTAATACCATACTTTTTAAACTGATCTTGCATAAACTGCTGTCTATGCACACTCTCTTCTAAAGATAAGTAGTACAGTCTTGGTAAGTTACTTGATCTTTGCTTCATATAGTTGATCTGATATCTTTCTAACGTCCCACTGTGTTAAGGGTTCTACTCTCCAGTGAGTAGGATTGCTAAATACTTTTTTGTTTTCTTCTATATGATGTTGTGTAATAGCATATTCGGCTTGCCAGTCTAGTGTTTCTGGACTGTAGTATTCGCCTAGTTTAGTTTTTACCTTATTAAAGTACTCAGGATCGTCAAAACCTTTAAAGTTTTTTAGTCTAACCATATCAGGGTGGGGTATGTGTAAAATATGGTGATCGTATTCTATTTTTTTATGTTTTAGTCCGTACATACACAATCTGATATCTATTTCATTATCTTCCCACGCATAGAATCTACCCATGCTTTCGTTGTATCCGCCGATAGCACTAAAAGCTTCCTTACTAACCCATAAGAGTCCTCGTAGAAACTCAAAATAAGGGCTGTGAGTTATTCTATCTTCTGTATAGTCATTATCTCCAGATAAGAAAGTATCTTTGTCTACTTTATATTTGTCAAAAAAGTTATAGTAAGGATTAAGAATAAAATCTGTATCTAATTTTAAGATATAGTCACCGCTTGCAATAGAAGCGGCTAAGTTAAGTGGCTGTGGCTGATTAAACCACTGCTGACCTTTAACTCTAATAACTTTAATTCTCTGATCTAATGCAACTAAAAAGTCTAAAGACGGAGATGAGCTCCAATCTACCAATACTATCTCTGATATCTCTCTGTTATGTAGCCAGGAAGGTAAAACAGTGAGTAGAGCCTTAACTCTATCTTTACAAGCACATATTACAGAATTACGCATAGTTCATCTTCATAATTAAATGATCTGTAGGTAGAAAAGTAGGGTTAGTTTTAAGAGTATTATCTTGAATAAATTGATCTACAGTCGTTACTGGCACTCTTAGTAAATACGCTGCATTATCTTGGAATCCAAAGGTTATTAAGAGATCATCTCCTAGATAGTCCATACCAGCACAAAACTCAATTTCTCCTGTTAAGAAAGAAAATGCCTCTGAGACCTGTACTAGTTTCCAGTTTTTGTCCCACACCACGAAGTGGTGCCTATAAGTAGCGTCTTTCTGATTTATATCATTGTAATACAGGTCAACATCATGTACTAAGGCAATCCAGCCATCTTTCCAAGGTATTACTTGAGATCCTCCACGCATATCTTTTAAATCTGTTCTAAGGCTATCAAGATGAACAACTTCTGTGTTCTTAGATTCTGTATCAAACCTAACTATTTCAGAAGAGTTAGTCCACTTCATAAAATGATAAGGCATACCTTTTATAGGCATCCAATTTTTTTCACAGTAAGAAGTATTAGGAGGAGGAGCTGGGATTCTAGTTCTAGATACTTCTCTAACTCCTAAACCATCTATCTGCAATTCAGACAGCTCCATTCTACCCTCTCCGTTAGGAGTAGTATCTCGTCTGACACCGCATAGATATATTTTATCATCAGTTTTAAATAACCGTGCGTCTTCTAGTCCTACAAATTCCCATATAGGTGTTACATCTAATTTAGAGGTATCTACTCTGTCATATTTGCTAACCTCTAATGTTTTAGGATCTATCTCGCATAAGTAATTGGTTGTTTTTAACCTAACGTCATTTTCGGGGTGTAAGTAGCAGAGAGGTCCCCAAGGGTGCGGAACATTTTTCTTTTCGGAGTGATAAAGAGTATACTGAACTCTGCGAAGATTAACTAATATCCTATCGCCATCTACTAGGATAGACGGATTTAATAATCCCGTTCCCTCAGAATCTTTTGGATCAATAATTAATGGATGAATACTCGTAGCAAGTTGTGCAAACATAAAAACCTCTTATAGCTATTACTATAAATATGTAAAGACCAGATGTCAATCTACTTGAATTCTTTTGTGTAGGTACCGGCGTAGTAAAAATTGGTGTTGGTTATCTCTCTTGATTTCTAATACTACCAGTAATAACCATAATGTATCTATCTTCAAAACCTAAATTAGCTGCCGTATGAAGCTCTTCGGGTTCCCACGTCACAACAGTTCCTTGTTCTAACCAATATAGGACATTGTTCTCTACTATTAGTACGTGACCAAATCTAGGCTCTGTTAAAGTTATCCACAGTCTTATTACATTTTTATTTTGTGTATCACTATTTTTTTTCTCTACGAATTCTAAAGTTCCATTTATATCTACTAGATTATATTTGTAATTTATATAATAATCTTTGTGTGGTATGTGTATTTTACCAGGCATAAATTTTTTTATATCTACGATACAATCAGATTTATCCATATTAAAATAGGCAAATAAATTATCCGGTACTAAATTATCTATTTCTTTTGACACATAATTTGTATACCCAGACTCTTTATGACCTTCATATCCTTTAAGAATTAGATATTCTCTTTGATCCTTAAATAGTTTTAAATCTTTAACAGCAGTAGACTCTTTGAGACCGCCATGAGTTTGGCTGATAAAAGGAGATACTCCATTTCTATCTCCAGACTCTATTTGTACTTGTTTGTATCTGCTATAGGGGCTAAGACCTCTAGACTCGCCTGCTTCAAGTAATAAAACTTGTTCAATAAGTTTATTACAAATATCTTTTGATAATAGATAGTTATGTATTTTCATTTATTAATACTCTTGAAATTTAGATACCAACCAGCGGCTGTAAGATTTATATTTTTTAAATTTTTACTAGCAGCAATCTTAAGTGTTGGTTGTACAATACTGATGAAAGTTGCTTCATTCACCATATTTTTTTGATACTGTTCATACATCTCATTTCTACGAATAACATTGGATTCTACTGCTGCTATCTCAACTAGACTCACGAAGTCTTTTGAGGGCTCCCAATGCATTCTCTTTGCAATTCTGGTAACAAAGGGTCTAGTCCAAAGATTAGCATCAAGAGCATCAATCGTATATGACACGACACCCGATTGCAGTTTTGCAGTTCTATATTGTGTTACCAACAATGATTGATCCATAGGAGCCAAATTCATCTTGATGTTGATCTTTGAAAGATCTGACTGTATTTTTTGAGCCAACAGTCCTGGATTGATACTCAACATTGGTGTTATTGAATATGAGAATGTAAATTCAAATCCGTTTGGATTGTTTGACATGCTCAAATACTTTTTAGCCTTTTCTAGATCCAGTTTGTAGCCAAATCTCTCTGTTTGTTCCTGTGTTGTGCCGCCAATTCCAATTGGAAGAATTGATGCGGGTCTTACACCATGTCCGCCAAGAAGATTCTTAATGATTCCGTCATAATCTATGGCATGTGCAATTGCAAGTCTCGCATTCTTGTTTGCAAGAGCGCCGTTCAACTCAGAGCTATTTGTAAGAACCATGTAGACATAATCAAGACTTGGTTCGGAAATAACTCTAAGATCTCTGCTCTTTGCTAGATCAAGCTGCTCATTTGATAGATTGAATGCAATATCAATATCATTTCTCTGAAGAGCCAAAAATTGTGCTGAACCATCAGCTATATGACGAATGATTATTCTATCAAACTGTAGATGTTCGTGCCAAAATGGATTACGCTCAAGAATAACAACTTCGTTTCTTGTCCATTTTATCATTCTATATGGACCGGATCCATAAGACTTTTCATCAAGATGCTTAGTCGCAGTATCTTTGTCTTTTGCTGTTACATCACTAACGCCACCGAGTGCTTCTAGCTGACTCTTTGAAAAGACAGAAAGTGACACGGTTGTTAGAACTGGAAGCAATGATTCTTGTGGATTTACAACAAAAATGTCAAGAGTATTATTGTCTAGCACAACAATTTCCTTGATGTTGTCTGCAAATTCTGCTGGTTGATCTTTAAGATTTTTCAATCTATCAAAAGAAAACTTTACATCGTGTGCGGTAACGGGTGCGCCGTTCCAAAACTTGGCATTATCGCGAAGATAAAATCTCCACGAATTACCTGAATTTGAAAGTTCCCACTTTTTAGCAAGTGCAGGCTTTAGAATCTCATAATTGTCAGAGGTGGCTGTAACCAAAGTCTCGTATACATTTCCAATTGTAAGCGGAGTTGTTAGATCAGCTTGACGACTAGGATCGTATGTTTTTCCATCAGATATATTCATACCAACAATTAATGTTCTATCTCTTGGTTGCGCGGAGACACTACCAAGGGTAACTAAACTAATTAACAGACTTAAAATTTTTAACATTTTATTTCTTTCTTTTTTGACTATGGTCATATGTAGTATAATAAGTAGTAGTAATCATAGCAATATTAAACATAAATTTTTATTACAGGTAGACCTAATAATTTAGTAAAGGAATTGGTTATCTTATTTATTTTGTGTAAATATCATTTCCGACTATAAGTACGTCTATTGGTTGACTGTTAAAAAGATTTTTTGCGTCTTCTATCTTTCCCGCAATAGGTTTTCCTGCAATATTCAAACTTGTATTTAGCAAAATAGGACATCCTGTTTTATTGAAAAAATTTTCTAATAATGGTCTTATAAAACTAGGAAAATCTTTGCTTACAGTTTGAACTCTACATGTCCCATCAACGTGTGTAATGCATTTTAAATTTTCTTTTTGAGTTTGTCCTACATATAACATGTATGGATTTGGATATGACAGATCAAAATATTCTTCTGCATACTCTTCCAAAATAGAAGCACCAAAAGGTCTAAATGATTCTCTATTCTTTACTTTATTTATGATGTTCTTGCCGTCTTCTATTCTAGGATCTAAGAATATAGAGCGATTACCCAAAGCACGTGGTCCTATCTCGCCGTTTTCTTGATACCAAGCGACAATTTTTCCTTGAGATAGAAAATCAGCAGTTTTACTAATTGTGTCCTCTGTCGGTATTGAATTTGGATGTTGATCACTTTCTACGAAAGGATATTTTTCAAAACGCATTTTTGGAAGATTGAACTTTTTTCTCATGCATTCCATCATACCTAGAGACAAACCCTCATCTGTACTGTATGGCACAACTGTTAATTTTGGAAAATGTTTTTTTAAAGTAGTATTCCATATTACATTTTGAGCAACTCCACCAGCATATCCTATTTTATCGGTTGGTTTCAAATACTTTTTGAATATTTCCAAAACAATTTCACCAGATCTCTCAAATATTGTTCTGCCATAGTCTAACTGTTCTTGTAAACTAACGTTTTTAGGAATCTTGAACATCTCCATATGATCATTCAAAAAATTTGTAAAGTATTCCTTTGATCCGAAAGAATTCATATCAATATCGCTACTATCCATGTTTTTCAAAAATTCTGAAAATCCACCGGGCCATTTCTTGTGAAATGTTATGGGAGATCCTACTCTTTGCATATCGTATTCTTGTCTTAGATGATTTAATAAATCTTCTTTTATACTTCCGTAGCTAACATATCCCATGACCTTACTCGCTTCAACATCATTAATTAACTGATGAGCAAGCAACATCATTCCCACTCCAACAGAACCGCCTGAACTATCAAAATGACCTTTAACATAAAGTTTGTCTTTTTTGAAAACACTCCACCAGGCATCTCCACCTAAACCATCCATAATAACAAATGCGTCATAAGGCTCTTCGTAGTTTAATAGATTTATTCCCTGAGCATGCCTTTCATGGTGATCTATTTTATTAGTCTCTTGTACGTCGAACCATACATGATCAATATCGGAAAAATTGATATTCCACACTCTTTTTACTTCTTGCTCCCAAAATCCTTTTATCACATCGTAAGATCTTTTGTCTCTTGTGTTTAAGGGAATTTTTTTACCGTCGTTCAAAGTTATTCTAGCAAATTGTGGCCATCTTTTTAGTTGAAGACTCCTCTCAGCTTTATGAAAAAATAATCTTTTTCCGTCAAAATAAGTTGCACTAGAATCGTGCGATTCTATGGTTATGGCCAACAATTTCATTTTTGAATACTTTCTCCGACAATGGTTAAAAAATATCTATTTTCTATTCCAAGATTTGCACCAGTATGTAATTCTTTTGGATCCCACGTTACAACCGTACCTTGTTCTACCCAATATAAAACTTTATTTTCTACTACTAATACGTGCCCAAATTTGGGCTCCGTTAAAGATACCCACAATCTAACCATATTTTTTATTGGCTTTGAAAAAGTTGATATAAAATAGTCTCTATGAGGAGCCCAAATTCTTTTGGGGAAGTTTTTTCTTAACACTATTCTTGTTTTATCTTTGTCTAGGTTAAATCTACGCAGAAAATCTATTGAAATTAAATTAGAAATTTCGTCTATCTCGTAGTGGACATATAAAGGTCCAAGGCTTATGCTATTTTTCGTATTTAATATGTCTATCTCTACTTCTCTGAATGTTTTTATAGGCCATACGTTTTGTATTCTAATTTCTCTGTTATCTTTTTCGTAAAAATTAACCCACTCTTCGTTTGCATTTATAGATATTTCACTTCTATTCTTAATTAATATTTTTACATCTCTATTATTTTTATAGTCTAAAACATATTTTTGATAGTATAGCTCAGAGATTTCTACCATTTTATTACAAACATCTACAGGTAATCTATCATCGAATATATGCACTTAAAATTACCCTGTTACTAACATTACATATCTATCTTCGTATCCAAGATTTGCTGAAAAGTGTAACTCATTCTTTTTAAAATGAGTTACGGTCCCTTGTTTTACCATATAGAAAACAGTATCTTCAATAACAAGAATATGTCCAAACTTAGGCTCTGTTAACGATATCCATAATCTAGAAGCATCACGGCTTGAATCTTTTAATCCGGAATAATTATCATAATGAGGTAGCATAAAATTTCCTGGTGGCATTCTAAGAATTTTAATATAACATTTATCTTCAATAAAATTGAAATACTGATAAAAGCTATCAGGTATTATTTTGTTAAATTCTGGAGATTGATATTCGTAATATATTGTTGATTGAGACTTATCATTCTGACGATAGGTCTCGAATATTTTCTTTTCTATGTCTGTTGAATCTCTCTGCTTAGAGTAATGAGTTTTAAAATGAGATTTACAAATTTCAATATTTTTAGTACAGAGAGACATAAGATGCTTACAAAGCTGTTTATCTAAGATCATAGATTATCTCAAAGACTTTAATAATGCGTTAATTTTAGATTCATATTCATTAACTGAAGAAAATAAAACAATACTATCGTCATGTTCTCTTTTTATTCTTAAATCTGTCCATGGTTTATCATTCCATGCTTTTTGAATTAATGAAACGATTACATCTTTTTCGCTAGGTTGAAAATTCTTTCCCATAATAAAGAAATCCGCAGATAAAAAAGATATATCGGAAGTGTTCCATAGTTGGTTAGGAGTTTTTAATGTATTTGATTCTTTTGTAGAGAAAAAGCACTCTCCCCCAGTTTGACTTGATATTAATTTTCCAGATCTAAATGTAAAATCAACCTCTTTAGATTTAGCCATGTTTATTGAAATATTTACTCCGTTATTGCCTATTTTTACTAATCTACTTTTAATACCTAACTTTTTATCTATTTCTTGAAAGATATCATCTATTTCTGGCATTACGTCAGTAGCAATTTTATGTGATGTGCCAGGCTTTACAAAGTCTTGTAGTGTCTTACCACCAGGTCCGCTTGAACAAAAATAAAACGGAGACGATAGTATCCAATAGAAAAGATTTTCGTTGGTTGGAGAAATATAACAATTTAATATATTTTTATCTAAATTTCCAGAACTATTACCTGTAAATAATAATGTAGGACTTTTAGAATTATCCCACAGTAATTTAGCTAATGCACAGTTATCTCCTGTAGTTTTTAGTTCGTACTTTATGTTACTTTGTTCAAGTTTTTTAGAAGTTTCTTTAGCATAAAACATTACATTTCCTGTAAGAGAGCCTGTATTTACTAATAACATCTCTTGTGAAAAAGACGTAAAGGATACTAGTAAAAAACAAATTATAATGGTAGTTAGTTTATACATAAATTTCTCTCTTTCAAAAATAAAGTGCTTTAGTATAAGTTACTGCACTTTCTATATTATTTTGCATTAAAAAAGCAAAAATAAAAGGTACTGTATCGTAATTTCTAAACATAAATCCTATAATAGAAAATACTCCAAAAACTATTAAATAGTAGTACTCTTGTGAATACCTTTCTCCAGCATTATATATAGTAAAAATGCCTAAGACAATAAAAAATATAGGAACAAATAGATATATTTTTTGATAAAATAAAATGACATAACTGACTGTTTTCCAAGATATAAGCATACATATTATATTAGCAAATATCAAGACTACTAAAACAATAGGTAAGATGTTGAATACGCTATTTTTAGTTAAAGATAGATTATTTTGCTCAAGTATATCTATTAATAAATACTCAGTAGGTGTTAAGGCTATTCCCATTGCCAGTAAGGGTAACAAAACGGAAATATATCCGGAATTATTAGCTGTTTCTGAGCTTAAAGCTTGAGACACTACATTATTAGGACTGAGTTTTTTCTGAACAAAAAAAGCTATAAAACTACTCATATAATTTCCACAAAAAGGTATCAACCCAGAGAAAAAGCCGATAAAAGTAGATCTTACTATTACGAATCTAAACTTCCAGATAGTTTTTACTTCTAACTTTGACTTTATTGTGTAATCAGAAGTAGGTTTGTTTATTTTAAAAAAATCTACTATTTTAGGTATCCCGTAAAGTCCAAATATTACAGATATAGTAGGCAATCCCCCAAACAGGTAAATGTTATTAAAAGTTAAAAACTCTTCTTTACTATGTGCATTAAAACCTATTTTAGAACACAACCACCCAAACATGAAGATTAAAAAAGATTGATACCATCTATTATCGCTAAAAATTATAGATAATAAGAATCCTGTAGCAGAGAATATTAATACCATATAGGTTTTAAAATAAAATAACATATTTGAAATGTTAGGAATCAAGTACCAACAGAGTAGGCACGAAATAACTGCTGAAATAAAACTACCTATCGAGGTGCCGACTAATGTCTCTTCAAGTTTATTCTCTCTAATTAGCTGATCTCGTAATTTCATTAATGGCAACCCCGTTGTTTCCCCAGGGATTCCTAGTAAAAGAGTAGGAACACTGCCGAAATATTGAGTTGTACTAAGAAGTGTAGAGTAAAAAATTAAATTAAATAATAAACTCTGTTCAATAAGAAAGCCATACATAAAGACTAGAGAAGCTGTAATACCTATTCCGGGGGCCAACCCTACTAACATTCCTATAGATATTCCTAATAATAAAGAACAGATACTCTCTAACATTTTTTAAAATAAAACTTTTCTGTAATATATAGCTTAGTTAGTCTGTCAAATACGTTAAAACTAGAATGTTTTGTATTATAAAAAAATTCATTGTAAATAAAGCTTTTAAAATTGTCATAGTTCTTAACAGAATCTAATGTATTGTTTTCTATAAAAAATTTTATCATGCTAGGCCAAGCTTGTATACCTTTTACACCTGTGCGTTCTGCTATCTTGAGTAAACTAGGGTATTTATCTGGATTGTTTCTGTAATCTAGTATTAAATCTGTTGTTTTTAATCCCTGATAAGGAATTTGTATATTAAACTGATAAATCAATTGGGATTGCTTATCTTGGTAATATCTAGTGTCTAGAATAGTTTTTTTATCATCGTAAAAAAAACTTTTAGGTAGTTTGTTAGCTAAAATATGCGCTTGTTTTAAAAATAATTTGCACGCATTAGGATGGATAAAAAAGTATTCATGAGTAGACGGTAAGTCATCCCGCACAAGACTGGTTTCATTATCAAAGGTACTGTGAAATAAAGAATCGTTGAAGAAAAAATAAAATCCTTTATCGTCATAACGAATTGCTGGTTTTTCTCTTCCCCAAAGATGAACTACTTTTTTATTTGATTTTATCTTTTTCCAATCTGAGTTAAAAGCATTAATATCTCTAATTCTAAACAACGGTCTGTTTAGCACTAATTCTGCAACATTAGAGTATACATTTTTTGAAAACTGTTTTTTATCCAAGTTTTTCCAAAAATTAAGATGCTCGTTTTGCATTTTAGGAAAATAAGTTAACTTAGTATGTGGAGAAAAGGTATCTATGAAATATTTAGCCAATGGGATAGCTGATTTCTCTATCTCATGGCCCCTGCCTTCTGCATTTAAATATAGAAATTTTTCTGGATCTTCTTTTTCAATCTGTAATTTAGTAGAGGTATCTACTAGATCAAATATTATAATCTCATCTATAAAAAGATTATTTAGCATAAAAGTTTCTAGTATACAATGACTATCTGCTCCTCCACTATAAAATAAAGTTACATAGTCATAGTCATTACGTATTTGAGTAGCTCTTTTTAAGTATAACTCCTGTAAACTATCCGTTGGCTCTTCATATAGATTTATTTGTTTGAACGCGTCTTCTATGTGAGGTATATGAAAAACCATATCTAAACTAGAAATATTAGGTTCTGAAAAAAATATATTAAATTTATTTAAATATTTTTTGTCTTTTTTAGTATAGTAATAGTAATACGGATTAGTATTCATATCTTTTCTAGCATATAACTATTTTCAAATATTTTAAAACCGTCGTAATCATTAGCATTTCGATAAGACTCTAGAAAATTTTTTTCTATGTTATTCTGTATAAAGTTAATACCATCTCTCCAACAAGACCCTTGTAAAGAAGTAGAGTCAAAAAATTCGTGAAACCATAAATCAGCCTCCGAGTGCCAGTCTAAAACAGATTTTTTTGCCTGAAACCAATCCTGTCTCCATGTAAAAGGATACAAAATATCTCTTATTTTTTCTTCATAGAATACTCTAAAAAAAGGATTATTATAAATATCTAAAGAGTTTTTCTGAGATAAAAATTGTATGCACTTGATAACCCATTTTTTTACAAGATGGGCTTGCTTGCAGATAAGATCACAAGCATCTGGGCTGGAATAGAAAAACTCTACTTGAGCATTTGAGTAATGTTCAATGTCTGAGTAAAAAAGATTAATATTATATCTTCTATCTGTAAAAACTAAATATATGGCATCATGATGTGGCTTTAATAAGGGTTTATCCAGCCCTACTAGTATACCAACAGACCTATTAGTATCAATAACATGTCTAAATTCATCAAAACAGGTAAAATTGTATTTTGCAGAGTCTACAGGATTCAATTCTTCTCTGACTTTTAGGACCCAATCTCCGGATTGTAAGTTAGAAAAAGTATCAATTGTCTTCTGAGTTGTATCAAACATTTTTATTTTAATACTTGGATCTATTATTAATATATCTTTCAATCTGGGAATAATTTGAAATTTAGTTTCAGATAAAGGTTGTAACGCTGGATTAGTAAGAGCTATATTATTGGTTCGAAGTAAACTCATACCGTGGTTTACATGATGAATTACTAGTTCGTCTATTTTCAACCCTTGATTTAAAAAAGACATAACCATATTATGACTATCACTTCCTCCACTGTAGTATACTACTAAATAATCATACTTTTCTCGTAGATACTTGGCTCTTTTATTGTATAAAGTATCTATAGACTGCTGAGGCTCAACGGTCCAGTTATATGATTCGAAAACTTCATTGTTAAAATACCATTTCACTAAGGATTGCCTAGATATGAGTTTATCTATATTAGTCTCCACAAAAGTAGCACGTAATTGCAATAACAATTCAGATGCGTATATTAGTGCCTGAACTTTAGAATAGAATTTTTTTTTGTTTACTATGTAGTATCCGTGTATATCTCTATTCATAGGGTTGCAATTAAATAATCACTTTGAAATGGCCTTAATCCGTCAGGTCTTCTTGGATCGTACAGATAAGGATTACAATTTTTTACTACATGTAATAGCCCTTTTTTCCACAGTAGATATTCCAAAGTATTTTTATGCTTTTCTATGAACCACATATCAAAAGTAGAATACCAATCCTGATATCCTTTATCTGCTTGAAACCAGTTATTATTCCATGTAGAGTATAAAATAGGCCTTAGTAATCTTTCGTTAACTAGACGGCTTAAAGAAGGATTGTGCCTATGAAAAAATTTTTGAATGAAAGGTTTATCTTTTAACCACTTTAAAACAGTGTGTGCTTGTTTACACAATAGATCGCAGGCATCAGGAGACCAGTAAAAATACTCTATAGTTGTATTAGTGTAATCCTTTGCATATTGTCCTATAGGACTAATATTAGCTATTCTATCTATAAAACACGTATATACTTTGCCGGTATTATTATCTATTTGTAATCTAGGTTTATCTACGCCTAAAACTATTCCAATCTTTTTGTCGAAATCTAGCTGTTTTTTAAACTCTGGAAATTGCAGATAATTATATCTAGAAGCGTCTACTGGATTTAGCTCTTCTCTAACATGGAGTATCCAACTCTCGTCTTTTTTACTAGAAAAGGCTTCTAGCACAGCATCACTAACATCAAAAACCCTTATTTTAGTAGTAGGCGACATGCTTGATATTTCTTTTAAGCGTGGAATTGTTTGTAGCTCGTACTCAGAAGAGTATGCATAAATAGAAGATTTTTCATCTATATCTATTACTGCATAATCTTTCATGGCTTTGTGCATATGAGTTACCACTACCTCATCAACATGTAATTTTTGATTTAAAAAAGACATTAATAAATTATGGCTATCAGCACCGCCACTGTAGCTAATTATTAAATAGTCATATTTTTCTCGCAAATATTTTGCCCTGGCGTAGTACAAATCATCCAAAGAACTTTTTGGCTCTTCTGTCCACTTATAAGAACTAAACACTTCGTTATTAAAGTGCCAAGTTACTAAACTAAAGGGATCGACTTGTACTGTTAAATTTTGTAAAATTTTAGTGGCAGTAATACAAGCTTCTATTTTAGAGTCAAAAGTAGCTTGACCTATAGTATAATATCCTAGCTTTTTATTCATTTATTGCACTATACTGTCGATAAGTTTTTGAATCTCTGCTTGTATGTCTTCTTCTATATAAGTAATGGGTTTTGTACAAGTAAATACGTTACCTATAAGAGGAATAGCATTACTTAAGGTAGTATCCACATTAGGATTTATGACATCGTATTTTAAGTTAAACCAATCATAAGGAGCTCCCTGTTGTGCAGCGGCTATAATATCTTTTTCTGTAGGCGTTGGGACTGCTTTCCATATATTAATATTATAATCTGTTTGACAACGTATTGGAGATCCGTCCGGCCTACGATCTATCACTGTTTGTCCAGATTGATCTGTAGTAAAAGAACTAGCAAGATTATCTTCCGTAAAATAGTTAGTAAAATATCTAACAACAATTGAATGCTGATTATTATCAATTTCTAATATCTTAAATTTAATTTCCATTGAATTGTCTCCAGTTTGATACAGGTTGAATACCATAAGCTCGTCCAACTCGACGATTATATGTCAACAAGAAATCTCCTGCTATAGAGATACGCCTAGGTTTAAAATCTTCTATTGTTTTGCATCCAGAATCTGGTTGCCCAGACCCATAACCACCAGTATAATGATAAAGTTTACCGGGAAACATAAACATCTGTCCTTCTTTAGGCTTAAAAAACCAAGTAGGACTATTCCAAATATTCCAGTCCGTAATATTTGCATTAGTCATACCATGAAAAAGCTCATTAGGCTTGTTATATTCTGAGAAATAAATAGGTTTGTCAAGATTTTCAGGTACCTGAACATAGTATACAAAAGATAAATGTGCATCTTGATGATTATGATTAGGAGTGTGAAATTCTGTAATAACATTCAACCAAGTTTTAATTAGATTAAGGTCGAAAACAGAACGATCTAACTTTAAAGTATCTAAATATTCTTTAGCGCAATCAACTACAAAATCGAACAGAGGATCAAAATACTTATCTAAGTGAATATCAACATTACCAGTAGTTTCCATACTATACCCATGCTCGTTAAAATGTCGTAAAGCATTATCAAAGAATATTTGTTTTATACTGTTGGGATTTGGATGAAACCATTCTCCTACTAAAGTGGGAAATAGGGCATGAGATATCATATAAATTTAGGTCCTGTTACCCATATAACTAATGAACGTCTAATTCCTTTAGTAACAGGTGTAACTCGATGTATCATAAAAGATGGAAATGCTATAATTCTACCACGAGGGAAAATTACATGATCGGGCTCTTCTTCCATGCCTACGTTAAGTTGAAATGATCCGCCTTCATAATCTTTATTTGGTTCTGTAAGATTTAGTACAAGAGACAACTTACGAGTTTCTCCAAGAGTATTATCACCTAATTGCATATCCATATGCCAATCATATTTTCCATGCTTAGAGCCATCATACTCTGTATATTGAAAACTGTCATATCCATTAAGATTAAAACCGTAAAAGCGTTCATTTAATATAGCAATACTAGCATTTAAACGATCAAATATCCAAGAAGTATTTTCATCACGGTGGTGGAAATGGACTGTAGATACTCTAACCTTTTCTACATCTTTTTCTTCAGTAGATCCTAGAATAGAAGAAGGCTTTGTTCCTCTTTCTTGGCAGTAACTTGTAATCTGATCTAGTTCTTGCGTAGTAAAGGAGTTATCCCAATACACCCAGCTATAGGTATTAAACATCCTTTCTTTGGGATTATTGTATATTGATACGTACATTTATGATATTGGTCCATTTCTAGTTCCAAGAGAAGTATAGGTTATATTTGCATTGCCAGTAACGGAGTTACCTTGCGTGCCTACAGGACCCGCGGGCCCTCCAACTGTAGCCCCGTATGTAGCGCCGAGTGAAAATGCGATTGCTGTTCCGTTAGTACCAGCGGCTCCTAGATTACCCCCAGGTCCTCCTCCGCCCGCAGCAGGAGACCCACCGCCGCCTCCACCTCCAGCCTCTCCTGTAGTGGACCCAGAAGAGGTTGTAGTACCTGGGCTACCTGCCGATCCTCCAGAACTACCAATCCCTCCTGTTCCTCCGCTAGCACCAGGAGTCCCAGCCCCGCCGCCTCCACCTCCTCCTCCATAATAAGCAGTATACCCAGGAGATGGTGATTTACCTTTGCTAGGTGGTACTACTAAATAACCCTTTGATCCGCCACCACCGCCACCACCCCCTCCGGTCCCGGCAGTACCGCCTGTTATAGTTCCAGAAGCGTTATTAACCACGATGCGAACACCTGTTACAGCATTAGCAGTAAAAGCTACTCCACCTGTACCACCTGTACCTCCTGTACTTCCTACGGTTCCTCCATTAGGTAGATCATTACCTTTGCCTCCGGCTCCGCCAGATCCTGCTATACCTGTTGCTCCTGTTATAGTATTAGAATTTTGAATATAGATATCTGTTCCACCTGGATGGTTAGGGCCTGTTTGAAAAGCTGGGGTAGAACTATTACTGGCAGAGATAGGACCAGTTATAAAACAGTATAGATTATGAGGATAAGTCAGAGCTGTACCTATAACTCCTACATTACCTGCAATGTTATATAGATTAATATCTGAGCCAGTAGTAAGATTTATTACTTTTATAGGTCTGTGAATTAGATGCAACATGGTTATCTCACGTCCGGTATCATGGCACCGTATAGATTTGTTCCGTCTGAGACAAACGAGAATACGTCTCTTCTTCCAACGGCAGTTGAAAGAGTAGGAGCGGTAGCTGCAGTCCATTTAAACACACTATTCCAAGTTATAGTATAAGACCCAGTTCCACCTTGGATTACGTGTAATACATAAGTTCCCACTTTTAGATTAGTAGGAGCGCCAAAAGTTCTACTCGCTCCTAGTGTAACTGT
>SXGQ01652927.1_pt1 | contig 23651 bp, 16 predicted proteins | sample 3178371 | NCBI WGS metagenome assembly SXGQ01 (sample SAMN11356859, study PRJNA531348) | freshwater metagenome | isolation source: freshwater sample F1-20 | place: China: Fuxian Lake, Yuxi | collected 2017-12-25 | reverse complement strand
ATCAGCTTCAGTATCCGAAATCCATTTTTTCTGTTTTTCCAAAACTTCAAACTGCAATTGAGCAGTATTTTTATTTAGTGCTTCTTTTTCCTCTAAAGCATTTGTGTATTCAATACCTATAAATTCAATATTATTTTGCTTTGCAAATTCAGCGACTGATTCGAGATTTTTAGATTTATCATCTATAAAAACGATCCTTTTAGGCATAATTTTGACGGAGGTTAAAAAAGCATCTAAAACAGCTCCTTTTTCTCCTGTCTGATCAACAAACAATACACCTTCTTTATACACAGGACTAGCATCATTTGAATCTTTCATTAAGGGCTTTAAGTTAATGTCCTTCAAATCTGGCCAAGATTTATAAAAATAATAACCATGGCTTTTTAATTCGGATATACGCCAATTTTCAGTATTAGGAATTAGACCAAATTTCCCTGTTGCACAGTTTGTTAAGGCTAATACTTTGATGTTATTTTTCTGCAAAGTGTTTATTAACTTAATCATTTTTGGATCGACCGGTTTATTTTTCCGTGCGAGCAATATAATGCTAGTAATATCTTGTATTTTATCTTTGCCGACCCGCTGTTTTAATTGCTTGACTAATACTTTACAAGCATCTGCATTTTGTGATCTTAGTATTTTATCCTCAGGATACATTAACACATCATCAACGTCAAAAATAACAAGAGTATCGGAGTCAATAGACGCTAGTATATTCTCAACAACTTTTGTATCTTTTGTTTGTATAATTTCTGCAAAACCAATATTGTGAAAACATGTTAAAATTATAAAAATAAAACTTACAATTTTTTTCATTTATAGATACCTTTTTTTATTGTTGTTTAAAATATTTGAAATTGTTATTTTTGCAATAGACTATGACCATTATTCCTTTCATCTTAGCGATATCCGCTTTAATAACCATTTTTCTCCTTTATAAATACGTAGCTAATAAATCAAAAATAAACTTGCTAGAAATTTTATTAGATGAGAAAAATAAAACATTACAAGATTTAACCATTAAGTACGAAAATGCTATTAATGAAAAGATCGAAAACATCAAATATATTGAGCAAATATCAGCTAAAGTTCAACAGCAGGAAAAATTAATAAGCGATTTTGAAAACATTACTAAAAAATCTCAGGAACTAACAAAAGCTGCATTGTTTGAGCTAGGAAATGATTTATCAAAACAGCTTATAAACCTCCACAAAACTGAAACTGAAGGCAATCGCAAACTATCAGAGGAAACTATCAAAATCACTGCTGAAAAGTTTAACAGCGAATTTGAAAGAATAGTTAATATAGTTGGTTCTCTTAAGCGTGATATTGAAAAATCCCAAGATACTGTTGATCTGATTAAGAATTCTCTACTTTCACCGTCTGGTGCTGGCAAATTAGCAGAAATTACCTTAGAAAATATACTGAAAGCTTCTGGTTTAAAGAACGGTTTAGATTTTTCTATGCAATATAATCTAAATACGGAAAATAACAATACACTAAGGCCAGATGCTGTAATTTTCCTACCTTCGGATAATATTATGATTATCGATGCCAAGGCTTCGAAGTTTTTAATAGATGAATCGGAAGATACCAACCGATTAGTAAAAACTATGAATTTTCACTTAAAATCCCTTGCTGGAAAAGATTATACTAAAGGTATAAAGTTAGATACCAATTTAGCTAGCAGAAGAAAATATGCAAATGTTATAACACTTATGTTTTTGCCTAGTGAACATGCAATCGAAAAAATAGTGGAAGCCGATAGTGAATTCCTAAATAAAGCTTGGAATTTAAATATTTTCCCAGTAGGCCCTGCCGGTCTTATGAATATGTTATCATTTGCTAAATTCCAAATTGCTGAAAATTTAATGCTCCATAACAACTTAGAAATTATTGAAGAAGTAAAAAAACTTATTAATTCCATTTCTTCTCTGGCTGAATATTCAGCAAAACTGGGGTCTAATATATCGAGCTTAGTCGGAAATTATGATAAATTCGCTGCTTCATTCAATAGAAATTTTTTATCAAAAGCAAAAAATATATCTAATTTAGGGGTAGAATCTGATTTCAATAAAAAGCAAATCCACTTGCAAAGATATCAATTAATTACCGGGAAATCTGAAGTACTAGAACTTAAAGAAGAAGAATTAAAGAAAATAGGATCTAATAATTCAACAACCTTTGAGAATTAATTAAACTTGCTGTTTGTTTAGTACTCATTGCACCTGTTCCAGAATCAGTCAAAAAATCAACCATTACGTGATCAGATTTAAGGTTAAACAAATTATAATTATCTGCCTTGATCCAATTTTGCCTATCATTTATTGATGAAATCCTAATTGGTTCAATAGTTTTATTCTAAATGGTAGAAACATAATTACTTCTTCTACTATTTTAATACATCACTTTAATAGGTTTCAAAGGGTTTTATTTAAAATTAGATAGTATCTAAACTCTTCTCTTCCTTTTTAGGATTATAAATTTTCGCTATAGTTTTTTTTAACATCGTTAACTAAAACTATTAAAATATGAACCAAGATTTGACGGTACAGTGTTTTTATAGCAGCGTAAAAGGTTAAGAATAAACTAAAAGAAAATAGCTTGTCACTGGTTCTTGGGCTATTAACTCTCTGAAGAAGGTTCCGTTTCACCATCAGGTAAATTTTCACCTAATGGCTTTAAGGGGGCATTTAAGTCAGAAACCGTTATTACCTCAAACCAGGTACTGCGGAAACGAAATGTAATAAAGGATTGAGATTCCAACGTTTTTCCTCCCTTGCCTAATAAATCATCATCCGAAGTATTGCAGTCCGTACCTATACCCTGATCAGAAACACTTCTTAATTCTGATATAACTTTTTCTGCCCAGTTGTATAATTTTTTACTTTGTTCTTCAGTTGCTTTACCACCTACCATTAAGTAATAGAGCTCCCACATATGATCCAGATTTGCTTCTTCTTTTTTCTTTGCCATTATAAACTTCTTTAAAAGCCCTAATAATTTATTTTAATTTACAAAACAAGGTTTCATCTTTAGTTTATTAACTTTAGATTAATTAGTATAGCCCATTAACAAATCGTACATTACCAACCTAGAGTTAAAATATTATAAAGATTAAAAAGTTAGCCATTTAGGATTTAAATAAATATTTTACTTAAAGTATTTTACAACTCAAGAAATAAAAAAGAAAAACACATGATCTTAGCATAAACTTTTAGTTATTTTTGTTTTTAAAGCCATCACAGCATGGTTTTTGGTTATTTCAGGAAATAGTTCCTTCGTAAAGGGTAGCATCTCGAGCTTCCCATTGAGAAGAAACTGTACTTCTACAATATCTCCGCCCCCATAATTAGCAATATTGGTAATATTAGCTATATGATTTCCATTAAAGTCAACCACCTTTAAGCCTTTTAAATCTTCGATATAAAACTCATCTTCGGTTAAGATTGGCGGTAAATTACTTCTTAGGCAGTAAAGGGATTTTTTAATAAACCTCTCTGCTTCCGTTCTACTATGGCAATTATTCAAACTACAAATGAGAGTTCCGTCTGGTTTAGCTCTGATAATTTTTAGCTCAACCGTGGTATTATCTTGGTCAAATACTGGTAAATTTACAATATTCCCAGCGGGATCGGTAAAGGATTTAACTATCACATGGCCCTTTATACCGTGTGCTGAGGAGATAACTCCTACTATAATTAATTTGTCATCTAGTATATTTTTATCAGCAACTAATTGATCGGACATTTAAAAACTACTATTATGAACTTATTGCCAATCCGGCCTTTATAAGGCCACAAAGATTGTATAACTTACTATAGCTAAAAATTAAAGAGATATCATGAAAAAGTTTATTCTGTCGTTAATTGGTGTAATTGCTATTTTTTTAGCCGTAGTGGGGAGTTCTATCTATCTAACAGATTATAATAAGATCTACAAAGATTTTGTTAGCAGTGCTAAAATTGACGTTAAGGATATTAATCAGGTTAATTACAGGATCAAGCAATTTCCTTCCCCTTCATTAATAATAGATGAAGTCAAACAAGAAGGAAAAATTGAACTTAAAAATATCAACATTAGATTCTCTTTATTATCGGTTTTAAGTTTCAGCCATAAGGTTTCTGATATAGAAATTGGCCAAGCAATAATCCACCTATCTAATGATGATGTAAATTATATAGATCACGATGAATTTATTGGTGAGCTAATAAAAAAAGAAGCCCTTACTATGTCAGCTAGGATTGATAAATTGATTTTTGTTGAATCAGATAAGGATATCCCATTTACTATAGAAAATTTTGTTTTTTCAGGCAATAAAAAAGGAGCAGAATTTACCGGTGAAATAGCCTCTATCGGTAGTGTAAAAGGTAATTTCATTAACAATGCTAGCCAAATTAACTTTAACCTTGACGTTACTAATCCAGAACACAGCCTAAAGCTTCAGGAAATATACGAAAATTCTGTTTTAAAGAGCGGAAAAATGGAATTGGTAACTGGATCTTTGGTTACCAAATTTTTAGCATTGTTACCGGATTTTGCCAATTTGTCTGATAAATTGTCTTTTAATCAAAAAATAAAAATCACTTTAGATATTTTGCCTGTAAATAATTGGCTTAATCTTAAAAATATTATAATTCAGTCTGATTCTATTGCTGGTACTGGAGAGATAGCATTTAGTAAAAATAATCAGGATATTAATAATGTCCAAATCAATTTCAGTAAACTAGACTTAGGAAACTTGAGTAAAAACAACGGCCCTGATAAACCAAGCGTTAATTTATACTCTTCGAGCAATAAGAACAAATTCAGTCTGAATAAAAACCAATTAAGAGCAAATATTTCTGCAAAACAGATAATATTAAGCCCTAAGAATCTTGTAACGGATGTTAATTTAAATTTCTTCATTCAGAATGGAGAAGGTAAAGTGGAAGATTTTTCCGGTACTTTTGATCAAGGAGGTGGTTTCAAGATTAAAGGGGTCATTTCTGAAAATTCTTTCCGGAGTCTTTTTAATGGCGTAATTGCCTTGACGCATAAAGACCTTAACGATCTAATTGAAATCTTAGGTGGAGCGGAATTGAGATCTGAAAGTTATATTCCATATAGCCTTGTATCGAATGTTCAGTTGAGCTCGGTAGAAATCTCAATGCAGGATTTGTTACTAAAAACTAACGATACTGAAATTTCTGGTTTCTTTTCAACTAAATTTATAGGTGACTCGCCAAGAATTAATGCTGATTTAAAAATTGCCAAAGTTAATTTAGACGAGAAAAATTTTCCAGCTTTTAATCATTTGTATAATTATGCTATAGAGCTAACCCAAGATTCCAAAAAAAGAAGATTATTTAAGTAAATTCATTCCGCTACGAACAATAAACTCTATAAGTAATTACAATATAAGCGTGGATCAACTTGTTGCTAAGGGTTCATTATATAAAAATGTCAACTTTAATCTTAATTTATTACCGGGGAAAATTAAACTAGAGAATTTATCATTAAATGACGGTAAGAACCATATTGACGCAACCATTGAACTTGTTACATCTGCGCTAAAACCATCCTTTGAAATGACAATTCATGGGGGAACTATCGAGGTTGATTTCTTGTCGCCTCGTGCTATTTCTGAATTAAGGCAATACATTTTAGCAAATTATGCTTTGGACAAGGTTGATCTTAATATGAACTTTATGCTCGATAAACTTTATCAAGGAGATTTTTCTCTTGGTAGGGTTATTTTTAAAGCTAAGAATAACAAAGCTTTATTTGAGATTAATAAGTTTGATGCGGACATATTCGGCGGCCGCATGTCTTCTTCTGGCAGTATATTACTTGATCCCTATACAATAAATTTTGTATATGCCTTGAACTCAGCAATTATTCCGGAAATTAGCAAATTCATGCCAGCAGGAGTTCTTGACAGCGGTGGTGTAATCAGTGCTAATGGTATGTGGTCTACAAATGGTAATTCGCTTGAAGAGCAGCTATATAATTTATATACAAAGTCAGACATTCTTGCTAAGAATATAACTATAAACAATTTTTCCATTGATAATCTAATACAGGCTATCAGTAGTCCAAACTATAACCTTAAATCTTTTAAAGATGACTTAAAAGAGGCGATATTAACAGAAAAAACTGAAATTAGTGAATTAAAAGCCGGTGTAGAACTTGTAAAAGGCCTCTTTACTTTCAAGGATATAGGATTTAAAACCAAGTATACGGCCGCAGCTGCTTCTGCTAGTTTTAATTTATATAATTTAGATATTGACCTTATTTCAGTGTTTTCGTTTTATTTATCTAAGCCTGCTCCTGGAAGAAGTTATACCGATTCTACCCCCGCTAAAATTGCTCTTAAAGCTACAGGTAATTTATTTGCTCCAAAAAAAGAAGCAGATACTAAAGAATTAGAAGATCTGTTGAGTGCTATTGCGACAGCAAAAAAGAACTAGAAACTATCGATAAATACTGTTATTTACAATTACGATATTTTGTAATTTGCATAGCAGGCACGCTAAGTCTTGATAAAATATTATTATTCAGTTTTTAGAATTTTGTATATTGTCGTAACTTAAACCCTTAGGAATCTTTGTTTTTGCAATAGATGTCTATCAAAATTTGGAAAAACCTCAGGATATAGGGAATTAAAAATATATATTTTTAGGAAAAAATAATGTATATTGTAATTAAGAAATATCTATTTATTATATGAAAAAAAATTATTTGCCCAAAAAGATAAGGCAGAAAAATTACGTATTAATGGCGATAATTTTTTTTATTATTTTCTTGATATACGCAGTTACTATAGTAAAGCTTTCGGCTTAGTTTAGAACCGGTGGAATAATATTAAGACCTTACTTGATTTGCTGCAGCGTAATTGCTATCATGGCCAGACTTTTTAAATATTATGTATTATCAAAATAACCATGTACAGTGTTTTTTGTAATGTTTTGCCTATTGTTTTGATTGCTCTTATTGGAAGTTTTATAAGAAAGAAGTGGCTTATTTCTGATGAATTTTGGCGTGGACTAGAGAAATTATCTTTTTATATTTTATTCCCGGCTGTCTTGTTTGGTAGTACTTATAGGCTTGAATTAGCAGCTACCCAATTTTTTCGATTAGTTATTGCTCTGGTAATCTCAAATTTAATAATTTCTGGCCTTGTAGTCTATCATCAAACGAAACAAAATTACGATAAAGCTCAATTTACTTCATTATTTCAGGGTGCTACCAGATATAACAATTATATTTTCTTTGCTCTGAGTTCTGCTTTATTTGGAGAAAACGGGTTGTCAGTAGTAGCGAGTATCTCGCCCTATATGATAGTGCTCACTAATGTTACAGCAATCATGTGCTTTGTTTATTATCTACCTCTAGAAAACGGAGGTGCTTCTAAAAGGCAAAGTATGGTCCTAATGATGAAATCTATTATAACTAATCCTTTTGTTATTGCTAGCTTAGTCGGTTTTGCGTTTAACTATTTCAAAATTGATTTAAATATGGGAATTGAAAAAACAATTGACAGTATAGCTAATTCGGCTTTAACAATTGGCATATTAATAGTTGGTGCTAGCCTAAAGTTTAAAATTAATCCTGATCATATGAAAATAATTATTTCTGCAAGCTTTATTAAACTTATTATTACCCCAGTAATAACTTTTATAATTTTATGGATTATGTCAATTAGCGGTATAGCAAAATCTGTAGGAATTTTATTTAGCTGTCTGCCATGCGCAAGCTCTGCCTATATATTATCGAGACAACTTGGTGGTGATCCGGAGACAATGTCATCGATAATTACTTCTACTACTGTATTTTCTATCTTGTCATTATCTATACTTGTGTATATCCTCGCGTAGCGATGATGTAGTTAAATTAATTTGTATATATTAAAATGGATAAAAAACATTCACCCGATTATATAAAAGCTTTAGAATATCATGAAAAAGGTCAGCCTGGGAAAATTGCTTTAAAACCTACAAAACATCTTTTAACTCAACATGATCTGTCTTTGGCCTATTCTCCGGGAGTGGCAGCACCTTGTCTTGAAATTAAGAATAATCCAGATGATATATATAAATATACTGCACGTGGTAATACGGTAGCAGTAATATCCAATGGTACAGCTGTTTTAGGCCTTGGCAATTTAGGAGCAGCAGCTTCCAAACCCGTCATGGAAGGAAAAGCGGTATTATTTAAGAAATTTGCCGATATTGATTGTTTTGATATAGAAGTAGATACAGCTGATCCTGAAGAATTCATTAACACAGTAAAGCATCTAGGATATAGCTGGGGTGGAATTAATTTAGAGGATATAAAAGCTCCTGAGTGTTTTATCATCGAAGAAAGGCTTAAAGAATTAATGGATATCCCAGTCTTTCATGATGACCAACATGGAACTGCTATAATTACTGGAGCTGCTCTAATTAATGCAGTTCTTCTGACAAAAAGAAAAATGTCAGAAATTAAGATGGTAGTAAATGGAGCAGGAGCAGCAGCTATGTCTTGTATCAACCTTGCCATATCTCTGGGAGTCAATAAAGATAATATTATTCTTTGTGATACTCAAGGCGTTATATATAAAGGACGTGCAGAAGGAATGAATAAGTGGAAAGAGGAAAAGGCCATTGATACTCCTCATCGTACATTAAGCGAAGCAATCAAAGGTGCAGATGTATTTTTGGGACTTTCAGTCAAAGGAGCTATGACAAAGGAAATGGTAGCTTCAATGACTAAAAACCCGATAATTTTTGCTATGGCCAATCCTGATCCAGAAATTACACCTGAAGATATAAAATCGGTCAGGAATGATGCAATAATTGCTACTGGCAGATCAGATTACGATAATCAAGTAAATAATGTAATGGGTTTTCCTTATATTTTTAGAGGAGCTCTCGATGTTAGAGCTACTTGCATTAACGAAGAAATGAAAATAGCAGCCGCTTACGCCTTAGCAGAATTAGCTAGAAAACCCGTGCCAGGAGAGGTTTATCGTGCTTATAATAGCAGTAGGAAAACATTTGGTCCTGATTACATTATTCCTGTCCCTTTTGATCCAAGGTTAATTACTACTGTTCCAGTAGCTGTAGCACAAGCTGCACTTAAAAGTGGTGTAGCAAAAATTAAGGAACTTAATATCAAAAAATATAGGTCAGAACTTGCAAACAGATTAAATCCTACCTCGAATTATATGCATTTTGTATTTGATAAAATCACCCATGATAAACCTAAAAGGGTGATTTTTGCAGAAGGTGAAGAGGAAGAAGTAATAAAAGCAGCAATGATGTTACGTGATGAGCATTACGGAAGCCCAATTCTCGTAGGAAGACACAGTAAAATTGATCCCATTGTCCAAGCCTTAGGGGAAGGATATTCCCTTGAAAATATTACAGTTATGAATGCTGCAATCAATAATAATTTGAACAAATACATAGATTATCTTTACAAAAAGTTACAGCGCAAAGGATATTTATATAGAGATTGTGCAAGGCTTGTTAAATCTGATAGAAACATTTTTGCTGCTTGTATGATGGCTTGCGGAGATGCTGACGCTATGGTGACAGGCCTTACAAAAAGTTATTACGACAGTATAGATGATATATCGAAAGTAATCATGCCTAAAAAAAGCAAAAGAATTATTGGATATTCTATAATGCTATCTCGGGAACATAATATAATCTTTGCTGATAATACGGTTTGTGAATTACCTCAAGCAGAAGATTTAGTAGAAATTACTCTGCAGACAGCAGAAGTAGCTAAATCTATGGGATATACTCCAAGAATTGCTATAGTGTCTTTTTCCAATTTTGGTAATCCACTTCGAGAAAAATCATCGAGAGTTCGCGAGGCAATCACCATACTTGATAAAATGGATTTAGATTTTGAGTATGATGGGGAAATGTCGGCAGAAGTAGCATTGAATACTAATTTGCAGAAATTGTACCCTTTCTGTAGGTTAACAGGTCCTGCAAACGTTTTAATTATGCCTGGTCTCCATTCGGCTGCTATTGCAACTCACTTACTTGAAGAACTAGCAGGCGAGGTATTTATTGGCCCAATTTTAAATGGTTTTGAATACCCTGTGCAAATCATACCTATGGGTTCTTCTGCAACTGATATACTTGAAGTAGTCGCCTTTGCGATTATGGATTGTATTAATAACAAAAATTAAATATATACCGACCAGTCTATTTAGGTAAATCTTATGCAATCAGTAAACATTAGTTCTGCAAAAGGCTATTTATCATCTTTGCTAAAAAATAAGGAGAAACTGCAAGAAATAATAATTGAAAGAACTGGAAAACCTATAGCTAAAATTCTTAAATACAAACCTATAAAAAGTTGTAATAGATTAGGCTTGTTAAAAAACCAAATTATTTAGGCTGGCGATTTTATACCTCAATTACAAGAAAATGGATTTGATTTATTAGACATCCAATTACAAGCATATTATAACCCTGTCTGAATTACCCCCCTTACACATAGAGGCCCATTTGATAGGATTTCAATAGCTCAAGCTAGTCATGAAGGTTTATCGCTAATTACTACTGACTCAGAAATAATCAAACATGAACTGCGAATTAATTTATAATAATTCACCTTTAAAAGTTAGTGAAGAATCAAAATACTAAAACTTTAATTAAATTGGCAAAGAAAACGCAACAGTAACCCCTTTATCTTGATTTTGCGTAGCCCATATCTGACCATTATGCACTTCAATAATTTTTTTACACAAAGCAAGCCCTATACCTCTACCACCTGCAGGAGTTTTAGTATTTGAACCGACTGTAAAAGGATCAAAAATTTCTAATAACTCATCTTTAGGAATACCTATTCCTTCATCTTTTACACTAAAGACAATATTATTGTTTTGTTCTGATTTTAACTTAATTGTAATTGCTCCTTGTTTAGAATATTGAATAGCATTTACTATTATATTGTCTATAGCACTTGAGATATAATATTTATCACATAGGCTAGTTACTTTACCTTCTATTTGTAAATCAAACCACAAGTTTTCTTTATCTTTGTCGGCAATATACAATTTTTTACATAGTTCTAATCTTTCGTAAACTAAATCAGTTAAGTTTACTTGGGTCTTGTTTAGGTCGTAGTTAACGTTACTGAGTTGTGATAAATCAATCAGGTTATTTACTAAACTGGTTAACCTTTCAGAGCTATCAGCAATGTCCTTAATTGCCTTACGCCTTTGCTCTTCGTTAAATTTATCGTAGTTGTCTGACAAAACCTGCCCAAGACTAGTAATACCAACAATTGGTGTACGGGTTTCGTGCCCTAGATTCCGCAAGAGCTCATTTTTAATTTCATATAGCTTAGTTAGTTCTTTCTTTTGGTCTAGCACTTTATTGCTTAAAAAGGCATTATTACCCTCTGTTAATTCTTGATATTGCTGCTTTGGTTTTAAAAAAGCTATTAATATAGCACTTACCAAAAGTAAGGAGTAGGTTATACTGAACTGTAAATCATTCATATAATCACTTAAAGGATTTATATCGATATAAGTTTTATAGTATACAACACTAAGTACCACTCCCCCGATAATCATCAATAGAGCAACTTGCCAGCACATTAAAATCGATATAGTAACTAGGCTTGTAATTAATATAGCGACCTGTACCTGAGAAAATTGACCAATAATAGCTAATAAACTGGCGCAAAAAGCTAAATTATAAAATACTGCTATATTCCATAATATAGATATAAATACTCTATTTTTAAATTCTTTTACCCAAAAGGTATATGTAATAAATATAGTTGATAAGGTAAGTACTGAATAGTACATAAAGTAAAGCACAACTTCATATTTTTGGTGTAAAGCTTTTGGTAAAGCATAAGCACTAGAGAATACCATGAGTATACAAAATAAACCAAAATAGACCATGATTCTTTCTTCTTTTGGAGTGTTGTTTTTACAGAAATGACTAAAACTAAAAGTTTTTAGTAAGTAAATAAAATTTGTTATTTTTCTTTTTCTTTCTAACCTTATGCTTTCAAGAGGTCCTCTGTCTTTAATACCAACCCATCCTCCTTTTTCTCCCAATATATAATGACTTCCTATAAAAAATACTAGGCTAATTATAGTACCAGGTATACCTGGTATTATATTATATTTCTCAGAAAATACTGAAAAATATAATACAGTAACAAATCCAGATACCATACCAATTAATACAGCCTTAGCAGTACTACGAAAACCAAAAATGGCTAGTGTAAAAGGTACTGTCACAACCGGCATATAGAAGCTATATACAGATAAAAGTAACTCTAATAGGTTTCCAGCAAATAAACTAACACAAAGGGCTATAATGCCAACAAACAATGAAAAAACACGGGCTAAAAATAATTCTTTTTTCTCTGTTAAATTTATACCAGTAGACTTAATAAAATCGTAGCTAAGTAGTACCGATGATGAATTTATATAACTATCTGCAGTAGACATAACCATTGCCATGATACCAACAACAAAAGCTCCTTTTAATCCGTAAGTTAAATAGTGATCTAGTATATACTGAATAACATTATCTGCATTTATACCAGTAATACCCGGATCAGCTCTAAATAAAACTCCAATAACAGTATGCACTAGAGCATCACAAAGAAGGATAAAGAAGATAGCTATAATAAAAGATTTAGATACTTGTGATGTAGATTTAGCCATCGATATTCTTTGGAAAATTGCCGGATCAAGAAGTGGTATCATTAAAAATAGGCATAAGTACAAAGTATCGTTAATAACTTTTTTTTGGGAACCAGAAATTAAACTATAATTAAATATTGGATCAGTTATAACTGCTGTAATTATTTGGTCATTATTCTCAAATGATTTCCAAATTAAAAAGGCAACCATTGGCGTGACAACACCAAAAGTAAAAAACTGAATTAAATCAGTAAAAGTTACTGATTTAATTCCCCCAAAAGTAGAATAAATAATTATTATTAAGCTACTTAATGTGGTAGCATATACACCAGGCATCCCAAGCCATAGACTTAAGAGGGTATGTAAAACTAGAAATTGCATAGCAATTCTACCTATTGCGGGAACTGTACTAAATATAGCTATAATACCTCTTATATAGCGGTTATTATATATATCATTCATAGCCTCTGCTATTGATAATTTTCCTAGAAATTCTGCCATTCTGGGGGCATAAAAATAAGCAATCAACCAAAAAGATACTGCTTCAGCCAGGCTACATATCAAGAAAAAAATTCCTTGTGTATAGGTTTCAGCTACAGTAATGCTAAAATTAGAACCACCAATCCAAGTTGCTGCAATTGCGGCAACAATAGTTGCGGTAGAAAAATTTTTATTACCGATGGCATATTCCCTAATATTTTTTATTCCATAACCAGAGAGAAGCCCACATATTAAATTTAAGGTCAGAAATCCAATTACTATTATTACATCTATATTAAAAAACATAATTTTATAACACCGATTTTTAATTTATTTTTTATTTTAATTATTAATTGAAAAAAATGGATTTGCAAAGAAGAAATTAACACTATAGGTAAAATTAAAAAAAACAATTAAACCGGATATTTATTTAATATCCTTAGATTATAAGATTTATATAAGATTTTTCTTGGATAAGATTTACAATAAGTAACAAAACTTTTATTAAAAAAAACTGGAATTTAAGATAGATTTTACTTTCTTCAACAATTATCCAGACTTCTGACTATTCTGATCCATCTCCTGAAGCTTACATTTAATTAATGATAACATCTAATAGGTTTGGTGTATATGCTTTCCCAGATCTGATACCAGCCTTCTTTATGCCCTACACCGGAAAAAGTCTTCTGAGTTACACAAGGTGAGGCAGAAACTCTAGTATATTTCTCAGCGATAAAAGACGGAACTATTTTATCATCACCTCCGGAAATATGCCACTGGGGGATATCCTTTATTGATCCTGCATAATCAATTGGGTTTAACGAACCACTCATCGGAATTACGTTATGATATTCCGTAAAAGCCAGATGGTCTAGATTCCCCGCAACAGTAATGATATCTTTAACCATATGGTTTCGTGCCGCCACTAAAACAGCGATACCTCCACCCCCAGAATAACCAACCAAGCTGAATTTCTGATGATTAGTATTAACTTTGTTTAGAACATCGTTAATAGCAGCTACTGAATCATCGGATAATCTTTTATCTGTCCAATATGCCTTACTACATTTAGGATTTAATTCCATCGGTGTATATTGACAAGGCCTTGCCACATAAACAACATTCGGTCTTTTATCCATCGCAGCCAAGTTCATAAGCATTTGCTTGCGTGGGGTAGGATTTGGAGAAACAGTGTATTTGTTGGTAAAAGCTAGACCGTCTCCCTCGATATAAAAAACGTAAGGAGCTTTTTTATCGTGAACTTTCTGATATGTAGTAACCACGAAATCTCCGCCTGGTACTAATACCCTCTCAAAACCACTTAGCTCAACAACAGGAATAGTTTCTGCTTTATCCAGGCTCTGGCAGGAAGAAAGCAGAAATGAGGCTATGATACCTGTGAAAATAAACTTAAAAAGGTATCTCATCATCTAATTCACTATTATCAAAATTAGGTAGGTTATTGTTAGTATTTGTATCGGTAAAAGCTCCAGGTTTACCGTCAAGAAGGATCAGACTTGCATTAAATCCTTGTAAAACAACCTCAGTAGTATATCTTTCCTGACCATTATTATCCACCCATTTTCTAGTTTGAAGTTGCCCTTCGATGTATAATTTTGAACCTTTTTTTATATAGTTTTTAATAATACCAACCAAACCTTCCTTAAAAACTACAATACGATGCCATTCTGTTTTTTCTTTTTTCTCACCACTAATCTTATCTTTCCAAGCTTCGGTAGTTGCTATGCTAAAGCTAGCAATTTCCTTCCCATCAGAAGTGCTTCTAATCTCCGGATCTTTGCCTAAATTACCAATTAACGAAACTTTGTTTAAACTGCCTGCCATTAGTTATAATTCCTATTTTCTTAAATTTAATAACGATTAAAAAATTTTTAGTTCTTCTATAATAGCTATATCATATCCATAAACTCCTTTCAAAGAGAATTTACTACATTCAGATATAAATTAATCAGAAATAGCTGAATTATTAGTAGTAGGAGCATAATTTAATCCATATTAAAATTTATTATTGCATTACAGAGTTTTTGCCTACTATAATGCTCGAAGGCTTCAATATTAATCTATATTAAAATATGCAGGAATTTATTCAAGTTAGAGGTGCTAAAGAGCATAACTTAAAAGATGTTAATGTCGATATACCCCGGAATAAATTCGTTGTCATAACAGGTCTTAGTGGTTCTGGGAAATCTTCACTGGCTTTTGATACGATATATGCAGAAGGGCAAAGAAGATATGTAGAAAGCCTCTCTTCTTATGCAAGACAATTCTTGCATTTACAAAATAAACCCAATGTTGAATCGATTTCCGGTTTATCTCCGGCCATTGCTATCGACCAAAAAACTACTTCTAAAAATCCCCGCTCTACTGTTGGTACTATCACAGAAATTTATGATTATTTAAGGCTTTTTTATGCTAGGGTTGGAGTACCATATTCACCGGCTACGGGCTTGCCTATAAAAAGCCAATCTATTTCCGAGATGATTGATATAGTCAATTCTCTCCCGCTTGAAACAAAAATATATATCCTCTCACCGATAATTCGTGGACAAAAAGGAGAATTCCGTAGAGAAATCTTAAATTTAAAGAAACATGGCTTTCAGAGAATATTTTTAAACGGGGAGTTATGCGATTTAGATGAATTACCTAAGATTGATAAAAATAAAAAACACACTATAGAAGTCATCATTGATCGAATTGCAGTTAATAAAGATCTTGGCAATAGAATAGCAGAAAGTTTAGAAATGTCTCTCCAGATGGGCGAAGGTCTTACCTATATAGAAATTGTCGAATTACCGGAAGGAATAAAAGCTTCTTATAAAAAAGGAGATAGAATAACTTTATCAGAAAAATACTCGTGTCCTGTTTCTGGTTTTAGATTAGAGGAAATAGAGCCTCGGATATTTTCTTTTAATAGTCCGTTTGGTGCCTGCCCAAAATGCGAAGGTATAGGGAAAGAAGCTTTTTTCGATGAAGAGTTAATAGTCACAGACGATACTTTAAGTATAAACGATGGAGCTATTGTACCATGGAATAAATCATTGTCTAAATTTTTAGTGGACACCTTGGAATCTTTAGCAAAGCATTACGATTTTAAATTAACTACCCCATTTGGGCAATTACCTAGAGAAATTAAGAATGTCTTGTTCTATGGGTCGGGAGAAGAAGAAATTAGATTCGAGTACCATGATGACCGGAAATCAGAAATAATAGAACAACCTTTTGCCGGAATTATCCCAAGTTTAGAGGAAAAGTATCACAAAGTTGATACTGCGTGGATGAAAGAAGAATTGTCCCGCTTCCAATCTAAACATAATTGCAGCAAATGTAACGGCTACAGACTAAAGTCGGAGTCTTTATGTGTCAAGATAGGTGATTTAAATATTGGCCAAGTATCTAATAAAACAATTATCCAAGCTAAAAAATGGTTTGATGAAATAAATTCAGTTCTCGATAAAAAACAACAGTTAATCGCTGAGCGAATTATTAAAGAAATCCGTGAAAGGCTAGGCTTTTTAATCAATGTCGGTTTGGATTATTTAACCCTATCCCGAGAGTCTGGAACTTTATCGGGAGGAGAGAGTCAACGTATTAGACTTGCCTCTCAGATTGGATCAGGTCTTAGCGGTGTTCTGTACGTTCTTGATGAGCCCTCAATCGGTTTACACCAGAGAGATAATGCTCGTCTGATTGCTACTCTAAAGAATTTAAGAGATCTAGGAAATACTGTAATAGTAGTTGAGCATGACGACGAGACTATGCTCGAATCAGATCATATTATTGATGTAGGACCTGGAGCTGGTATTCATGGCGGTAATATAATAGCCCAAGGCACTCCGCAACAAATTAAGGAATCGGAGAGAAGTATAACCGGTCAGTATTTAAGCGGTAAAAAATTTATAGCTGTTCCAGACAAAATTAGATCAGGTCACAAAGGCAAGGAAATTGAATTAATAGGCGCTAAAGCAAATAACTTGCATAATGTAAATTTTACACTAAAACTGGGTACTTTCACCGCTGTAACCGGTGTATCAGGTAGCGGCAAATCTTCCTTGATAATTCATACTTTTTATAAGGCTGCCCTGAAATATTTAGAACCGAGAACTAAAATTTACCCAGGAGAATTTGAGTCAATTAAGGGACTTGAGCATATAGATAAAGTAATTGACATTAATCAGTCCCCAATTGGTAGAACTCCCCGCTCCAATCCTGCTACTTATACTGGAGCATTTACCCCCATTAGAGATTGGTTTGCAGATTTGCCAGAATCTAAAACACGAGGTTACAAAGTCGGGAGATTTTCCTTTAACGTTAAAGGAGGTAGATGTGAGTCATGCCAGGGCGATGGGTTAATCAAAATAGAAATGCACTTCTTACCTGACGTGTACATTAATTGTGATGTTTGTAATGGTAAAAGATACAATCGTGAGACTTTAGAAGTTAAGTACAAAGGTATGAGCATTGCTGACGTTTTGGATATGACGGTTGAAGATGCCACTACATTTTTTGAAAAAGTACCTAATATTTATGAAAAATTAGTAACGTTACAGGAAGTCGGCCTTGGTTATATTAAAATTGGCCAATCAGCTACTACCCTTTCTGGAGGGGAAGCACAAAGAGTAAAATTAGCCAAAGAACTATCTAAACGCTCAACTGGGAAAACTTTATATATATTAGATGAACCCACTACTGGGCTACATGTCGATGATATTAAGAAATTATTAGACGTTTTACATAAACTGGTAGATAAAGGTAATACAGTTTTAGTGATAGAACATAACATGGACGTAATCAAAACAGCAGACCATATAATCGATGTAGGACCAGAAGGAGGAGAAAAAGGAGGTAGAATAGTCGTTCAAGGTGTGCCTCAAACTGTTGCAGCTTGCAACCAAAGCCACACAGGCTTTTATTTAAAAGACTATTTACCCCAAGCTAAATCAGTGTAACTTTTCTTGCAAATCGTGAACATATTAGAAGTAATAGTTTGATTTATTTCTTTATGATCTAGAGAAAAACAGGTATTATATACAAGTAGGGATATATATTCTAAATAGTACAGCTTATCAATTTTGTTAGGATTAATTATGACAAGGGTTCTGTTATTGGTAATTGGTTTTATGCAAGCCTCAACCTGTTATGCTAGTAAACCGCATGAATGGCAACTAAACTTTCAAGAAGCTGCTAGTCCAATCATGGCCGAACTCCATTCTTTTCATAATTTTCTTCTTTTTATTATAACAGCCATAGTATTATTTGTATTACTGCTTCTAATTTATGTTATATTCAGGTTCAGCGCAAAACGTAATCCTATTCCAGCGAAATTCACCCATAATATAGCAATTGAAGTTATATGGACAGTCATTCCTATACTAATACTAATTATTATAGCTATACCTTCCTTCCGCATTCTCAAAATAGCTGAACACTCCCCTACCCCTGATGTTACAATAAAAGTTGTAGGATCACAATGGTATTGGAGTTACTCCTATCCTGATCATGGTAATATTGAATTTGACAGCAACATGCTTCAGGATAAAGATTTAAAACCTGGACAAATTAGGCTTTTAGAAGTAGATAATAGAGTAATTGTCCCACAAGGATCGGTTATAAAGTTCCTAATTACTGCTTCTGACGTAATTCATAGTTTTGCTATTCCGTCTCTTGGTATCAAAACTGATGCAGTACCTGGTAGAGTCAATCAAACCTGGACCAAAATAGATAAAAAAGGGGTTTATTATGGACAATGCTCGGAATTATGCGGTGTAAATCATGGGTTTATGCCTATAGCTATTGAAGTAGTAAGCAAAGAAGAATTCCAGCAGTGGGTAGCTAAATCAAAAATAAAACTTAGCATGCAGTAATAATGAATTAGCAATTTTAAATTATTAACCATTTTATATGACTAATCCTAATATCCTATATCCGTTCATTTATCCCAAAATGGTTAAAGAAACAGTGTTTCTTAAAAATTGCATTAGTAATCCGAACATTATTATAGGTGATTATAGTTATTATCATGATTACACCAGTCCAGAAAGATTTGAGGAAAAAAATGTCAGGAACTGCTTTTTTTGTAAATTAATTATTGGTAAATTTTGCCAAATAGCGGTTGATACCACTTTTATTATGGATAATTCGAATCATCAGATGGACGGTTTTTCTACGTATCCGTTTTTTCTTTTTGATAATTGGAAAGATTACACACCAGAATTTCCTTTAAAGGGCGACACAACAGTCGGTAATGACGTGTGGTTTGGCACTGGTTCTGTAATAATGCCAGGAGTATCAATAGGTGATGGAGCGATTATCGGCGCCTATAGTATAGTTACTAAAAATGTAGAACCTTACACTATAGTAGCCGGAAATGCAGCACATTTGATAAGGAAAAGGTTTAGTGAGGATGTTATTGAAAAATTATTACAAGTAAAATGGTGGGATTGGGAATATGATAAAATTACAAGAAACATTAAAGCGATAGTAGGAACTGATATTAAACAATTAGCTGCAGCTGTTTAATAGGCAATTAATTTCTTACTGAATTTGTACAATATACAAAAAATTAACATACTATAAGTAATAATAATCAATTTAATAACTCAAGGAAAGAATATATGGCAGATAATGATCATAATACCCCAAGGGGATGGAGAAGATGGTTAATGTCAACCAATCATAAGGATATCGGCACTATGTATATTATTCTGTCGATAATTGCTGGTTTAATAGGTGGGGCATTTTCGGTGCTTTTTAGAATCCAACTATCTGTACCTGGATCAAATTTCTTAGGAGGCGACTATCAATTTTATAATGTTCTAATTACTGCCCATGCTTTGATTATGGTGTTTTTTATGATTATGCCTGCTTTATTTGGCGGTTTTGGTAACTGGTTTGTACCATTACTGATTGGTGCTCCTGATATGGCATTTCCTAGAATGAATAATATAAGTTTTTGGCTTCTAGTTCCATCGCTGATATTACTTGTGTTATCAAGTGTAACAGACGGCGGAGCGGGTACCGGATGGACTGTATACCCTCCCTTAAGTAATTTATCAGGTCATCCTGGAGCGGCTGTTGATATGGCCATATTTAGCCTGCACCTTGCAGGTATGTCATCTATTTTAGGGGCAATCAATATGATTGTAACTATATTCAACATGCGTGCTCCTGGAATGGGAATGTTTAAATTACCTTTATTTGTCTGGTCTATACTTATTACTGCATTTCTGCTTATACTAGCTTTGCCAGTACTAGCCGGAGCGATTACTATGCTACTTACTGACAGGAATTTTGGTACGCACTTTTTTAAACCCGACGGGGGCGGCGACCCTATTCTATTTCAGCATTTATTTTGGTTTTTTGGCCATCCTGAAGTATATATCATAATCCTTCCTGGATTCGGTATCGTAAGTCAAGTGATTGCTACTTTCTCACGCAAGAAGATATTTGGCTATACCGGTATGGTCTGCGCAATGGCAATTATCGGATTTATCGGGTTTATAGTATGGGCGCACCATATGTTTACAGTTGGGTTGTCATACAACGCTCTTATATATTTCACAGCCGGTACAATGATTATTGCCGTCCCAACAGGTATCAAAATATTCAGCTGGATAGCAACAATGTGGGGGGGATCAATTTCTTTTAAAACTCCCATGTTGTTTTCAATAGGATTTATCCTTTTATTTACCGTTGGCGGCGTTACTGGTATTGTTTTATCTAATTCAGCTTTAGATAGAGTTTTGCATGATACTTATTATGTAGTTGCTCATTTTCATTATACCATGTCACTTGGGGCATTATTTACAGCATTTGCTGGCTTCTACTACTGGTTTGGTAAAATGTCAGGAAAGCAATACCCTGAATGGATGGGAAAAACACATTTTTGGATTACTTTTCTCAGTGTTAACCTTACTTTCTTTCCGCAGCATTTTTTAGGGTTAGCTGGAATGCCAAGACGTATCCCAGATTATCCGGATGCATTTGCCGGGTGGAACTTAGTTTCATCAATAGGATCCTATATCTCCTTTGGCGCGGCTCTCTTTTTTGTATATATCATTTTTTATACTCTAAAATTTGGTAAAAAATGCGAGGATAATCCGTGGGGAGCGGGAGCTGACACCTTGGAGTGGACATTACCTTCGCCGCCAGCGTATCATAGTTTTGAAAAGCAGCCAATTATTAGGTAAACTACGATGGCCAATATCAATTTACCTACACTATCATACGAGGATAACCTCGGCGGTTCGGTAAAAGATTATTTGATGTTAATGAAACCACGCGTTATGTCGCTAGTAGTTTTTACCGCTATCTCAGGTATGCTTCTAGCACCAGGTAATATCCACCCTCTAATTGCATTTGTATCTATTTTATGTATAACTATCGGTGCTGGTTCAGCCGCAGCAATTAACATGTGGTACGATAGAGATATTGATGCAATTATGAAACGTACCCAAAAAAGGCCTATAGTTACCGGCGCAGTAAAAGCTGATGAGGCCCTTGCTTTTGGCATAATTACAGGCACTATGGCCATAATTATGATGGCGGTATCAGTAAATATCATATCAGCCGCCTTACTTGCATTTACCATATTATATTATATTTACATCTATACAATTTGGCTAAAAAGAACATCTGTTCAAAATGTGGTAATAGGAGGAGTATCTGGGGCATTGCCACCAATAATTGGATGGGCCTCAGTTACCGGTAATATATCATGGCAAGCTTTTTCGTTATTTGCTATTATTTTCATTTGGACTCCTCCACACTCATGGGCGCTTGCATTATATAGGTCCGCGGACTATAAAAATTGCAATATACCAATGATGCCGGTAATCAAAGGAGTATTATATACAAAAAAACAGATTATGCTTTATAGTATATTGATGTTTTTTATCAGTTTATGGCCTTATTTTTTAAACATTAGCAGTCACCTGTATTTGATTACTGCCATAATTTCTGGGTTGATTTTTTTATATTATGCAGTTAATCTTTTTGCAGACACAGAACAAAACCACGTAGCTAAAAAGTTATTTTGGTATTCAATATTCTATTTATTCATTATTTTTTTTAGCCTAATAGCTTTTAAAGTATAGATTTTTTTATTGCTTTTTAAAAACATACTTAAAAATCAAGATTTGCATAATCTGTATATGGAACAAAACCAGCTATATGGTCTTGCAGAATTGACCTAAAACTAGGACGTGATTTTATAATTGCATACCACTGTTTAATAAGTGGGAAATTATCCCATTTTATCTCGCCGAAATAGTCAATCGTTGAAATGTGTGAAGCTGCTACTACGTCTGCGCATGTCATTTGTTCTGAGGTTATATACGAATTAGTATTTAACCGAGAGGTCAAATATTTGAAATGAGGAAGTAAATTTGCTTTAGCTGCTCTTATATATTCACTTCTAGGACCTCCTATCCTTCTAAGAAGACGAATCATTTTTTCTTCGAGGATTAATTTACTTACTTCACGATAAAATTTTTCGTTAAACCAGTAAATTTCTTGGCGGATTTTAGTTTTTTCTTTAAGGGTTTTAGGCATTAAGTAGAAATTATCGAATTTTTCGCTTAGAAATTCAGTAATTGCGTAATAACCAATTATAGCTTCTTCCCCAAATATTATTACCGGCAGGGTTGAACCAGGGTTAATTCTAATAAAATCTTCCCTTCGCTCCCAATAAGCTTCTTTAACCAAACTAACTTCGAGGTTTAACTCGGTTAGATATACCCTAATTTGGCGTGAAAGAGGACATATAGGATAATGAAAGAATTTGATCATTTCTCTTTAATTAAATGATATAGTCACAAGAAAGACAATGATGGTCTATAAGCCGGATTCTGTATAGCCAAAGCTACCGCAGTTATTTATCTAGGATAAATGTTACCATTTACCTCAAGCAACCTACCCGTATAATATCTAGTTACAGACAACTAGGAACTTAAAATAAAATTTCAAGTTCGATTACACCTATTTGATTTTGCTCCTGATGGGGTTTGCCAAGCGGCTCTTGTCACCAAGAAACCCGGTGCGCTCTTACCACACCATTTCACCCTTACCAAATTAATGGCGGTATCTTTCTGCTGCACTTTCCCTAAAACATCCTTAACGATGCTCCGCTGGAGATTATCCAGCATCATGTCTGTATGGAGTCCGGACTTTCCTCGTCAAAAACTTGACGCAACTGCGCGACCATCACAGCAAGTAATTTTAAAATTTAAGATTGTATCTGTCAAATAAAACTTTTATAAATGTATAAAATTCCGTTATAAGAACTGTTTTGCATTACTAAGCGACATTTAATAATAAATGCATGCTTATAATAAAATTTTCTATCAAAAACTTTCCTAAACTTCACTATCCTTGAGGTTATCAACTACCGGCGGCTTTACAAAAAGCTGATCAAAATCCCTGAACTTTCAAATTCACTTTTAAATAGTTTTTGATATTTAATAGCCAAACTCCTCTTTAGCGGTTTTTAATTACT
>SXGQ01583002.1_pt1 | contig 23657 bp, 29 predicted proteins | sample 3178371 | NCBI WGS metagenome assembly SXGQ01 (sample SAMN11356859, study PRJNA531348) | freshwater metagenome | isolation source: freshwater sample F1-20 | place: China: Fuxian Lake, Yuxi | collected 2017-12-25 | reverse complement strand
CTAATCAAGACTGGAGAGAGAACAGCTATGGGAAATAGTCGTACGTTCGGAGAGAACTCCAAGGTTACTCCGCTGGCCGGAGGGTCGTTTGTCAACACGACTGCGGGCGGAACTGGTGCGCCTGTCTTTGCTGGGGACTACGGCTACCACGCAATCGTCTTCGCGGGCACGGTAGGGAACGTCGGCACGCTCTTCGCCTACGCTCATACCACGGCAACGGGAGGTGGTACCACGGCGATCGGGTCGATTGTCTTCGGCTCAAGCAATGTCGGCGCAATCATCTACGAAGTGTCAACGAACACCCTGACCGGTATCGGGACGAACTACCAGTTTATCTCGGGCCAGATCAAGGTTGAAGCTGGTGGCACGCTGGGTGGTGGGTTGGCAGTCATCTCGACGAACCCCGTCTCTGCGCCGACGTCGTCCGGGTCGTGGGTCGCGTTCGGGTCGCAATACGCCTGAGACACGGTGCCGTAGCTGACCCGTGGCCGCAACCGGGAGGGAAACCATGCCGCTGATGATAGTGCCGACTATTGTCGGCGGCATGGTCAGTGAATCTGACCTCGGATTTCGGCAAGGAAAATACTGTGGAACTTAAACACCTACGCGGTAAGCACGACCAAAAAGATCATGGGCGTCGTCAGATGGGCAGTGGTGGCTCTTCACGAACCATTGCTCGAGCTGGTGCAGGAACAGCAGAGACGGCCGCGCAGAATCCTAGGTTTCAACAGGGTGCGGCCGATGCGAAGGCTGAGGTCAGCCGAACACTGTCTGACGACTTGGTTTCTCAGACTCCCCGAGGAAGGGTAGATCGTATCAAGGGAAAGATTCAGGCGTCGCAGGGACGTATCCGTGCCATTGAACAGGAACGAACAAAGGCGCAGCGTGACGTGCGGACTGCACAGCGTGAGCTTGCGGCGTTGTTGCGCGATACGTCGGCGACGCCGGGGGCTCGGACGTTTCACGAGCGCAAAGTACAGCTCGCGCAGAGTCGCGTTGCGGAAGCGAATAATCGCATCGTGGAAGAGACAGGACGTCTTGAGACGTTTCGCCTGTCATACAACGACCTCGTCAAGACGGCGCAAGAACAGCGGGTCGCGACGGTCGCCGAGCGTCGGCAGCGAGCAAAAGCAGGGACGAGGTTCAGCGTTCCAGTGGATACGGTTACGCCATTTGAGTCGCTCAACGATGTCGGCCTTCTTGGGTGGCGACGGCAACGGTCGGTGGCCCCACCCGACTATACCGAGTTTGACCAGTCTACTCCGGGACGACCAGCCTCGGTTGACTTCCCAGGGTGGGAACAGGACGGCAGAGCGGGGGGCAAGCCGCAGCTCTATCGAGACGTCACGCAGACACCCGAAGGGGCACCCGTTCGTGTTGTCATGCCGGATTCTGTCACGCGTCGGAGCGGGATGCCGGACAACCCGGGGCTTGCCAATGCGGACGTTGATGATATTGCTGAGTTTGTTCAGAACGCGCGCCCAATGTCTCGCAATCGCGTAAACCCGTACGATACGTCAACTCCAACAACGCTTGATTCCCGGAATGTTCCTCAAAACATCACCGACCGAGACCTCGTTCGACGAAAGTCGTCGTGGACTAGAGGTATTCAGCAAGTCGGCGAGAAGATCTTTGATGAACAAGGGCGTGACAATGATGCGTTTTGGGATCGCGAAAACCCGAACGGACAATACGCTCTGACGTTCGGTCGGCGCAGCGGCAGAAGTCCCGATGGTCAGCCGCTCCCCGACAAGCCACGGGTTCGCGACTACGTGGCGCGGCACGTGTATCAGACTGCTCAGGACAACAACGGCTACCTTCGTGAATCGGGTCGGCAGCGCACGTATCGCGATCGAGAAGATGCCTATATGGATTCGGAACTCCGCGCCATTCGGCAACAACAGGCAAGGGGAAACGAGCCGTCCGCGGCGTTCCTTGAGCGAACGCGACAAGTATTTCAGCAAATCGTTGATCGTCGGAATGATATCAAGGAAGAAATTGCCGCTATCGATAGCGGGATGCGCCCGATCTCCGAGACAATTCTGACGCGGCGAAGTGTTTCCCCCGATGTCTATGCTCGCATGCAGGGCGCGTTGCGGCCGGGCGATCGATTCACCGATGACGGGTTTACCAGTGTGAGCATCGATCCAACTGAGAACCTTAACGCTCCCGGAGCGCCGAATGGCTCAATGGTCAACGTGATTCTTACTCAGGGAACGCCAACGCTGTGGGCTTCGGGATCCGGTGACCCCATGACAACCAACGAAGCGATTATCGGTCGGGGAACCACGTTTGAAGTCGTGTCTGCCGATAACGAACGTGGGTGGATTCTGCGGACGGTGCCGTCGCCGTCCGGGTATACGCCGCCGCCAATCCCTGACTACACGTCACCAGATGTGCTTGACTTTATCGCCGAGGCGCCGCCGCCGCGTAGACCACGAGCTGAGGGACGATCCCTAGGGGAAATCGGTGCCAATCTGTACCGACACCGACAGATCAACGCACTTGGAAAATTTGCGCCGAACAAATGGGAGAACCTCCCCCCAGTGCCGGTGTGGGATGCCATCATCAAGGAAATGCTGTATGGTTCCTAAGGCACGCGGTGGGGGGGGCTCAACACCGCACGGGCGCAACGGAGGTTTTCCATGGCATACTTGATGAGTAGTACACCTATCATGAATACGTGGATGGATACGTCGTTTCTTTTTGATCAACCACCACACACGACAAAGGCATTCATCCCCGTTGAGGTCTTCTCCGTCGTGTCCATCCCGCGCAGATGCTTGATGTTTCACGTCATGACTGAGATGGGGTCACAGCACGCCCGGGTGCCTATTCAGTATCTTTGGAGCGAGCAGCCAGATGCGGAAACCCCGGTGTATCCTCTGGATTGGCTTCAATTGTGGGACTCGTTCAGCCCATACCATACCGTGGTGCGTCTGGACTACCTGAAGAACGCTGCGTGTCGTGTTGTCATGAAGAACAAAACGGAGGTTCGCGGAACGTACCAGTTTACCATTGACTGGTGTGAAGGAACTGAGTACCCGCTCGGGTATGGCGAGCGTGCGTCTGGACACAAGTGTGCGCATGTGATCACGCTTGAAAACGGACAACTGGCCGCTCAGCCAAATAATCGTGTCATCTGGTCTGATGGCGGTGCGTGGATCGGAATCCCTCTCCAAGGCCATCATACGTGGAAGGTCTTTTCGCGGGAATTCTCATGCGAAGCCATGGGGTGGAAGTGGTACACCGGCAGTGAAGAGCTGGTGTATTATCCATTTGTGCAGCGCGGCGAGGATGATGATGGCGCATAGTGTTGGGACGCCGATCTATGACCTAGGCGACTACATTGCCATTGTCGGGACGTTTCACGACTCCAAAGGGAATAAGTTTATTGACCCGTCAACTGTCACGTTCGCTTTTCAGTGGCATACTCCCCCGGGCACTCAATGGGTGTATGGAACGGTCGGCAGTGTTACCCGCTTAGCGCTGGGAAGCTACCATGTTGGCTTTCATCTTTCCCAGCCCGGGTACTTGGCGTGGCGTTGGGAAGGAACACTTGGGACGTTGTCAACGACCGATGTTGACCGGGTTTTTATTCGGTATTCCGAGGTAGACTAAGATGCCAATCTATGACGCACCGCGATACATTACACTTACCGACATGCGACGGTACATCAGCGCACACACCAACTCGCTCAGTACTGACGAGGACGATCTTCTGACGGACTGCATCGTCTCAGCGGAATGGCAGATTGACACGTACACTCGTCGTACATTCGTTGCCGAGCCTGGGACGCGTTACTACAGCCGCTTTACCGCAATTGTACAGGATACAGCGCTGTACTTGGGTGAGGGCGACGACCTGTTTGCGCTACCGGTTGACGGAACCGTCTATAACGGAGACGGCCAGATCTTCCCCGTTGGCTCCATCTGGTTAGAGCCACGTGGAGAGACAGGGCCGTTCAGAATTCTCCGTCTGAAGTCATCCTACGCATGGTCGTGGAACACCGACGACGAGATCAAGGTTCCGGGGACGTGGGGGTGGTCGCTGTTCGCCCCTCCGCCCATTCAGAGCGCCACGCGGGAGCTGGCCATGTATATCTATCGAAGCAAAGACGTGACCCCGAACGACATGGCCGGGTTTGATCAAGCTGGTGTGGTTCAGTCTCCCCGGGGAATGCCTGAGACAGTACGGCGACGAATTGAACCCTACCGGTCTCGCTCCGGAGGGGTTCTTTGAAGCAAGAGGGGGGGGGCTACCCCCCCCGTCGGCTTTTCAGCAATCTTCAGAGGGGCTCCGGTGCCACTCGTCGTCGTGGAAGATGCGTTGGGGGCTCAGGTCCCACTTCTCCGCCACGTGGTCGACGATGTGAACATGTCCAACGTCCGGGAGCGCCGCTTCCTCCCAGTCCACGTCGTCCAGCAGCGTCTGGCTGACCCATTCCGTGCTCGGGAGACATCGCCACACGTTATTGTTGACCATGTCATTGAACACCCCCTCGATGAGCCCGATCAACGTCGGGGCGATGACGTACACGTCTTCGAGCTCGATGACTTCGAGGGTCCCGGCGTCGAGGTCGCGCATCGCGTTGCGCATGGCGATAATCTCGTCGCGGATCTGCTGCTGCTTCTTCGGCGTCATCGTCGTGGCTCCTCTCGCGCGGGCCGGGAGGCGCGTTGCCTCTCTCTCAACCCGACAATCGTAGTATACCATATGGTCTAACGTTTGTCAAGCGGTTTTCGGGGGATTTTCGGGGGATTTTCGGGGGATTTTGGCGAAGAGAACAACGGGGCTTGGTCGTCCCAAACCCCGTCATCCGCCGCGCATCGTCTCAGCGCATACCCCATTTGTTTGCGCAGATGGGGCCGATCCCGTCTTTGACGCTTGCCGGGTCGGTGAGGAGGCGACCGCAGATCCCGCAGCGCCCTGTATCGTGCCCGAAGCTCTTGAGCGCTTCAACCGGGTTCCGGTCGATCACCCCGATCAACTCGGCGTCCTTCGTCGTCCCGTCACGCCCGGGCTTCCACATACCGGCGTCGATCTTGCCGATGTAGATGCCTTCGCGGATGACGAAGATAACGTCAGGGTTTGGGTCTGACCGGCTGACCCGAAACTGGAACCCCGTCACCTGCATTTGCGGTGCCTTCGCTCCGCCCTGCATCGCCGCCCGGAACGCTTCGTGGATATTCTTGAAGGCGACCAGTGCGGGTGCCGTCTGCACCTTGGTGTTGGCGATGAACCGCTCGATTGCGGCTTGCTGCTTCTCGGTCAGCTTCCGCCCTGCTTGGATCTGTTCGGCAATCGAGCGTGCGAAGCTGTTCGTTGAACCCCTGATTGCCCGAAGGATATCTGCGTTCGTCATCGTCGTGGCTCCTCTCGCGCGGGCCGGGAGGCTCGCCGCCCCCCTCTCAACCCGACAATCGGAGTATACCATAGGATCAATCGATTGTCAAGCGGTTTGGAGGGGAATTTCGGGGGATTTTGGCGCAGTGTAGGAGGGGCCCGAACGCCCGAACGCACCCTGCCGGCACGGGGGGGCCGATGACGCGGAGAGTAGAGGGTTGTGTTGCCCCTAGCAGAGTCGCCCCGTAGCGGGCCGCTGGCGCAGTGTAGGAGGGGCCCGCACGTGCGATGACATAGCGTCCGTCGTTGGTGGCAGTAGCGTACAATCGCCCCTACGAGGTTCGGCGAAGGTATGCCGCAGATACGGCTCGATGTCGATCGGTCAGGCTGGTAGCCTATACTCCTGACCGTGCAGACCACCGGGGGGCGGGTTGTCGCAGCGAAGCGGTCTGCCCTACAAGGCCTCTGAGAGGCCTCAGGATCGATGAAATGCCAAGGCCCGAGCGGATGATGCCCGGGCTTTGACAGAGCAGAGCGGCGCGCTACTCATTTAATGATCGACCAAGCCAGTACTTCGGCGGCCCAAGCCTCCTTGCGGCTAGCCTGGGCCTCATCGTGGGCAGCGATGACCGCTGCCTTGTCAGGGTCGTGCATCGTATTACCGAAGAGCTCGGCGCAGGTGTCGGCGCACGTGCGGGCTCGCTCGGCAGCGTCCCACGCGGTATGGCAGTAGTTGTACAGACGCCACATGTCTTCGTCGCTGACCTCACGATCACCTTCGGCGTTCATCTTCACGGCAGCTTCAACGTAGTGCTCGGCGAGAACAGCGGCGCTCTTGGCGGACTGGGCGGCGGCCTCGGTTCGTTCGCGCAACACGAGAGCGATCACCGAGGCGTTGATGTACTGGCTGATCGGCGTGGCACATATATTGGCCATGGCTTTGAGCTCCTGATCGTGACTCGGTGGAAAAGGGTTACCCGAAGAGCTCCTTCATCATCTCATCGACAGACTTCCATGAGTGATGCGTCCATTCAACTTCATCCGGGATGGTGTGTCCTCTCAAGGTGGCTTCTTTCCGGACGAGGTTGACGATCGCCGCGTATAAACCTGTGTTCTTGTTACGGTGGTCGCACACGTACATTACCGCAGCGTCAAGGTTAGACGTGTAGTCAACGCCCAGATCGTTTGAAGACCACCCAAAACGTTCGCTCATGGTTCCTCTCCAGACTATGACTGCTCAACTCCATGTGTAAAAGATAGGGGGGGGGCTTCCCCCCCCCGTCCGTCTCACATTGCGTCTTCGGCCTCCATGCCCCAGTCATCGTCCCACCCAAACATGATGTCGTCGGTGAGCGCGGCTTCGACGCCCTCCAGAGTGTCGGTGTCGTCTGAGCTCCACTCGTAGGTCTTGATCCACTCTTCCGCACACACTGCCCAGTGTCGGCGGATGATCTCGTCGCGGATCTGCTGCTGCTTCGGCGTCATCGTCGTGGCTCCTCTCGCGCGGGCCGGGAGGCGCGTTGCCTCTCTCTCAACCCGACAATCGAAGTATACCACAGGGTATAACGTTTGTCAAGCGGTTTTCGGGGGATTTTCGGGGGATTTTCGGGGGATTTTTGGGAAACCACGACGTTTGTGACGAAGTCAGCTGATTATATTGACCAGTGTCACACTGTATGGTCGATATGGCGTCTTGGAATCGCTCCCGCTGCTACGGGAATAGACGATCACCAGCGATCGACCGTTTACGGCCAGCGCCACGGACGCGCACTTGAAATTCGGGGCACTCATCCACACCCGTTCGGAACTTCCATTGGCTCGCCGACGCCAAACTTCGATTCGGTACTTTGTGTCCCGGTTGAGTAACGCATAGTAAAGCGTCCCGGACACGTCAACAGCGTCCCAGATCTCGACTGAATTGAGCGGCTGCAGCGGAGTCTCACCGGTTGTCATTGCTTGTCCTTTTTTCATCCCGGGACGCTGTGTAGCGTCATAACAACAAAGATACACCCAATGATACCACGGCCGCTGAACGCCCGGGGCATTCATGTGTTGGTACCAGAAGACGGGCGCCGTGGTATTTGGCGTCAAGCGATCAAGCTGCGCCACGTCTTCCTCGGTGTCATCGGCGGTGACCTTGCCCATCGTGTATGAATGGCCCCGCGTATACGGCGTGTCATGAATCCTCGATAGGCTCGTCGCACTGCGACTGGTCGTAACCCGTCCAAACCCACGGCTGATACTGCTGCATAACGATTTCTACACAGTCGTCGCAGACAGTCTTGACGTAGATTCCGCGAGCGTCAACGAGCGCCCACGTGTACCCGGATTCGTGCTTGCACGTCTTCATTTGCCATCGTCCTCGTCGTGGTTTGCGGACTTTGACTGTGGCGGCGTCAACAGAAGGAGGCAAAAGAGCAGACTGCGTCGATTTCGCAACTCAACCAACTCCGATACGGAGATTTCCGGGTTGTATCCTCCAAGCACGCCGTTGATCTCCCGAATCTCTTCCCACAACGTATCGACGTTCATGTCCCCCCCTTCAATACCACGTTGTCTGAAGCGGCGGAAGCAAGATCTTCACCGGCCCACTGCGTAACCGAACGTACGTCCAAGCGAGACGATACGCCTCCTCGATGGTTACCCCCCCCCATGCCTTGATGTCTCCGTTGACGATGCATATGTACCCAGGGGTCTCATGCAGTATCTCGATGGTCAATGTGGTGTGCTCCTCCCGCTCAGCTGACAGGGCTGTCATGTCCGTCCTTCTTCTTCAATTCCTTCGCGTGCAGGGTCAACACCATACGGATATAGGCGGCCAGGTTCATCCCAAGGGACTCTGCCTCTTCGGCAATGCGTTCGTAGACTTCCGACTCAACGCCGATGGGGATGCGGAGGATGGCCATTGGGTTACTCCTTGCCAATCGGAGCTCAGGGCTGTACTCCGTCTCACTCCGCGTCAACGAATCGCAGGAAACTCATCGTTGAACCCAGCATGAACCGAACCACAGGGGTGAGAGGCAACTCGTCAAGCATTTCAACGGCTTCGTTTGCGCTCACGACCGCTTCGTGAAAGTCTTCGTCAACGAACGCCGTCGTTGCGCGTAGCATGCATGCGTAGAAATCCTTCACCACGCTGCGCATCACGTCATCTTCTGTCACCACCACCCCCATCCATACACGTGCCGGTTGTGCTTCCAGCCTTCCATAGCTTCGCACCAGCCACCGTAACGTTCATCTGCGTACCATGTGAACCATATCACCTGATCGGGGATTGACCACGGTAGCGGTGCCATTCCCCAGACCTTCGTGTTGCGCTGCCCCAGACCCCACGACCAGCCACGGTCTCCGACCGCCTCGGGGTTCCACCGCGATTCGCGTTCAAAGATGTACGCCGCGCAGGGGAACTCGTCAGAGCGGCCAAGGTCATCAAGCGAATGCCGAACTTGATCGTACACCGACACCGCTTCAGGTACCGCTTCGGGTACCGCTTCGGGTACCGCTTCGGGCAACATCATCGCCAACACCGTGGCAAAGAGAACGATCTTCATGCGGTTTCCTTCAACTGCTCCGCCAGAATGCGGGCGATGACTTTCGAGCGCTCGTACGAAAGAATCTGGTAAATCCGCGGAACACTCAGTCCGTAACGATCCCTCAAGGACGTAATCGTATCTCCGGCACTGTAATCGTTCCAGATCTTCGTGTCTCGCTCCGAAACTCGCCGCCCCCGAGGTCGGGTTATCGCGCGGGCATTGTTACTCTTCTTCTGCCGGATTCTTCGGATATTTGAGAGTGACATGCCTACTGCCACTGCCACGTCGGGCGGAGAGTCTCCCGCGTCAAGTCTCCTGAGGATGTCAACGAAGATCGCGTTGACAGGTTTAACGCCGCGGCGGCGCAGAATGGCACGAACTGTGTGGATACTCAGGTTCAGTTTTTTGGCAATCGTCGCCGGTTCGATTCCGCCAGACGCCATTTCTATAATAGCGTCGTCGTTGTGGCGGTGACGGCCTCTGCCGATTACGAGGTCTCTTGTGATCTGGTGAATGCGCTGCCGGGTAACGCCCCACCGCTCCGCTGCGTCTTTCAAAGACATTCCCCCGGCTACTGCGTCGCGGATTTCTTCGTTTCGTTCTTCCATGCCCATGAGTGTTCCTTGCTTATCCCTTTCCACAACGACCGTCTATACTATAGCACAGTACGCTGAAATTGTCAATTGTCTGCATTTGTGGCATCTTCGGACGCCCACCCCCTGTCAGAGCAGTCAGAGTGTCAGACTTTGACACGTATACGCGCTTTTACCGCATGAGAAAGCCATCCAAAGTCTGACTCCAACTCTGACACCCCTCTAAGCCCCAGTCAGACTTTGACACGTATAGAATACACCCTTGGCCGTACACGCCCCTACGGCATTGGTATACGTGTTAAACTCTGACTACTCTGACTACTCTGACCACTCTGACCACTCTGACTACTCTGACACTGTTTTGCGCCCCCCCCCTAGGAGTGACACTCACACTCTTACTCTTATACACAAATTTATATATATATATATATGTATGTACCCCCCATCGGCTAGCATTATGTTGACTTGACGTCTCCGCAGCAATAGTACACCGTTGTGCTATACTGTTCATGGAAGCGTGTATGGAAAGGCGGATCGCATGTCCGTGCAGTTGGTTTGGCATACCACAGACATCGACGGAACGATTCTTGAAATCTGCCGCGTCTCCTCCGGTAAGCAAGACAGAGCGAATCGCGGTCTTCTGCAGTATCTTATGCGCCATGGGCACGTCTCTCCGTTTGAGATGGCCAACGTCTGTCTCGAGATTGTTACTGAGCGGGACATCGCCCGACAAATTTTGCGGCACCGTAGCTTTTCGTTCCAAGAATTCTCCCAGCGGTACGCCGATCCCAATCGACTTCCAAAGCCATCCCTTCGAGACGCGCGGACGCCTCACCCGACATCGCGTCAGCACTCGATCGCGACCAACGACGACGCAGTAACCACCCGCTGGCATGATCTGCAACGCGCAACGCTTAGCGCTCTTCACGATGCGTACAATGAAGCGATTCAGCTTGGTATCGCCAAAGAACTGGCTCGCTCACTCCTCCCGGAAGGATTAACGACGACCCGTCTGTATGTAAACGGGACAATGCGAAGCTGGATTCACTATCTGAAGCAGCGACTTGATCTAACAACGCAGTACGAACACCGAGTCCTTGCGTCTCAGGCGCTCGTCGTTCTTCGTACCGTAGCTCCGCAAACGATGGAGGCGTTCTTTGGTGGTGAGGAAATGCCGTTGTGAACGATGTGCTTCTTGAAGACATCACCGTCAAGACGAAACCCGAATGGATTAACTGGGCTCGTTCACGCATCAAAGAACTCTTGACGACACACCATCGATTCAGTGTGTCGTCTCCCGACCTCCTTCAAATCATCATCGTTGATCACCAAGACCGCGTTTCCTATCGATGCACGATGGAGCAAGAATCATGAACCTCACCAACTCCATTTCTCTTCCACCCATAACAGTGGAACGCATTGCATGGGGTGTTCGGCCCCTTCGCGTCCTGTTCGTCAGTGATGCCCCGTGGACAACGTCGGGATATGGTAAGCAGACAAGATTTATTCTGCCTATTTTGCGCAAACTCGGTGTTGATGTTGCATGCCTGACCTCCTACGGTGTGCACGGTGCCACGTGGGAATGGTCGGTTGACGGGGAACGTATTCCCATCTACCCGGCTGGACACGACGCGTTTTCCAACGACGTCATCCCGATTGCCGCACAACACTGGAACGCTGACGTGGTCATTACACTGAAGGACGTTCCCGTGTATGCCGTTGAGATGATGGAGAAACACGTGGTTCGGTGGGCCCCTATGGTTCCTGTGGATCATGAACCGCTGACGGAAGCAGTTGCGCGGGCGATGCGCGTAGCGTGGTGTCCCATTGCGTACGCGCCGAACGGCTTTAACGCGCTAAGGAAAGCGGGATTTCGCGCACTGTACGCCCCCCACACGTACGATCACGCGATCTTCACCCCCGGCGATCGGCAGGCGTCTCGGGAAGCACTCGGCTGGCCGCTCGATCGATATGTTATTGCTACGGTTGCAGTCAATCGCGGTGGAATGCCGTCTCGCAAAGCGTGGCCTCAGATGATTGAGGGTGTACGCGGAGCGGTGCAGAAAAATCCGAACATCCTTTGGTATGCGCACACCAACATTTGCCACGACGGATACGAAAACGGGGTCAATCTATCCCATCTTTGTCACATGCACGGAATTCCGCAGCACATCTTTTTCCCCGACCAAAACCGGTATCGTTATCTTGGGTTTGACGAGGCATTCATGGCCCACATCTACCGGGCGGCCGACGTTCTTCTTGCCACGTCGGTTGGAGAAGGGTTTGGTGTGCCCATTCTGGAAGCACAGGCGTGCGGAACTCCTGTCATCATCGGCAACTGGACGGCCATGGAGGATTTGCTGTTTGACGGAATATCGCTGAGCAAAGACGACGCCTTTCACTACTTTGATCAACAAGGTGCGCATATCTTTCTTCCTCACCCGGATGCGATCACCCGAGCTATCCTTGCCATGACCGAGCGTTCGCAACAGACACACTTTCGGGAAGCGGCGATACGGGGCACTCAGAGCTTCTCAATTGCGGCTGTTGCCCAGCATTGGCGTGAAACGCTGGTGACGATGGAAGAAATGATTATTCGAGACGCAACTCCGATCATCCACAAAATTGTTGCACCTCTGTAGGGGTAAGGAGCAAGACCATGGCGATCGTTTGGTATATCACGTGCTGGAGTGGATCAACGTCGCATCTCTTGGACGGGTACATGCGTGCGACGAACGGCGGAAGACGGGTCTTGGTTGACAATGCGTCCGACCCCGAAACACACCTGGCATTGATGAACTCCGCCCGCGACGGTGTAACAACAGTATTGACGTACGCGACAAACACCGGGTTTTCACTTGGCAACAACGCTGGATTTGCCTACGTTGAGCAAGAAAGCCGCGACCCCAACGACATCGTTGTCTTTCTCAACTCGGACATCGTCCCCGCCGCTGGAACGCCGTCAAAAAAGCGCGGGCTGGGCGGGGTTGACCGAACTCTCGCGCAGTGTCTGGAAGACGTCGTAACTCCCCACATACCGGCACTGTACGGAGCGAATATCGGGTACCAGCACATTCACGGAACGTTTGTTCCGTACGCCGAAGGCTGGTGCGTGGCAGGAACGCTCAGCGCGTGGCGGTCGATCATGAACGACACGCATCGTCCGTGGAACACGCTGTATCAAGGCCCGTACTGGGAAGACAACGATTGTTCGTTGCGGGCCCTGACATGCGGCTTGTTTCTGATTCACGTCGAACTCCCGATTGTTCATCTTGGAAGTGGCACGTCGGGGCCGGTGGCGCATCACACGGCGTCATACGAAGAAAACCGAGCCCGATTTCTCGCGCGTGTGCAGGAAACGTTTCCCGCGGCGTGGACGCGTCTGCCGACGTTCAATCGATACATGCAACACCGCTCGACGCCGTCGGACATCAGTCATCATTTGTCTTTCCTTGCCGACATTTCGCGGGGGTTTGTCGTTGAACTCGGGACACGCGGTGGCGCTTCCACGGCTGCGCTGTTGTACGGCGTGGAGCGGTTTGGCGGCCACGTTGTGTCGTTGGACATTGTTGATTGCTCCGACGTTCATCGAGGAAATCGGCATTGGACGTTTCTTCAGGCAGACTCACGCGACGTTCGAGGTCGGGACGCCCTTCAGCACATGATGCGCGTTCTGAACTACGAACGGCCCACCTTGGTCTTTATCGACACCATCCATACCTATGAGCACGTCTGGGATGAACTGACGTTGTGGTCAACCCTCAACCCGGAATATATCGTGGTGCACGACACCGAGTCATTCCCGGGAGTCAAGGACGCCATTGAGCAATGGCAGAAAACGTCAGGATATCTCGGATGGTTTGTGGCTCCAAACAATGGCATTGCAGTATTGAAGGCACGGTGATGCATGCGCGTTATTTTTGACTGTTTTCCGTTCTTTCAGGAAGTGGACATGATCGCACTCCGGATGCGAACACTTGAAGACGCGGGTGTCTTTGCCTTCATCGGGGTTGAGTCGTCCCTAACCCACGCAGGGCATGACAACCCAACGATAATTCCGTCGGTCGTTGAACGTCTCGACCCAGACCGGCGCAACTGGCTGGTGACGCACCCGGCGACCCCCGTCTTGATGGGAAAAGGAATTACGGCGTTTGATGTTGAATCCGTTTACTGGCATCCTCACAAAAACATTGTCTTGTGCCGTATTACGGAATATGACCGCTCCTCGTCCATCGCGGCAACTCGTCGGCGGGAGATGCGGCAGCGAAACGCGCTCATGCACGCGCTGGGGCTGTACTACACCCCGCTGAGTCACGACCTGATCATGATCTCCGACGTAGACGAGCTTCCGAATCCGCAGATTTTTCCGTATCTGAGCAGTACCGAAATTCCCGAAGGAACAATTATCGTTTTAGAGCAACGACTTTGCTACTACAACGTCAACACCACGCCGATGCACAACGACGGGTATATGTGGACGGGGACGCGCATTGTTCAGATGGCGGACGCTTTGGCCATGTCCCCCCACATTGTGCGGTACGGCATTGCCATGCCCGACAGTGAGTATCCGCGTCAGTATCTGCTTTCGCGGGCGGGGTGGCACTGCAGCTACTTTGGTGGAGCAAGCGCCGTTAAGCGAAAGATGGTGCACTTTCTGCATCAGGAGCTGAATCCCGAAGAACACACAAGGCATATTGAACAACGCATCAAAAATGGCAAAGATCCGTGGGGGCGAGACGACTTTGTCATTGCCCCAACAACGGACGTTCCGCCGCCCATGTTGTCCGACACAACGAATCAGTGGAAACACTTCTGGTACCCCGGACTTGAACATCCTCAGCCAAGCGCGGAGTTGGCGGAATGATCACGCGAGACGTGGTAGACGCGGTGCAAGATGTCTTGAACGGATTGGCGTTGGTGGTGGGGGCAAAGACGGTTGCGCTCTACGCCCCACACGTTGACCGTTACCCAACACAGCTCACGACAGCGCAACTCCCGCTCGCGTTAACGTGGCCGGGAGGGTCGTCGTTCGACTTTGAGGGTATCTCGGGCGGGAAACGGCGATTCATGCAATCATTGACCATCATCGTCTACATTCAGCCGCTCGCTCAGAACGATATCCCGTCGCGAACAAACGAAGCCCTTGACTGGCTGGACGTGACACGGAACGCCTTACTGGATCACACCGTGCTCATTCAAGAAACCGGGCCGCAAGCGTACCAAGCCGTTTTGACGCAAGGACTTGGAAGCCCCCACCGGGACAGCGGTGTAACTCCGTCTCTCTCGTTTGGTGGTGTATCGTACGTCGGGTTTACCATAGACATTACGGTGCGTGTTCTGCGGTCATCGTGAGGAGCGATATGGTCTTTATTGCAGGAAAGAAAGCGTCTGGAAAAGACACCATTGCCAACTCAGCGATCATCCTTGGGGGCATTGCCGAGCCGCAGACGCGCTTTCACGTCGTACACCCGGCAAAGACGTGGGTGATGCAAACGTTTCAGGTCTCCGAAGACCGCTATGATGTCTTTCGGAGCAAGCATCGAGCGTATATTCAGCAACGGGCGTCTGAAGTACTTCTGAACGACCCCACCGTGCTTCTGAGGATCATCCACGGCGTGCCTGAGGAACTTCGGCGCGGCGCGATCGTGGTTGGGGTACGGTTTCTCCACGAGCGCGACTATGCCCGTACGCACGGCATTCCAACGATCTTTATTGATACGCCAGACAGTGTTCGGGAGCAGCGACTGATGACGCGGGGAGAACCGTTTGTTGTCAACGACCCGTTTGAGCGCGACTGCACCCCCGACCATTGGGACCATGTGTTGAAGGGGACAGACGACGTGCAACAGAATGCACTCAGTGTTCTTCAGTGGATGCTTTGACGGCCGTCTACATTGTGTCGTATACTGATAGGCGCAGATGTGTGAAGCGCACGGGAGGTGCACGTGGTTACCGTGCGGTTTCTGGAAAAAAACCATCCATACACCGGTGTATACCAAATTGATCAGTACGGAACATGGTCTGTCGCTCAGTCAGGAACAAGTAAGGTGCTTGATCAATCGGCTATCCTTCACTTGGAAACAATGATGAGCCAAGCAAGTCTTTCTCGAACGACTCCGTTTCATGCCGAGCCGCTAATACTGCACGGACTAGAATATATCAAGAACAATGCACATGTATCCGTTGTTGGCATAGAAACACTTCGTCGTTGGTACAGAACACAAAGAAATCCAAAGTATATATATTGAAGAAAGGAGGAAAAGTGTGTACTTCAAACATCTTCGTGGCAAGCACGACCAGAAAGATCACGGCCGAAGAACAACATTGGGCGGATCAGGCGGTACTATTCAATCAGTCTCTTCTCAGACCGACAATGTTTTCTACCGAGATATGTATGACGTGGCAAGGGAAAACATATTTCGTTTCTTGCTCAATGATTCCAGTATAAACAACAATTTGTATAGGGATAACCCGGTTGATGCGGCCGATTACCTTGCCGGGATGATATGGCCTTTCGTTAAAAAACCCAAGAGAAGAGGGGAAAACCCTGAGTACGATGCGGCGACAGACGTGCGAAAACAAGTTTTGGTCTTTGCTGGTCGATTTTCTCGTGCAAAGACCGAAGCAGGACGAAACAAAGTCTTGTCGGAGTACCGTACGTACATTGCGCAACTGCCGTCGAAACGTCTTCAACCGGAAAACAAAGAACCTGCAAGGGCAAAGCCAACAGCGGAACGACAGTGGCAGCTTGATTCTCAACGTCACCCTACAAAGGGGCGTTACGTCGACGGTGAATACGTTGCCTCAAGACGAGGTATAGAGCTTGCTCGGCGACTCAACCCTTTTTCCTCGGAGTTTAGCGAGAGAAGAAGACAGACCATCAACCAAGCAAGGAAAAATGTTCAGGCTGCAATGGACGAAGCAGCGGAAGCGCAAAGCAGATACCAAAGATCGGCAAAGACACCAGAGGATAAACGGCAACTTTATCAGGCAGAGGAACAACTGAAGCAATCGGAACACCGAGAAGCACTTGTTCGGTCAAACCCTTTCCTTGATATCCCTGACGACGCGTTTCCGTTTCAGCATGGTATTGAATCGGTACAGAACCCTAGCATGAAGATCGGCCTAGGTTTTGACGGAGAAGATGTTTCAAACATTACAACGTCAACAAACAATGCACTTGCCGGGTTAGTACGTTTCTTTCCCTCAAGCGACCGAAACGGCAACCCCATTACATTGTTTCCCCAACTCCGAGTACTGGGCAGCGTGGGCGACGTGTATTATCGATTTACCGCCACCTCAGGAGCGCTTATACGCATACCGGAGAGAGACGTAGGGGACGCGGCCCATGAGCTTCTCCATGCTATAGAAGACGCTCACCCAAGAATACGAAGCCGAGTACAGGAATTCTACGACTACCGCACACGGGGAGACAAAGCAACAACCAAGGATCCATCAAATTCTCCGTACGCTGCTCCTTTCGATACAAAACTTGACGAGTGGGGAGATCCATACTCAGGAAGAATTTACTCTCCGGAAGACGTCCGATCGACCACCCGGCTTGGCGGAGCAAGTGAGGTTCTTCCCCAGATTATTTCGTCGCTTCAAGGTTTTACATATTCAGAGGAAGCTGAGCGAACACTTCGAGATGAAGAACACCTTGCCTTTTTCTTTGACGTACTGAGCGAACCGGATAACTGGGGATAGACCCCGATCGTACACTGCACTCAATACCTAGGAGGCTTTGAGCATGACACAGGGCATCAAGGAACTACGATCCATTCGGTTGAAGCGGGAAACAACTCCGGGCATTCGGGTCGTCCCGCGGTTTCTTTGGCGCGGATCCGGTGACATGCCGGAGGACGCCCGCGAAGTCATGGAAATCGAAGAGCAGATCGGAATTATCGGCGGGTCGAACCGAACGGTTATTCCGCGTCTCGCGGGCCAGATCTCGTTTGCCGACACCGAAGCAACGTTTGAGCAGTTATCCGATCTTCTCCTTGCCGCTGGGCTGGGAACCACGGTGGCTGGCGGTGCGTATCAGGGAACCATGATTGGAGCGGGCTCAAGCTGCTTTCAGGAACTCGTGTTTCCGTCGTCTCAGACATTCCCAGTCGTCTCGTACACGATCGAGGCGGGAAACAACGTCGAAGCCGAGGTTCTGCCGTACGCCATCGTTACGCAGTTTACGCTTTCCGGTGCGGGCGGAGAGCCGCTACGCTATAGCGCGGATTGGTCTGCGCGGTACGTTGATCGCACCAACGATTCTGGGACGTTCTCGGCGATCGGAACCATCTCGGATGTTGAAACAATCCTTGCGTCGCGTGGTTCAATCTGGCTTTCAGACACTCCAACAAACTGGGGCACTGGCCTTGTCCCGGCCGGAAACATCCTTTCGTTCGAAATGTCGGTTGAGAGCCAGTGGGAGTGGAAATATAGCGTTGATAGTGGCACCACGTATCCGTATCGTGCGGTACTGACGTCACAGGGAATTTCGGGTCAATTCACGTTTGAGCACCAGATTGACGGCACGTTCGGTATGGCCGGTACGGCGGGCGTCAAGCAGCGCTGGCGCGATCAGGTTGCGCAGCTCATGCAGGTGGAGTTTGTTGGCGGAACGATTACCGACGGATCGGTGGGAACTGCCAGCAAGAAGCTGCTCGTCCGGCTGCCCATCAAGTATCTGGAGATCGGCGGACTGGATGATCAAAACGGGAACGACATTGTTCAGGCGTCGTGGGTCTCAAGGTATAATCCCACCACGCCAGCGGCTGGGCGCGGAACCATCCAGATCATTCGTCGCGGCACGAGCGAATTCAGCGGAGCATAGGAGACATCATGAGCGAGGGCGACAACGTCACATTCACCATTGATCCGGACCGGCTCACGATCGGGTTTATGGAGGACATGGAAGAGGCGCAGGCTTCGGGGAAGTTTTCAACGATGATCACCGTGTACGCGGAGCTGTTTGGAGTGGAGCGCGCCGTCATGCGCAAGATGACAATGACAGAATTCCGCGCTGTCACGGACAAGATCATCAAGGCCGTCTCCGTCCCAAACGCGAACGGGTAGCCGTGGCGAATGCCCTTTCTGGCATCGGCAAGAATGCGCCGCGGTGGTTACTCACGTTGCAGCTTGCGGAGGCTTGGCACACTCCTCCGTGGGACATTGAGGACGGCGCCGGGAGTCAGATCTGGGCGGCACGATATAGTGTCTATCACGAAGAGCAAGCAAAGATTCGTCGTGTGCAGGAGAAACGTGCCGCCGACCGCAACCGCACACGACGATAACCGTTTCTGCCCCCCCTCTCGCGGGTCGCGCCTGAGAAACAACGACGGCACTGCTCTTGCGCGACCCCGAGCCATGACTGATGAACGATCGCTTTCGGGCGCGGCTGAGTGGAATAGGCGAACGCCGTGGCGAACATCTCCATCACCATCAAGACCACAGCGCAGGTAGCCGGTGTCAAGACGATCACTTCTGCGCTCAATGATCTTCTTAAAGAACTCAAAGAAATCAACGCGGCGGCAAAGACACTTGGATCAACATTCGCCGCGTCCTCCAAGGGGGCGGCTAGTGCCATCGGCTCTATTACGTCTGCCGCCAACTCTGCGTCGGGAGCCATCACGGCGGCGGGAAAGAACGCAGGGGGAGCATTTGGCTCTGCGGCGTCTGCGGCATCAGGATTTGCCGGGGCGGCATCAAACGCGGGCGCTACTGCGGCATCAAGTCTGTCAAACGTTGCGGGGTCGGTCTCAAACGTCGGCGCGGCAATTGAGGCTTCAAAAAGTCCCATTCAAAGTTACGGTAGCACTTGGGAGGCTGTGACCCTCAGCATTGCCCACAACTTGACCACGATGGTTATGGGGAAACTGAACGAACTCGCCATGGCGCTTCCGAACTTTGCGCAGCAAAGCGTCGATACCGCTGCGTCGTTCGAAGATCTGATGCAACAGTTTGAAGCAACATCAGGGAGCGGAATTGCGGCCGCCGGGTTAGAGATCAAAAACTTTGAGCAACTCGTGCTGGACGTTGGCGCCAAGCTTCCAATCACGGTGCTTGACGCGCAGAAGATGATGATCGACATGGCCAAGGGTGGTCTCAATGTCGCAGGCATGTTCAACGACGAGATAGCGGGGACTGCCGGAACACTCGAGAGCACCATCAACTTCATGGATGCGGCGTTTATCAGCCCTGAGCGTGCGGCAGAGATCAGCGCCAAGTCGCTTGCAATGTGGAGAGACGCGACCAACACGCTCGCACAAGACACGGCACAGCTCACGGCGATGCAAGACGTCCTCGTCAAGGCGGCGAACTCTTCAACGACCAGCGTCGACGAGCTTTTCTTAGGCATGACGAACGCTGCGGCCGCCGCCAAGTCCTCGGGGATATCGTTTGATGACTTCACCGGCCTGCTCTCCTACATGGTTGACGGCTTCAGAGACGCGAATACCGCCGGAACGTCCATGCGGTATCTCTTTAACACGATTCAACCGTCAACGGATCCCGCACGGAATGCCATGCGCGAGCTTGGCTGGTTGTCGATCAACACATCCCAAGCATTTGACACACTGTCCACGATAGGGTCGGAGTACGGCATAAGCTTGGAAGACATCGGGGACAACTCGGAAGTATTGCGGCGGCAACTGTTTGATCTCGGCTTGCAGATGGGGATGACGAGGTCGGAAGCGGAGAAGTACGTTGAGCAACACGAAAAGTCGATCTTCTTTAACGAAAAAGGGTCGTTTCTTGGCGTAGAGCACATGATTGATCAGTTTGGCATTCTCTCCGATATGATGAAGAGTGGCCAAAACGCCAAGCTCTTGCGTCTCACCAAGGATATTTTCGGCGAAGAAGGCAAACAGGCTGTCATGGCCATTGTTGCAAAGGGAGACCGTAAAGCATACGAAGACTACATCAGAACAATGGAGGCAGCCAACGGTGTCGGAGCGACGGCAGCGATCGTGCAGCAAGGGTACGAATTTGCTGTTGAGCAATTCATGGGAACGCTGGAGGCCGCAAGTATTTCGCTCGGTAATAAACTGCTCCCAGTGATGGAACAGATCGTCACCATTGGCGGCGAAGTCGTCGGCGTCTTTCTTGGTCAAGACGATTCGCTAGGGCGCATCCAGCAAGCAATCCCGCAGGTCTATGCCGCGGCCAATCAGCTCGTCGGTGAGGCGTACCAATACATTATTGATATGGCTCCCAAAGTTGGAGCCGCGCTGGCCGGGGTTCTTCCGTTGATCGTGGATCAATTCCGCGTCATGGGAGGCGACATTGTCACCAGCATGGACATTATCCTCCCGCAGTGGCGCGCAATTCTCGGTGCAATGGCCGGTGCCGTCCTTGTCTTTGCCGGGCCGAGCGTTATCGGCGTTGTGACAAAGGCGATCGGAGCCATCTCAACGGCATTTGTGGCCGCCCGAGGAAGCGCCTTTGCCTTTCTGGCGTCACTTGGCCCGCTCCTGCCTCTCGCCATCGCGGTAGGGGTTGCCGCGGCCGTTGTTGCCTCCAACTGGGGGGCGCTGGAGAAGGCGTTCAATGACGCGGGCGGAGGTATCGGCGGGGCGTCAGCGGCAATCAGTACACTAGGAACAATTATTAGCACGTGGATTGAGCAAGAGCTCCCCGTGCTGTTACTCCAACTGGGCGACCAAGCGGTACTGCTGTGGAAGTGGATTGAAGATGCTATTGCACCAACGCTTCAGCGCTTCAATCGCTGGTGGACCACCGTCGTTGACTGGATGGGAACGCAGTGGCCGCTCTGGCGAGAGCAGCTGGTTGACTGGGCTCTTGCGCTGTGGAAGTGGATTGAAGGTGCCATCCCCGACGTGCTGACACAGCTCGGCGAGTGGTGGAACACTCTTGTTGCATACCTTACCTTGCAGCTCCCCGTATGGGGGGCCACGTTGGCGGGCTGGGCGTTAGCACTCTGGAAATGGATCACGGATGCGCTTCCTCAGACGGGGAACGCGATTACGACGTGGTGGAACGACCTTGTTGCCACGGTGAACGAAAAACTTCCCGAGTGGCAGATTCAATTCGGTGTTTGGCGAGACGAACTTTTTCAGTGGATCATCAACTCCGGACCGGCGACGCTTCAGGCAATCGACACGTGGTATCAGGGTCTTGAACGATGGGTCATTGCCGAGCTTCCGAAGTGGCAAGAACAACTGAAAGCATGGACAGGGCCGCTCTGGAAATTCATTGGTGACGCGCTCACCAGCATTAGCCCGGAATTGGGCAAGTGGTTTGAGACGCTGAAGGAAGACGTCGAGAAAAAACTTCCGGGATGGGTCACGACATTCTTTAGCTGGCGACAAGCGCTTTCAACGTGGATTCAGGAATCGTGGCCCAACGTCGTTACCACCGTGCAAGGGTGGTGGAATACACTTTCAACCAAAGTGTCTGAGCTGTACACAGAGTGGGGGCCCAAATTTGTTGCGTGGGGACAACAACTTTGGCAATGGATCGTGAACGCGTCAGGTACGGTCACCGCCAAGCTGACCGATTGGTTTACGACGGTTGTTCGGTGGACGCAGATGCGCCCTGACGAGCTCGCGGTGGAATTTGCCAAGTGGGCGGTCGAGGCATACGACTGGATCAAGACTGCGTCGGTTCAAAGTTTGACGGATCTCGGGACGTGGATAAACGATATTCTTGACTGGATCATTGAAGAGGCTCCAAATCTGCGGGCACAGTACCATGAGTGGGCTCGGGAGGCAACGGTATGGATCTTAGACTCCATCGATGCCATGCTTCGGAATCTCAATACGTGGTTTGCCGACTTGACCGGATGGATTGTCCGGGAAGGGCCGGGGTTTGGGTTACTGTGGGCAGAGTGGACACTGAAGACGTGGTCGTGGATTGCGTTGGCAGGCCCGGCTGCGTTAGGGGCGCTCGGAGTATTCCTCAATGACCTTCTCAACTGGGGTAACACAAGCCAAAGCGCATGGAGTGAGACCATTGGGAAATTTGGGCAGGCTATTGTTGCCATTTTCGGAGGGGGAACTCAGGAGGAAACACGGCGAGAACAGAATGCGTGGTGGAACACCATTACGGGATTCTTTGCGACCTCGTATATAGAGTGGCAGACACAAACGATCAGGTATGGCGAGTCTCTCATTGCGTCGATTACGTACGCAACCGAGCGATGGCCACAACAATGGGCGACGTTTCAGCAAAACATGATGAACCACGTCATCGGGCTGGGTAGCCTGCTTAACGACGCTACCGGAGGATGGGCCGGGCACATGGTGGAGTGGATCACGGCCTCCATTGATCGTATGCAAGACGACATTGCATATTGGGGACGATCGCTGATAGCGTTCATTCTCGGGATCTTGCCCAGCTGGGCGCAAACCATGCTGGGGTTTGGCAACGAAAGTCATCGATGGATTCTTGAGGCGGTGCCCGATCTTCTCATCAACGTGGGGCTTTTCTGGCTTGCATTGCAAACGAAAGTCCTTGACTATCTCCAGAGCTGGATAGATCAATGGGCACCGTTCGCATCTGGCGCGGTGCAGTGGCTTCGGGATGCAATCAATCCCATGAACACGGAAGTCGGGAACTTACTGACGGGCGCACGTGACGCGCTTTCATCGCAGGAAAGCAGGCAGAAGATTGAGGACGGCGTTGCACCGCTCAGCAGCGTAGCAGCCATGTGGCCAACCAACGCAACGTCGCAGCTCAACACCAACACAAGGGGTATGGTTACGTCTGCCGGAAACACACTATCACAAACCCAGAGCATTATCGACACAAGGCTTGCTTCGTTTACAACGGCGGCGGAGACCACGTTCGCAGCGACGACACTTTCCGCGCCAGCCGCAACGATGGTGAACAACGCAGCGTCTAGCATTGTTTCGTCAGGGGCCCCTCTTAGTGCGTCACCGACCTCTACAGTGAGTCCGTACTACGCGATGCGCACCTCGGCGGCAAACACATTCACAGCGACGACGCTCTCCACGCCAGCCGAAACAATGGTGGACAACGCGGTCACGTCCACCCGAGTTGCGGCAAGCCCATTCTACGCTGGATACACCAACCCGGTCAGTGTCTTCGGCCCCATGCGCACCGGCGCGGCAAACACATTCACAGCGACGACGCTCTCCACGCCAGCCGAAACAATGGTGGACAACGCGGTCACGTCCACCCGAGTTGCGGCAAGCCCATTCTACG
>SXGQ01304134.1_pt1 | contig 23664 bp, 20 predicted proteins | sample 3178371 | NCBI WGS metagenome assembly SXGQ01 (sample SAMN11356859, study PRJNA531348) | freshwater metagenome | isolation source: freshwater sample F1-20 | place: China: Fuxian Lake, Yuxi | collected 2017-12-25 | reverse complement strand
GGCGTTCCAGGACCAGCTGCTGAACAACATTGTGCTGCGCGGTCTGAAAAACATCAGCAAGGTCACGCTGCGCAAGCTCATGGACACGCTGCACAAGGAGGACGGCGCGTACGTGAAGAAGGAGACGTGGGTTTTAGACACCAAAGGGACCAACTTGATGGACGTGCTGGCGCTGGACTACATTGACGTGAACCGCACGATCAGCGACGACATTCAGGAGATTCGCAGCGTGCTGGGCATTGAGGCCGCGCGCGAGGCGCTCCTGTCGGAGATGACGGGCGTGTTTGAGAACGACGGCACGTACATCAACTACCACCACTTGAGCCTGCTGTGCGACCGCATGACGGCGAGTTCGGGCATGGTGTCCATTTTCCGGCACGGCATTAACAACGACAACATTGGCCCCATTGCCAAGGCGTCGTTTGAGGAGACGCCGGAGATGTTCTTGAAGGCCGCGCGCCATGCGGAGCTGGACCAAATGCGCGGCATTTCGGCGAATGTCATGTGCGGGCAGGAGGGGTACTACGGCACCAGCAGCTTCCAGGTCATGCTGGACCTGCCGCAGATGATCGCCAAGATGGAGGACGTGGCGTTCCAGGCGCAGAACGAGCAGGCGGAGATCGCGGAGGCGATGGGCTCGGCTGCCGCGGACACGAGCGCGTGCGCGTTTGAGAAGCTGACCATTGAGTCCAACGTGGGCAGCATCCAGAAGGTGGATCTGGGTCAGGGCGCGGACAACTACAACGTCGGGTTTTAGGTGATGCATTCGTTGGGGTTATATGCTGTTTCATTAATATGTGGATTCACTCTGATGCTGATGTGAAAAATATAATAAAAATTCATTTTATTTTTTTTTACCATTATTTTTAAATTTTTATTATGTTTACAATGTATTGAAATCAACCCAACATCAATTATGCCACCTCGCATTTTCATCATTGCTTCTCATGGAAGCATGCCCATGGAGGAAGACAAATCTTTATTATCATTGCCGGTGATGGGCCAAGCAAAATTCAAACGTGCTGCCAAATTTAAATCACCAGTTGACATGTTCACAACTGCCAGTTTTGGATGTTCATTTGTGAGCGATTTGCGTTGCGACGAACCATTCGTGGATTTCGTTCGCGAGTTTGATCGCCGTCAGGTTGAGATGAAAACGCAATCAACGCAATCAACGCAACCAACGCACCCGCAACTAAGAGAACTCATTAAACATACATTAGTCCACACAAGAGACCTACCTCAACATGCAGATGTCCGGACACAATCTGAAAATAAAATTCGTTGTCACAAAAAAGGCCGTTGGATGACAGACCTATTTTTGTTTGGAACTAATCCGGCATTGCCCGTGATTGAAAGTGTGACAATGTTTGACATGGGAACGGGAGATATTAAAGATGTTCATCGTGAATTTGGACTCGTTAAAAAAAAGAAGATAGCTGCCACTCGTGCGATGCCACCTCACCAACCGGATGAAATGGCCATATTAGAAGCTGCAAAAATGAGCGCGGAATCCGAATTGGCAAAACTAAAGGCAAAGAAAGTAGACCCATTTTTCGTAGAGATGACGGCCTCTCGTATTCAAAGCATAGATGACACCATTGCATGCATGCACAAGGAGTCTAAATTTGAATACCCTGCAAAAATGAAAAAGAGCAATGATCGCATCAAATTGTCGGACCTCCTGCGTAATGGAATAGAGGGTGGATTGATTAATCCTGACAACGATTTTGTGGTGGTCTATGCGTGCCGGGTGCCGGACGAGGGCTTGCTGGGCGCACAAAGAAGCCCACGCAATAGCAGTGATAGCGAACGCAGTGTGGGGGGCACACGGTCTAACAAAAAACAAAAATGCAAAAGGGCCAAAACTTGCAAACGCCGATAAAATAATATGCACTATTATTATACTGCAACAAATGGACAAGCAAAAAAAATCAAAGACAAGAGAGATTGATGTCGCCATTGTTGGCTGCGCAACGGGTCAAGCGTGCGATGAAGCCGAACTGGTGCGTTTAGCAATTGAATACGCCACCGAGTTTCATTGCGCGTATCAACTTTCGGCGGCGCACATGCGAAGCCTGGAAACCGATGCGGAACGGGGACGGGCGCTGCAACTGGAAGTCAATGTAAACAATGTCATACGGTATACCATGCGACGCACGATGCCCGGAATGGCTGGACTGAGCCGGCTGGTGATGGAGCGGTTCACGGATCAGCCAAAACCAACCCCGAGAGGAGAATTGGCGCGCACCTGCAAATGCAGCGCGACCCGCCGGTCCCCCCGGTGCGAATTGTCGCCGCAATTTTGCAAATACACTCCGCTAATGAAAGCATTTACGAGGCGCAAGACAAGGTCGGCATCGCCTAAGACGAAGTCGGCATCGCCTAAGACAAGGTCGCCTAAGACAAGGTCTGCATCGCCCAAGACAAGGTCTGCATAAGTAAAATATTATTTTATTGAGTTATAATATAAACGTTACAATCATGAAAGAAGGTGATGTATACATAGACCTAGCCGATAGAAAAAATATAAAACTGAAACCAACCCCCATATAGCGTTGGGGGTGGTACCGCCATTCCAAATAAAACAGTTGTCAATATAGTTGACCATACTATTGAGAATGGTCATGTTTTAGTTAATTTTGATGGACAACCCGGATACATCCAAATAAAACATTTGAAAGTGGCCAACCTTGTTTCAAATGATGAGCCAGTCATAGGTATAAATTATAGACCTCATGTTGAAGTTAAAGCAGACGTTCCTCTTCTTGCACCTCCTCAACGGCAACAACAACAATATGCACCTCCTCCTGTTCCTGTTCAATCTGCTCAACCTCAATCGGATGCACCCCCTGCCTACCGTGAGGTCATGGCTAATCTTCCAAAATATCCGGTTACTTATCAAGATCGAGATAGCCTAAGATTTTATGCGGTTGATCCATATGGAAACTCTTATTGGCTGAACGGTGGATCGCGTCGGCGAAAACAACGATCATATAAAAAACGTCTTCAAACGTCAAGGTCAAGGTCAAGGACAAGGTCAATGTCAAGGTCAAGGTCCAACAAAAGATCAAGGAAATAAAAAATATAAAAAATGGTTTATCAGTGTAAAACATTTTTTGTTGGGGTCACATTCATGGGGTTCATCAGTCAATTTCTTTGAATACAATGCGTTTGGCCGCGGCGGCGGGCACATAGTTTGCAACAAAGTCGTCCACCCAATCCATGCCCGGGTTGGGATTAGCGACAAACGCAACCGCTTGTTTCATGATTTCCGCCACAAATGCGGGATTGGTGCATTGACTCAGGGAGAATTTCAGTTCGTTTGCGTCGTTCCGAACGATGCTGTAAACGGGGGCAACGTCGCGCAGCCTTCCCAGCGTCATCACAAAGTAGGCCCGCACGTCGCTGGCGTCCTTGGGAATGTCGTCGGCTCCATAGTAGAGCACGAGCGCGGGCGCCCGGTTTTCAACCAGCGGGTGCTGCTGTTGCGCCGAAAACAGCACAATGGGGATGCGAAACTGCTGCGCCAAAATCCACAGGTCCAGGTGCGTCATGTAATGAAACGCGTTCATGATGAAGTCATCGGGCCGGGCGGCCAGCACCGTGCGGTTTGCCGTCAAATGCTTGTAGTAATTCATCAGCTGCACCCGGTGGGTTCGCATGAGGTCGCCATACTTGGAAACCAGAATGGCTTTCAGCTCGCGCACGGTAATGTGTACATATTCCGCCCGTTCTTCCCGCAATATGGATAAAAACGCTTCAAACGTGCACTCTCCCGCCGCATTTTCAAACGACAGCAGTTTCATGGATGCCGGAAAGTAGTGCGCACAAGCGCGCCCGCTCAACGGTTTCACTGCAACGGGTGCGCACAATGCGCCTGTGCCTTGAGTGCCTTGAGTGCCTTGAGTGCCTTGAGTGCCTTGAGTGCCTTGAGTGTCTTCATTGCGCTCTTCGCGTTTATCGCCAACAAACCGGCTGGACGGCATTTCCCCCGGGTTCATGTCCGGATTCGCGGTATAAAACGCGTTGTATCGTGCAAACCGGTTCATGGACCCGCCCCCGGGCTCCAGGTGGTCAAAATGCGCATCAAGCTGCGATTGAAACAGGATGATTTCGTCCTCGTACAAGTCGTACTGGATCGGCGTGAGCGACGTCATGGAGGACGACCCCGACAAAATGAAGCGCCGTACGCGCGTGTGTCGCAACAGCTCGTCGGCCAGTTTGCCGTAATAAAACGTGCGGTTGTTCATCCCGTTGATCAAGTTTTTTTCCGGCAGAATGATGGCGCATTCGCCCACGGGATTCACCGCGCGCATGCAGCTGTTCGCGCCATATTCAACCCGACTGTCGGCAGAAATGCAGCGCATGAAGGCGCTGGACTCGCGTTTAAACCGATGCTCCGAAATGAAGGCATCCAGCACCGCGCCCTGCATCATTGTGAAATAAATCACGGGTTCGCCCATGTCTCGGCAAATGCGCATGATTTCCCGGATGCTGGCATCATAGTCGCGGGAGGGCTCATTCAGCACGAGGTCTTCAATCCGCTTCTTTTTGTCAAGGTTCTTTATTTTATTGAGCATGATGCGCATGGAATTGCGAAACATGTCGTACATTTCGGTTTCCAGTTGCACGCGTTGCACGTATCGCGCGCGCTCCGCATCTTCGCCATTGGTGCCCGTCTGCACTGCCGCGTCGGCCGCATTCGGGCTCGTCGTGTAAACCACGCTGTCCATCGGCGGGTTGGTTTTGATAACCGGTATGAACGATTCGGGCACGTGCGGCCGAATTTCCATGAACTGGTTGGTTTCGGTCATGACGCCGATCAAGTGCGCGTCGTCTATCACTTTGATGCGCGGCAGGCACGGGATTTTGCCTTTGGTTTCTTTGTGCACGAACGCAAGGAACGCCAGCGTGTCGGCATACGAGCCCCAAATGTCGGGGTCATCCATCATGACCAGGTCCAAGTCCGGATCCACGTCCGACGTGAGCGGGGATGCCGCGGTCATCACAATGCCGGCATGCACGCCCTTGTCCGTGCGTTTTTCGGCCACAAGCCCGATTATTTTGGAGTCGTAGTTCACGACCAATTCATTCACCACAATGCGGTGGCGTTTCAGAACGGCCATCGCCTCCGATGCCGAAATGTTGTATTTGAACGCGTACGGTTGGCCGGGAACCGTGATGGGGGTGCATCCCGGGTAAATGCGGTCCTTTATCAGCTCTATCATGACTTTCAGATTGGGCATTAGCGTCGGGGCCGACAAACTGAAGGACGGCTTCACGTCCGTTTTCTTTGCGTCCTCGTTGTCCGTGAATTGGAACACGGGTTCGTAGTAGTTGTATTGCTTGATCAACACCACCGTCATTTTTCGCACGTCAAAAAAATTGTTGGAGTAGTGATTGGACGGGCAAACAATGTTCAGCGTGTCGCTGTTGTCGTCCTTCGGCACCTCCAGAATGATGAGGTTGAACCCCACCTTTTGCGTGAAAATTTTGGGGTTGAACGTGGTGAAAATGTCCCACATGTACGTGTGGTCAATCACGCTGTCGTTGCTTTCAATGAACCGCCGGAAATTTTCGTAGGCGTTGATTGCGTTGGCCACGGCGGCCTTTGCGGCAGGGTTGTCCTTCACGGCTGCCTTCATTTTCTGCACGTATTGGGTCTTGCTGTATATGGACGCGGAGGCGTGCACCTCTTTTTCTTCGCCGGGGGGCGGTTTGAAGGCGTCCACCAGCGTGCCGTTCTGATACGTGAGGAACGAGTCCAGCGTAATGCCGTCCAAAATGAGTTGTTTCATTTCCACAATGGTCTTCGGACGGGGGTCCTGGCGCAGCGCGGCCATGCACGCGATGAACGACTGCAGTTCGCTCAATTGCGACGGTTTTTCGTCGCGACCCATGGCGTCTTTGTCCCACTCCTGCACGCCGTTGCGCAGCAAGCATTTTACCCCCACTTTCAACGTTTTGTTTGACTGGCTCACCTGGCACGTGCTGTTGTCGTAGTTCAAAAAACGTTGCACGGATTGCGGCAGATAGCCGCGACGACCCAGCGGAATGGGAAACTTGTCCGGACCCACAATGTAATCATCGGGAGCCCGATGCTGTGTCTTGGGAACCGGATTTTTAGGCACTGCGTTTACTACTGCGTTTACTACTGCGTTTACTACTGCGTTTACTATTGCCTTTGGCGCTTCGCTTATTGCTTCGCTTCTTTTCGCTTCGCTTATTGCTTCGCTTCTTTTCGCTTCGCTTATTGCTTCGCTTCTTTTCGCTTCGCTTATTGGCGCTTCGCTTATTGGCGCTTCGCTTCTTTTCGCTTCGCTTATTGCTTCGCTTATTGGCGCTTCGCTTCTTTTCGCTTCGCTTACTACTACGTTTGGCGCTTCGCTTATTGCTTCGCTTATTGCTTCGCTTATTGCTTCGCTTCTTTTCGCTTCGCTTATTGGCGCTTCGCTTATTTTCGCTTCGCTTATTGCTTCGCCTTGCCCTTTTGCAACCCGCAGTTTGTCTTCACACGTCTTCAAGTCGGCAAACTGTTGTTTTTTTTTGAAGCAGCACGGCACGCACAGGCCGTTCGGATGCACGCTCGGGTTTAAAAACCCCGGATAGTGCGGAATGTAGCCCTTGGCACCCATGTGCTCCTTGCCGTAATCGTTGAATTCAAAAATGTATTTGTCCAGCGTGACTTCCTTGTCTTTTTTTCCAATGACGTGGCGTTCCAAATGCTTGTCCTTGACTTCTTGTTCGGTCATGGGGCGGCGGTCTTTGAAGCTCCAGTATCGCGGGCACATGTAATAGTACTTGTTATCGGGGTCCGACCCGTATTCCAGCGCGTCTTTTAGCATGGGTCGCATTTCAGGGTCGGCATTAAGCGCGTCGTATTCTGGCTTGGTCAGCACGACCGGCTGTCGCTTGATGTTGGACTGGCAGTTGGTGGAATATGTGTCGTAATTCCCCGATTTTTTAGAGAGAAACAGAACGGGCTCGCTCTTTTGCAGCTTGTGTTCAAATGGGTTCGGATTTTTCAAAGACTGGGGCGCGTAGGGTTGGTCTTCGTCTTCATCCGCACCCTCACCATCTTCTTCGTCTTCATCTTCTTTTTCTGCTTCGCTTTGGGTTGCTTTTACACTTGCCGCATTTTTGCGGGGAGCCCCTCCGGATTGAGCGTCGCTCTCATTGCCGCTCTCATTGCCGCTTTGGTCGTCCATGATGTCAAGCACGTCGCCCAGCCCCGCGTACTCGTCTTCGTCGGCTTCCATTGCACCCACACCCTCGTCTTCGCGTTCTTGCGCTCGTTCCAGCGCAATCCGGTCTTCAAACGACAAGTCCGCCACAAATGCGGCAAGTGTACCCGCGTCCGCGTCTTCATTCAACTCTTTCAGCTCGGACACCGCGCGCTTGGGCTGTTTTGCGCACAGCAGCTCCATGTCGGCAAGGGGCACGCGGGTGGTTCGCCCCCCCTTGCGATCCCGGTACATTGCAATGCGAATCAGGGCGTCCAAGTAAATTTCCAACAACCGCAGGTACCACACTTGGGTGATGTCGCTGATTTCAATGTGCAGCTCCGTGTTTTCGCGCCGCACCACGGTTAAAAACCCGGGCTGTTTCACCCGCGTGCGCGCGCGGCGGTGCGCCGTTTCCAGCACTTGTTCTTCTGCCCGGTAGTCCGCAATGCGCTGCATGGCCGCTTCTTCGGTCTTGACCAGCCGGTTTTTCACGAGTCCGGACACAATGCTGGCCACGGTCGCGTCTTTCCGCATGCGTTCCACAATGTAGGCTTCCGCGCCGAAGCGCTCGTCGTAATTGGACACGCGCTTGTACCGCATGCTCAGCTCGTCCGCGGTTTCGCTGATCACCGTGAACACCGAAGACACGCAGCCCATGATGCCTTGCGCCCGAATCATGGGCGTGTCCGTCAAATACGCGGCGTACACGATGTCCGCAATCTCCACCGTCGGCACCGCAATGCTGCAGAAACGCTCAATGCTGTTGCCGGTCGTGCTCTGCAAAAAGCTGCGCGCTTCGTCCAGAACGGGGTTCAAGCACTCCCGCAACACGTGGTCGGCCGCGTTGTTGTACGCCTTATCGTATTTCAGGGGGCGCCTAAATTGCGCCTTCACGTGCACGTTGGCTTCCTCGTCAAATTCGCACACCACCTCGCACACGAAGCCGCTGCCGTCACCGTCAATGCGGCGCTCCATGTAGGCCGCCACGCGCCGGCGCTTGCCAATTTCGCCGTCCAGCCGCAGAATCTTCGTCTTTGTTAAAACCGGAATGCGGTTCCCGTTTTTCGCAATGCTGGGCGCATACAAGCGATACACCTTTTCCCGCTGCCCGTGCGGGTTGTACTTGATGAGCGGCGTTTGCTGCGCGCTGTGCAGCACCTTGAACAAATTGTCCAGCGGCAGGATGAATCGGGTCACCGGCCGCATAATGAAGTGCACCGATTTAATCCCGCGTTCGGCGTACCGCAACTCCCCCGGGGTTTGCCGCTCCGCGTGCACCTTGTGCAACATGTCAACCGCGGCAGTGTGTTGCACGAACGCGTCGTCAACCAGCGGGCGCGACTCGTCCAGCAGTTCTTGCCGGCGTTCCTCCAGCTGCTCGCGCGATGCCACGCCCTTTTCGTGCAAAAACGGGAAGTACAGTTTGATGCAGGCAGCCGCGTCCTCGGCCTTTGTAGCCAAAACGGCGTCGGCAAAGCACACGTGAATAACGTTTTCAATAATGACCCCGTGTTCCAGTAAAACGGTTTTATTCATCGTTTTCACTAAATCCGGGTGCGCCTTTTTCAGAAAGGGGTCCACAATGGGTTGGGTCGGGTCGGCCGGCATGGGGTAGTCGTACTGCAGGGTTTGCCCCAGCGGCACGTCCATGCGCAGATTGTCGCTGTTTTGAATGGCCAACAAAAATTCGGACAGTTCGTCGTCGGCGTAGTCGGTTTTTTCTGAGTCGAATGCGCCGCACAGGGCTTCGGCAAGGTGCGGGCTCTTCAAGTTTTGGCACAAGGTCATCAGCCGGTGGCGCGAAATGGGGAATCGGTGTCCGCACGTCAATAATTTCACGGTGCGCTCCACCGTCAAAAACGGCTGCACGCTGGCATACAAGTAGAGCTCGTCATACGACACGGCCGGCAACTCCATGAGCAATTTGCGCTTAATGGTTTCTACGGTGTCGTCCGGGTGTATGCGCTGTTTAGAGTATTTTACATGATCGCCGGCGCCCGGAATCACCGAATGAGGATCGCCGAACACGATCGCTTGGTTCCTTCCGACAAGGTTGGCAATGTAGATCGGGTCCATTTTATCCAATCACAAGTATCGCACAAGTATCGCAAGTATCACAATTATATAATTATTGATATTATATAATGGTACCGTGGTATCATTAAATGATTTTACACCATTGACTATTTTAACCCCGCATCTGTTTTTACCTATTTCTTACATATAATTGGGGCTGTAAATCTCCCTTCAAATATAACGGATGCTTGGGAATACCTTTTTTTGAAATATCTATACAATAAGGCGTGTGAACTAAATCGCATAACCATTCGGGTTCTCTTTGATTATTGCCCCAAGCGTAGATAACTCGGTCGGTCAATCCAATTAAACCCTGAATATGGCGTATATTATCTTCGCCAATGGGGTTATCCGCATACCGTAACCCCTTGGGGTCTGTGCTACGAAAGGCGTATAAATTGCCTACAAAAATACCTCCATACCCCCATGATTTAGCAAAATTAACAACTCTGCGAATAGTTGGGTCGTCCGCGTCGGCATCCGCAGTGGACGGGTTTAACATTATAAATAAAATCTTAGGCCGGTCTTCATCCCATATACGCGATAATTGATACCTGTATTTATCATCGCGTGATAGTATTGCGTGTTTTTTCATACCTCCCTTAATAAATTTATTTTTTTGGGTTTTGTTGCGATTGTGTGTTTTTTTATAAGTTTTTTTAATCATACGCGCATAATAGATTATGGTACGATTTTAAATCTACAAGAGTTTAAATGCAACGCCGGTAAGAAGGCAAGAAGGCAAGAAGGCAAGAAGGCAAGAAGGCAAGAAGGCAAGAAGGCAAGAAGGCAAGAAGGCAAGAAGGCAACAAACCAAGGATTGTAAAGAATGCCAATCAAGTTCAAACTCATTGCGGCCGTGTGCTCGGATGGCGGCATGGGCTACAAGGGCCGGCTGCCGTGGCCGCACAATAAGGCCGACATGGCCCAGTTTGCCAAGCGAACCACGGGCGCCGGCAACAATGCGATAATCATGGGCGCGAAAACGTGGGACAGCATCCCCGCGCGCCCCTTGCGCAATAGGGCCAACTTGATTCTCTCGTCCCACCCGGAAACCAGGGAAACACAACACCCCCGGAAACCAGGGAAACACCGGCAACACAGCAAACCCGCGCCGAACACTGGTTTAGAACCATGCCGGACTTGTTCGCGCATTTAGAAGCCGCCGAATACGACGAGGCGTGGATCATTGGCGGTGCCAGCATTTACGCGCAGTTTTTGGCCATGCACGCAACCGGCGAAATCCACATTGATGAAATGTGTGTTACCACGATGGAAGGCCAGTTTGAGTGCGACACGTTTTTCCCGTTGCAGTGATCAATGGGTTAATTTCATGCAAAAATAGTGTGCAATTAACATATGACCAACATATTCCAACATGCGATCGGCCTGGCAACGTTCGCGTACGCCATGACGCTACTCGTGTCGTACATGATCCTAATGGCGTGCGCTCTCGCGGCGTGCAACCTTTTGAGCACCGTGCTGTCCGACAAAATGGTGCACGTCGTTAAGCGCGTCGTATCGTCGTGCGCAAACGGCTTAATCAAATACCTCGCGCTGCAGCCCTCGTGCGAGTATTTGAACGAGAGCCAGGACAACATGCGCCACTACAAAAACAAGAAAATCAAATCCGTTTGCTTGTACTACCGACGGGTTCCCAAAAAACTGCTCAACCTGTACCACAAAATCACGCTGGGTCGGATGGACAGTTTGAACAGCGAAATGATGACGGAATACACCAAAATGGAGCAATGCGCAATTACCGTTCCCGTTGTAGAATATTTGCGCCAGAATGCAGATCTGCTGCCGTTTCACTGCGGCCTCGTGTTTGAAATGGAGGACGGGGCGCACCTGATGCTGGACAAGACGTCCACCATGACGCTCCTGAAAATGAAGGACCCGCACATCAAAAACGCGGTGCTGAAACCCATTTCTCTCCGGAACAAGCCGTTCACGCTGGGCGCGTTCATTGACGCCGGAAAGCGTCGCATGAAGGACGAGCACTGGTTTCAGTGGGACTTCAAGCACAACTGCTTTTACATCACCCGGCGGCTTTTGACCAAGAACGGGCTGTATTCGGAGGACGAGCACGAAATGACGCGGTATTACAAACAAATGCAACGCCTCTACGACGCATCTAAAACATTCAGCTACTCTAAAAACCTGGAGATATTTGTGCAGCTGCAGGCGCGCACCGTGGCGTGCAACCTGGGGTTCGTGCACAAAATGAATCGCATTCTCATGTATTCATTCAATTGAAATTGAAGGTATCTAAAAAAACAATCTGTTACCTATATAATATATTTACTGCATTTCTGTAATCCATGAGTTGTTTGTTCAACAGCCTCTCGCATTTCATTGCGCAAACCGATCCGCAGGCCATTCGCCAGCGCATTTGCGACTACCTGCAGGCCAATTTGCCGGTCATTGACGGGATGTCCACGCACGACGTGTTGCAACTGGATTCTTTACACACGTCCGATCAATACATCGCCGCCATGCGCGCATTCACTGCGTGGGGTGGGGCCATTGAGATTCAGGCCGCGTGCAACATTTGGAACGCGCGCATCGTGGTGCACGACATCCGCTCTTGTCAGGACCCAAAGCAAACGATTGAGTTCTTGCCGGTTTCGTCCAACGCAACCAACGCAACATTTGAACTGGAGTGGAGCGGGGGGCACTACGAGCCCCGGCGACCATGCTCGGTTTTACAATAATACATAATAAATAAAAATTATAAATTATATACTTTATATCAAAAATATAGATTCAAATACTTTCTTGATGACGTTCATGGGGATTCCTAAAATCGTATCTTGCATCGTGGTGATGGTTGGCCTGTATCTAGGGCACATTTCAACCTCGGGAACAAAAACGCAACCCGTACGAATACTGGACGTGGTTTTGATTGGGCCGCTCATGATCTATTTCGGACACCATGCCACAAGGCCCTCCCTTTTTTCAATCTTGCTCACATTTTTCGGGGCCACGACGATAACATACAACCTGAAAAACTACATTCACGCGTCAAAGTAAGGGTTGTCGTTGATTTCAATGCCGCAGTACTGCTTCGGCTTCGCCTTGTAGTCCACCGGCTTGTATATTTTAATTTCGGCGGCGTTCTGCAGCAGGAACTTGAAGTTCTTCCAGAACTCGTCCTTGTGCCCGATGCTCTCCGTCATGATGTGCGCCATTTCGTGCAGCGCAATGAACATGAGCGTGTTGGGGTCAATGAGCTTGTTCCCCTCCTTCGTGGTGTTCAGGCAGAACGCCAGCTTCTCGCCCTTGTTCTCGCTGTAAGCGGTGAATTCGCTCGTCGGCAGCGTTTCCCCCACTTGCTGCGGGTCAAACCCCGACACCAAGCGCCGCACGTTGTCTTGATCGGGGTACGTCTTCTCCATGTGCTCCACCAGCTTCTTCATGTTGACGGTGCACTGCGCCAGCAAATCTGCCGCCATCACCAGTTTGGCGCGCTCGCGCACGCAGTACTTGTTGCCATCCACGTCGGACACGACGCAGTTCAGCTGGAAGGAGTCCGAGCTTTGGTACACGCGAACACAAATGATGACAATGAGCGCAATCAAAATGTATCCTAAAATGTTGAAATTCATGGTTTGCAGATCATAATATAACCCGGTTATTTTATAATTTACTATATTTCATTGCCGTTGCCATCCATTGCCATCCATTGCCATCCGTCCATTACCATTTTGCGAATCTGCATGCAATTCCAAATTCGGTTGGGGTCTCCCATATTCCGATCACGTAGAGAATGAATTGAACGTCGGCCGAGGGCGGGCCGGGCGGCACGTCTGCTTCATTGTCGGTTTTTATGCACCCGTCGGTTAGCGTGTTTGCATAAATGCAATGACGCTTGCCGGCCAAGCCGGGGTGCATGAATTTGTTTATTATGTCGGATTCAATTCTGCGAAACTGTTCAATGATACCGGCGTTCACGGGATGACCCGCGTCAAAATGCATAGACCACTCGTCTTTGTAATGTTGAATGACCTTGGTCGGAACCAAATGCATCGCAAATCCAATGTTGTTCAATGTAATGCGGGGGGTTGAATAAATTAAGCGAGACATTTTAACATCGTGCGAAGCGGGTGGTTCCAAATAGACATTGCGCACATCAAACTGATTAAGGAAAATCAAAAAACTCATAATGGTTGTATTATCACAATGCATGAGTTTAAATGGTTTCAAAGTGAAATATACAAACAAACCACCAACCCGCATAATATACATTAAATACGTATCGTTTCATGCAAAAAATGGGTTTAAATAAACGGCACGCGATGATTATAAAGGAATAAACAAACAAAAAAACAAGAAACAAGAAACAAGAAACAAGAAACAAGAAACAAGAAACAAGAAACAAGAAACAATAAACAAGACAACACAATGAAAATCCCGAACCATTTTGAAATGTACGTTGAAGCTGCGCGCGCAACATCGCTTCATCCCAAGCTAAAAACCCTCTATGCAACTGCGTTTCCGTCCAGCCTGTCCGGCCTGCGCAATTTGATTTTTTATGGTCCAGGCGGAACAGGCAAATACAGCCAGGTGCTGGCGTGCATCAGCAAATACAGCCCGACCCACCTCAAATACGAGAAGCGGTTGTCAATTACGTGCAACAAAGAAATCCAAACCATAAAAATCAGCGACATTCACTTTGAGATTGACATGTCGCTGCTGGGCTGCACGTCCAAATTGTGGTGGAACGAAATGCACGCCCAAATCGTGGACGTAATCAGCGCGCGAACCGAAACCACCGGAATCATTGTTTGCAAATACTTTCACAACATTCACAGCGAATTACTGGAGACCTTTTACAACTACATGCACATGCCCCAACAGAACAACATCCGGTTGAAATACATATTGATCACCGAACACGTGGGGTTCATTCCGAGCAACATACTGAACAGCTGTGAAATTGTGCCGGTTGCCAGACCCAGCGCCGTCATGTATAAAAAAATAACGGCGGGTACCACGAAATCCGATTTCACGAATGTCACCAACATAAAAACGTTGCAACTGGGGGAATACACTTCCCCGATGCAAGAGCTGTTTGACAATTTGTTGAACTACATTTGCAACGTGGACCAAATTCGTTTCACCCAATTGAGAGAATTGTTGTACGACATATTGATTTATGATTTTGACATCCATGAATGCGCGTGGCACCTGGTTTCCGAACTTAAAAAGAAACACGTCATCCTGGACGAAAACATGTCCGACGTGTTGATTCAAACCCATAAATTCCTGCAGTACTACAACAACAACTACCGCCCAATTTATCATCTGGAGAACTTTGCATTCATGCTGGTGAACATCATATGTGCAAACAGAAAAAACAGCATAAACACAACTGTACAACCAAACACAATTGCTGTACCCCAATGACATCCACCCCCCTGTCGCTCAAGGATGCGCGGACCATGTTGGGAGTGTCGCGTGACTTTTCGTTAGAAGAATTGAATAAGCGGTTCCGCATCTTGGCACTCCGGCTGCATCCCGATAAAAACGGTAACACGCCAGAGGCCACCGCCGCATTTCAGGAGTTAAATGCGGCGTATCGCTTGTTGTTGCCCGGGGCAAATGATCGGACAAATAAATATTCCGGTGCGGATGCGGATGCCAATGCAGATATTGAAACGTATTCCAATATTTTTATGAATTTCATGAAATCTCTCTTTAGATCCGAGCGCAACCCTCAACGGGATGATGCGGACGGAGTGAACCCGATTTTGCTGGATTTGCTGCATCGCATTGTGCACGATTATGCGTCGGGGTCGGTGAATGCCGCCCTAGATTCGCTGGACCCCTCCGTGCTGTTTCAATTGTACGACACGTTGGAGCAATACAACGCGGCCGTGAGCATGGACGCGCGCGTTTTTGAGGAAATCACACGAACCCTCCGAGAGAAAATGCAGAAAAATAATATCATCGTTTTAAGACCATCTCTCAAAGACGTGCTTCAAAATAACATTTCGGTGCTGCAATACGAGGGGCAAACCTTTTACGTGCCGCTGTGGCACAGCGAGCTGCACTACCGCGTGGAGGGGTCCGACAAACAACTCATCGTGAAGTGCGTGCCGGTCCTACCGGATCACATGTCAATAGACGCCAACAATGAGCTGCGCATTGATGTTCGCGCGGACATCAGGGAGCTGTTAACCCGAAGCAGCGGAACGCTGCGGGTGCCGCTGCATGAGGATGCGTGCGTGGAGTTGAGGGTGAGTGATTTGCGGATTGTGTCGCGGCAAACCGTGGTTGTACGGGACGGTATTCATCGCGGAATTTCTCTCATTTGTTCAAATGACATTTATGATGTGAAGAAGCAGGCGCCGATTTGCGTGCACGTGCATCTGGTTTAAAATCATGACTTGTTGTGGTTACTGCTGTGGCTGTGGCGAAACATTTTGCAAAATTTGAAACGAGGTATTGCATCACGTGATCAATGTTGCATTCGGTCGTATGCATGACGTTTTCCAGTTTGTTGAGAAATTCGGGCGTGATGAGGTCGGGGTCTCGTCGTATGACGTGGTTTGCATAAATTTTCATCATGTGTTTGCGGTCCAGGTTGCACCGGTGGCTCATGCCCTTCAGCTTGTCGCACACGGCTTGGACGCGACCAGCGCCGGTGCCTTTTTTTAAGTCGGCGGTTATTTCGTCCCAGTTGGTTTCGGTTGCGATTGCGAGGTGGCCGTGGAGCACGTCCTGGTTGGTTTGCATGTAGTTGACCATGCTGCGGATGTCCGAATTGAACTGTTTTTGTATGGATCCGATGGCCGCGTCGGAAAGGTTCAGCCCTTCGCCGGCGCTCACCTTTTGCATGAACCGAACGATGTCTTGGACCGGCAGCTGGTTGAACCGAAGGCGCACGAATTCGGTTTGCAGCGCTTCGTCAATGCGGCTGATGTAGTTGCAGATCAAGCAAAACCGCACGTTGTGCTGCGAGTAGTTGTAGCTGTTGAGCAAATACCGCAGGGCGGTTTGCGCGTTCTTGGTCATGTAGTCCACTTCGTCCAGTATGACGAATTTTATGCCGGCGCCAAAGAGAGACTGCGTGGTGACGAAGCTGTTGATTTGATTGCGAATGATGTCAATGCCGCGCTCGTCCGAAGCGTTCAGGTGAATCATGAACCCGCCGTTGGTGTGTTGCATGATGGCTTGTTGGTACTCGTTCACGAGATTTGTGATGGTTGTGGTTTTACCCGTGCCGGGGGGGCCGTAAAACAGCAGGTTGGGGAAGTGCCGGGTTGCAATGATGTTGCGCAGCATGAGCTTGTTGAGGGGGTCCAGCACGATGTCGTCAAAGTGCGTCGGACGGTACTTTTCTACCCAAGGGGTGGATGCGGTCATCCCAGTTCAAATGTTTTTTGATTAAGTATTTAAACATTTGAACACATTTTTATATTGATATTCGTGCATTGAGTAAATGGGACAAGAGGGACAAGAGGGACAAGAGGGACAAGAGGGACAAGAGGGACAAGACAAAAAGACAAATCCAATTAAAGTAAAAAATTGATGAATAAAATGTGGGTTTAATTTTAGGAACAAACAATCCAATGCCCGGATATTTAGAATTAGCCTTCGGCCCCATGTTTTCAGGAAAAACCACGTGGCTCACCAACCTGCACAAGCAGTGCACCTATTGCAACATGCGCGTGGTGGTTGTCAATTTTGCGGGCGACACGCGCTACACAGCGGCCGAAGATGCGCTGCTTTCCACCCACGACCGCACCATGATCCCCTGCATCATGTGCTCCACCATTGAAGAGCTGGAAACGCGTCACGCCGCCGAAGTGTCCGAAGCCGACGTGCTTCTCATCAATGAGGGCCAGTTCTTTGGGGACATCATGCGCATACTGGGCCACGTGGAAGCGGGCAAGCGAGTGTACATATGCGGCCTGGACGGCGACTTTGAAAAAAAACGCATCGGCGCGTTCCTGGATTTAATTCCGCATTGCGACAAGGTGTGCAAACTCACGTCGCTTTGCAGCATTTGCCGAAACGGAAAAGAAGCCATCTTCAGTTTCAGAACCACGCAGGAAACTGACCAAATTGTGATCGGAAGCGACAACTACATTCCACTGTGTCGCGCCTGCTATCAATCCGAAACCGACAAAAAATATAACAAAACAACTTAAAATGTTACGCATACTTGATACATAATTCATAACCCCGCATTAATTCATTTTTTTGTCGCTATGCCCCCCCGAACCAAAAAAACCCAAGTAATAGAGGCATTGGCATCGCCCTTGCCCTTGCCCTTGCCATCGGATTTGCCCTTGCCCTTGCCATCGGATTTGCCCTTGCCCTTGCCATCGGATTTGCCCTTGCCCTTGCCCTTGCCTTCGGATTTGCCGGTTTCAAAGAAGCGAGGAAAAAAAACACCAGTTAAACCCACCGAAACTACTACTGATGTGACGTCCACTAAAAAGAAAAAAATGACACCTGAAAAACACAAAACCCCCGTGGAACCAACCTCAGTTATAGAAGCAACAGAAGCAACACCAACAGAAGCAACACCAACAGAAGCAACACCAACAGAAGCAATAGAAGCAACACCAACAGAAGCAATAGAAGCAACACCAACAGAAGCAACAGAAGCAACACCAACAGAAGCAACAGAAGCAACACCAACAGAAGCAACAGAAGCAACACCAACAGAAGCAACACCAACAGAAGCAACAGAAGCAACAGAAGCAACACCAACAGAAGCAACACCAACAGAAGCAACAGAAGCAATACCAACAGTGGCAGCACCAAGCAAAAAACGCGGAAGAAAACCCAAGGGTGGAAAATTAATCCAACAATTGACGAACGACGGCGCATCCGTCCAGATGGTTCCCAACATCATATTGCATTTAAAATGCAGCGCGCTGGACATACACAATGAGGATTTGACCGCCGCAAACGATAACTTCAAACCGGGAGACGTGGTTTCGTTCAATGCAATGGACCCCAAGGGATCGGATTTGAACGATTCGTATCAATCGCAAATGAACACCATTATTGCGCCGCACGCGCACGACCACGCCCCCAATGACGGCTTGATCGGGAATAACGCGTACAATTATTTGAACGGCAACGGGTCCGACAACGAGGACGACGACGACGACGATGGCAACCATTCTATGAAAGACATTTTAAAAAAGCTGAACCATCTTAAAACGTCGTTTCACCGGAGCGACGTGTTTCAGGCCATTGGGGCAGCCCCCCGCCGCTCCTGCTGCTTTTGGGACACCTGCGAGTTTGATACGCCGCCCGTGTATTTACCCAAGTCGGTTTCGGCCAACGGATATGTGGTGTATGCCTGTTTTTGCAGCCCGGAATGCGCGCTGGCGTATTTGATGAATGAACGCGTGGACACTTCGGTCAAATTTGAACGGTGCCAAATGTTGAATGCGATGCACGGAAAAATAAATGTGAGCATCAAGCCGGCTCCCAACCCGCAGTACATTTTGAGCAAATTTTACGGCAATCTCTCCATTCAAGAGTATCGCAAGCTGTTCAAGGGCGAACAAATCGTGTACGTGGTGAACAAGCCGCTCACGCACATTCTGCCCGAAATTTACGAAGAAAACAACGACTTCATGCTGAACAACAAAATCATTCCCACAAACAATTACAAGCCCAAGAAAAAGTTTGGCGTGTTTTAAGCGCATCCCAAATAACAATCTTTCGGCATAAGTATTTAAAGCTTGTCATTTAAATTGGGGTATATACCGCAGCCCATCCCCGATATTGGAAAAATGAACGCACCTGCGAATTCAAATGCATATGCCGACAACGTTCTCACCATCAAAACCGTGCAAATTGCGCCGTTTCGCACGCTGATGACGGCGCTAAAGGACATCCTGCTGGAAACCAACATCACGTTCAAAAAGGACGGCATTCGCATCGTGAACATGGACAAGTCGCACACCATGCTGGCGCACCTGTTTCTGGGCGCGGAGAATTTTGAGCACTACGAGTGCCACATGGAGAAGATCATCATCGGCGTCAACATGTTCCACTTGTTCAAGCTCATTAATTCCATAGACAACGACGACACGCTCACGCTCTACATTGAGAAGAAGGATTACAACGACGGCATCGTGTCGTTTCTGGGCCTGAAGTTTGAGAACGGCGACATCAAGCAGTGCAAGACGCAGAAGCTGCGGCTCATTGAGCCCGATCCCGAAGAGTTCATTGAGCCCAACGTGGTGTTTTCGTCGGTCATCAACCTGCCGTCCTCCGATTTCCAGAAAATCATTCGCGACATGTCGTGCATTTCGGAGAAGCTGGAGATCAAGTCGGTGGGCAACGAGCTGATTTTCCGGTGCTCGGGCCAGTTTGCCACTGCGGAGATTCGGCGCGTGGAAACCGACGGCAGCATGGAATTCATTCAAAAGCAGGACTCCAATAAAATCATTCAGGGCGAATTCTCTCTGAAAAATTTGGGCTATTTTATCAAGTGCACCAACCTGTGCAGCCAGATTGAGATGTACCTGGAGAACGACCTGCCGCTGGTGGTGAAGTACTACGTGGCCAGCCTGGGGGAAATTAAGCTGTGCCTGGCGCCGCTGCCGTCGTCCAACTAATAGGGGAACCTACGGTTCCCCTTAAACCCCTCCCTTGAACCCCCTCCCTTGAACCCCCTCCCTTGGGGGAACCTACGGGGCCAAAGGCTCTACTGCGCTGAACGTAGTTCCCCGGGTTTTCTGATAAAATTGATTTATAAATAATGCCCAATTAATGTATTACAGACAACCCAATACATTATTTCATACAAGACACAAACAATACCGACAATGTCCAAACCCGTCATTGAATCGTTCACGGACCACGACGGCACCCTGAAATTCACGGTCAGCGGGATCAACGTCAGTTTGGCCAATGCCGTTAGGCGCACTATTCTAGCCGACATTCCCACGTACTGTTTCCGCACCCTGCCGCACGCCGAGAACCGCGTGAACATCACGGCGAATACCACGCGGTTAAACAATGAAATCATTAAGCAGCGCATGGGCTGCATTCCCATCCATCTCAAGGCGAACGACCCCGATTTTGAGCACTTCAACGTGGACGACTACCGCGTGGTGTTGGACGTGCAAAACACGGGCACCGCAGGCGAATACGTGACCACGAAGCACTTCCGCATTGTGAACGCGAAAACGGGGAAGGAGCTGAGCGAGTCCGTCGTTCGGCGCATCTTCCCGCCCGATGCAATCACGGGCGGCTACATTCTGATCGCGCGGCTAATGCCGAGACTCACCCAATTCGTGGAAGGCGAGCGACTTGCGCTTACCGCCGAAATCGGGGTGGGCACGGCGCGCATGGACGGCATGTACAACGTGGTCAGCACGTGCGCTTACTGCGCAACCCCGAACGTGGAAGAGGCGGACAAAGTGTGGGCCGAATGCGCAAAAGTCTTGGAGCGCGATGGCAATGAGGCCGCCTTCATTGCATCCGAAAAGAAGAACTGGTTCGCCATGGAGGCGCAGCGGTACGTGCATTCGGACAGTTTTGATTTCATCATTGAATCGGTGGGCGTGTATTCCAATGTGGAGATTTTGACCAAGGCGTGCATGCTCCTCGTTGAAAAATGCAACAAGCTCGTGAGCGATATTGAGAATGCCAGCGGCGATGTGGACGTGGTGCCGTCTGACAGCACGCTGAGCAACGGGTACGACGTAACGCTGCAAAACGAGGACTACACGCTGGGCAAGTGCCTTGAATACTTCATTCACACCAATCATTACGCTGGCAGTCGGACCGTTTCGTACTGCGGGTTTCGCAAAACCCATCCGCACGACACGCACAGCATGATCCGCCTGGCATTCAACGCGCCGACGGATGTGGACATTGCGCACACGTATTTGATGCAAGCCGCGCGCGACTCGGCGGCCGTGTTTCAGTCGCTGATTTCGCAGATCCACCGCTAACGGGAACCCAGGTGCCAAGCATTGCGTCCCGTAAGCCCTCCTTTGACGGGAACCCATGTGCCAAGCATTGCGTCCCGTAAGCCCTCCTAATCCGTAAGTTAGTATTTTAATATTTGATTACAAAACCAAAAATTAAAACTTGTGTTTTTTTTTTATTTTTTACATGCAAAATTCATGACAACATGCAGTTGTGTGTTCAATCATGCTTTTCTTTTTCGCAGGCTTTTCTAGTCCCGTAATTCAGCGCATACATTTGGTGCGACGGGGGCAGCGCGTTCATGTAGGCAATCGTTTTTTCCATCGTGATGTGCTCCCTCTTTTCTTTATACTGTTCGTGCAGCCGGAACATGTGCGTTTTGAATTCGGCGGGAAAAGGCCGATCTTTTTTCACGTAGCACCCGATGTAGTTCGCAAACAACTGTTTGGTGTAAGCGTGCAGCTGGTCCTTGGACTTCTGAAACGCCGCGGCGTGCTCGGGATACAGATTCAAATAGTCGTTGACTTTGCCCTTGCCCTGCTGGCGAAGCGACAGGTACTGGAACTGCAGCTTGGGTTCGCTGCCGTGCAGGTTCTTGATGCGTTCGTAGTTCGGGTTGCGAAACTTGAAGCGCACTCCGGTGCTGCGCTCGCGGCACACCAGCCCGGGAAAATCGTACGGCGCATTCAATGACGTGTAAATGTCCTGCAACTGGCGCAGCCAAACATCCGTGAATTGCAAGGGCAACCGCACCAAGGTTGCACTGGATTCATTGATTCGGGCCAAGTGCTCGTTGCGACACTGTTCCTCAACAACAAGGTTTTCGTTGTCAATCTTGTAAACGGCAATCAAGTACAGCGCGGGTGCCCTAATTTGGCGCACGATGTGGTTGTTCGGATGCTGCATCACAAAACTGTAGCTGCAGTCCTTTTGCAGCGCGTCAAACTCCAGTCGGGATGCATTCATGCACTCCAAAAACATGCGACGGAAGGTCTTCTTTGGTTCTTGTGCTGGTTCTTGTGCTGGTTCTTGTGCTGGTTCTTGTGCTGGTTCTTGTGCTGGTTCTTGTGCTGGTTCTTGTGCTGGTTCTTGTGCTGGTTCTTGTGCTGGTTCTTGTGCTTTCTTGTGACTGACCGAGTGGAACACGATGTTAGCACCCACGCAGCTTTTTGTGGCCAGCTCCCAGCCCGCACCGTCATCTTGCCCGTTGGGTCGGTGGTAAAACACGTTAATCATGGTGCCCTCCACGAACTCATCCACAATAATGTTGTCATCCGAGAAGCGATCATCCAACTCATCGGTTGAAGGGATAATGCATTTTGGCGGGGAGTATGCCATGATTTTTCCATACTGATCCAATACCAATGATCGCAAAAGTCCGATGGTTTTCAGCTCGTCGCATTTCAGCGTGCCGCTCATGTACTTCAAAACGGAATGCACATGAGGCCCGCACTTCCATTTTTTGTTGGTCAAATTGCATTTTTTCAGGAGCGACTGCAGTTCGTCGCCTTCGGGGTCATGGAACATGAGGCTGAAAATGCGCAGAATGTCGGGGCCAACCTGTTTCAAATCGTAGGTCCAAGCCTTCGTCATGGGTTGTATGGGTTGCATGGGTTGCATGGGTTGTATGGGTTGTATGGGTTGCATGGGTTGTATGGGTTGTTTAACATTCATGAGCCGATTGTCTTTAACTTCATTTCATAATTATTTACGGCGCCTTGTGCGGCCACCCCGTTTGGTTGTTGGGGTTGCCCTTGTTGTTGGTGTTGCCCTTGATGTTGGGGTTGCCCTTGTTGTTGGTGTTGCCCTTGTTGCCCTTGTCCTTGTTTTTTTCACAGGCGCACTCGCCGCCTTCGCTCGGGCATTGTCCGCCATTTGAATCAGCGCTTCGTTTGAAAGGGCACGGTCGTGGTCGCATGCCTGAACGTAGCCGTCCAGGTTTCGTTGCAGCGTGTTCAACTTGCGCTGGCACGGCGTCAGTTTCGCGTACTCGCGTTTTTTTCGGGCGGCCTCTTCTTTTTGTTCCGCCTCTTTTTGCACGAACTCTTTCGCGGTTTGTTCAAAGTATTCTTTCAGCGGGACCACTTTCTTTCCGATGGCGCGGTTCTGTTTAAACACGGCTTCGTCTATTTGCGGGGCTTCGGTGGACACCCCGTATCGCATTGCAATCATGTCGGCGGCATTTTCCAGCGGGTTTTTCTTTTGAGCGGCGGCTTCAAACGCTTTGGCATTGGCATTGGTATTGGCATTTGTTGCATTTGTTGCATTTGTTGCATTGGCATCTGGCACTTGGCCCACCAACGTCGGCGCAATCCTTTTTTTGGGTTTTGCAGCAGACATTTTATGAGGGAGTATAACATACACCGCTATTTTATTTCAATAAAAATATAATAGAAAGTTATGTTAAGGTATATACACTTATTGTTTTTGTTTTTGT
>SXGQ01082425.1_pt1 | contig 23679 bp, 33 predicted proteins | sample 3178371 | NCBI WGS metagenome assembly SXGQ01 (sample SAMN11356859, study PRJNA531348) | freshwater metagenome | isolation source: freshwater sample F1-20 | place: China: Fuxian Lake, Yuxi | collected 2017-12-25 | reverse complement strand
TCCACGTCCCCGGCGCCATTCTGTTCGATAGCGATTCTCAATGCTTCTTTTCTTACCTGTGCTTCGTCAATCCCTACACAGAGCGGTTCTGTGGTTTCCGCCCATCGCATTCCTCCTAGAAATACTGTCATACAGCTTTGGCTAGATAGATGTTCACCTCGTCAAACGACGCCGAGTAAGTAAAAGCTCCATTATTCATGGTGATTCGTTTTGACTCCCAGTTGATTGCTAGAACCACACATTCGCCAGGGTCCGGGTATCGATATTTGAATCGCGCACGATACGGAGGTTCTGTCAGGAGCGAATCCGCAGGTATCGTGGCGTTTGGAGGCAGCGTCGTAGTTGTTACTTCCGGCATATGCGTTCAACTTCAGCGTCCAGCTCAGCCTCGGTCATTGGTGTGAACTCCTTACGGATCGAGACATAAACACGACCTCCGATGATATATACGGACGTTTCGTCGGGATTCTTCGACGTTCGCAGAGTCTCCTCCAACACATCATGCATGGCTGGGTTCTTTGCCCTTGCCGGAGCGGATGGGTAGATCTCCACACAATACAGTCGACATGTCTTTCCTTCGGTGTCGACCATCTGCCCTGACAGGATGCTGTATGGCTTGCATCCTTTCCGAATAGCCCCTGTTTGGCTGACTTGTCCTTTTGCGAACACATGTCTCAATCGGCGATTAAACGCCGCAATGCTCGCGAAAACTCCGTTGGGTTGAATAACTAATTTCATATCTATTCTTTTCTGTAACCATCGAACCAGTCGGCACATGCTGTGTCCGGGTCCTGGCAATGCTTTTGTGCTTCCTCCAGCGTGAGTCCTTCTTGCATGACTTCGCACTCCTTGTTGAATTTCGGATGATAACAGCGAACGATACTGTAGGTAGCATCGTCAATTGGCGAATTATCCGCCTGTGTGTTGTCTCCCATGTTTTTTGTAGTATCCGGGGATGAACTGCGATTCGTATGTCGCCAGAGAATCAGAACCTTTCGATTCGACCGCGGACATCGTCGCCATATCCAATCGTGTATGGTGGCTGTCTCCTTCCAGCAGATCCTTGATCGTCACTTTGATTTCTCCTGGCGGTGTGTTGTAACGGATCGTCAGCTCCACGTTATCGTGATATGGCTCATCCCCTTCGTAATCGAGAATGTTCCATACTCCTTTTCGCAGACGTGTTACAGTTTCCTCGTCCAGACAATGTGCTCCGAGGTAAGTCTTTCGACACCATACCCAGCCGTAATTCTCCATCACAAACGATCTCAAACATACACTTTTGCGATCGTAAACTGCATCGACAAGTCCGGGGATTAGACCGAATTCTTTTTCGTGCTCCTTTAGCCAGTCGTCGTATGCTATGTCGTCAATCTGCTCCGCTGTGTAGCCTCTCTTGGCTCGGAGAAATTGATACAGCTCCTCTTCCAGAACGGTGTCGCAAATGAATTCCTCCCGGGAGTAGATACCCAGACAATCGAACAACTCCCGGCGAACGTGTTCCAGTGCGTGTCCTTCGTGCTTCAGCGTATCGCCATCGTCGGCGCACAGCAAGTCACCTCGTTCGGTGATCCAGTATTCGTATCTCATGACGTATGTTCTGGGCTTATCAGGGAGGTTCGCCACTGCTCCATTTTTTTACATGGAACATCCATGACTTCCTCCCAGTGGTCGCCGCAATGCCTGATCAACTTATTGTGATACGCATCCAGACCTGCGCGTGGGTCGGACAAATACTTCAGAGCTTCTTCCTGAGTCGGTGCTTCCCAACATGACCTGGACCAGTATGGGTGTCGAGGATGCCAGCTCCACCACGTAAACGTAATCGGCTTTCTCGGCATCTCAAAATCAGGCACCACGCTTTTCTCGTCCCGACTGTCGCTGGCGTCAATATACCACTGAGCCAAGCGGGCTGTGACTTCGTCGATGGGTTGTTCTTTCTCCGGTTTCCAGAGCAACACCCCATTGTATTTCGCACCTGCCAGTTTCAGCAATCGCGCAAAGAGACTACCGGGAGTCGATTTGAGCGCGATGGTCCCGTAAGGATCCTGACTGGAACTCGACTTGTTCGTATACGAGTCCATAACGAGGTGTTTCACAACATCGCGTATGACCTGGACGGGGTTATAGAGTGGGTCTCTACTCATTAGTTCTCCAGGTCGATGTAAACATCGTCACCTAGACTTTTAATCGTCGCAAAAAACTCGTCACGGTCCTGTGCGCTGACCCAGTTCTCTCCTACGATCACCACGTCTTCGACGTGTTTTATGAAACGTTCCGGTGAGACCATCGTTCGATTGTTGTCCCCCCACGAAAATGGAGCGCCTTCGGACAGCGCCCCGTAAAACCATCCGGACCATTTTTTCGGAACGATGGTCGTCACTGGCACATACTGACATGTTTGAATTTGTGGCATATTGTTACTTTTGATCAAGCTATCTGCAATAAACTGCCGAAGCAGTATCGTTTCATCCAGCCAGTGCTGCATCTGTGCCTGCACCGCATTACACACATCGTAGAACGTCTGGGTTCTGCTATCGCTACCGGGAGGTAGGATGTCGTCGATACTCTCATCAAATGCCATTTCAGGACGAGTCAACAGTGCGTATTCGTTTTGGTCTACGAATTCCCCGATATCCGAGAAACTACCGACAGTCCAAGGAACACGCCCCGTATGCATATCGCGCATGATCTCCCGGACCCCGATCTCTGCCAGCGCCATCACCGCTTCGTCTACCGAGTTCGGAATAGAGACAGATTTCGGGTCTGCGTTCGCGATCAAATTGCGACTAATCATGGTCGTCACCGCCTGGTCCAGACGCCCCCATTGCACAGACCAGAAATTACTGTGTAAATCCGGGTCCGTGAACATGCTTCTCCACGTGAATCTTGTTTCGTTGGGTGTGGGTATAGGTCGTAGTTTCATAGATTACAATTCACCATCGTCAGCCTCCCGGTCGTCGGCATCTTCCAGCTTATGACTCAGCCACTCAAGATACCCTAAACGCGTCTGTCCTTCTGCGACCTCACGTCGCCAATACTCCATCGTGTGCGTTGCATGAGACTCCCAAGCAAGCAAAAACGACTCATCGATAGCACGGTGTAGTTCGATTTCAATCTTCAGGCCCATATACTATGCGCTCAGAGCCAATTCCGATGCGAACCGCATCTGCTGAACTTGATCCCGCAAGTAATACAACTCTGCGCGGAATTTCATCAGCGTTTCGTGCGACACAACAACCACGCCGGTCCCATTCGGCATCGGAATCTTCACCCTTCGGTTTCCATTCCTGCTCCGCAACTGTCCGTCTTTAAGCACCAACTGTGAAACATCCGGGATCTCGCGCAGATTGTATAGTTTGATCTTCAGTGGTTTCTTCATATCGTAATGACTCCGCGACAGGCCATGTCTGCCGCTTCTTTCTCCTCGCGTTGTCTGCGATCACAAATGCTATTCCATACACCCTGGGCGTGTTCAACACCCGCCCTCATGCATTCATCCTCGTCCGTGAATCCGCCGCACGAATCGATCACATCGTCGTTCTCATCCAACACGTCGTATACATACACCTGCCCTGTGATGAAAGCGTCATACTCTTTGACCTCACCTTCCAGGCGATCCTCGACTATGTCACGAATCGTCCTAGTTTCCTGCCCGAACTGTATCTTGTGTCCCCATCCAGCTTTCTTGTTCTTTACGCCCAAATGAACTTTCGCATTCTCCAGGGAACAATAAATGAATCCGAGCTGCCCTGAATCCCAAGAACATGAAAACGGAGTCGTAGCCACTGTCCGCCCGGAATGGTCATACATATACACTGGCAGGATCACGTAATGCTTTTCCAACAGCGCGCCTATGTTGGTGTTTTCTTTGACCTGAAAACCTTTAATTACTTTTTCCAGCATCTCTATTTTGTAACCAGTTGCGCTCTCTCTGGGTTGTTCGTCCCCCATACGATACCGACGATGCCAGCAAACCATTCGACCCAGATTATCGTCTTCTCTTGGGTTTATTGGATCCGGGTCGTATACTACTTTTACGGTGAGATCACCGATCTTTTGTTGTGTCATTTATATGATGTGTCTTGTCAGTTTTCTGAAACGAGCCAGAACGTCTTCCTTCTTCAGCTGCTTGTCGGAGTCAATAACCAGAGAAACCCATGTCGGGTCATTTACTTCGGTCCCGGGAGACAGCCAGTGCAGCGCATGAATGTTCAACTCCAAGATCGTATTCGGAGGCTGTTTCTGATGATCTCCGGAGGTGTCCTCAATACTGTGCACAACCATCCCCTCGTTGCGTACGATCAGGATGTAAGACCATTCTGGAAATCCGTCGTCCGTGTGCGGCGCCACACTCCACTTCGTTCCTATCCACATGGCGTATTTACAGCCTTCGACAAACACTGATTCGGTCTCTATGTTGTGCTCGCCATATACTTTAAGATTTTCCAACCACCGGGTCAGTGCTGTCGGAATCTTTGCGTGAAGCTTTTCGAGTCCGCGACGAGACAGGAAATTGTGAGTCAGTATTTGCATGGGCTACACCGCGGGGGCCGAATCTATCCCCGAGGAGCTTGGTTGCAGTATCACAATTTGAACCCTGTGATTCGTAGTCGATACCATCCACATTGAACTCCCGCATACCTCTACTGTTTCGTTTAGGATTTTAGAGAATTCAGCGACCCATCTATCTTTATCCGAATCTTCGGCCGCAAGAATCATGAAATTTCCGCCCAGCTCATCAGGACTCATCACTAAAGGGTGTGCTAGAAACGTGATGTCATCTCCATACGACCACAATACCGCGGGGCATCCTACCAGGATGTCGAAAGCATCTTCGAACTTGATTCTTTTCATCGCGGTTCCACGTGTTTTCTGTCGACTCTGATGTAGTTGGTAATCAACCCAGAGCCCTCGTCCCCGTTGCGCCATTTCAATCTGACCATCACAGGTTTACTTGTACCGATACCAATAACTGTTGCGGTATCGTCCGCCGAATCTGCGGAGTAATCTCCGATACTTCTCAAGAATGCGCTGGTGTAACACACAACGTCTCCCACTCTAATACTTCCGTCGTCTTCCATTTTAATACCAGAACCACTCCGACTCATCCGTGAATGGTTTTTCCGATAGAATGTAGCCTATCCGATTTACAAATCGATACCCGGGAACAATATAGGCCGCTGCGCCATTTGAGTCCCCTGATACGATCGTCCATACTCGTTTACTGTCTACACGTTCCGCGACCAAGTCCAAGTCTCTGCCGAACGTCTCCAGCATGTAATCGTGTCCGGATTCCGTAGTCGATGGGTCACGTCTGACTAGACCATACTTTTTCTCGAACTCCTCGATATCCTGTACGAGCTTCTGTTTGACGTCCTTCCTTGTGTAACGAGCAGCGTCTCTTCCGTAATCCTCCCGGTATATCCTCAGTGCATCGTTCTTATCTCCGGCTTCGGTAATGAACCCGCACGGCAGCTCATAGACCTCCGTCATGTGTGCTGTGCTGCGATCATGCGGCGCTTAATCATGATCGTCTTCCGCAGGCTGTTACCGGGACCGTAGGGTTGTCGCCTGAAATGTGTGCGTCTCCAGTGAGGTCTGGGTGAGGCGTGGCTGCGCCCTTCCATGCCTCCACATTCAGATGGGTGTTTGTAGTCACGTCCGATCCATGTAGGGTTCCACAGTGCGTCGACGTTCTTCGCCGGCTTGGCTGGGCGACAACAGTCGCCTTTTGTAATTCCCCCATTCGTATCGCCATCATCTTTCAGCGACATCACATACATCATGGTATTACACACGAATGCTGTGACTTTTTCGATGAACGAGATATCTCGCTCGACGGCCGTTTTGTCGTTCGGCTCCGGCTTGCTTGACGGACCATACTGCATATTCGAGTGGTTGTAGCACCCGGTAAGGCGGTCCGTCGTTCGCAGGGTATTTGTGTAGTTGCACATATTGTGCGACGTCGTCATGGCAATGGCCATTCCTTTCAATTCGCTTCGATACATCGGGAATCCGGCCAACTTCATGTTGGGATCAGATTTAACTGCCGATACGAACTGCAGCGAATGTCCGTCAGGATCTTTGATCGTATCCCTCGGCATTATCAGCGTAAACCCTTCCACTGGCCATACGAGATCGGCTACTGTCATCTCCTCCGGAGGATCTGCCTCCGACATCGCCTCGACGAATTCTCTCGTAACCCAGTATGTTGGCATCTTCAACTCCGACAGACAACACATCGCCATGATGTATCTCGCCATTACGGGGTCCTCATACATTTTTCCTGGATTCTCCATAACGTGAACGAGCTGAACTGCAGCCGCCGCAGCCATGTGCTTTGGGGAATAGTGAGTCGCAGGGACCGCGTATTTACGCGGGTAGAATAGGCGCATCTTATCTGGGTAGTGCGCCTCTACCAGTTTGATTAGTTCAGATATCGGCAACATCGAATTCTTTTCTGAACGCGTTAATTGCGTCTTTCGGCTCGAAGAAATAATACACTCTCTTTACGAACTGCATCCCTATCATAGCGCACACAGTAATGGACCCGTTAACCGGGTGGACAGTTACGATCATTTTGGTTGTATCCCGTCCTTGGCGAACGGTGCGAACTTCGATTTCCACCCGAAGGTGTCGTTAAATATTCCGTATGCGATAATGACGTGCATTGGAATAATCTCGTAATCGAGTTTCCACCACAACACAACGCGACCGAATAGGAGAAGTTCCCACACGAGATAGTTGATGTAGTATTGATCCTCGCAATACAGCCCGTCCGGTGTACGCCCCCATGTAAACAGATAGGTTCGGACGCGACGGCGCGTCGTTAGCCATGTCATTCGTATGTGCGCATTCCGATGGCTTTCGCAGCCTCAATGATTTCTGCGATGTAGTTTTCCACAGCCTCCAGCATACCGGAAGCAGCTTCCTGCGGCGTGCCGTAATACCGATCCATTTGACCAGAAAATTCCATGTCTCCACATCCAGCAGAGTCATGCGAATACATGGCCCACCATTTTTCTGGTGTTACTGCGCTGGGATGAATCGTAAGCCTACCTCCAGACGGGACGTGAACCAGCCGTAACGACCACCCGAGATTCTCCGATACATCGAACCTCCAGTCGCGAGGGTGTTCCATACTCTTCACAGCTTTCCGACCTTTTACGCAAAGGTCGTGATACTGCTGCCATTTACATCCACCACCACAAGCCGGTGCGCAAAATACCTCGCCGCGTCTGCGCGGTACCCATGATAAAACTTGATCGTTCATTATTCGATTGTAATTGGTGTGTCTGCGCTAAGCACAGTCGTAATATAAATGTCCTCCCCGTGTGCCGCCTTGGCCATGACGAGACGTCCGTCGCCTCCGAGATCGTTAACCACGGCTTCTCGAAACATCTCGTGAGGGTCTGATGTGTCAGGAACTGGTCCGAACAAATGACATGTGTTCTCGTCGTCTCCAGCTACTCTCCCGAACACCGCGTAATATTTATCGGCCATGTGCTTCTTTGTAATCTTCCCAGACCACTTCTCCGAGTTTGTGACAAGCCGTGTTTTCGCCTAACGCGATCAGTTCATCAATCAATTCCACACGACGCTCGCGACGTATCGGCTTCAATGTCTCGTTCAACGCCTCGCGTGCGTCCGGCCCCATATCCAGGTCTCTGGCCAGATCGTATTCCAGATCTTCTCTGATTTCTTCCTCGGACGGCTCCACGGTCACCATTGTGTCATCCGGGAGAATAACCTCCGCGGTGTCTCGAACGAACACCCCGGTTTCCCTTCCCTGGTACAACAGCTTTCTGAGGTTCTTCAAGTCGTAGTCCGGCCATCTGCATGTAATCGCTTCGCCGTGCTCGGATTTTCCTACCAAAAGCACCAGTCCTCCATCCTCCTTTGTTCCTTTCATCTCCCTGTATTGGGAGCGCAACCAGTTGTCGTGAATATTGTCTACGTGCACGGCTAGAAGACCGCGCCATACTTCCAGTTTAATCATGTGTGTTCAAACGTCGGACTGCTTTCTTTCGCATCCGAACAAAGTTTTTGTCATTAACCACCATGGGTGTGCCGTGTCTTCCTCCTATGTTCAATACAACGTGTGTCGTGAACCGCATTACCACTCGTCCGCGTCCTTGTTGTCCTTGCGGAGTTTTATACCACACCGTATCCCCTGCGCGTGCCTCTCTCCATCCCTTTGTTTTTACGTCTCTGTCCATTCGATATTCGCCACCCACATATCCGTGGTGGCGTTCATTGTCGCGGTATTGTAGTCGAGGAATATAAGAATCCCGTTACCTACCGCCAAGCTTACCGGAGTATTCAGGTCGAACTCGTAAGAGTTATGCTGTTCATATCCTGCTCCAGTGATCAGTCGGGGCGCCACTATTGTTTCGATGAAATTCCCCGCCGACTTCGATACAGTCAACGTGGTCGTACTTCCTGCTGCGTCTGCACTGGCATCATTCCTTACCACCACGTTCGCATCCGACGTCGTAGTCCCGTCAATCTTTATTTTAGATAGCACATCCCCGTTTGTAGGTGCGACGGTTATCAACCATAACCGAATCAGCGGCGGCGCAACTGTCAAGGCACGCCCAACAGTTGCGTAATGTCCCACGGACGCTCTGGTCAGACTCACTGTGACCGCGCTTCCTGTCGTATTGAACAAAGTCATCAGATTATGACCAGTTGTCCCCGCTCTTCCCGCCATACGAAACGATGAAGCTCTTCCACGAAACAATACCGACGCAGCTGCCGTCGACACGTTGATAGTAGTCTGATCGCTGGCAAGTGTTACCGGGATAGATGCTGTCATCGTCTTTTGACCCACCGTAGGCGTCGTGGCCCCCAGCCATGCTCCAATGTTTCCGTCCAAGCGTCCTCCCACTAATGACGACGGCAACTGCGTGGACGATAGCGTGTTGTAGAATGCGGACCCATCAGATAGTCGCGCTGCGAATGGTGACGCTGCAGTTGTCCTGTCCTGCGCCGCTCCGGTCGGTAACGGCAACGATACCGCGCTGACAGGCTGTGTCGCCTGCCAGAACGTGCCGGTTACTGCCAATGCGCTCTGGTCCGACGCCAACGCGACTGGAATAGAAGCGGTCATCGCTTTCTGCCCAACGGTCGGAGTCGTAGCTCCCATCCACGCGCCTATATTGCCATCCAATCGTCCTCCAACCAGTGCCGCCGGTAATTGCGCAGCGGTCGGAGCATTGTAAAAAGCAGACCCATCAGACAGGCGTGTGGCGAATGGAGTAGCCGCTGTGAGTCGATCTTGTGCAGCACCTGATGGTAGCGGTAGTGCCGCTATACTCACCGGTTGAGTAGCCTGCCAGAACGTGCCTGTCACTGCTAATGCGCTTTGGTCGCTCGATATCGTCACCGGAATCGACGAAGCCATTACTTTCTGTCCTACCGTCGGGGCGGTCGAACCCATCCACGAACCAGTGTTTGTGTCGAGTCGATCTCCTACGAGCAATGCCGGGAATTGAGCAGACGTCGGTGTATTGTAGAACGCAGACCCGTCCGATAACCGAACTGCTGCTGGCGCCGCGGCCGTTGTTCTGTCTTGGGCGGCACCTGTTGGTAACGCCGACGCTCCGATAGTCACGGACCCTCCAATTGACACAGTCCACGCTCCGGACTGAGCCGCGGGTATCGCACTCTGATCCGATGCCAGTGCGACAGGAATAGAAGCCGTCATCGCCTTCTGTCCGACAGTCGGGGTCGTAGCCCCAAACCACGAACCAATGTTTCCGTCCAATCTTCCACCCACCAGCGAAGTTGGTAATTGCGCGGCTATCGGAGCATTGTAAAAAGCAGCCCCATCCGACAATCGAACTGAAAACGGTATAGCGGCCGTCGTTCTATCCTGCGACGCTCCTGTCGGTAGCGCACATTCAATTACGATATGCCTCGGTGTGTGCTCGCCAGCCGACAACGATGTGTTCAACACCTGAGCTGTTCCTGTTCCGTCTAAAATGTCGAGTGCCATATACCGGTGACTCTATACTCGCTACCTCTACGGTTCCAGCTTTTAGTTCTTCTGAGTCATCGCCCAGCAGGCAAACGCAGCGACGACGACCAGCCCTGTGACGTGTGGAGCTAGATTAAGTCCTACGATTACGACTACGGCAATGATGATGCCAATTGATTTTATTGTAATTCATAATGTGATGTTTTTGAAAGAGCCGCGAAAAATTGCAGCTGATGTTCCGGGAGAAATGTTACTGTGCGTTGATAGACGACTTCGTCACCTGCGATATTCTTTCCCTGTTCCACTCGACGTCTACTCCCCATGTGGAAGGGTCCATTACTATAATCATCCCAGCTTTATTTGGGTCGACAACCAACCTCGCCTGTATTTCACTCAACGCCTGTCGAGCCGCCACTACCTTGTCATGTGGTATGTGCCACAGCAGCTTGAATCTGTCGTCGACGGCTTCATGCCAGGAGTCGGATTCCGTTCTAAGCTGTGGCGAAAAATCTCCAACGTAATTGAATGGCTCTTTTGCACGTCGCTCGTAATCAGCAACGCACTCGGCGAATTCCCCGTAGTAACCATTCATCAAAGACGACTGATGCCATGAGACAATTCGTAGCCCATCGATGTTCGTGTATATAGGGTCGATCACGCGCATGTGTGTGACGTATTCAGCTCTGCAGCGTCCTGTCATGGCGTGCACATTTCGCCGCATCTCATACCGATACGGCATGGTGTCCGGCTCTATCCGCCAGTCTGTGGCTCCGATTGTAATGAATCTGTTCATCAGTAGGATCTAAACGAACCCGAGTATACGGTGTCCGTGGTGGTTGTCTGCGTGGTCACAGACCGTTTTTCGAATGCATCGCATTTACCGTAATCTTCGACGACACACACTCGACTGCATCGCTGCACAGTCAATTTTACGTCCGCGTTCCTATCGAAGTAAGTCCCTATCATCGCGTTCACTCGTTCCCTGATAGTAATGAATTCTGACACCGCTATCTCGGCCAGCGATATCTCCACCAGACGACTGACGCTGTCTCCTTTATTGATCGGTTCACCGCTTACAAATACGTGGTAGAACACGTCCGAGACCATCTCCGCCGATGCAATGGTTTGCTGCATCATTTGAACACTGCCATCATCTCATTCATCGCCACACGCGTGTCTAACCGACAGCTTATTCCTCTGCGTCTCGGCGTGATTGTTATTTCAGCGCCGGCATTGGCATACGCCTTTACTAGCCAGTCGACAGCGTTATTGTGCGCTACAACCGTAGCCCCTCTGGCGTAGCAACCCACGGCTGCGTCGATAAGATCCAATTGATCCTGGTCTCCGAATGAGTCGCCCGTATACGTCGTAAAGGACGCTGTGTCGCTCCACGGCGCATAAGGCGGGTCGATATACACTACATCCCCATCTTTCGCCTTTTGCATACATTCCCGGAAATCAGATCGCAGAACTTTATAGCGACTTCCGAACCGGCTGTAGTTTGAAATTGCATCCTCCGGGAATCCGACATTTTCGTATTTACCGAACGGAGAGTTGAATCTGCCGGCTTTGTTAAATCGCACCAGACCGTTAAAACAGTGTCGTGTCAGATACACAAAAATGTGTGCACGATCAGCTGAGCTTTTCGAGCTGTTGAACCTTTCTCGCAAGTCCTCAAACGCCGCTGGTGTATTGGTGGTTGGTTTGAAGAACCGACGCACATGCTTGGTAAATTCCTTGTCAGTTTTCACCTGCTGCATCAGATCACACAGAATCGGCAGTGCGTCGTTGAATACTGCCTTGTTCGCCGTGTATCTGGACAACCATCCGATCGTGACTACTCCACTTCCTCCGAACACGTCATACAATACGGAACCCGTATTCTTCGGAGCGAGGTGCGGTAGCAATTCGTCCAGCTGCCTCGCCTTGCTTCCGGCGATCTTTATGATTGGTGTAATCTTCATTTCTGTGCTTTGTGAATATTCTTCAACTGTTCAATCCATTTCGGATTCACGAGTTGTCCGTCCTTACCTACGGACATCGCGTCACTGACCTTCTTTTTTCTTCTCCTGATTTTCCTGATTTTTCCCATAAATTACATACACTCCGTCGGTGAACCCGGCGTGGTGTTTCAGTATCCACGGATATGTGGTCGTTCGCATGATGCACATTGTGTGCATCCTCCCCAATCTTCCGAAGTTCGGATTACAACGCAATGCGTCGTCTCTTAATGCGCAAACTACATCACCGACTCCGATGGGTCGATGAGGGTAGTTCGTCGCCGCGAAAAGGATACTGTCCTTTCTTGGCTGAAACTGGTGGCCTTTACGTTGTCGTCCTCCAGCATTGACGGAGAACATTTGTTTTATCCACGGCTGTTCCGGGTGTCTGGACAGGAATTCGTATACCTGCTCGGGCTGCACCCTGCTGCGTCGTCTTCTGGGTGCCTTGTGCCCTCGCATACGTTCGTATCGATCAATCACGTCCTCCAACGTGTCTTCTTCGGAATCCGCCCACATCTCCAGGATGTATTTGTCCACTGCGTCCGAACCGTGCATTGAGATACGGTGAGGAACGAGATACGTGAGCATTGGTATTGGCGAGCTTGAATTACGCAGTCTGTCCCCGACACGCCGTGCTCTGGCGTCGTCTTTATCCAACATCCAATCCCATGCAAGTCGCATTACCTCGTCCCTCCACTTCGCATATTGCGTAGCCCCTGCGATGCGTATCGCTATTTTCTCAAACGATTCGACAAACACCCGCCACTCCACTGGGTGCTGTTTTCCGATCTCAAATCGATCCAGCAGGTCTCGAATCGTCTTCCTGAACAGGTCCTCTGGACCGCTTATCTGCCTCATAGATCTGTCTAATGACCTTGTCGATATAGGCTGCGTGAATGATGATGGCGCCGAGCTGTTTGTTTCCGCTGATCAACTCAAGACCCACTCTCGGATTTCCCGTGTTTGCGTCGTCGCTACCCGTGATAACGAGTATACGACCGCGTCCCACGTCCAGCGTGTGTCTGTAATGTTCGATACGCCCCATCCCATCAGCCTACACGACCAACTACGCCGTGTCTTGCATGAAGTTTGACAGTCTCATTCTGACGACCTGGAACGCTGCATCAGGAATTCTCAGCCCGGAATTCGATACATCCGACGGTAACCCGCGTTTGCTTGCAGATTGAAAGTAACTTGTAACAATCTGCCGAGGCATGCGTTTCAGTGTAAACACACCTACGTTACAGTCCTCATTATGTGTCATGCACTCCTGCACGGCATTGAGCCACTCTTTCACACCACGTTCCGGGATATAGATGACAGCCGCCTTGTTCTGTCCGTATGGTTGTTCCAGGCGCAACCATATCTCCGCTTCGGATTTTCTGTATATACTCGCGATTAGTCGATAATCGAACCTCAAGCCTGCTCCTTTTGGCTGATCGATGATTGTCGGGATCTCACTTGCGATCTTAGGGTTGGCCTCGCGCATCGCTTTCGTGACTTCCTCCACGCTCGTAAGCGGGATCGTAACCATGGGTGGAATTGTTTTATCATCCACCCACCGTTTATGGATCCATAATCCAACTACCTGTGTATCGGTAGTCACACAGCGGTGGGGTCCGACTACTACGTCCTCGACGCTGGCAAATCCGGCCGGCTTCGAATCACGCAACAAAGATGCGGTAACCGTAACCGCCTCCGCAAGATCTGATGAATTACTTCGCTTCGTCGTAATCGTCCTTCGCTGGTTTCCATACGTCCACATCAGGCTAATCTCCGAGCCTCTTACCGTCAGGTCTGTGACAGCGTGTTTGTGCTGTCTCGCTTGAAATATCATGTTGTAGCTAAACTAAAATACTATCCCCACATGCACGCAGCATGTGGGGAAACGTTAGAAATCGCGTAGACCGGAATGTCCGGTGAAATCGATTTGATACAACCACGTGAGTGGTAATACCGTATTATCTATAACGCAAATCCAGATCTTATTTCGCGTCAGGAAAATGTTCCGTCCCCGCCATGATACCAGCCAACTGCTTCCTCGTCAGCCCCAGCAGTGCCCGAATCTGTTCCTCCATAGCCGGATTCGGGATAGGCTCAGGTAGGGTGATTTTACCCCATCGATTACCAGCCACGAGCGATGGGTCGAACAGACCTCCCGGCACCGGTTCAAGCGTGTCATTCTTCAACAGTTCCCCGTTACGCAATTCGATCGGATTCATCGCATCAACGGATTGGTCAGTGAGCGGTCCCAGGCGAAGTACTCCTTTTCCGCGGTCACGAGCTTTCAGGCCGGCACCGTTCAGCAACGCCAGAAACTTGTTCCATACGAATGGCTTTCCGGGTTGTGTGATTCCATACCCTGCCTTGTATCGTCTCCAGAACTCGTCGTGCTTCTGTCCTCGGAGTGTGGACATCTCGCGCAACACTCCATAGCCGCCGCCTGCGATTATGGCGAGATTCTCAAGCCCGGACTGTCGTTTACTTTGCGCGCCCTCACCGCTACCGCGGGCCGGCTGTTGATTGAGGTCATACGAAGCCACCCCACGCGATGAAGCCTTATCATCCGCCGTGTGGTGAAGCCTCATGACAAAAGCATCCCCGACCATCACCGGATTCTCAAGATACTGATCCGTCTCCGGGTCGTAAATCTCCTCCTCGGACTGGAGGCCGGCTTCCTTGAGCTGCCGCTCGACGTCCTCGCGCATCGACACACCCGGCTTCGTGAAGCCAGGGGTAACGATTGGTTTGCCCTGTTTGCGGGCGAGTTTGCCGAGGAGGATCTCGTAGATGAGGGAGCTGTTGATGCGGCTGTAGATGGAGAGCTGATTGAGCAGCACGTCGAGCGGCTTGCCGTCCTTCGTCCGCGGCATCTGGTCGTTCGGGCTGATCTTGGAGAGGATGAACTTCGCACCCGATCGGAACGCGCCCTTGTCGCCGACGCGCATGGGCGATGAGAAGTTGGTGAGCACCTTGTAGCCACCGCGGGTCTTGATGACGTCGATGACTTTCGCCGGGTCTTCGTATTCCCATTTCTGGGTCGCGTCCTTTCTGAGGAGCTGGGTCGAGCGGCTGAGCTTGCCGACTTTCAGTTCCGTGGACGTGGCGCTGCGCGGCGCGGTGGCGAGGATGATGGGGTCGCCGGGATTGAGGATGGTGCCGACTTTGACGACGCCGTCCTCGTCGAGGTTGGCGAGTTGCTCCTTTTTGTAGCGGTCGGGGAACAGGGCGGCGAAATGGTTGAGCCCGGTTTTGACCTCGTCGTCATGCTCGTGCTCGATGGTGTAGGTGCGGTTGACCCGCGTGCGGTTGGCGAAGTCCTCGGAGACTGCGAGCGCGTCGTCCATCGACCAGCCTTTCATCGGCACGACGCCCACCCGCGCATTGCGCCCGAGCGCGAGCTTGCCCGTCGGGGTCGTGAAATTGGAATGCGAGACGACCTGATTCGCCTCGACCTTGTCGCCAGGTTTTACGAGCGCGGTGTCGTTGCGGTAGGTCTTCCGGTTGAACGGGAAATTGCGATAGAGCTGAACGCGCTTCCGGGTGCCGTCCTCGTATTCGAGATCGATTCCGTCGTCGTCCACGTTCTTGACGACGCCATTGGCTTCCGCCCGCTGAGCGCCTGCGAATTTCCCGGCCAGTTCGTCGAATGATACGCCGGATTCTTCGTCGAGGTTTTGAACGAGGGGTTCTTCGGGGTTGTCGAGGGGGAGGGCTTGGTTGTAAAAGCGGGCTCCGTAGAAATGCCGAGGGGCGTGCACCGTTCCTGTGAGCGGTATCATGTTCACGTGACTTCCGAACACTCTGGTCGGATGAATCACTTCGTAATCAGGTTCTTCGTCCAGAACGCCGAAGCGCCCGCGAGTCACGCCGATTCGCTGTGGTGGTTTGATGTCTGCCATCAGTTCCGATAAGCTTTAAGCAGCTCACTCAATTGCGACATCTGATCGCTGGTGAATGCACTTGTCGGTGCATTGCTACGAGCGTCAGGCAGGAATTCGGAAGGCCGACTGTAGTCCGGCATACCACGCATGATGTTCTCGCGAATGTTTCCGAAGATCGGCAAAGGAATGTTTGGAAGAGCTTTCAATCCTGTTTGAATCCATCTCCCGACAGTCGAGGTCGCATCCGGTTCTGGAACATAGTCTGGACGCAATTGAATACCGGACAGTTGTCCGTATTGATTCAATGCCTGCGCCGCGCTGTTACCATGCTGTGATACAAGTGTGTCCCACTCCGGATTGTTCTTGATGTCGATTTTACCATGAGCGTCCGGTGTATATCGGGAATTTGCAGTCTTCGGCAATAGGCTGTATTCGTCCTCCATGATCGGCGGAGTGTATACCGGTTGTTCCTGCTGCGGCTCAGCAGCATCTCCGTTACCACCTGCAAGAGCACCGAACAATCTCGGGTATACCGGCCATGCCCGCACCGATGTGGCTTGTAACATTGGTTTTAACATGTTGCCTGCATTTTGCACCCCGCCGGCCACCGTATGTAATCCTTTATTCACCATACCACCTGCCTTGGAAAACCGATCGATAGCTTTCTTTCCAAAATTGAAAAGTTTACCGCCAACACCAGTGACCATGTTTCCGACAACCGGAATCGCGCCAATCGAATGGAAGATACCACCGCCGATATTACCCTCGCTAAAAGCGTTCGCCGCACGCATACCCGACATCACATTACCGACACCGGGAAGAAGGGATGCTGCTGTATTACCAGAAACCAATCCAGCGTTATCGTCCCACTGCTTGAATCGATCGAACAATGCCGCCACTTTCAGCGTGGACTTCACGCGCTTCTTCAAATCATCCACCGCACGACTCAACACACCGCTCGAAAACGCTGTATCGAAATTGGAATTACCGGAAGCAGGAGCTTCCGGAGTCTGACGCATTTCGTGCGTCATCTTCATATTTTCCAATTGCATGCGCTGTAGCTCGGCCTGCTGCATTGCCTGCTGTTGTTGCGCCTCTTTGTTGGCGGCAATTGGACCCGCGGCTGTCTGCGTTTCATCTCCACCATTAGCCTGCGCGTTCTGTGTAGTCTCGAGAGGCTGAGCAGTCGCTCCGCTTGCTCTCGGCATTTCCAAAGGAAGAAATCCGCCTCCAACACCTTTCGCCGTCGCCGCCATCTTGACAATGACTTCGCATGCGTATTTGTATTCGTCCATCCCGTCTTCGTCTCGCCGATGTACTCTGGACTCGACTTCTCTGCGAAGCTTTCGACGTGTGTCCGTACCAATTCCGCGGAGCAACGTAGGGGATACGTTCACGTCATTGATCGGAACATCCACCACGGCCTCAGTGTCGTTCTTGTCCCGGGCCGGCAGGCGCATTTGAACACGACCGCCGGCTTTGTTGTCCACGCCTCGATTGACGCCTCCGGCGATACGATGCAATGCGAGGGCTCCGAGTAACGTAGCTGCAGTACCGGCCGCTACTGGTGCGTATTTCTTCCATCCGCTGTTCGCGTCCAGTGCGCCTGTTAATTTAGATGCGAGATCCGGCATCAGCTTTTGTTTCATCTCTTCGGTGCGATTTGACGAACGCATCCACTGTTTCCCTGGAGACAATAATAGCGAAGTTCCCCACGGCATTACGCTACGGGTTTTAGCACCTTGATACCCGCCGAGAGCGCCGAAAAGCGTATTCCAGAAAGTGTCGTCCTTCCGGTTATGATCCCACTCCCCCTTCCATGGTCCGCCGTGCATGCTGTAATCCATCACCGCCGGCATAGCTACTGCGCCGACTCCGGTTCCGATTATCCGCTTTAATAGACTCACAGGTTGTAGATTTGCGCCAGGCATACGTATTACTTTACGCGACATCGATCCCTTATTCAATCGTAAAACATGTGCCAGCTAAAAAGAAACGACAGCAGCGGGTTTCCCCGCACACTGTCGTTCTTTTGTTCCCGCTCACCAACCTTGTGGTCCCACGGCGAGCGGGACGCACAAGTTACGCCTCTGCCTCGACCGGCGCCGATACCGATAGGTTCTTGAGGTGCTGCTGCAGCAGCCCCAAGTAGGCGTCGACGGCCGCTGCCTGCCGGGTCAGCCCATCTGTCGCCTCCGCAGACTCCCACGCGAGAGACCAGTCTGACTCCAGCTCCGACATTCCGATGCCGGAGTCGAGGCACTTTGTGTGACACTCGATTACCAATTCCGCTTGGTCGGTGTCTCCGGCGTTGGCGCGGATGTTGTCCACGGTCAACTCCGGCGTTGCACTGACGGCTTCCGCAGTGGGTTCGTTCGATTCATCTCCGGCTTCCTCACCGGCTGCGACACCTGCTTCCTCACCGGCTGCGACACCTGCTTCCTCGCCGGCTGCGACACCTGCTTCCTCGCCGGCTTCGTCACTCAGAGTCAACTCCGGATCGAATCCGAACTCTTCGTTGAGAAGCTCCACTGCAGCTGCCGGGTTGTTCAACAACCCGTTGTCGTCCAACAGCCGCAGGGCTTTTTCGACGAAGCCGCCGGCTGCGGCCATTGCCTCGCTTGCCCGACGCGCCTCTTCCGCCGCTTTTACTGTGGCGTCGAGAGCCGACGCCAGCGGCAGTGTGATATTGAATCTGGCCATTGCATCCGCCGCGACCGATGGCGTAATTTCACGTTCGCCAGTGTCGGGTTCACCGACCTGCACGAACTTCAGCCTTTTATCGTTAATCTCGAAACGACCTCCCAAACCTCTCGCAGCAGGCCGTAGCATCCACTGCAGGGCGGTTGCCTGCTTATGCACGTCCAGACCGATGTTCTCCAGCTCGTTTGCCAGGAACGTGACGCATTCTTTCAGCACCACCCTGCTCGATTCCCCGATGGAGGAAGTAACCATCTGGTTACCAATCATCCACGGGCGGAGAATGGCCACGGCTTCCGCCGTGGTAGCGGTGATTTTCGGAAACTGGAGCAATCCAGTCTCCAACTCAGATGCCGGTAGAACCATCTTTTCCAGAGCAGGCTTATCATAGCGCGCCGCGCTGGTGATGACCTTGCCCAGCGTATATACGCCGGCCCCGAGAGGGCTGGTGATAATCACCAGCGTAGCGATGCGCGTCTCCCCAAGCGCCTGTGACTCGTCATGAGTCAACAGCACCGAGCCAACGAACGACTCTTGGTCGTTCTTACCGAACAAACGGCTGCATAGATCTGCAGCCGAGCATCGCTCGACTGTACCGGCGCCATGCGAGCGGAGCAGGTCCGCCCGCGAAATGACGCTACCGGCGTCAATGGTTTCAACGACGGGCATTACCGTCATCGTGAAGCCACCCACACGGATGTGAGTGGCTACCGCTACTTGTCGCGCCAAGCCCGTGCGCCGGCCGTTGTCACCATTCTGCATGGCGTTACCGATACTGTTTCCGATGCTGTTGTTACGGGCGACCTGACCGCCCTTGTTGATGTTGTGTTTCATTGTGCGTTTTGTTTTTTGGTTTTTTGTTAGTTTGCCTCAGCGACTGCTTCGGCGTTGTGGATAGCCTCAGCGAATGCCTTGGCTAAAACTAGGACGTTTGTCCCAATTCATTTTCTATAACTCAAAACCCCGCACAGTTTCACAACTTACGTAAACGTCTGACTTCTGCTCTGAACTCTTTTAAACGATTGTCTCTGTCCAATTCATAATCGTAAATCAGAACTTTCCCATCCTCGGCGCAGTGTCTCCAAGGATCGCCTTTTTGCAACCGAACTTGAATCCCGAATTTGGGCAATCTGGATCGGGTGTCCAACCACGTTGATTTTCTGTAAACGATAGAACTACTCATTGCTATTTATCTCCCAGACGCTCCATAACGTGATTCACGTCGCAAATACACACGACACCGCTGTGCCATGTCATACTCCCATCTGGCCAGAAATGCAGTATACGTCTTGCGCGAGCACGACTTCCAACTATCAGGTTTTTTGGGTAGCCTTGTTTCGTCGCTTTTCTGCGACACCACCACGCTGCGAGTCTGTGTCGGATTCTGCGGAGAAATCGACTACGCATCACGTTTCTTATCGACCTCTTCGAAATGCTCATCGCAAGCGTCGCACGTCCAACGCAGCTTCTCGCCGTGAATACAAAACAGCACGTCCCACGTATCCCATAGCCCATCGGTAAAAACCAACCTCCGACGCACGTTGCCTTTCCCAGATTGCGCCGGGTTTAATGTGCGACATTTGCATTTGACCTCGTATGTTTCCATTTTCGTATTGCTGTTCGAGTTGCTTCTGTCGACTCGTGCATGTAGCTAGGGCGCGGTTCAGACATGAACCGCGTAGGCACTCCTATTGCCTCGGAAATAGTCCTGCAAAGATACTGCATCGTCTCGGAGCATTTATTCGTCGGAATATCGACAAATACCGGCCAAGCAGAACTCACAACATGCCTCCGCGGTATCCGTCCAACATAACGCCAAGCGCGGTCAGCTGTCCTGAGACGGAATCCTCGCTGCACAAGCAGTCCGCCGAGAACTCCTCACGAACCCTACGATCTCGCATCTCGGCCACATGTTCCGTATTCTCGACCCACTTGTCGGCAATTCGGGCACACGCTTCCGACAGGTCCTGATGATCCTCCGGCATATCAGTACGCGGTTTGTTCCGGTATCGTGCGAAGCGTCTCGAAATTCTTCTGAAGCTTCACTGGCTGCTGTGCGATCTTCAGACCAACTGCGGCTAGGCTTTCGATCAATGCCGCGGCGCGGCTACGATACTCAACCCTGGCCTCCGCGCTACCGCGCCACGCGACCGCGTCGGGTCCTGTTGTCAGGTCCTCTTCAACATTCAGTGTGTTCGGTGTCGAAGCTTCATTGCGTCTGTCCCGGAATAGAACAAACGCCAGAAGGTCAATTGTGTGCTGTGACAGCGGATCTAAACTCGCGAACTCTTTGTTCATGATGTCGGATGTGTTTGGTTTCTTTATTGTAGGAGAACTGAATCCCCTCCTGCTTCATTCTGGCCAAGGCCTTTGCGGCATCGGTATCTTTGCGCTGCATGCCATGTAAAAGCAAGACGAACTTCTTTACTTCCGGGTCGGCTGCCAGTGCGTCAGTATGGTCGATCTCGAGACCCAGCGCCTTGGCTTCGTCCGGATGAAATACTACCTTGGCTGACCGGAGGTCGTGCTCTTCGATTAACTCATCGAACCTACCGCCGTGGCTGGCGACCAGCGTCATGTTATCCGGAATCAGATCCTTATGCTTGATCCAATGCGGTATCGATTTTGTATACGCATACATCGGCATCGGTGAATGGTATTTCGCTGCGATGCACCATGCCTTGAAATACGATTCACTGTAAAAGTCGCCAGACACATGGATTCGAACTCCGAGTGCTTTCTTGTCGAGACTCACAGCTATCAACTCCGCCATGGCTTTTACGCCACCGCGGCGCTCCGCTGCCAACAGCTTTCCGTAATTGTGCCAGCGCATATTACGGACCGATACACCTACAAGCTCTTGAGATGCCGCGAAGCACGTGTAGACGCTATGCGGTCCGTTTTGCAGCTTCATCTTCCCGTCTTTCCGAACAGCCATCGCCATGCACTCCTTCGCTCCGGGACACGTGTAACCGGCCGGCAGACTAAACGTCGCTATGGTATCATCCAATTTGGCATTGCCGTAACCGAATGTCAGATGTTCGTGTTCGGCGTAATCATGCTTGGTGAATTCTTTTGTCCAGCTCATCAGATCAGTTCCGTGACGACGCTACGCACGTAATCTCTCCACCATGGAAGGAATTGGTCCACACGCTTCGTTCTACACAAATCGCAGAGCACTGTGATGCCTGCTTCGAATAAATTGACATATTCAGTTACTTTTAGGTCCTTTGATTGGATTATCTGTCTGACGCCCGCGTCGTCCCATTTCCATAGAGCGTGCGCGTCTTCGTCTATTCTGCTGGGGGTTTTCAGACACTCGTACACGTTTCCTTTTTGGTCATACCCCGGACACCACGTAGCCATACCTGCCAACGTGGTGATTTCGTGGGCTTGCATGTCATGCCTCGCTGACCACAGCCTGCGCCACGCGGCGTCATGCAAGCGACCATTCAGTTCGAACCATTTATTCAAATCGAATTCAGGCATCGAGAAATTCCTGCAATTGATTGAAATCCCATACTGGCTTTCCTTCCTTTTGAGCTTTCTTGAGCTTCACTGTGCCGCTGTTCGGAAACCGTGTAATTACGTGTGTAACAGCTTTCGTGTAACTTGGAGTCCACTGATACCCCTTTGCGGCGATCCGATCGTGCCATACTCCCTTACCACCAGGGGCGTCCCCGGTGATACAGAAACACGGCCCTGAATATTTCTTCTTCACCTCTATCGGCTTCACCGTAACGCCGACGTCGAGGAGATCGGTAATTAGTTTCACCTTCTTGCTGAAATCCGATGCGATACGGACTGCCGACTTGCCTATGGTGCCTGCAATTTTACACAGCCTGTCACCATCGAGCCATACTGAGATGTCGCCAAGTTCCGGGTGTGCTTCCACCCACTTGTCAACAATCCTCCTACCCAGCCCACGGACACCTGTGGCGGCGACCAACACAGACAGCGGGACCTGTCGGATACCTTCTATCACTGTGAGCAGTTTCTTCCACTGTCCTTCGCCAATTACTGTCCGCCCACTACCGTCGTTCAACCCAACCGTGGCGCTATCTTTTAGGCGATAGAAGTCCGCCGGGATACGAACAAGTCCAGCTGAATACAGTGCCGCTACAAACACTGCTCCGAATCCTTTTGCGTCGGTCAGGTTCAGCCAGCGATGCAGCATCTGGACTTTGATTGCGTCCGAGTTCTCATTCAACACATACAGGTCTACGGACATTTTACCGTCTTGCAGCTCGATGCGTCCCACCTCATCGTTCCCGTATTTAGTTGGAGTCTGTATCGGGATACGATTATCGGCGCGTTTAGTGACCACCTCAATCTGCGGAATTACATCCATTGCGCGAATCACCCGGACCTCGTCGTTTATGGCAAGGTTCAACCTTTGGATCTCATCCCAATTGTGTAGGGACACGGATGTGATTGTCACGCCTCCAACTACCGTCGGAGTGATGCTTGCCACTGGGGTGAGCTTTCCAGTTGAACCGACTGTAATCGATACGCTCTGCACCGTCGCGATAGCCCCGCGAGGTTTGAATTTCCATGCGCGTTGTCCGAATGGACACGTCATGTGCGGCTGGTTGAACTGGGATTGTATCGCAATCGAATTCACTTTCACTACGAGCCCGTCAATCTCGTAGGGCAGAGCCGCCCTACAGACGGATGGGTTTTCATCCGTCCCGTCATACATTGCGTATAGTTCGAACAGACCGTCAGAGCCATCTGACTTATAGACTTTACCTGCCGCACAATTGAATCCCATCCCCTGCGCCAGTTCAATCATCTGTTGCTCCGTATTACCAAACGGGCTTCCGAATTTGTCGAACAATCGGAACAGGTTGAATGTGAGCATCCCTGCCTGATCCGGGTCGTGGCGTCGCATGATTCCGTTTCCGAGATTTCTCGCATTGGACGCGCCTTCTGGATCCACGACCAGCCACTCTGCTTTGTTTAGAGTGACTTCCCCTCTGGCGTATCCACTGTATGGTTGTCCGTTGTACTCCACGTAATTCGGAAGACCTTTGAACAGCATGGCATTACCTGTGATGTTCTCTCCTACTACACCGTCACCTCGAGTCCCGGCAGTTACCAGATG
>SXGQ01453928.1_pt1 | contig 23680 bp, 19 predicted proteins | sample 3178371 | NCBI WGS metagenome assembly SXGQ01 (sample SAMN11356859, study PRJNA531348) | freshwater metagenome | isolation source: freshwater sample F1-20 | place: China: Fuxian Lake, Yuxi | collected 2017-12-25 | reverse complement strand
TCGGCCCACAGGTAGCTGTAGTAGCCGGCCGAGTAGCCGTCGTCGGCGAAGACGTGGAGGAACTGCGGCGTGCGATGCCGCATCACGATCTCCCGCGGCATGTTCAACGCGGCCAGCGTATCGCGCTCGAACGCGGCGGGATCGGCCACGCCGTCGGCCGCCAGGTGGAAACGCATGTCGACCAGGGCGCTGGCGAGGAACTCGACCGTCCGAAAACCCTCGTTGAACCGTTTCGCCCGCTCGATCTTGGCGACCAGCTCCCGGGGCATCGGCCGGCCCGTCTCGTGGTGCACCGCGAAGCGGTCGAGAACCTCGGGCGTGGAGAGCCAGTGCTCGAAGACCTGCGAGGGAAACTCGACGTAGTCGCGGGCCACGCTCGTGCCCGCCAGCGACGGGTAGTCGACCCGCGAACAGAGGCCGTGGAGCGCGTGGCCGAACTCGTGGAACAGCGTCGTGGCGTCGTCCCAGCTCAAGAGGGCCGGCTCGCCCGGGGCCGGCTTCGAAAAGTTGCAGTTGTTGGCGACGAGCGTCGGCACGACGCCGTCGAACCGCTCCTGCGAGCGGTAGGCCGTCATCCAGGCGCCCGACCGCTTGCCCTTGCGGGCGAAGGGATCGAAATAGAAGAGGCCGAGCAGGCCGCCGCCGCGGTCGTGCACCTCCCAGACGCGGACGTCGGGATGGTAGACGGGCACCCCGCCCGGCGCGACCGGCCGGAACGACAGGCCGAACAGCCGGCCCGCGGCGAAGAACATCCCCTCGCGCAGTTTGTCGAGCTGCAGGTAGGGCGTGATCTCCGCCTCGTCGAGGGCGTACTTCGCCTTGCGGACCCGCTCGGCGTAGTAGCGGTAGTCCCAGGGCTCGATCGTGATCCCCGGGTGCTCCGCGGCGGCCAGCCCCTGCATGGCGGCCACTTCCTCGCGGACGCGGGCCACCGCCGGCTTCCAGACCGCCTCCATCAGTTCGAGGGCCCGCGCTGGCGTCTTGGCCATCGAGTCGTCGAGACGCCAGTGGGCGTGCGTGGGGAAGCCGAGCAGTTTCGCCCGCTCGGCCCGCAGCGCGAGGATCCGCGCGATGGCGGGGTGGTTGTCGGTGGCACCGCCGGAGCCGCGGCCCACGAACATCCGCCACACCTTCTCCCGCAGGTCGCGGCGGTCGGCGTAGGTGAGGAACGGCTCGACGCTCGAGCGGGTGTTCGCGATCGCGAATCCAGGTCGGCCCCGCTCCCGCGCGGCCTCGGCGGCCGCTTCGCGGACCGCGGCGGGGCAGCCGGCGAGGTCGCCCTCGACCGCGAGGAACACGGCCTGCGTCTCCTCGTCTGCGAGGACGTTCTGGGCGAACGCCGTGAACAACCCGGCGAGTTCCTCGTTGATCGCCGCCAGCCGCTTCTTGGCGGGGGCGTCGAGCCGGGCGCCGGCCCGGACGAGGTCCTTGTGGTGCAGCCAGGCCAGCCGCTGCTGCTCGGGCGTGAGGCCCGCCGTCGTGCGGGTCTCATAGACGGCGGCCACGCGGGCGAAGAGTTTCTCGTTCTGGACGATCGTGTCGGCGAAGGCGGCGAGCCGGGGGGCCATCCGCCGCTCCACCTCCTGCATCGCGTCGTCGTTGAGGTCGCTCGTGAACACGTCGTAGACCGCCCGCACCCGCTCGAAGTCCCGGCCGGCCCGCTCGATCTCCGCGGTCGTGTTGGCGAACGTCGCCGATTCCGCGTTCGAGGCGATGGCGTCGATCCGCGCAAGCTGGTCGGCCATCGCGGCTTCGAGCGCCGGCTCGAAGTCGGCCACCCGCACGCGGTCGAAGGGGGGCACGCCGCCGGCGGGGCCGGTCCAGGCGGCGAGCAGTGGATTCGCGGCGGGCTCGGCGGCGACGGTCATGAGGCAGGTTCCCCCAAGGATTGCCACCGCGGCGGCGGCGAGCAGGCGACCATCACAAACCACCACAGGGAACGACATCGTGCAACACGTCGTGGTGCCCTCTGACGCAGTCGCAGTGAAGGCGGATCGCCCGGTGGTGCGGCTGGGAATGACCACTGACTATACTCGAAGGCCGGTCGGTGAGAGATGTTCGTCGCGGGACCATGGTGAGCATATGGTTCGCGGACTGCCTGGACGAATGAAACGGTTCCGGCGTGCATGGGCGCGGTGCGTCGCGATGGCATGCTTCGCCGTCGCGGCCCCGACGTCGGCCGCCGCGCCCGACTTCGGCGGCCGGATCGCCCCGCTGTTGGCGGACAAGTGCGGTGCATGCCATGGGCCGCACGAGGCCCAGAGCGGCTATCGCATCGACCTGCGCGAGCGGGCCTTCGCCGGCGGCGACTCCGGGGCGCAGGGAATCGTGCCAGGCAAGCCCGAGGCGAGCGAGCTGTTCGTGCGGGTGGCGACGACCGACAAGGAAGCACGGATGCCGGCCGACGGCGAGCCGCTCACCGCCGAAGAACAGCGCCTGTTGAAGGACTGGATCGCCGCCGGAGCCCAGTGGCCCGAGGACCTGCAATCGCTGCCGAAGTCGCTGCTGCCGGCAGGCGACCCGCCGCCCCTCAAGGGGACCGACCACTGGGCCTTTCAGCCGGTGGTGCGGCCAACCGTTCCAAACCAGTCCGGCGGCACGGACGCCAACCCCGTCGATGCGTTCCTCGCCGCCGCACTCGCGGAGAAACGTCTCGAGTTCAGCCCCGAGGCGGAGCCGCGGGCGCTGATTCGCCGGGTGTCGTTCGACCTCGTCGGCCTGCCGCCGACCCCCGAGGAGATCGCGGCCTTCGAGGCGGCCTGTCGCGACGCGGGCGGCACGGACGGCCCCTACGCGGAACTCGTCGGCCGGCTGCTCGCAAGCCCGCATTACGGCGAGCGCTGGGCCCGCCACTGGCTCGACGTCGTGCGGTTCGCGGAGAGCGACGGGTTCGAGATGAACCGGGCCCGCCCCAACGCCTGGCCCTATCGTGACTGGGTGATCGAGGCGTTGAACGCCGACATGCCGTTCGACCGCTTCGTCCGCGAGCAGATCGCCGGTGACAGCCTCGGTGCCGACGCGGCGACCGGCTTTCTCGTCGGGGGCGCGAAGGATCGCGTCGCCTCGCCCGACCCCGTGCTCACGGCCAACCAGCGGGCCGACGAACTGCACGACATCGTGAGCACCACCGCCTCCGCGTTCCTCGGCCTGACCGTCGGCTGCGCCCGCTGCCACGACCACAAGTTCGACCCCGTGCCGCAGGCCGACTACTACCGCCTCAAGGCCGTCTTCGAGGGCGTGCAGCATGGCGAGCGGCCGCTGGAGACATTCGCGGAACGGCGGAGCCGGCTCCGGTCGGTCGCCGTGGTCGAGCGGGAACTGGAGGCCGCCGACCGTCGCCTCGCGGCCTTGCGGCCGGCCGGGGCCGTGCGGCCCCCGGTGGCGATGGGGAAGAACGTCGACCGCTTTCCGGCGACGGCCGCACAGTACCTGAGGTTTACGGTGCGGGCCACGGCGGGTGGCGAGCCCTGCCTCGATGAGCTGGAGGCGTTCGATCCGGACGGTGTCAACGTCGCGCGCGACGCCCGGCCCTCCGCATCGGGCGTCCGCGGTGGCGGCCAGGACCCCGGCGTGGCGGTGGCGCACGTCAACGACGGAATGTACGGCGACGGGCAGGCGTGGGTTTCCGACGAGCCGGGCACGGGATGGGTGCAACTGGAGTTCGCGGAGCCCCTGCAGATCGAGCGGGTGGCGTGGAGCTGCGATCGGAGCCCCAAGCCGAAGCATGCGAATCGGCTGCCGACGCAGTACGAGGTGGCCGTGTCGCTCGACGGCAGCCGCTGGACGACCGTTGCGAGCCACGATGACCGGGCTCCCGTCACCGGTGGGGAGACGCCGGCGGACGCGTTCGCCGGCCTCGCGCCCGAGGATCAGGCCGTGGCCGCGGGACTGACGGCGATGGTCGCGGAACTCGACAAGCGGTTGGAGCGGCTCAAGCAGCCGCGGAAGGCCTACTTGGGCGCCTTCCGGCAGCCGCCCACGACGCACCGCTTCTTCCGGGGTGACCCCACGGCGCCGCGCGAGGAAGTGGCCCCCGGCAGCCTGACGCGGTTCGGAGCCGCGTGGGAGCTCGCCGGCGACGCTCCCGAGGCGGAGCGGCGGCAGGCGCTCGCCGCCTGGATCGCGCGGCCCGACAATCCGCTCACCGCACGGGTGATCGTCAACCGGCTCTGGCAGCACCACTTCGGCACCGGCATCGTCGACACGCCGAGCGACTTCGGCGTCAACGGCGGCCGTCCGTCGAACCAGGAACTGCTCGACTGGCTGGCCGCGGAGCTCGTGCAGGGGGGCTGGCGGCTGAAGGCGATCCACCGGCTGATCGTCACGAGCCGGGCCTACCGGCAGGCGAGTGCGGCCCGCCCCGAGGGGCTCGCGGTGGATTCCGACTCCCGGCTCCTGTGGCGGTATCCGCCGCGGCGGCTGGAGGCCGAGCCGCTCCGCGACGCGATCCTTGCGGTCAGCGGCAGCCTCGACCGGACGCTGGGCGGCCCCGGCTTTGACTTCTTCGAGGCGAACACCAATTACGTGAAGGTGTACGTCACGAAGACGGCGTTCACCGCTGGCGACTTCCGCCGCATGGTCTACCAGACGAAGCCGCGGGCCGAACTCGACAGCTTTTTTGGCGCCTTTGACTGCCCCGACGCCGGGCAGGTGCAGCCGGCCCGCACGGTGAGCACGACGCCGCTGCAGGCCCTCAACATGCTCAACGGCGAGTTCCTCCTCGACCAGGCTGACCGGTTCGCCGCCCGCGTGGAGCAGGAGGCGGGGTCGGACGCCGCCCGGCAAGTGGCGCGGGCCGTGGTGCTGGCGTTCGGCCGCGAGGCGACGCCCGCGGAGATCGCCACCGGCGTTGACCTCGTCCGCGGGCACGGCCTGCCGATCCTGTGCCGCAGCCTGTACAACGCCAGCGAGTTCATCACGATCTTCTGATCCGCCGCGCCCGCGGCCGCGCCACATGAGTCACGACCTCTCCCACGCCGGCCGCCGCCTGCTCGACCGCCGGGCATTTTTCCAGTTCGGCGGCACCGGGCTGGGCGGGATCGCGCTGGCGACGCTCCTGCACGAGCAGCGGCTCCTGGCCGCGGAGCCGCCGATCCGACCACGGATCGACCCGGCCCGGCCGTTCGCGCCGCGGCCGCCGCACTTCGCGGCCCGGGCGAAGAACGTCGTCGTCGTGTTCTGCTCGGGCGCGCTGTCCCACGTCGATTCGTTCGACTACAAGCCGGAACTCGTCCGCCTCCACGACACCCCGATGCCAACCTCCGGCGGCGAGAAGCTGATCACGTTCCAGGGCGAGCAGGGCAACCTCATCAAGCCGCAGTGGGAGTTCCGGCCGCGGGGCGAGAGCGGCAAGATGACAAGCGACCTCCTGCCGCGGCTCGGCGACCTCGCCGATGAGATGTGCTTCATCCACTCGATGACGGCAAAGAGCAACACTCACGGCCCGGCCGAGAACCAGATGGCGACGGGCTTCACGCTCGACGGTTTCCCGAGCATGGGCGCCTGGGCGACCTACGCCCTGGGGAGCGAGTGCGACGACCTGCCGGCGTTCGTGGCGATCCCCGATCCGCGCGGCGGGCCGCAGGTCGGCCCGCGGCAGTGGCAAAGCGCGTTCCTGCCGGCCGTGTTCCAGGGCACGGCCTTCAACGCCGACAAGCCGATCCCGAACCTCGCCCGGCCCACGCGGTTGCCGGAGGACGCGGACAGAGCCGGCCGCGAGTTCCTCGCGCGGCTCAACGAGGCGCACCTCGCCACGCACCCCGGCGACACCGATCTGGCCGCCCGCATCAGCGCCTACGAGCTGGCGGCGAAGATGCAGCTCTCTGCGGCGCGGATCGCCGACCTGCGAGACGAACCGGCGGCCACGCTCGCGCTCTACGGCGCCGACGACGCGGAGAACCCGCTCAAGGCCCGATTCGCCCGCAACTGCATCCTCGCCCGCCGGCTCGTCGAGAAGGGCGTCCGGTTCGTGCAGCTCTTCAACGGCGCCTACGCGATGGGCGAGGGCGTGGGCAACTGGGACGGCCACAAGACGCTCGTCAAGCAATATTCCGTGCACGGCCCGATCCTCGACCAGCCGGTGGCGGGCCTGCTCCGCGACCTCAAGGGCCGGGGACTGCTCGCCGACACGCTGGTGGCGTTCGTGACCGAGTTCGGCCGCATGCCGACGTTCCAAAAGGGGGCCAGCGGCCGCGACCACAATCCGGCCGGCTTCACCGTCTGGCTGGCCGGCGCGGGCGTGAAGCGGGCCTTCTCCCACGGGGCAACCGACGAGTTCGGCTACAAGGCGGTGGAGAACGTGACGACGATCTACGATCTGCATGCCACGATCCTGCACCTGCTCGGCCTCGATCACACGCGGCTGTCCTTCTACAACAACGGCATCGAGCGCCGGCTGACCGACGTCCACGGGCACGTCATCGAGCCGATCCTCGCCTGACGATCCTCGACCATGCGGCCGCGGTGGACGGCCGCCATGGTGCGGCCGAGGGCTTCCGGCTACCCTCTCGGCATGTCTCTTCCCGCGATTCTCGTCACCGGTGCCAGCCGCGGCCTCGGCCGTGGGGTCGCGGTCGCGCTGGCCCGTGACGGCCACGACGTGGCCATCCACTACGCCAGCAACCGGGCGGCCGCCGACGAGACGGCGGAACTCTGCCGCGCGGCGGCCCGCGATGCGGCCCAGCGGTTCGTGCCCGTGGCGGCCGAACTCGCCTCCGCGCCACAGCGGCAGGCTCTCCTCGATGCCGTGCTCGCCGCCTTCGGCCGCCTCGACGGCCTCGTGAATAACGCCGGCATCGCCCCCCGGCAGCGGGCCGACATCACCGAGGCCGACGAGGCGAGCTTCGACGAGGTGCTCGGCGTCAACCTGCGCGGCCCCTACTTCCTCACGCAGCTCGCGGCCCGCTGGTGGCTGGCCCACAAGGGCGCGGCCCGGCTGCCGCACGGCTACGTGCTCGTGTTCGTGACGTCGATCTCCGCCCACACCGCCTCGGTCGCCCGCGGCGACTACTGCATCGCCAAGGCGGGGCTCTCGATGGCCCGCCAGCTGTGGGCGACGCGGCTCGCGGGTGAGGGCGTGAACGTGTACGAGGTCCGGCCCGGGATCATGAAGACCGATATGACGGCGGGCGTGACGGAAAAGTACGACGCGCTGATCGCGGGCGGCCTCGTGCCCCAGGGCCGCTGGGGCACGGCCGAAGACGTCGGCAAGGCCGTGGCCGCGGTCGTCCGCGGCGACTTTCCGTTCAGCACCGGCGCGGTCATCGACGTCGACGGCGGCTTCCACCTGCGGAGACTTTAGGGGCACGTCTGACTTAGGAATGCGTCGAGGTGACGCGTTCAGCAAAGGAGGGGAGGGGGTCGGCGAACGCTCGAGGAGCCTATGGCCGCCGCGGCCGTCAGCGACGAGACTTTTGCCGCCCCCGAGCCGGCCGGATACGGAAGCGGAATACGCACGAGGAGCACCCCATGATCAGCATCGACACTACGCTCAACCCGCAGGCCCTGGCGCCGGCCGCCCGGCGGGTGTTCGCCGCCTCGGGCCCGAAGATCGCGGCCCTGCAGCGCCGTTGGCGGGACGCCGACGGCACGCCCGTGTTCACCGTCGCGGGCCGCTACACCTCCCGCGGCTGGACGGAATGGACGCAGGGCTTCCAGTACGGCAGCGCGATCCTCCAGTACGACGCCACCGGCGACGAGGAGATGCTGCGGATCGGTCGCGAGGGGACGCTCCGGCTCATGGCCCCGCACGTGACGCACGTGGGCGTGCACGACCACGGGTTCAACAACGTCAGCACCTACGGCAATCTGCGGCGATTGCTCCGCGAGGGGCGGCTGCCGGCCGACACCTGGGAGAGCCACTTCTACGATCTGGCCCTCAAGGCGAGCGGGGCCGTGCAGGCCTCCCGCTGGACGGCGCTCGGCCCCGACGCGGGCTTCATCCATTCCTTCAACGGCCCGCACTCGCTGTTTTCCGACACGATCCGCACGCTGCGGGCCCTGGCACTGGGCCACCTGCTCGGGCACCGGCTGATGGCGGAAAATGACGCCAAGGTGTCGCTGCTCGGCCGGCTCATCCAGCACGCCGACGCCACCTCCCGGTGGAACGTCTACTTCGGCACCGGCCGCGACGTGTACGACGTTCGTGGCCGGGTGGTCCACGAGTCGGTGTTCAACACGACCGACGGCAACTACCGCTGCCCCAGTTCGCAACAGGGCTACTCGCCGTTCACGACCTGGACCCGCGGCCACGCCTGGGTGCTGTGCGGCTATCCGGAGCAACTCGAGTTCCTGGAGACGCTCGCGGCCGAAGATTTCTCGGCCTGGGACGGCAAGGAGGCCGTGCTGCGGCGGTTCCGCGAGACGGCGGAGGCGGCGGCCGACTTTTACCTCGACCAGACGCCCACCGACGGGATCCCTTACTGGGACACGGGCGCCCCAGGCCTGGCCCGGATGGGCGACTACCTCTCCCGTCCCGCCGAGCCGTTCAACGACCACGAGCCGGTCGACAGCTCGGCCGCCGCGATCTCGGCCCAGGGCCTCCTGCGACTCGGCCGCTGGCTCGAGCGGCACGGGGCGGCCGATGCGGGACGGAGATACTTCGCGGCTGGGCTGACGGTGGCCCGGACGTTGTTCGCGGAACCGTATCTGAGCCCCGACCCGGCCCACGAGGGTCTGCTCCTGCACAGCGTTTACCACCGACCCAACGGCTGGGACCACGTGCCGGCGGGCCGCAAGGTGCCCTGCGGTGAGGCGGCGATGTGGGGCGACTATCACCTCCGCGAACTCGCCCTGTATCTTCTCCGGCTCGCCGGCGACGGGCCGTACCTGACGTTCTTCGCCTGATCCCACGATCTCATCCTCACGGCCGTATGGCGTGAGCACGCGAGGCGGAGGGGTCGGCGTGAGGATCGCGGGCGTGTCAGCGAGCGAACTCATGCCGCCCCGCAGCCGGCCAGAGTCTTTCGGGCCGGCGTGCTGACAAGATGTGGATCCCGGAGTAAGACTGTCGTCTGCCGACACCGCGACGCCTGACCCCACCATCCCATGCACGTTCCTCGCATCGCCCGCTTCCGCACCGTGGCCGACCTGCGGGCCCACTGCGCCGCGCTGGGCGCGCCGATCCCGTTCGACGACGAGCCGCTCTCGGCCGCCGCGGGCTCGCCGCTGGCAGCGCCGATCCGAATCGGCAGCCGCACGGTCGGCAACCGCTGGTGCATCCATCCGATGGAGGGCTGGGACGCGACCGCCGACGGCCGGCCGACCGACATTCTCCTGCGCCGCTGGCGGAACTTCGGCACGAGCGGCGCCAAGTTCATTTGGGGTGGCGAGGCCGTGGCCGTGGTCGCCGAGGGGCGGGCCAACCCCAACCAGCTGTGCGCCCCCGCCTGCGGCCGCCAGGGTTTTTCGTCGCTCCTCGAGACGGCCCGCGCCGCCCACCGTGAGGCGCACGGCACGACGGACGACTTCCTCGTGGCCCTGCAGTTGACGCACTCGGGCCGCTTCTCCAAGCCCACGGCCGCGGGCTTTCGCCCCCGGATCGCCTACCACCACCCCGTGCTCGACGGCAAACACAAGGTCGACCCGCACGACGCCGCCTGCGTGCTCTCCGACGACGAGATCGAGCGGCTCATCGACGCCTACCTCGCCGCCGCCCACGACGCCGCTGCGGTCGGCTTCGACATGGTGGACGTGAAGGCCTGCCACGGCTACCTGCTCCACGAGTTCCTCTCGGCGCGGCGGCGGCCGGGAAAATATGGCGGCGACTTCGACGGGCGGACGCGGCTGTTGCGCACGATCATCGGCCGGATCAGGAGCGAACTGCCCGGCCTGCCTGTCTGTGTGCGGCTCTCGCTCTTCGACGTCGTGCCCTGGCACAAGGTGGGAGACCACGGCGAGCCGTTTCCGTTCGCCGGGTCGCTGCCCTACGACTGCGGCTTCGGCGTCGACGCGTCCGATCCCACGCGGATGGACCTCGCCGAGCCGATCCGGCTCCTGGAGATCCTCCGCGACGAGGGCGTCGCCACGGTGAACCTGTCGGCCGGGTCGCCATACACGGTGCCCCACATCCAGCGGCCGGCGGCATTTCCGCCCTCGGACGGGTATCCGCCGCCCGAGGATCCGCTGGTGGGCGTGTGGCGGCAGATCGAGGCCGCGGGGCGGGCGAAGGCCGCCGTGCCCGACCTCGTCATGGTGGGTTCCGGCTACACCTATCTCCAGGACTACATCGTCCATGCCGCCCAGGCCGCCGTGCGGCAGGGGCTCGTCGACATCGTGGGCCTCGGGCGGATGGTGCTCTCGTATCCCGAGTTGCCGGCCGACTCGCTCGCCGGCCGGCCACTCGTCCGGGGCCGGATCTGCCGTACGTTCAGCGACTGCACGACCGCGCCCCGCAACGGCATGCGGAGCGGCTGCTACCCGCTCGACGACTATTACAAGCGGCTCGAGCCCGAGGCGTCGCGGATGAAGGCGATCAAGGCCGCGGCCGGCGACGGCTGACGCGGCCCCTCCGGCAGGCTAGGCTTGCCCCATGGAAGCGGTCCTGTCGGCGGCGTGGCGATGGTGGCTCGTGCTCTGGCCGCACGTGCTCACGGGCACGGTGCTGGTGATCAACGTTCTCGCCTCGGCGCATGCGATCCTCGTCAAGCGCGACACGCGGAGCACGATCGGCTGGGTGGGCCTGATCTGGCTCTCGCCCGTCTTCGGCGCGATCGCCTACGCCGTGCTCGGCGTCAACCGGATCCGCTCCCGGGCCACCCAACTCTGGGCCGGCCAGGCCCGGATCCTCCACGAGATGCGCGGAGCCGAGCCTGCCCCGGCCCGGCTCGAGGCGGCCCTCGGGCCCGAGGGGAGCCCGCTCCGGTCGCTCGCCACGCTCGTCGGCGAGGTCACCGACCGGCCGCTCGTCGACGGCAACCAGATCGAGCCGCTCACCGGCGGCGACGAGGCCTACCCGCGCATGCTCGAGGCCATCGACCGGGCCCGCCGCAGCGTCGGCCTGGCCTCCTACATCTTCGACAACGACCCCACCGGGCGGATCTTCGCCGACGCGCTCGCCCGGGCGGCGGCCCGCGGGGTGGAGGTCCGCGTCCTCATCGACGGCATCGGGTCTTCCTACACGTTCCCGTCGATCGTCGGCGTGCTCGGCCGCAAGGGCGTCCGCGTGGAGCGGTTTCTGCCGACGAGCGTGCCCTTCTACTTTCCCTACGCCAACCTGCGGAACCACCGGAAGATCATGGTCGTCGACGGCGCGGTCGGCTTCACCGGCGGCCTCAACATCCGCGACGGCTGTTGGCTCGCCCACGAGCCCCGACACCCGGTCCGCGACACGCACTTCGCCCTCCGCGGCCCGATCGTGGCCCAGCTGCTCGAGGTGTTCACGGAGGACTGGGCGTTCGCGGCCGGGGAGACGCTCACGGGATCCGCCTGGGAGCCCGACCTCGCCGCCGCCGGGCCGACGCTCGCCCGCGGCATCCGCTTCGGCCCCGACGACCCCGACATCGGCCGGATCAAGCTCGTGCTCGTGGGCGCCCTCGCCGCGGCGCAGAAGTCGGTGCGGATCATGACGCCCTACTTCCTGCCCGACGACGCCATCTGCCAGGCCCTCGACGTGGCGGCGATGCGGGGTGTGCAGGTCGACATCGTGCTGCCGGAGGAAAACAACCTCGCGCTCGTCGGCTGGGCCTCGACGGCGCTGCTCTGGCAGGTGCTCGGCAAGGGCTGCAACGTGTGGATGTCGCCGCCGCCGTTCGAGCACACGAAACTGATGACCGTGGACGCCTCCTGGGCGCTGTTCGGCAGCGGCAACTGGGACGACCGCAGCATGCGGCTGAACTTCGAGTTCAACGTGGAGACCTACGACCGCGACCTTGCCGCCCGGCTCGACCGGCGGATCGGCGACGTGATCGCCCGCTCGCGGCGGAAGACGCTCGCGGAGGTGGATGCCCGCAGCCTGCCGGTGCGGCTCCGCGATGGAATCGCGCGGCTGTTTTCGCCCTACCTGTGAGCCGGTTCGTTGCTCGCTCCGGGGATGGTCGCGTAGGCTCTGCGAGCCGCCGTTCCCGGCGACCGCCATGCATGCGAGGACCGCGATGGACGAGCCGGAGCCGATCGACACCGTCGCGATCATCGGCGCGGGGACGATGGGCAGCCAGATCGCCGCGCTGGCCGCCAGCGGCGGCCGGCAGGTCCGCCTCCACGACGCCGACTCCGCCGCCCTGGGCCGCGGGATAACGCTGATCGACCGCGAGATCCTGCCCGCCATCGAGTGTGCGCGGCCGGGCTCCTGCTCGGCCGCGGACGGCCGCTCCCGCATTCAGCCTGTCGCGGATCTCGCCGCCGCGGTCGCCGGGGCGCACCTGGTGATCGAGGCGGTGCGGGAGGACGTGGTCGTGAAGCGCGGCGTGTTCGCGGAACTGTCCCGGCGTGCTCCGGCGGCGATCCTGGCCACGAACTCGTCTTCGCTCCCCTCGTCCATGCTCGCCGGCGAGGTCGCGGACCCCCGGCGGCTCTTGAACATGCACTTCTTCGCGCCGGTCTGGGTGCGGACGATGGTGGAACTGATGAGCTGCGGCTCGACCACCGACGACACCTTCGCCCGCGTGCGGCGGTTCTGCCGCTCCCTCGGACTGACCGTGGCCACCGCCCGCGTCGAGAGCCGCGGCTTCATCATCAACCGCATCTGGCGGGCGGTGAAGCGGGAGGCGTTGCGGGTCGTCGACGAGGGGGTGGCGACGCCGGAGGACGTCGACCGCCTGTGGATGACCTTCTTCCAGACGGTGCACGCGCCTTTCGGGCTCATGGACATGGTCGGGCTCGATGTCGTCCGCGACATCGAGGCGGCATACCAGCGGGACACCCGCGACCCGACCGACACGCCATCGGCCACGCTGCTGCGGCTCATCGCCGGGGGCCGGCTCGGGGAGAAAAGCGGCGGTGGCTTCTACACCCACCCACATCCGTCCTACAGGCGGCCGGACTTTCTCGGCGGCGACGCCGCCGACCACGCGGACTGATCCGGCGTCGATGCCCCTGCCGTCGCCGTTCCGCAGCGGAGCGTTGCCCCCGCCGCCGCAGGTCGCATACGCTCTGCGGCATGACGCCCGCCCTCGCCCCGAGCCCGTTCGCGACCGCCGCCGACGCCGTGGACGCCCTGCGGGCCGTCGGCCGCGAGTTCCACGGCCGCGGCTGGTCGCTGGGCACGAGCAGCAACTACAGCGTCGTCGTCTCGCGCGACCCGCTGGAACTCCTCATCACCGTCAGCGGCAAGGACAAGTCGGCCCTCGGACGCGATGATTTCGTCCGCGTCGACGCCGCGGGCCGGCCGGTCGACGGCAGCGGCAAGAAGTCCTCCGCCGAGACGCTTCTGCACTGCATGATCGCCGAACTGGTGCCGTCGGTCGGGGCGGTGCTGCACACGCACTCCGTCTGGTCCACGCTGCTTTCCGGGGCCGATCTGCCGCACGGCCGTGTGCGGATCGAAGGCTTCGAGATGCTCAAGGGCCTGGACGGCATCGCCACCCACGACACGTTCGCCGACGTGCCGGTGTTCGCCAACACCCAGGACATGACCGAACTGGCGGGACGGATCAGGACGGCCTTCGCACCGCTCGACTGGGCGGCATCCGGCCGGCCTCCCTGCCACGGCTTCCTGCTCTCGCGGCACGGCCTCTACACGTGGGGCCGCGACCTCGCCGAGGCCCGGCGGCACGTCGAGATCCTCGAGTTCCTCTTCGAGTGCGTCGGCCGCGAGCGAATGGCCGGCGCCGGCCGAGCCTAGCGGCCTTCCCGCCCCGACCGTCCCCCAGGAGAACCAGCCATGGCGATCGTCACCGTGCCGGCCGAGAATCGCCGGATCACCGACCCGGCCGAGATCAAGGCGTTCCTCAACTCGCAGGGACTGCACTACGAGGTCTGGCCGCTGGAGGACAGGGTCGACCCGGCCGCGCCGGCCGAGAAGATCCTCGCCGCCTACGCCCCCGAGATCGACGACCTCAAGCGGCGTGGAGGCTTCGTCACGGCCGACGTGATCGACGTCTATCCCGACACGCCGAACCTCGAGGCCATGCTGGCCAAGTTCTCCAAGGAGCACACCCATACGGAGGACGAGGTGCGGTTCATCCTCCAGGGCAGGGGGGTGTTCCACATCAATCCGGTCGCCAGACCCGTGTTCGCCATCGAGGTCTGGGCCGGCGACCTGATCAGCGTGCCGCTCGGTACACGGCACTGGTTCGACCTGTGCAGCGACCGGCGGATCCGGGCCATCCGGCTGTTCCAGGACACGAGCGGCTGGACGCCGCACTATCTCGACGAGCCCGTGCACGGCCGCTACGAACCGCTCTGCCTCGGGCCGGCCTGGGTGGCCGGCAGCGGGGGGGCGGCGCGGTGATCGTGTTCGACGGCCGCGGCATCCTGCTCGACGTCGAGGGGACGACCTCGTCGATCTCCTTCGTCTACGACGTGCTCTTCGCCCACGCGAAGAAGCACGTCGGCGAGTTCCTCGCGGCGAACCGCGCCGACCCGCGGGTGCGGGCCGCGGCCGCGGGGATCGCCGCGACGGCCGGGCTGCCGCCGGGCGACGTCGACTCGCCGGCAGCGATCACCCGGATCGCGCTGGCGGCGATCGACCTCATGAATCGCGACGTGAAGGACACGGCTCTCAAGGCGCTGCAGGGGATGATCTGGCGGAGCGGCTTCGAGTCGGGGGCGGTCGTGGCGCATGTGTTCGACGACGTGCCGCCGGCGCTGGCCCAGTGGGCCGACTCAGGGCTCGACGTGAGGATTTACTCGTCGGGTTCGATCGAGGCGCAGCAATTGTTCTTCGCCCACACGGCCGCCGGCGACCTCACGCCGCTGCTCCGCGGCCACTACGACACCACCACCGGGCCCAAGCGCGAGGCGGCCAGTTACGCGGCGATCGCCACCCACATGGGGCTCGAGCCGAGACAGATCCTGTTCGTGAGCGACGTGGGGGCCGAACTCGACGCCGCCCGCCAGGCGGGCATGGCCACGGCGCTGGCGGTGCGGCCGGGCAATCGCGACGCCGGAGGGCTCCTCGCCCACGAGCCGATCACCTCATTCGCCGAGATCGTGACATGACCTCGGGACGGGGCGGCGACGGGCCGCGATGCGGGGCGGGCGGCTCGACGGCGCCGCGACTGGACGACGCGATTGCCGAGGCTGTCGGCCGGGCAGCCGAGCAGCTCGGGCCCGGCGGTCCGGCCGATCTCGGCGTCGTGTTCGTGTCGGCCGCCTACGGAAACTCGGTGCGGCCGGCGTTCGAGGGGCTCGTCGACCTGGTGCCTGCCGCCACCGTGATCGGGACCTCGGTGGAAGGCGTTCTCTGTGGCGCCGAGGAGCACGAGTCCGGCCCGGCCGTCGCTGTCTGGCTCGCCCGGCTGCCGGGCGCGACGGTGGCCCCGGTGTCCCTCGAATATGCGCAGACCCCCGACGGCAGCATGTTCACGGGCTGGCCGCCCGCACTCGACGGCGGCTGGCCTGACGACGCCGCGCTCGTGCTGCTCGCCGACCCGTTTTCGTTTCCCGTCGAAGGCCTGATCCGCCGGCTCGCCGATGATCAGCCCGGCGTGCCGATCGTGGGGGGCATGGCGAGCGGCGGCGCGATCCCCGGCGGCAACACGCTGGTCTGCAACGGCGGCACGTTCGACTCGGGCGCCGTGGGCGTGGTGGGGGGCGGCGGCGTGCGCGTCCGGCCCGTCGTCTCGCAGGGCTGCCGGCCGATCGGCCGGCCGCTGGTCATCACCAAGGCGGAGTCGAACGTGATTCACGAACTCGGGGGCCGGCCCGCGCTCGAACGGCTGCGGGAGATCTACGGAGGGCTCGACCCTGCCGACCGCGAGTTGGTCCGCACTTCGCTGCACGTGGGGCGGGTGGCGAGCGAGTACCAGGCCGAGTTTCGTTCCGGAGACTTTCTGGTACGGAACGTCGTGGGCGCGGATCCCGAGTCGGGCGTGATCGCGGTCGGTGACCTCGTCCGCACCGGACAGACCGTGCAGTTCCACGTTCGCGACGCGGCGAGCGCCCACGACGACCTCGCCCGCCTGCTCGATGAGGCCGCAACGCGTGAAGCGGCGGCGGGCGCCCTCGTCTTCACCTGCAACGGCCGGGGCACGCGGCTGTTCCCCGCACCCCACCACGACGCCCGCTGCCTGCAGGATCGGCTCGGCCCGCTGCCCGCCGCCGGCTTCTTCGCCCAGGGCGAGATCGGCCCGATCGGCCGGCTCAATTGCCTCCACGGTTTCACGGCCAGCATCGCCCTCTTCGAGCGGGCCTGATACGTATTTCGCGGCCTGGCGCGGCCGCGAGCCGGCATTGTGGGGGCGGAAGACCGTCCCTATCCTTCCGCCGGTTTTCCCGTCCCCGGAGGCCGCCCATGCTGTGCCGTGCGGGCATTGCGATCACGTGTCTCGCCGTGGTGGGCTGTGCCCACCACCAGAATCAATACGCCTACGCGCCGCCGCTGGCGCCGCCGGTCTATCCGCAGCCCCAGCCCGTCGCCGCACCGGCCGTGTCCGTCCCGCATCCGACGCAGCCGGGCGTCATGCCACCGGCCGCGGTGCCCGGCCCGATGCCGCCGGTGACGATGGCGCCCGGCGCCGAGTGCTGCCCGCCGCTCGGCGCGGGGGAGGTCGTCGTGGCGCCGGTCGTCTACCAGGAAGGCCAGTCGCCGGCCTGCCCGCCCGGGCCGTGAGCCGGGTCGCGGACAACCCGAGCGACACAAGACCCTGGCGTTTTACGGCCCTTCCGATCCGCATGCGGGCCTCGAGAGACTGTGAAGCGAGATTCTTGCATGAAAATGATGGAGGCGTAAAATCTCCAGCATGCAAAAGACCCAGATTCAACTGCCTGACGAACTCTATGTCCGTGTGAAGGCCTTCGCCGCCCAACGCCAATGGTCGATCGCGGAGACGTTCCGCCGGGCCGTCGAACAGTTGTTCGAGCGCTATCCGGCCACCGTGTCGACTCCCGGCACGTGGCGTCCGCCCCGAATCCGGGGGGCTGGCTGGCAGGGTCTCACGCCGCACGAACTCCATCGCGTGGCGCTGGCCGACCTTGACCACTCCGCGACGGAGAGCGAGGCCGACCGCTAAACGCGGCCGACGCGGCGATGCTCTCGATCGATGCCAACCTGTTGCTCTACGCGGCCAGCGAAGATTGCCCTGAGCACCGGGCGGCCGATTCATTCCTGGCCAGCATCGTCGACCGCGAGGACGTGGCGATCTCCGAGTTTATCCTCGTCGAGTTGTACATGTTGGTGCGCAATCCCGTGGTGCTGAAGCGGCCGCTTGATGCCGCTGCGGCGGCAGCGTTGGTACAGGCGTATCGCAGCCACCCGCGCTGGATGCTGCTGGGGTGGCCGGCTTTGTCGATCAATGTGCATGATGCGGTGTGGAGGGCAGCCGCCGAGCACGGCTTTCCGCGGCGGCGGATCATCGATCAGCGCACGGCCCTCGTCCTCCTCGAACAAGGCGTGCGTGAGTTCGCCACGGCCAATGCCCGCGACTTTCACGGATTGGGCTTCGATCGCGTGTGGAATCCCCTGGCCTGAGATCGAATGCATGCGTCGCGGCCCGCAGCGTCACTGTGGCAGCGGGTGCCGCACGAAGAACTTCCAGATCAGGTCGTTGGCGTCGACGGAGAGCGCGGAGGGGCCGAGGTAGAACGAGTCGGCCTGCCGGCCGGGCCAGGTGTGGCCGCCGCCTTCGATGCGGTAGAAGACGACCTCGCTGCCCGCGCGGCCCGGGCCCCAGGTGAACCGCTCCACCGTGATCCCGGCGTCGGAACAGGGCACCGCCTCGCGGGCGGGCTCCGCCGGGCAGCCGTCGGCCCGCGCCCAGTCGCGCAGGCCGTCGATCACGGGCCGATGCGACACCCGGGTCACGCTGCGGCGGCCGATCCCGCCCTCGAGCGGCGTGAACTGGTCGAGCGTGCCATGGAAGTGGATCACCGGCACGGGCCGCGCGGGGGCGACCGAGTCGAGCGCGAGCGGCCCGGCAACCGGCGCGATCGACGCGATCCGGTCGGCCATCTCGGCCGCGACCCGGTAGGCCATCATGGCGCCGTTCGACATGCCCGTGGCATGGATCCGCCGCGGGTCGATGGGGAGCCGCGACTCCACCGCGGCGATCAGCTCGCGGGTGAAGCCGACGTCGTCGACTCGGTCGACGAGCGCCTGCCCGCAGCAGTTGCCGCCGTTCCAAGTGAGGATGTCGTCGCGGGAGCCCGTGCCCGCCGGATAGACGACGACGGCCCGCCCGGCCGCGGCGAACGCATCGAGCCCCGAGAACCGCCGCATCACCTCAGGGTGGGTCTGGCCGCCGTGGAAGGCGAGCACCAGCGGCCAGCCCGCCACCGGCGGCGGAGCCTCCGGCACGCAGGCGACCGCCCGGCGGACGCGGGGCCCCACCGGCACGTCGATGGCCAACGGTGAAAAGGCGGGAGACGGCGGTGGCTCGGGCATCGGGCTTTCGGAACGCATGATCAGGGTCGCGTTTTCCAGCCGTGAGTCCTACACTTCCGGCTGCGAACTCCGCAAATCCCCGCCGCGGCGGTCGCGCCGCCGCCGAGACGCCCCCCGTGACCGCTTCCGTTCCCGTGCCGCTCGCGGGCCGTGCCGCCGGCATCATCCTGCACCCCACGTCGCTGCCGGGTCGTTTCGGCATCGGCGAGATCGGCCCCGCGGCACACCGCTGGCTCGAGCGGCTCGCGCAGATGCGGCAGCGGTACTGGCAGGTGCTGCCGCTGGGCCCGACCGGCTTCGGCGACTCCCCCTACCAGACGCTCTCGACGTTCGCCGGCAACCCGCTCCTGGTCTCGTTCGACGCCCTCCGCGACGACGGTCTCGTCGACCCGTCGCTGCTCGACGCGCTCCCGGAGCTGCCTGCGGACCACGTGGCCTTCGGCGAGGTCATCGGCCGTCGGCTGGCGGTGCTCCACGAGGTGGCGGCCGCGTTTCCGCGGCGGGCGTCGCCCATGCTCCGCGACGCGTTCGCGAAGTTCGTCGACGAGAGCCGCGGCTGGCTCGACGACTACGCCCTCTTCGTCTCCCTCAAGGGCCGGTTCGACGGCCGGGCGTGGAGCGACTGGCCGGCCGACGTCGCCGGTCGCGAGTCCAGCGTCCTGGCCGCGGCCCGCCGGCAGCTCGCCGAGGCCATCGACCACGTCCGCGTGGGCCAGTTCCTCTTCCACGAGCACTGGCGCCGGGTGCGGGAGCGGGCCGCCGCCCTGGGAATCGCGATCATCGGCGACCTGCCGATCTTCGTGGCCCACGACAGCGCCGACGTCTGGTGCCGGCCAGACCTGTTCGCGCTGGCCGCGGACGGCCGGCCGACCGTCGTCGCCGGCGTGCCCCCCGACTATTTTTGCCAGACGGGCCAGCGCTGGGGCAATCCGCTCTATCGGTGGGACGTCCACGAGGGCGAGGGCTATGACTGGTGGATCTCGCGGCTGCGGCACGCCTTCGCGCTCGTCGACGTGCTCCGCATCGACCACTTTCGCGGATTCGCGGCCTATTGGGAGATTCCCGCTGCCGACCCCACCGCCGAGCATGGCCGCTGGGTGCCGGGCCCGGGCCGCCGGCTCTTCGACGCCGCGACGGCCGCCCTCGGGCCCAAGCCGATCATCGCCGAGGACCTCGGCCTGATCACGCCCGACGTCGACGCACTACGCGACGAACTCGCCTTCCCAGGCATGCGGGTGCTGCAGTTCGCGTTCGGCGGCGACGACCGCGAGCAGGACCGGCCTGACCGGTATCCCGAGAACTCAGTGGTCTACACGGGCACGCACGACAACGACACGACCATCGGCTGGTTCCACGGCGCGCCCGGCCCGGACTCGACCCGCACGGCCGCGGACCTCGACGCGGAACGCCACCGCGTCCGCACGCATCTCTCGTGCGACGGCACGGAGATCCACTGGGACATGATCGCCCTGGCGATGCGGGCGCCCTCGCGGACGGCCGTCGTGCCGCTGCAGGACGTGCTGGGCCTCGGCTCCGAGGCCCGGATGAACGTGCCGGGCCGGCCGTGGGGCAACTGGCAGTGGCGGTTCCGCTGGGATGCGCTCGAGCCGGAGGCCGAGGAGCGGCTGGAGGGGCTCACGCGAGCCGCGAACCGCGGGTAGCCGGCAGGGCGGCAGGCCGCCCGCCGTGGCGGTCCACGATCCGCTGCGCCTCGGCCGCGAGCAACTGCCGCACGTCGGCGGGCTCGAGCACCTCGACCGCGCCGCCGAGGCCGAGCAGTTGCGGGAGCATCTCCTCGTCCCAGGCCCGTTCGATCTCGAGCACGACCCCGCCGTCGGCCTGCCGCCGCGCCTTCTGCCGCGGATGGAACGGCCGCTCGCAGGCCCAGCGGGCCCGCTCGGCGTCGACGCGGATCCGGTAGCGGCGCGGCGGCCGCGGCGAGCGGAACATCGTCATGCTGTCGGCGAGGAGGGATTCCACCGATGCGCCGCCGCGGGCGAACACCCGTGACGTCGGCCGGGCCTCGGTGACGCGATCCAGTTTGTAGAAGCGGATGGCGGTGTCGGCCGCGGACTTCCGCGATCCGGTGGCCGGCACGCGGTGGGCCGCGATGTAGATGCTGCCGTCGTAGAGGACGAGGGCCTCCGGCCGGATGGTCGACCGCCGCGGCCGGGCGTCGGCCAGGCTCGTGTAGCGGATCGTGAGTTCCAACGAGTTCCGGATCGCGCGGTTGACGGCGTTGAGCGTCCGGGAGGCGTACTTCGCGTCGCTCGGCTTGGGATGGACGACGAGGCCGTCCTTGTGGGCCTCCGCGTAGGCGAGCAGTTGTGGCGTCGCCACCTTCTCCACCTTGGCGATCAACTGGGCGATGCCCCGCCAGTAGAAGGTGCCGGCCAAAGGCGCGAGGAACTCCCGGGCCGCCGCCAGGGAGAGCAGCTCGGGAAGCGAGACCGCGGGGGCCGCGAGTTCCTCGGCGCCCTTGCCCGGCACGAGCTCCCAGGCGGAGCAGGCCGTGCCCCGCGGGGTCCGCTTCCGCGTCGCCTTCAGGGCGTAGCCGAACTTCCCCAGGAAATCGATGTCGCGGCGGATGTTGCGGTCGGACATCTCGTCGATCACGCCCCGGCTCCGGAGCCGTTCTTTGAGGTCGGCCGCCGTCAGCGGCTGGCGGGCCCCGAAGAGGATGTCGATCAGGTGAAACACCCGGAGCAACTGCTCGTGCCGGCTGATCGAGTCCATGGGTGTGGCTCCTGGTGGGGGCGAGACGCCAAGCGTAGCCCGGAAAACGCGAAAAGGAACCGCCGGCGGGCCCCTCCGCCGGAGGCTCCTTCGCGAGTGGGGAATACCTGGACCAAGGTTGTCCGGGGTGCCCGGTAGCCTGCCGCCTCGTTCGCCGCGCCGCCGGAGAGACACCCATGCCCGCCCCGCCGATCGTTCAGGCAGTCGTTCGCCTCGTTCCCTCCGCCCGTCCGGAGGCCGTGCCGCCCCGACCGCGGTGCTACCGGCCGCTCGTGGTCGGGCCGGCCATCCTCCACCGCTGCGAGGAGGGCTCGGACCCGTGGACCGTCGCCGTCTCGCGGGACGGGCGAATGATGCCGCAGGTGCCCGCGTCCCCCGCCGCCCTCGACGCGGCCGTCGCTCGGCACCGCACCGCGGGCCTGCGGTGCCGGATCGTGACGGCGCTCGTCTGTCCCGCGGACGTTTCGTCGCCGGGCCGACACACCGCGGCCGACGTCGGCGTTACGGCTCGCCTCCGGTCGGAGATCTACGGCTGGTCGCTCATGTACCAGCCCCCGGGCGCGTCCGGCCAAGCGTTCGTGGATCCCGACGATGTGCTTCCCGACCTGCCTGCGTGCTTCGAGCTGCCGCTCGAACTGGTCGACCGGATCTCCTTTCTCGAGTCGCGGGGCTTCCGGACGCGACCGCTTGCGGTGATCACGCAGCCCGAGGACTTCGAGACGGTGGCGGGCAGCCTCCGCAACCGGTTTCGGCCCGACGCCCGGTTCGGCCGGCCCTGTTCGCCCGGCCGGCTCTTGTGACGGCGCTCGCGGCGTCGGTCGCCGTCACTCCGCCGCGAGCCGCTCGGTCACGGCCAGCCAGCGGTCCTCGGCCCGGGCGAGTTCGGCGGCGGCCTTGGTCGCGGCCTCGTGCAGCCGCAGCGCCTCGACGGGATCGGTCGCCGTCAGGAGCGCCGCGTCGCAGCGCCGGCGCTCGGCCTCGAGTTTCGCGACCTGCTTCTCGAGCGTGGCCAACTCGCGGCGCAGGGCCCGCTCGTCGCCGGCGGCCGGTTTCGCGGCCCGCTGCCTGCCGCCGGCGGACGCCGCATCCGCCGCATCCACCTCGGCCTCGACGCCGGCGACATACCGGTCGTAGCCGCCATGGAGGTCGATCACCCGGCCGTCGCGGGCCTCGATGACGTTCGTGGCGACCGCCCGCACGAAGCCGCGGTCGTGGCTCGTGAACAGCACGGTGCCCCGGTAGTCGGCGAGCGCCCCGGCCAGCGCGTCGACCGTTTCGACGTCGAGATGGTTGCCGGGCTCGTCGAGCACCAGCACGTTGGCCGAGCCGAGCAGGAGACCCGCCAGGCACAGCCGCGCCCGCTCGCCGCCCGAGAGCACGGCCACCCGCTTCTCCACCGCGCGGCCGCGGAAGAGCAGGGCTCCGGCCAGGTCGAGGATCCGCTGGCCCGGCGTGCCGATGGCGGCCAGCCGCTCCAGGTAGCCGAGCACCGTCTCCTCTTCCGGCAGGCTCGTGTAGACGTGTTGGGCGTAGATGCCGAGTTCGCAGCCGTGGCCCCACTTCACGTCGCCCGCAAGCGGCGTGAGCGAGGCGACGAGCGTCCGCAGAAACGTCGTCTTACCCTGGCCGTTGTCCCCCACGATCGCGGTGCGGCTGCCGTGCGCGATCTCGAGATCGATCCCCTCGGCCACGATTCGCTGGCCGTGGCCGATCGTCAGGCCGCGGCAGCGGACGGCCGGGCCCCTGCGGGCGGCCACCTGCGGGCAGCGGATCGCGGCGGTCGGCTCGTCGGCGGCGATCTCCTCCAGTTCGAGCCGGTCGAGTTCGCGGCTCTTCGACCGGGCCCGCGAGGCGGTCGAGGCGCGGGCCTTGTTGCGGGCGATGAAGTCCTCCAGGTCCCGCTTCCGCGCCAGCACCGCGGCGTTGGCCCGCTCGGCGTGCAGCCGCTGCTCCCGCTGGTTGGCCAGGAAGGCATCGACCTTTCCGGGGAAGAACGTGAGCCGGCCGCGGGACAGGTCGAGCGTGTGGTCGCAGGTGGCACCGAGGAAGGCCCGGTCGTGGGACACGATCAGGCAGGCCTCGGCGAAGTCCTTGAGGAAGTGCTCCAGCAGGATCTGGGTCCGCAGGTCGAGAAAGTTGGTCGGCTCGTCGAGGAGCAGGAGGTTCGGCTCGTGGAGCAGGAGGGCGGCGAGCTTGACCCGCGTCTGCCAGCCGCCCGACAGGCTGGCCACGGGACCGGCGAGCGTGGCGCCCTTGATCTCGAACCGGCCGGCCACCTCGCCGCACTTCCAGGCCGGCCGGCCGCTGTCGCGGGCGAGGAACGCCTCGACGGTCTCGCCGGGCAGGAAGGGGTCGTGCTGCCGGAGGTACCCGAGTCGCAGCCGCGGGTGGCGGACGATCTCGCCGGCGTCGAGTTCCTCCTCACCGAGGATCACCCGCAAGAGCGTGCTCTTGCCGGCGCCGTTG
>SXGQ01751646.1_pt1 | contig 23692 bp, 23 predicted proteins | sample 3178371 | NCBI WGS metagenome assembly SXGQ01 (sample SAMN11356859, study PRJNA531348) | freshwater metagenome | isolation source: freshwater sample F1-20 | place: China: Fuxian Lake, Yuxi | collected 2017-12-25 | reverse complement strand
TCGCTATGGTCGGCCTGTACGGCATGCGCGAAAGCGATTTGATGGAGGGCATCAAGCCCTTCCACCCGCTCGACGTGCTGGACATTACCATTGATCATTGGAAGTCTGGCGCGCTTATTCTGAGCACCTGGACGCTGTAATTTATCTCACGCAGTCGCCCATTGCCTTGCTCCAGCGTGGCATGGGCGACTGACTTTTTCTAACGAAGGATCGCCATGCAATCCGTCATCATTGAGCTTCAAAGTCTCGGCGCACGGATTGATGTGCCGGTGGAAAATCGTGGACGCCGAGGTGGGGCCGGGCCGTCGGACGATAAGGCGTTTATGCTGGCGGGCGTCGCCGCGATGGTGCCGACCCTGGGCGCTTTCTCCCAGAACTCGCCCTTCGCCGTTGTAGATGATGGGCAGGGTGGCTACGCCCTCACTCGGGACGATATGATCCTGATGCCGGTGGAATTTGCCGCCACCCCCAAGTTCTATAGCCTGAAAACCAAAGACGGCATCCCCTACTCCAAATTGGCGGTGCTCCATGGCCGCGATGTGCTGGCGACGACGGTTTCGCAACGCTGTGTGCGCTGGCGCAACGAGGGCGAACGGTGCCATTTCTGCGCTATTGAACGCTCGTTGGAGAGCGGCGCAACAACGGGCCTGAAGACCCCCGAGCAATTGGCCGAAGTGGCCGAAGCCGCCGTGCGGCTGGATGGCATCCGCCACATGGTGATGACGACCGGCACGATCAACTATACCGATATGGGCGTGAAGTATCTGGCCAAGTGCGTCACCGCCATTAAACGCGTGGTTGATATTGCGATCCAGGTGCAATTCGAGCCGCCGCAAAACCTCGACGATATGTGTCTATTGAAAGACGCCGGCGTGGACACCGTGGGCATTCACCTGGAAAGTTTCAACCAGGCCACCCGCGAACGCATCTCGCCCGGCAAAGCCACCATCAGCCTCGAGCGTTACTTCGAAACCTTCCGGCGCGCGGTGGAAATTTTTGGCCGCAATCAAGTCTCCAGCTATATCATCGCCGGTTTTGGCGATGAGGCCGAGACCATCGTTGAAGGCGCGCGGCAAATGGCCGAGATCGGCGTCTATCCGTTTGTGGTGCCGTTACGCCCCATCATCGGCACCCTGTTGCAAGATGCCGCCACGCCCGACCCGGCTTTCATGCAACCGATTTACAAACGCATCGCCGCCAATAACGCGAAGTACGGCCTCAGCTATCGCAACAGCAAAGCGGGTTGTACGCGGTGCGGCGCGTGCTCCGGCGTGATTGCGTATGAGTGATCGCCCCTCTGATCGGCTCGAAGCCAATGGCACACTTTTCAAAATTGCGGAAACGGCCGCAAAGAAACAAGGCCACTTCGCCATCCGCCACGCCGTGTTTGTGGAAGAGCAGAAGCTCTTTGATCAGACTGACGTGGACGAGATTGACGAACACGCCCTGCCGCTGGTGGCGGTGGACCGCCTCACCGGTGAAGTGACTGGAGCCGTGCGGGTGTATTGTGACCACGACGATGTGTGGTACGGCGCGCGGCTGGCGGTGGCCTCTGCGCACCGGCAAAGCGCCGCCTCCATCGGCGCAAATTTGTGTCGGCTGGCCGAGCAAGTTGTGGCCACACGCGGCTGTAACACCTTTCTAGCCCGGGTGCAGGCGCAAAACGTCGTTTTCTTCCGACGCTTGCGCTGGACGCTGTTGGGTGAGTTGTTTGACTACCACGGACAGCCCCACCAATTAATGCAGGCCTCGCTGGCATGCAAGGCTCAACTTTTGGCGGAGGCCCAAGCACACCCATGACGGCGGACGCATGTTGATGGCGCCCGTGCTGGACATCGTTGCGAAATTGCGGGCCGCGCCCGCCTGGCAACGCAAACACGAAATCGAACTACTGGCTCAACCCGGTACCCCACCGGTGGTAGATGGCCGGCCGGTGCTCAACGGCGATGACACTGCCGCGATTGAGACCGAATCGGGCACCTTGCTATTCGCCGCCGAGGTCATCTATCCACCCTTAGTCGAGGCCGATCCATATCAAGCAGGCCGCGCGGCGGTGCTGGCCAATGTCAACGATGTGTACGCGATGGGTGGTTGCCCACTCGCATTGGTGAACACGATCCTGGCCCGTGATACCCAAGTGGCCGGCGAAATTTTGCGTGGCTTGCGCGATGGATGTCGGCGCTATGGGGTGGCCCTCGTCGGCGGACATCTGACGGCCACCGGCCCGGTCAACTCGGTTTCGGCCAGCATCCTGGGCCGGGCCAAAAAGGTCTTGAGCAGTTTCAACGCCCGGCCCGGCGATGTGATTTTGCATGTCATCAATCTACGCGGACAACTCCATCCGCGTTTTGCTTTTTGGGATTGCTCATCACATCTGACCGATGAAGAATTGGGAACCGATCTGAATCTACTTCCGCGCCTCGCCGAGCGCGGCTGGTGTGATTGCGCCCGCGACATCAGCATGGCGGGGGTGCTTGGCTCGGTGTTGATGGTGGCCGAACTTTCTGGTGTTGGCGCTGAGATTGATCTAAACGCCCTGCCTATGCCCGAGGCCGCGCGCGAGCGCTATTTCGATTGGTTGATGGCTTTTCCAAGTTACGGCTTCATCTTATGTGTGCGCCCAGTCCATGCCGAGGTGGTTCAGGCTCAATTTGCTAAACGCAATATCGGTTGTTCGCCCATTGGCGTTGTCACCGATGGGCCGCATGTCATGGTGCGGCGGGGGGCCGAAGCCGCGTTGTTGTGGGATTTCAGCCAAGAGACCTTTATCGGGCTGTCGTCCGTTTCCAAACACGTCATCGAATAAGATAACGAACCCCTATGAATAAAATCGCCGTCGTCGCCGTTGGGGGCAATGCGCTGATTGTAGATGAGAAGCATCGCACCGTGCCGGATCAATACCTGGCCGCGGCCGAGTGTATGCGCCACATCGCCGAAATGATCCAGACCGGCTGGAAGGTGGTGGTGACGCATGGCAACGGGCCACAGGTCGGCTTCATCCTGCGCCGCTCAGAAATTGCGCGCCACGAACTGCACGAAGTCCCGTTGGACTCGTGCGGCGCGGACACCCAGGGCGCAATTGGGTATATGTTCCAACGGGCGCTCCACAACGAGTTCAAGCAACGCGGCCTCAACCGGCAGGCCGTCACGGTCGTCACCCAAGTGCTGGTGGACCAAAATGACCCGGCGTTTCAGAAGCCATCCAAACCCATCGGCTCCTTCATGTCGGAGGCCGACGCTCAAGTGAAAATAGCGAAAGAGGGCTGGACGATGGTGGAGGATGCCGGGCGAGGCTGGCGGCGTGTGGTGGCTTCACCCAAACCTCAACGCATTATCGAGCGCGATGCGATTCAGGCGCTCCTTGAACAAGAGTTCGTTGTAATTGCCGTCGGCGGGGGTGGCATCCCTGTGATTGAAAACGAACACGGTGACTTGACGGGAATGGAAGCGGTGATTGACAAAGATTATGGCGGCGCGCTCATGGCGAATAGCCTGCCGGCGGAGGTCTTCGTCATCGCCACCGCCGTCGAGAAAGTCGCCATCAACTTCAACAAACCCAATCAGCAATGGCTTGACCGGCTTACCGTGGCCGAGGCGCAACAGTATTTAGCCGAGGGCCATTTTGCTAAAGGCAGTATGGGGCCAAAGATCGAAGCCGCGCTCCAATTCATCGAGCGCGGCGGCCAAACCGCCATCATCACCAATCCGGAGAACCTCACCCGTGCACTCGCGGGAGAGACCGGCACCCGCATCGAAAGGACACCTTAATCCTATGGCCAAACGCGTCGTCGTCATCGGGGGTGGAAGCGCTGGAACCGGCGCGGCCACCCTCGCCATCCAAACCGACCGCTCGCTCGACGTTACCCTGCTGACCGAGTTCGAGGACATTGCCTATAGTCCGTGCGGCATCCCCTATGTCTTCGGGCGCGAAGTGGCGTCCATGAATAACCTATTCCTGCAGGGCAAAGAGTTTTACGCCGACATGGGCCTCAAGCTCCGCACCGAGGTCGTCGTCGAGCGAATTGATATTAACCAGCGCGTGGTTTACGCCACCACGGGCGAACAATTTCCGTTCGACACCCTCATCCTCTGCACGGGTTGGGAATATGAAGTGCCCAATGTGCCCGGGGTGGATTTGGAGGGCGTGGTCTTCATCAAAAACATCCGTCGCGCGATGGAGATTGAGAAGCAACTGGACAATGTCAAAAAGGCGGTGGTGTGGCAGGCCAAGCCGCTGGGCGTGGAATTAATCGAGGCCCTGCCCAAGCGCGGCATCGAGACGCACCTCGTGGATGCCGGTGGTTGGTTGTTGTCCGATTTCGCCGACCCCGACATGATGAAGCCCTTGCAGGATTACCTCGTGGATCACGAGCATGTCAAAATGCACTTCGGTGCCACGCTCGATGGCTTCCGCGGCCAAAACGGAAAACTCACGCACACCCTCACCAGCACCGGCGAGATTGAAACGGATATGGCCTTCCTCGTCGCGCCGATGAAGCCCGCCACCAAACTGGCCCAGAGCATCGGCGTGAAGACCGGCTCGACGGGCGCGATTGTAGTGGACAACCACATGCGAACGAACGTGCCTAATGTGTTTGCCGCCGGGGCATGTGTCGAAACGATGCACGGTTTGCTCAACATCCCCATCAATTTAATTCAAGGGACGTATGCCTACTCGGAGGGGCGCACGGCGGGCACCAATGCGGCGGGCGGCGATGCATCGTATCAGCCCGTGTATGTGCCCTGGGGCTTGGGCGCAAAAGTACAAGTGGGTGGAGCGCTAATTTCGGAGACGCTGGCTAAAGCCACCGGCACGCCCTATGTGGCCGCCACTGGGCTGGGCATTACTGCCGCGCGCTATCACCCCTCGCATGAGAAAATGATGGTCAAGTTGCTGTGCGACCCAGAGACGCATCGCATCATCGGCGCGCAGTTCACCGGCGGCGAGGGCGTGAAGGAACGCGCCGACTTTTTGGCGTTCGCCATCCGCAAAGCCACCACCGTGGAAGAACTGGCGACGATGGAGAATGTGTACTCACCAGCTATTGGCGCGCTCAACGAACCGATTGCCACGTGCGCCAAGAATTTGCTTAACGCGCTCAAGCAACAAAGGAAGTAGCGATGCCGATCACCACCAAGCACCCCGCCCCGCCGACCTTCATGCAGAAGTTTCGCATGATTACGGAAGCCTATCTAACGCAAGTTGCCCAACGCGAGATGTTGGAAAAATATCCCGGCAGTGGCCAGACGCCCGCGCCCAAAAAGGGTTTCATTTATACGGTGTTGCCCTTCATCTTTTTGCCCGGCTACAAACTCACGCCCTGGCCCATCAAGAAACGTTTGCTCGCGCTCTTCTTCGTTCATCCCGAACAAGACTGGCCCGCCCGCCCCTGGGAGAAACCCAAAGGTGAGTGAAAAAGACCCGCGCCGCCGCGTTGTGGTGCGGTGGCTGGGCGAGTATCGCACCGATGTGCAAGTGCGTGGTCGTCATCACCTTCAGGGCGACGAGACACCCGAATACGGCGGCCACGATACCGGCCCCATGCCGACCGAGTTATTGCTGGCCGCCGTTGGTTCGTGCATGTGTTTAGCTGTGGCGCACGTCGCCCGCAAACGGCGCATCACCCACACACAGGTCGAAGTGGAGGTGGGCGCAGAAAAAGACATGCAGGCCTTTCGCTTCAACGACATCTACGTCAAAATTAAAGCCGACCTGCCGCCTGAGACCCTCACCCCGCTCGTCGAGCAAGCCAGTCACTATTGCTTTGTCAGCAACACCATCCGGCAGGGGTGCAACATTCATTACACCTCCGAAACCATCGCCGGTACAACAGTTCAATCCTAATATGGCCGCGCCAACGTTATTCCAAAATCCGCTCGCCGTCATCACCGCCGGCCTCGGCGGCTTCACTGAGGCCCTCCAACGCCAAAATGTGCCCGTCGTTGCGCTGGATTGGCGGCCACCGGCGGACGGCCATGAGGCCCTCGCCGCGATTCTCAAAGCCATCTACGCCGACCCCGCGCTACTCGAAAAAATTGAAGCCGCCAACCGCGAAGTCCTGCGCCGCATTACCGACTCGACGCCGCAGATTGTGGATGTGATTCCCGCGCGCGAGGCGCTCGGCCTCGAAGGTCAGATCATCACCCACGCTGGCCCGCCCATTGAATGGGAGCGGATGTGTGGCCCGCAGAAGCGCGCGGTGATGGGCGCAATTCAATTTGAGGGCTGGGCCGCGAGCAACGCTGAAGCCGCCGCGCTCGTGCAAAGCGGCGCAGTGCGGCTCGCGCCCAATCATGCACACCGCGCCGTTGGGCCGATGACGGGCATCATCTCGCCCTCGATGCCGGTGCTGGTGGCCCGCAACGCGACGTTTGGCCATTACGGCTACTCCACTTTCAACGAGGGGCGGGGCAATACCCTTTGGTTTGGACTGTTCGATGACGGCGCGCTCCAACGTTTGCGATGGATTCGCGACATCCTGGCCCCAGCCGTGAAAGCCGCGTTGAGTCAGCATGGCCCGCTCAACGTCTTTGATATCATCGCGCAAGGCTTGCAGATGGGGGATGAGGGCCATGCGCGCAGTGCCGCCAGCACCGCGCTACTCGTCAAACGGTTGACGGCTCCCATGCTGGAGGCCGGTGTCTCGTCCGCCGCTGTGGCCGAGTTTGTGCGCTTCGCGGATGGCAACAATCACTTCTTCCTCACCTGGACGATGGCGGCCGTAAAATGCGTGATGGATGCCGCGCACGGTGTGCCTTACAGCACCGTCGTCACCGCCATGTCACGCAATGGGGTGGACTTCATGTTGCGGGTGAGTGGCCTGGGGAACGAATGGCTGGTCGCGCCGGTCACGCCTATGGATGAAGCCGTGTATTACACCGGGTTTAGCGTGGCCGAAGCGGCGGGCGATATTGGCGACAGCGCCATCATCGAGACGTGTGGCTTGGGCGGAATGGCGATGGCGGGCGCGCCGACCATCGCGGCCTTTGTCGGTGGCACGTTGGCCGATGAGGTGGCGGCGGTGGATTCGCTCGCAGACATCACCGTAGGTCGTCATCCCAAATTCAGCCTGCCGCCGATGGATGGGCAAAACACACCGCTCGGCGTGGAGGTGTTGCGCGCAGTGGAAACGCGCACCGTGCCATTTATCACCACCGGTGTCTTGCACGAGACCAGCCCAACCGTTGGGCAAATCGGCACCGGCGTGGCGCGGGTGCCTGTCAGTCTGTTCGATTCCGCCCTCATCGCGCTGGCGCATGCCTGGGGCCTCGCCACCGCCCTGCCCCGCCCAAGCAACACCGTGCGCGTCGAACCGACATGAATCAGCGCGAACTCAAAGCCTATATCGCCGAGCTCCGCAAAATTGAAGATGACTATTATCGCGAGGTGCTCGGCGACGCGGAGTTGTACATCGTCGGCATCCGGCTGGTGCGCGCCATCGCCGACACCCTGCAATCACTGACCACCGTCCAAAAGCTCGTCATGCGTTTCAAGCGCACCGGCTCCGATTACGTCAGCCCCATCGCCGAAACGCTCAACACACCGCGGGTGCTGTTTATCAATTATCAAAAGGCGTTAGGCGCAGCCTTCTATCTGCGCGTGCAAGAGTTGGAGGAAGATCAAGCCCAAAACGCCTGGTTGAAACACGTGGCTGAGGCGGGCACACCTGCCGCCGGATGGATCGTGGTCTATGACCTCGAACAGCAACGTTATGGCCGCAAGTTCGAGCATCGGCTGGAGATGCATATACCCGAGGGGTTGAGCATCCGCACCTGGAGCGATTTAGATTGGGAGAAGGGCCTGATCTACATCGTGGAACCGTTACTGCTCGACCCATTGACAGGCAAGCCGCGCGGCGACGCCAAGCTCACCGAAACCAGCCAGGAATTTACCACGCCCGCTGAGATGCGAGCGGCGGCGCAGGCGCTCAAAACAAAACTTTCAACGTATACAGAAAAAACCTATGGTGGTTCAGACTCTCCTCAAGTCCAGCCTTTATCAAGACTCGGTCAAACTGATGCGGCTGTCGCAAACCCTGTCCGGCCTAAACGGCGTGCGGCAAGCGTTCGTGGCCATGGGAACCGACGCCAACAAACGCCTGTTGGCCGAAGCCAACCTGCTGACCGACGACGCCAACCGCGCGGGCGCTAACGACCTCGTCATCGTCGTCGAAGCCGAGCGCGCGGAGGTGGCCGAGGCGGCTGTGGCCTCTGCCGAGCAATTGCTGGTGTCCGCCGCGCTCCCAACCAGTGGGGCGGCCTCGGCCCCCCCACCGCGCACGTTGGCGCGCGCCCTTCGCCAGCAGACCGACTCTAATTTGGTGTTGATTTCCGTGCCGGGCGCGTATGCCGCCCTCGAAGCGGCCAAAGCCCTGCACGCCAACCAACATGTCTTTCTCTTCAGCGACAACGTTTCCCTTGAAGAAGAACTGGCGCTGAAAAAATTGGCGGTCGCCAAAGGCTTGCTGATGATGGGCCCCGGCTGTGGCACGGCCATCATCAATGGTGTGGCGCTGGCCTTTGCCAACGTGCTCAAACGCGGGCCGGTGGGCATCGTGGGGGCCTCGGGCACCGGCTTACAGGAACTCTCCACCCTCATTGATCGCGGCGGCGTCGGTATCTCGCAAGCCATTGGCGTGGGCGGGCGTGACCTGTCCGAGCAGATCGGCGGGCTGATGATGATGCAGGGCCTCGCCCTGTTGGCCGCCGATCCAACCACCGAGATCATTGCCATCATCTCCAAACCACCGCATCCTTCGGTTCTGCCCAAAGTATTGGCGGCGGCGCGCGCCAGCGGCAAGCCCATCGTCGTCAACTTTCTGGGCCGCAAAGAAAGCGGCGCGCGCGACGGCATTTACTTCACGCACACCATCGAAGACACCGCCGAGCAGGTGTTGCAAGTGGCGCGCGGCGCGGGCGCGCGAACCTTTTCCCTCACCGACGCGGAATTCACACGGCTGGTTGAGGGCGAGCGGGCCAAACTCAAACCAGGCCAGCGTTTTGTGCGCGGGCTATATTCGGGCGGGAGCCTGTGTGATGAGGCGATGGATTTATTAGTCGAGAAATTCGGCGGCGTGTATAGCAACATTGCTTTTGCGCCCGAGTGGGCGCTAAAAGACTCGGGGCGGAGCCAAGGGCACTGCTGTGTGGATCTGGGCGAGGAAGAATTTACGCGCGGACGCCCGCACCCCATGATTGACCCACGTCTGCGACAAGAGCGCCTCGGGCGCGAAGCCGATGATCCTGAGGTAGCCGTAGTTTTGATGGATGTCGTCATCGGCTGCGGTTCGCACGATGACCCGGCGGGCGAATTGGCCGACACCATCCGCGCGGCCAAAGCCAAAGCCGAGGCGGCGGGCCGTTATCTCTCTGTCGTCGCGCATGTGTGCGGGACGGCGCAAGACCCGCAGGGCCTCGACGAACAGGAACGCAAACTGCGGGCGGTCGGCGCGGTGGTTCTGCCCACCAACGCGCAAGCCGCGCGGGTGGCCGCCGCGATTGGGGAGTAAAATAGTTTCTATGCCTATCTACGAATATCACTGCCAAGCCTGCAACCAACAGTCCTCGCTGTTATTTGCCAGCCTATCCAAGATCGAGAAGAAGCCGCACTGCCCACACTGCAACAGCATGCGGATGAGCCGCCTGCTCTCTGCGCCAGCCCGTATTCGCGTCAAGCGCTCGGCCTCGGAAAGTTCCGGCAACTTAAAATCGGTCGAGCCGCGTCAAGCCATAGAACAGGCGGCGCGGTCGTATGACGATGCGGGCATTGACCCGGGACGCGGCTTTGAGGAAGTGGCCCAGCGCGTGCGCGCCGGTGACTCGCCCGAAGACCTCCAGCAGGCCGTTGCCGAGGCGCGCCAGAAAGAAGGCGTGTCAAATTCAAAAGCCAAGAAAACCAAAAAGAAGCGTACTTCATAACCCTATGGCGACTCAACATCCCTTGCGGATTGCCCTCTTCACCTACTCCACCAAGCCGCGCGGCGGCGTGGTGCATACCCTAGCGCTGGCCGAACATCTGGCCGCGCGCGGACATGCGGTGCATATCTTCGCCCTCGGCAAAGACCAGGCCGGCTTCTTTCGACCACTGGCCGTGCCGCATACCATCATCCCCTATGTGCAACTCCCGGATAACCTGCCGCTGGATGAAAAAATTTTGGATTACATCCAGACGTATTACGCGCACCTCAGCCGGGCCGAAGCGGAGCAGTTTGATATTTATCACGCGCAGGATTGCGTCTCGGCCAACGCATTGTGGCGCTTGCGAGAGGCGGGCAAATTGCCGTGGTTTATCCGCACCATCCATCACATTGACGACTTTGTGACGCCGACATTGATTCAATGTCAAAACGACTCGTTTGTGCGGCCTGAGCATTGCTTCACCGTCAGCGATTATTGGCAACAGCGTCTGCGCGCCGAAGTTGGTGTAGAGTGCGCCATCATCTACAACGGGGTGGACCTCACGCGCTATGGCCCGCCGCCGACCGGGGCCCGCGCGGCGGCCCGCCAGCGCTTTGGCCTAAGTGATGAGGTGGTCTTTCTCAATATCGGCGGCATCGAGCCGCGCAAGAACACGCTTGGCATCCTCAACGCTTTTGAGCGCGTGCATCAGCAGTTCCAGCAGGCGGGCCGCCGAAGCGTGTTGTGGCTGGCCGGGGGCGAGACCTTGCTCGATTACACGCCCTATCGCACCGAGTTCTTTGACCGGTTGGCCCGCTCATCCTTGCAACAAGGCGTGGATGTTCGGCTGTTGGGCATTGTGCCCGATGCTGATATTCCCGCGCTTTATCACGCCGCCGATGTGCTGGCCTTTCCATCCGTCAAAGAGGGCTGGGGCCTGGTAGTGTTGGAGGCTCTGGCCTCCGGCCTGCCCGTGTTAGCCTCCGACCTGCCCACCTTTCGCGAGTATCTGCGCGATGGCGACAACGCCCTGCTCGTGAATCCCACGGATGAGGAGGCGCTGACCGAGGGCCTATACCGGCTGGCGACCGACGACCGCTTGCGTGACACACTCGTGCAAGGCGGCTTTCCCATTGTCAAAAAATATAGTTGGCAGAACACGGCGTTAGCGCACGAGCATTACTATCAAGAATGGCTGAATCAACATGCCGACTCTCACTGAACCGCTTCCGACCAACTTTGTGCCACTGCCCTATCGGCAGGTGAGCGTGCAACCGTATGACGGGGTGATGACGGAGGCCGCCCTCCATTGGCATTTGCACCAGCGCGAGGCGTACCGTCGTACGCGCTTCATCATTCTGCACGGCGCCGAGGGGTGCGCCATCGCGCAAGTGGAGCGCGCCGAAGACGAGCCGCTCTTCAGCCCCATCACCGCCGTGCGCGTTCTGGCCTGGCCGCCGCACTGCCACTGGGTCGAGGATGCGACGATTGATACGGCCAACCCCAGCGCCCTGGCCGCCAAAGCGCGTGCGCTTAATCTCGCGCCCGACTCCACGCTCGTGGTGCGCGGATTGGATAGTCACGTCAACTTCATTTATCACCCTGCGCCCATTGGCATCCGAGTGGTGGATGTGATACCGCCTGATTCAACCAAACTGGTGCGGATGGCGCAACAGGTGCTTAGTTACGCGGAGTTGCCGGCCATTGAATTACAGCCGGAGCTGATTGATCTGCATACCCTCGCGGACGAAGCGCCACAGGCCGAGGCGTATCTCGTGCCCTGCCGCGCCGCCGGTTTAGCGTTGAACGCCCCGACCTATTTTCTGGATGAGCGTCCGGAGCGCCACGCCTGGACGATGCTGGCGTGCGAACGCAGTTGCCAGATCCATCGCCATTTTTACGGCGAGGCCGATGCGCCCCGCGTGGATTTCTGCCCGCGCAACCGGGTTCAACCGGATGGCCGCCTCACGCTCACCAAATGTTGCCTGCTCGAATTCGATATCGAAGTGAATGATCGGCTCGTCATTGTTCCCTGGGGCGCTTCGATCAAGCAGGTGGAAGCCGCTATACAGGCGTTAGTACAAGTAGCGCCCGCCGCGACCACCGAAGCGGCGGAGGGATGTTGAGGCCCAACCAGACGAAAGCGTGACGATGACCAACCCAATCAATCACCGCCTCGATAGCGCCGCCGATATTTACCTCAACGCCTGGGGCGACTTGTTGACCGATCTCGCGCCGATGCGTGAGCATGTTAAGCCCCGCCCACGCGGGATGACCATGGCCCTCGACCGCTGTCAGGGGCTGACCGAACTAGCCGATCTGCTGACCATGGTCGGCCACTACGTTGACCATGTGAAACTGAGCTTCGGCACCTCCGCCCTGCTCAGCGCCGGTTTTGTGCAACGCAAGACCGAGTTACTGCGCTCGCATCAGATTGACGCCTACCCCGGCGGCACGCTGGCCGAGATCATGCTGGCCCAACACGTTTTCCCAGAATATGTACAGCGCGCCAAAGCCCTCGGCTTCACCGCGGTCGAAATCTCCGATGGCACGCTGGACCTTCCGCCCGCCGTGCGGCAGGAGGCGATTCAACGTGCGCTGGAGGTCGGGCTGAAAGTCATCACGGAGGTCGGCAAGAAAGACTCACGCGTCGAAGTGCCCATCACCGCGATGTGCGAGCAGATAGCCGCTGACCTGCAAGCCGGCGCTTCGCTCGTCATCATCGAAGCGCGCGAGTCCGGCATGGGCATTGGCATCTATGATGGCGCAGGCGCGATCCGCGCTGAACGGTTGGCGGAGATGGAGGCGCACCTGCGTGGGTACGAGGACCGCATCATGTGGGAAGCGCCCTTGCCTCGGCAACAGACGGCCCTCATCACCCATTTCGGCCCGAACGTTAACCTGGGCAATGTCCGGCCAACGGACGTGTTGGGGTTAGAAGCCCTGCGGCGCGGGTTACGATTTGACACCCTGCACCACCTGGCGCCCGATCTCCACATTGATGGCGACGGGTCGGGCGATTGAGCGTGGGATTGGTATGAGCGTTGACCAGAGCGCCCTCGGCGTCGGGAACCGATTGCGCGAGCCACCCTCGCCCGCTCTGGTGCAAACCGCCTTCGCGCAAGAAGCGGCCTATGGGCCGTGGTTGCATCAGGGCATGAACCTGGCCGACCTCGCGCATGTCGTTATGCTCGTCGAGCAAGCTATTATTCCACGCGCGGATGGCGGCGCTCTGCTACGGGCTTTACTGATGCTTTACGAAACCCCCGCCGCGCAAATGCCGTTCGACCCCACCCTCGGCGACCCCTATTCCAATCGTGAACAGCGTTTGCGACACCAATGCGGTGAGGCGGCGGGCTGGCTCTCGGCGGGCCGGGCGCGGCGCGAATCATCCACTGTAGGATTCGCGCTCACCGTCCGCCGTCAATTGCTCGACGCCAGCGCGGCGGCCCTCGAAGTGTTGCGCGCGCTCATGGCCCAGGCCGAGCGGCACCTCACCACCCTGCTCCCCGATTACACCTATCTGCAAATCGCCCAACCAACATCGCTCGCACACTATTTGCTCACCTTTGCCGCGCCCCTCGTCCGTGACCTGGAGCGTTTGCGCTTGGCCTTTGAGCATGTGGATGAATGCCCCGCCGGAATCGGGAGCACCAACGGCTCCGGCTTGCCCCTCAACCGCCAGCGTGTCGCACAACTGTTGGGCTTCACGCGCCTGGCCGAGCATACGCGCGACGCGATGTGGCGGCCCGATGTCCCCATCGAAGTGATGGGAGCATTGAGCGCTCTCTGGGCTAACGCTGACCGGCTGGCGGAGGACTTGCTGTTATGGGCTACGGCGGAGTTTGGCTTTATCGAAGTCGCCGACCGGCATGCTCGCATCAGCGTCATCATGCCCAACAAAAAAAACCCCTATAGCCTGGCCTACGTGCGCGGCGCGGCGCGTGAAGTGCTGGGCCAGTTCGTCAGCGTCACCGCCGGACAAATGACCCCTTCCGCGCAAGTGGATAATCGCTTATTTGCCTACAGCCTTGTGCCGCACGCTTTGCACACATCCCTCAACGCCTGGCGCTTGCTGGCAGAGGTCATTGGCGACCTGACGGTGAACGTTGAACGAATGGCCGAGCGCGCCGACGAGGATTTTAGCGGCGCGACCGATTTGGCCGAAGTGGTGATGATGCACGCGGGCCTCACAGCGCAGAGGGCGCATCATATCGTGGCGCGGGCGGTGCGGCTGGCCGAGGACACCGGACGCCGATTGGACGCCGCGTTGCTTGACGAAGCCGCTCAAGCTGTGATGGAGCGCCCGCTATTGTTGGATGATGCGAGCATTGAACGCGCCCTCGACCCGCGCGCCATCGTCGCCGCCCGCGTCGGGCCGGGCGGGGCCGCGCCGCAACCGGTGCAGGCGATGCTCGCCCATTTCCGGCAAGCGGCGATTGAGCACGACCAATGGCTGACGGCCCATCAGCACCGCATTGAAAAGGCCGAACAGTCATTGATTCAAACAGCGAGAACACTATGCCCACCCATATCATAGACTCGCCCATTTTCGGTAGCGCCTGGCACACTGCTGAGATGCGGGCCATCTTTGACGATGAGCCGCGTTTGCAAAGTTGGCTCGACCTCATCGCCACGCTGGCCGAGGCGCAGGCCGAGCTGGGTTTCATCCCCCCAGACGCCGCGCCCGAAATCAGGCGTGTCTGCCAACTCCCATTGCTGGATTTGGCGGCGGTGCAACGCGGTTACGCCGAGACCGGACATTCCATGCTCGGCCTTATCCGCGAACTAAAAAAACTCTGCCGGGGTGAGGCGGGCGAATGGGTGTATTTCGGGGCGACGGTGCAAGACATCACGGATACGCACACCGCCCTGGCGCTCAGGCAAGTGTGGGGTATCGTGTTTCGAGACGTGCGGCAGATTGAAGCCGATCTGCTCCGGCTAGCGCTGGAACATCGCGACACGCCGATGATTGGGCGCACGCACGGACAGGCCGGCCTGCCCATCACTGCCGGATACAAATTAGCGGTGTGGGTCGCCGAAATCCGGCGGCATCTTGAGCGACTGAAGGACATGTCGCGCCGTTTGGGCGAGGGCCAACTGGCGGGCGGCGTTGGGTCACTCTCGTCTTACGGCGAGCGTGGATTGGAACTGCAACGCAATTTCCTGGCGCGTCTGGGCCTGCGCCCTCCAGTGATCTCATGGATCACGGCCCGCGATGGCCTGGTAGAATTCGTCAATTTGCTAGCGCTGATCGCCGCCACCTTCGACAAAATCGGCCATGAGGTCTACAACCTGCAACGGCCCGAAATCGGTGAAATCCATGAGGGGTTTGTGACGGGCACCGTCGGGAGCATCACGATGCCGCACAAACGCAATCCCGAAATCGCCGAACACCTCGGCACGTTGGCGCGGCTGATCCGGCATCAGGCTCACGTCCTCGCGGAGAGTCAGGTTCACGAACACGAACGTGATGGGCGCGGGTGGAAAGCCGAGTGGGCCATCCTTGGGCCGGTGTGTGCGATGACGGGCGCGCTCTTGCGTTTAAGTCGGACGATGTGCGCCAATCTGGTGATTGAGCGCACGCGCATGGCGGCCAACCTCGAAGCCACCGGCGGTGCAATCCTCTCCGAGAATGTGATGCTGGCACTGGCGCACCACCTCGGCAAACAGACGGCGCACGAACTCGTTTATCAAACCGCCCTGGCGGCGATGGCAACTGGTCAGCCCTTCAAACAGGCGTTGCTGGAACAACCGACCATCGCCCAGTACCTTTCCGCTTCAATGATTGATGAGTTGCTCGATTATCGACGGCACACCGGCACTTGCCCGCAGTTGGTGGATCAGGTGGCCGCTTCTGTACACTCCGTGCGTCTCACCGATGAGGTCTATCTGACTTAAAGTGTTTGGCGCTTCACCGAAGTATGGCATAATTCGCCTCACCCGCTGGCCGGATTGACCAGGCGAAGTCATGCTGACGCAAAAGCCTCCCGCGCTCTTCTTAAACCATACCCGCCCCCTACTTAAGGTGTACACTCTGGGTCGCTTTGCCGTTTATCGCGGCGAGCAATTGATGGACGACGCCGATTGGCAACGGCAAAAAGCCAAGAAGATGTTCAAGCTTCTGCTGATGGCGCGGCAACGCCAGTTGCCGGGCGAACAGGTGATGGAGGCCTTGTGGCCGGATAAAACTCAGTCGGCCGCGCGTAACAATTTCCACCGCACCTTGTTTGTGTTGCGCCGCGCACTGCAACCCACACTGACCGGCGGGAACACTTCGGATTACATCAAATATGATGGGGAACTGCTCCGGCTTCAACCGGACGTGGTGGCCTGGGTGGATATTGAGGCGTTTCAGCAGTTGGTGAGCCGCGCCCGCGAAGCGCGCCATGATCTGGCGCATTATCGCGCGGCCCTGGAGTTATACACCGGCGACTTCATGCCCGATGACGCCTACGACGATTGGGCCGCCCATTGGCGCGCCAAATTCCAGCACGTCTACGCCGATGTGCTCCGGCAGGTGGTGGCGCTCCACTTCGAGCGCAATGAATCATTGCCCGCCATTGAGGGCCTGGAAGCGTTGCTCCGCGTGGAGCCAGACAACGAGGGCACCCTGCGCGATTTGATGCGCTTATATTCGCAAACCGGCCAACGGTATAAGGCCCTGCAACGGTATCAGCAGTTGCGCCACTTCCTGCATACCGAACTGGGCCTGGAGCCAGCGACGCAGACCACCGCCGTGTATGAAAGCCTGCTCACGGGCACACCTTCTACTGACAATGCCTCAGCGGCTGTTGCCTCATCCACCGATGACGAAGCCCACCGGGTTCCGTTGATTGGCCGGACGCCTGCGGTGGAGACGCTGATTGACCTGCTCAACCGGGCCTGGCGCGGGCAAGGGCAAGCGGTCTTTGTGGTTGGCGAGCAAGGCATCGGCAAGACACGTTTAGTTGAGGAAGTGTTGACCCATGCCGCGCTGGTGGGCTTCAAGACACTCCGCGGCACGGCCTATGCGATGGAAGGCCGGTGGTTGTATGGCCCCATCGTCGAGGCCCTGCACGGTGGACTAGATGACGGCCTCATCGTTCTGACCCGTCAGCGTCTGAGCGGCATGTTACCCGACCTGGCCCGTCTATTGCCGGAACTTGGCCCCAGCCTGGCCGAGCATAGCACCGGCCCGCTGTCGGACGAAGGCCGACTGGACATCCACTTGGGCGACCCGGAACGTTTGCGTCTGTTCACCGCCATCGCCGGCCTGCTGGCGCTGATGGCCGAGGCCCAGCCGTTGGTTGTCTTCCTCGATAATCTCCATGCGGCGGGCGAGGCCAGCCTACAGCTCTTACACTATCTGGTGCGTAACGCCGCCCGCCACCGGCTGTTGTTGATTTGCGCCGTAGACGAAGCGCGCCTCGTGCGCGGAGAACGCATCACGCAATTTATTGGCGAGTTGCAGATTCAACAGTTGGCGCGCCGCCTTAACCTGAGTGAATTCACCGCGCCGGATGTGGCTGAGTATTGCGCCTATACCCTTGAGGTGAGCCTGACGCATCCGGGCCTGGCCGCTATTGCCGAAGCCGTTCACCGCTTCACCGAAGGTCATCCACTCTTTGTCCGCGAGTTATTGCATTCCATGCAGTTGACGGGCGTCATTGAACGGGCGGGTGATAATGTGCGCCTGCTCAGCCATGCGGCCCTCACCGTGCCACGCACCATCCACGAGATGCTGGGGGTGCGGCTGAGTCACCTGAGCCATGAGGTCTATCGCGCGCTGGGCGTCGCCGCTGTCATCGGCCCCGAATTTAGCCCACAACTGTTGGAGGCCGTTTTGGAGTGGCCGCGCGCCAAAGTGCTGGATGCGGTGGAGGAAATGCTGGCGGGCGCATACATCGAGGCGACCGAGTCTGGGTATCGGTTTCATCACGAGATGGCGCGGCAGGTGGTGTATGGCGACATGTCGCCGCCGCGCCGCGCGTGGCTCCATCAAAAGGTGGCCGAAGCCATTCAGCAGTCCACGCCTCCAGCGCAATTGAATGCGCGCGCGGCCAGCCTGGCCCATCACTATGAGCGCGCGGGCATCATTGCCACCGCGGTGGAGTATCTAATACGCGCGGGCGATTGGGCGCGGCGGGCGCACGCCTTGCGCGAATCGGTCGGCCTGTACACACGCGCCATTGCGCTTCTCCGCCCGCCCCCCACGCCGGAAACCGAGGGCCAGCTGGGTCTTCTGCTGGAGCGCCGTTCGCAAACCAATTTGGGCTTGTCCGAATTCGACGCGGCCATTCAAGACTTGGAAGAATTGGTCAATCTCTATCACGCCGAAGGGCAAGCGCGCCGCGCCGGCGAAGCGCTGTATCAGATTGGCTTTGCCCATTACTGGGCCCATCGCTTATTGAAAGCCTCAATGTTCCTCGATCAGGCCCTCGACATCGCCGAGCGGCTGGATCATAGCGCGTTGAGGAGTCGGGTGTTGCATCTGCGCGATATTCTAAGTTCGACACAGGGGAGTGTGGAAAATATCGCGGTCTTGGCAACGCCCGCCGATCCGGGTGAAGCCACGCCTCTGCAAGCGGCGGAATACTGGGGGTATGCCATGTTGGCGCATCTGCGCTACGACTTCGCGGAAGCCCAGCGCCACGCCGAGGTGTGTGTGCGCGTGGGCGAGCGTCTGTCACAGCCCTTTTTGGCCCTGGGTGGTTATTTTATCCTCGGCATGTCGCAAGCCAGCCTCGGCCACTATCAAGCCTCCGTCAACTCGCTCCAACTGGCCCTCCAACTCTCGCAGGTGGCGGGCGAACGATTTTGGCGCGCCCGACTGCTTAACACCATCGGCTGGGTATACTCGGAGTTGTATAGCCTGGAGCGCGCGATTGAGTATGATCTTGCCAGCCTCGAACTGGCGCAGGCGGGTTTGCTCCGGCTTACTGAAGCGGAGGGGAATGCGTTGGCCAATCTCGCCACCGATTACTATCTCTTGGGGCAATATGAGGCGGCCAACGATTATCTGGCACGCGGCCTGGCCCTCACAGCCAACGAACCCTTTATGCGTTGGCGATATGCCACCCGGATGCTGGTGCTGAAAGGGTATCTGTCGTTGGTGGATGGCAATGTGGCCGAAGCGCAGGCGGCGATGGACAAGGCGCTGGAACTTGCCCGAAGCACGAAGTCACGCAAAAACATCGCCCGCTCGTGTCTCCTGCGCGGCCATATCCATGCCCACCTGGGCCAGACGGAAGCGGCGCGGGCGGCGATGAACCACGCACTGGCCGTGGTGAAACGCTTGAAGGCGCCCGGCTTGATGTGGCCCTGCCATGTGCACTTGGCCGATTTGGAACGCGGGGCGCGCCAGATCGAAGCCAGCCAGGCGCACTACGCCGCCGCCGCCGCCCTTATTCGCCCAATCGCCGATCAACTGACGGATGATGGGCTACGGCAAAGTTTTCTAAGCGCCGAACCTGTGCAGAGAGTTTTCACCCAATTGAATGAGGCTCATAGGTAACCCGATGCCCCTCTACGAGTATGTCTGCCCCAAGTGCAAGGCCCAGGCCAGTGTGTTGCACCGCCACATTGAGCGCGGCCAGAAAGCGAAGGTTGTCTGCGAGAGTTGTGGGCACAAGCCGATGCGGCGGTTGTTCTCAACGTTTGCTTTTCGGCCCGGCGGCACAGCAACGAAATCACAGGTTGATAAGCCCGCCCATGGAATAACCCCAGAAACTCCGCAAGCCTTAGCGCAGACCATGCGCCGCGCCGCGCGGGGCCGGGATATGGGCGCCGAGTTCAACGAAGTTGCCGGGCGCCTTGAGAAAGGCGAGAGCGCCCCCTCAGTTGAGACCTCGCTCCGCAAACGCAAGCGGCAAAAGTCGGGGCCGCACTAGCGGATCATTTGCCTGTGTTAGAGTCTGCAAAAGGCAACGTTGACGAAAGTGATGGCGTGTCTCCAATGGGGCACATTTCTGAAAGATGACGGTCACTTGTAAGGGCAGTCAAAAAACAGCCCGATTTGTGCTTCGTTGGCTTCCTCGCTCAAAGCCGCTGGGGAGAGGTTGACCGTAGCCATTCGATTACGTGCTCATCGGTTAAGGCTGGGTAAGCATAGCCTAATAGCTGGGCCGTTTCGAGCGCCATCGTATGAAACAAATCCAATGTTGCCCACAAGGCTCGCCAAAGGTCGTCCGTATTGTAGGAGGCAAAAGTGTTCGGGAGCGCGGTGACCGCGCGCGGATCGGCCCATTCGGATAGATAGCGTCCCTCCGGCCAGATGTCGTGTTGCGGGCCATGGTTGGCGCGGGCGTGCCACTCCAGCATCACCAGCAAATGTTGCTTCATCGCGCCATCGCATTGATATTTGGCGCGCCACAAGTCGCCCCGTCGAAGCAATTTAACCGCGCGCGTGGCGTCTAGCAACATCCGGTGGATGAGGGCGGAAAACTCAGCCGGGGTCGGCGGTGCTGAGGCATGGGTATCCGGGAGAGTCAAGTGAGTCGTGGGCGCATGTTTATCGAATTACGCCCGCACCCCGCGCTGGAACACGAACTGATACGGCGAGTCGTTCAACATTTGTTGTAACCCGGGGGCAGAGTCTGGCGGGATCGGCGCGAGGACAAAATCCACTTTGAGACCATTGGCAAACAGCACCAGCCATTCGGGATCGCCATGTCCGGTATGATTCAGCACATACAGCCAGACCTCGCCGAGTTCAGCCAGCCAATCGGAGTGTGAGGCGTACCAAGCGGGTGAGGTTGTGAAGAGGATGAGATCTAAATCGGACCATTCGTCGGCGGGATGATGGTGCCGCGCTCGCGAGCCGACCACCACGGCGGCCCGCAGATCAGGCTGAGTATGTGCCCAGGTAACGAAGTTGTTTTCCAGTTGTTCGTAAGTCAGCGAAGAGACGCTCTTGGCTATATTTTCTGTTGAACGTGTGATCTCAATGCTGGCGACTGAGATCAAGGACAGGTTGAGGCTACACATTTTTTGAAGGATGCCGAATAGCGCGGCCTGATCACGCACCGGGCCAATGAGGGTCGTCTCGCCGTTGGGTTCATGGGTGATGGCCATTCCCTCGAACCATTCCGACCAATCCTCGGCCAGTTGGCCTTTGACGCAAATACGATAAACCACCGGTTTACTCATGCGCTGGTCTCCGAGATGTGGTCGGCGTAGGTTGGCAGTTCATTTCTCCACTACCTGACGAATGGCCTCCACCACCCGCTCCGGATCGGTCAGTGGGATGTAGTGACCACAGGTGTCACAGACAATGTGAATGTTGTTCGTCGAGAGTTGGGCCACTTCAACCTGCAAAGCCCGGGCGGTCTTTCGAACCTCGTCCGCCGGAAAATCGGGCGGCACACGCTCCAAATCAGGTTCTCCCGAAAGCACTACGAGGGGCAGATCGCTCAGCGGGCCTATTGCACGCACTTGATTCAGGCTCGTCTCCAGGTCAGCCCATTCTTTAACCCGGGCCTCCCAATAGCGGGGCCGATAGAACGAGAGCGCCACAATTTCAGATTGTGTCTCAGCGAGCAACACTTCGAACAAACCCGTGAACGATTCCAAAAGACCAGCCTGTCCCGCCCAGCGCGTCACACCGAAGAGCGTGATTGGCTGGTGCGAGGTGTACCTGGCGAGGCCGGGTCGCTCCAGCCATATCCGGCGCGGTCGTAACTGCAAACGTGCGTCATCTGGGCCACACCTGGCTGGACGGCGGCCCATTCCAAGGCTGGGCCGCCCAGCCCACTTTCCAATATCACTGTCGGGCTACCCTCTCCCATACAGTAAAGATGAAGCCGATAGCCGCCCACATCCACCCGTTGCCCACACGGCGGATAACGACGCACATCGCTGGCTTCGGAAAGAGATTGATAAACGAGTCCCGTCCCGGCCAGAAGCAAAGCGAGAGCCAATACCCCCAGGAGCGCCCGCTGTAGCCAACGCCCCACTCGGGCGCGTTCAATGGCTCGTTGTTGGGGAGGCAATGGGTTCTTGCTGACGTTAATGTTATCCATCTTTAACTCTCTACCGCGATCGCTGGGGGCTGGCTCGCTCAACGAAGAAGGCAGTCCATGAGACAATACTGTTTAGATAAGGCTCCAAGCCCGCGTCCTCGCGGGCGGCCCAACCGCGAGGACGCGGTTGAAGAGCGCTAACTTAACAGTATTGGTCCATGAGATGGCAAAGGCGAGTGTGAAGAAGACCAACACCGGCGATTCTTAACGCACCATCGCCACCATATCCAGAATGGCTTTGATGACTACATCGGGCTTATCCAGCGGGATGGCGTGGGTGCTGTCTTTTACGATGAGGTGTGTGCTGTTGGTGGAGAGCGCGGCCAGTTCGGCTTGCAATTCATTGAAGGACCGCTGGAGTTCAGCCGCAGGGAAATCGTCACCCAGCCCGATGGATTTTAGAGCCGCGTCATCAGGGCTGTCAGCGGTGAGGACCATCAGAGGGAGATCACCTAAACTGCTCGTCGCGCGGACTTGGGCGGTGATCTCTGGCAAAGAGCGCAGTTCCGCCAACATTGTATCGAAATATGACGGGTGCGACAGCATCATCAAATAAAGCGGCTGGATATCCTTCGGCATTTTTGCCACCTGTGGCGGCGCCATGTCCGCGCTTTTGGATGAGTTGCCAATCAAGCGCAGTATGCCAAAGCGTGACATGAATCCCAATATACTGAAATAGGTTTCTTGCTGGTCATTGAGACGGAGATATTCAGGCGGAAGACGTTCCAATTGGTCTTCGTGACCGGAGTCCACCAGGATCATGCCAGCGACTTCATCCGGGTACTGACTGGCAAACACGCGCACGGTAAACCCGCCCAGCGAATGACCGATGAGAATATAAGGCGGATCAATTTTTGCGTTGACCAGCAGTTGGTGTAATTCATTTGCCATTTGAATTGCTGTGCGCGGATGAGGCGAAGAGTCGCTCCAGCCATATCCGGCGCGGTCGTAGGTGCAGATGCGGGCGGACTTGGATACTTCGGGTTGGATGCCTTGCCAGCCGGTGGAGAAATCACCCGCGCCTGCGTCCACCACCACGGTAGGACTTCCCTCGTCGCCCGTGCAGTAGATATGCAGGCTGTACCCGCCCACATCCACGCGCTGGCCGGGAGGCAGGAACTGCTTGAAATCTGCGGCAGTGGTCTGACGCTGGTAGATATAGCCGATGGCGAGGAGCAAGACAATAATGAGTATGAACCCGAAGGCAACACGTGGAAGCCAGACGAGGGATTGAGCGATTGAAGGGGTCTGCGTAGTCATGATCTTCCTTGTAAGTTCATTGCTTAATAAAGTTTGTAATATCGTCCGCGACTCGGTGGGGCTGTTCCTCGGGGACGAAGTGGCCGGTGTCTTCGTAGACTTTCAGCGCCGCGGTCGGGATCGCCCGCCGTGTGCGCTCAGCGACGGAGACCATGCAAGCGCAAGTGGCGGAGTTCTTCGGTGCGGAAAAAAATCTGGGCCGCATGCACTGGGGCGGGAACACACAGCTGCGGCGGGTGGACTCAGGTGTGGCGGACTTAATTGTCAGCGACGGGCAAAGCTACCTATTGCCGCTATCCAACTATGCCGACTCGGTGATCAAGTACCTGACATCCCGGCGGGCACTGCAAGTGCGCAGTGCAGTGGATGCGCAAGGCGCGCTGCTGCCGGTACTGCGGCAGGGCGCGGTAAGGCTTGTGCTGCCGCTGGCGGATGACGAGCAGCCGTGGCGCGGAAACCCGGCACAATGGGTGCTGTTTGAAGGCGGCACAGCCTATGTCCTGCCGCCACGCATGGACCTGACGGATTTGTTT
>SXGQ01876112.1_pt1 | contig 23694 bp, 20 predicted proteins | sample 3178371 | NCBI WGS metagenome assembly SXGQ01 (sample SAMN11356859, study PRJNA531348) | freshwater metagenome | isolation source: freshwater sample F1-20 | place: China: Fuxian Lake, Yuxi | collected 2017-12-25 | reverse complement strand
GGGGATCGAAAAATTACCCGGAGCTATGCGTTTGAAGGAGAGCTGAACAAAGCCACCCTTTATGTAAACATTTCGGTTTCACCTGAAGGGATTGGAAGGTTTGTAAGTTTTGCAAAAGGATCAACGGCCACAGGATCTGCATACCGCCAAGCCATTGTCCAGTATCTGGAAAAAATTCGTTTTAATACTAGCGATCACGAATCAATGGTGACCGTACAATTTAATTTCAGAATCAACTAGCAGTAATGCTAGCCGTCCCATGAACTATCAAGAAACGTTGCAATTCCTATACGAAAAGCTTCCGTACTTCACCAGGATAGGAGAAGCGGCTTATAAGAAAGACATCCATAACACTATTGCACTCTGCGATGCCCTGCATAATCCGCACCTTAATTTCAAATCAATTCACGTTGCAGGGACCAACGGAAAAGGCTCAGTAAGCCATATGCTGGCCTCTATTTTACAAGCTGCCGGATATAAAACTGGGCTATACACCTCCCCTCACCTTTATGATTTTAGGGAGCGGATACGGATCAATGGGGAGATGATCAGTAAAGAGGAAGTAGTCGATTTCACACAACGAATTCAACCCCTAATCGATAAAATCAGTCCCAGTTTTTTTGAGGTGACCGTAGCGATGGCTTTTGATTATTTTTCACACCATAAGGTTGATTTTGCCGTTATTGAAACAGGTTTGGGCGGCAGGCTAGATAGCACTAACATTATCACACCTGAATTATCGATCATCACGAATATCGGATGGGACCACATGCAATTATTGGGAGATACCCTTGAAAAAATAGCTTTTGAAAAAGCGGGTATTATTAAAAAAGAGGTGCCTGTTGTGATCGGAAAAATGCAGGAAGAATCCTGGCCTGTTTTTCTTAGCAAAGCAAAAAATGAAATGGCGCCTCTTGAATTGGCCAGCGCTAATCGATCGATTGCCTCATATCACTGGGATAAAGAAAGTCTTTATGTTAAAATAAACGGAGCGTCTTATGAAACACCTTTTGAGCTTGATCTATGCGGAATTTACCAGTGCAATAACTTGCTGACGGTTTTAGCAGCTATAGATCAATTGACTAATGCAGGTTTTTATATTGAGAAGGAAGCTATTTACAGTGGTATAAAAAATACAAAGAAAAATACAGGATTATTAGGCCGATGGGAACAACTAAGCAGCGACCCCGCACTTGTGGTTGATGTGGCACATAATCCAGAGGGGATCGAGCAGGTTCTTCTTCAACTGAAGCATACTTCCTATGATAAACTACACCTGATTATGGGCATGGTCAAAGATAAAGATTGTGAGCGGGTTCTTTCTTCACTGCCGATGGACGCAAAGTTTTATTTTACACAAGCGCAGCTTCCTAGAGCTATGCCATCAGAGGAATTAGCATACTTAGCTAGTAAAAAAGGAATAATCGGATCGACACACGCCCATGTCAACGATGCCATCAAAGAAGCAAAACAAAATGCAACCGCTAAAGACCTTATACTAGTTTGCGGCAGTATATTTCTAGTAGCAGAGGTGGACAGAAAATTTTGGACAAGGTAGTTTTATTGAACTGGCTCCAACTTATGCCCGGTCAAAGCAATAAAAACATCTTCGAGAGTGGCAGCTTTCACATCCTTTTTTCGCTCAAACCCTTTTTGTAATAGTTGATCAATTAATGCATCTGGAGTATCCAGCGCAATTAATTTACCCTGATCCATGATGGCGATTCGATCACATAAATATTCGGCCTCATCCATATAATGCGTTGTGAGCACTACGGTTGTACCCGCTGCTCGGATGGTCCTGATTAACTCCCACAAACTGCGACGGGCCTGCGGATCAAGACCTGTAGTTGGTTCATCCAGAAAAATAACTTTTGGACGGTTAACTAATGTAGTGGCAATTGAAAAACGTTGACGTTGGCCTCCACTAAGTTCTTTTACTTTAGCCGAAGCCTTATCCTCTAAATTAACTAAGGAAAGAATCTTCAACGGATCAATCGTTGTATTATAAAGACCTGCAAACAGACCCAACAATTGAGTCAAGTTTAATCCTGGGTAATAACCACTGCTTTGTAATTGCATCCCTATCTCTCGTTTGATAGCTTCTGCATCTTTATCAATACTATAGCCGCAAACCTGAACAAAACCACTTGACTTCTCTCGTAAGGTTTCGATTATTTCTAATGTGGTAGATTTCCCAGCCCCGTTAGGCCCCAATAAACCAAATATTTCACCCTGATAGATAGTAAAACTAAGTCCTCGTACTGCAGCAAAATTTCCGTAAGACTTTTGAAGATCCTTTACTTCAATAATTGATTCAGGCATTTGATAATTTTTTTTCCAAGTCATCCATCATTTTGGCACTGCCCACAAAAAAAGGACAACGTTCATGTAGTGATTTGGGCACAATATCCAACGTACGAATTTGGCCATTAGTAGCCCTACCTCCCGCTACGGTAACAATAAAAGCAAATGGATTGCACTCATACAAAAGACGAAGCTTGCCCTCCGGGCGTGAGGTGGTCCCAGGATACATAAAGATGCCGCCTTTGATCAGATTACGATGTACGTCAGCGACCATACTTCCAACATACCGCTGTCGTAGGGGACCTCCCTCTTCGTTTGGTCTGGACTGACAAGCAGTTATGTAATCCTGCACTCCTCTTTCAAATTCAAAATAACTCCCATGATTCACGGAGTAAATTTTTCCGCGTTCGGGGCAACGGATATCCGGATGGCTAAGCGTCCATTCCCCAATGGAAGGATCCAGCGTAAATCCATTGACGCCACGACGAGTTGCATAAACCAACATCGTAGAAGAACCATACACAACATATCCGGCGGCTACTTGCTGACTTCCTGCTTGTAAAAAATCATGTCGAGTGACCACTGTGCCTACGGGTGTAACTCGACGATATACGCCAAAAATGGTTCCGATAGAAACATTCACATCGATGTTTCCGCTTCCGTCAAGTGGATCAAATAAACAGACATATTTAGAATGAATACTTTTCGCGTCATCAAAAGCAACAAATTCCTCCAGTTCTTCACTGGCAATACCAGCACAACTGATTCCGTGTTGCAAAACCTTTATGAATTGATCATTTGCAAAAACATCCAACTTTTTAACCTTCTCCCCTTGCACATTAACCATACCTGCATCTCCGAGTATATCCACCAACCCAGCTTTATTCACTTCCACATTGACACGTTTGGCAGCCAACCCAATATTTCGTAAAAGATTTGACAATTCGCCCGTCGCATGCGGAAAATCTCGTAACTGCTGTATTGTAAATTCATCTAGGGTTTGAACATTCCGGTTGATTGGCATGCGTTTATTATTTGAGGAGAGTAATGGTTTGCGTTAGTTTTTTTGCCACGGGCATAGCATTCAATCGTGCAGGCGTCCATACCTGCATCTGCTCCAAGCGTTCAATCAGTAAGGCTTGCAGGTTAGGCTTATCAGTAAGACCTTTCAATATCTTAAAATTAACAGGTGTGCCATCTCTATCGACCACAAATTCAAACTGTACATAGGTTTTTGTAAAATCAGAGGGCAAATACGTCCGTAAGGAAGAGGAAACCTGATCAATGAAATTGTTGAATGCAGTCATGCCACCTGGAAATTGTGGCCATTGATCAACTACCTCCGAAAGTTTTGCGATGGTTCGAACCCGCTTTGAGGGCAATGTACGAGGTAAGGATGTAGCCAGTTCCTCCTTGGGAATTGAAGTAGACAAAGCAGAACGCACAAGCCCGGCAGAACCAGTGGCTTCATTGACATGATATTGCCCATCCTCCGTAATCAAAACAACGGGCAATCTTCTGGTTTTCTCAAAATAGAAATAAGCATCTGATAATTTATCAGAGAACCTTTTTAAGGAAGGATCATCCTTTACTAATTCATCTAGGTAGGCTTTACTCCGAGGCACATCAAACCGACAGGGAAAAATGTGAACAGGTATAAAATCCTGTCCAGCATCTCTGGCAAATGTTGCTAATATATACAGCTCATCAATTTGCTGATCAGTAATAGGGATACAACCCACCGTCACACAACTACCATGAATATAGATATCACCTCCTGGTTTGACAGAGTCACTTAAAATTCGATCACTTGCATTGGGATAATTTAAGCCCAATGACAAATAGTAATTACTATATGGATTGAATTCATTGATGTAATAAAATCCCTCAGGAACTTGATAGTCGCCTTGCACCCGTTTTGGGCCAAGCGATCCAGCCAGCGCACAAATAGGATAAGTCTTGAACAATGTGAAATTAGATTCCGATTCCTGTTTTACCCATACTTCAAGCTGGCTGTCATACTTAAAAGAGCGAATGTATAGTTGTGAAGCAGGCCACCGCAATTTTTTAGTAGCAAACTGTTTTTGCAAGGTATCGAGCTTCCGCTGCATCGCCTCTTGTGGACGTTGAAATCCGCGCTGGTAATCAACAAAAGAAAGATAAGACGCAGAGGGTCCTGCGCCTAGACTATTGCCAGGTTGTGCCCAGCCATTCACAATACTGAAAAAAAACAAAAGCAGCAAAAACTTGCAGCGTTGCATGATACGAATGTACGAAGGGAATACCGGTTAAGAAAGTGAGTTATGGGGATTAGCTAGAGGTTTCCTCTTGATTCCTGCTCCCTCTCAATGGCTTCAAATAATGCCTTGAAATTACCCTTACCAAAGCTGATGGCCCCTTTACGCTGTATAATCTCAAAGAAAAGTGTAGGTCGATCCTCCACAGGCTTTGTAAAGAGTTGCAGCAAATATCCCTCATTATCACGATCAACTAGTATCCCTAACTCCTTTAAAGGTGTGAGATCCTCATCAATGGATCCAACGCGATCAAGTAATGTATCATAATAGGAAGTGGGGACCTGCAAGAACTCAACACCCCGCTTTTTCAATTCGGTAACAGTGTGCACGATATCGTTGGTAGCCATTGCAACGTGCTGACAACCCTCTCCATTATAAAAATCAAGATACTCCTCAATTTGACTTTTTTTCTTGCCTTCCGCAGGTTCATTAATTGGAAACTTAACATACCCATTTCCACTACTCATTACCTTGCTCATTAAGGCGGAGTATTCTGTGGAAATATCTTCGTCATCAAAAGACAAAATATTCTTGAAGCCCAGTACCTCCTCATAAAATGTAACCCACTTGTTCATTTGATTCCAGCCAACATTACCCACACAATGATCTACATATAATAGCCCGCAGTCTGTTGGTTGAAAATGCGGATTTGACCAAGCACGATATCCTGGCAAAAATGCTCCCCCATAATTTTTTCGCTCAATAAAAAGATGGACCGTGTCTCCGTACGTATGAATACCGCTAATTACTACCTCACCATCTTTATCCTCCATACGCTGTGGTTCCATATAGGATAGGGCACCTCGCTTGGTAGTTTCCTCCCAAGCTCGAGTTGCATCCTGTACTCGAAGCGAAAGCGCTTTTACTCCATCCCCATGTTTATAGATATGATCCGCAATTGGATTTTCTCCCCGCAAGGGAGTAGTTAGTACAAAAGTTAATTTATGCTGCCGAACTGCATAACTGGCACGATCGCGAACACCCGTCTCAGGCCCCGCATAAGCCAATGCCTTGAATCCAAAGGCACTCATATAGAAATGAGCTGCTTGTTTGGCATTCCCTACATAGAACTCAACATAATCCGTTCCCTCCAAAGGCAGAAAATCTGCTGTCTGAGCGGGGTTCAAGGAGTTAGCAAGCGTTGTTTTCATAAAGCAAAAGTAAATTATTTTATCCGCTCAGCTATCTTTGTTGGATGACCAAAGTCGGGATACTTGGCGGGGGACAGTTAGGACGCATGTTACTGCAAGCTGCCACAAAATTCAAAGTAGAAACCCATATACTTGAAAATCAGGAAAACTGCCCGGCTCGTACGCTTTGCAATCACTTTACCTTAGGCGATATAAACGATTTTGACACAGTCTATAGGTTTGGTAAAAACCTGGATTGTATCACGATTGAAATTGAGCAGGTTTGTGTGGAAGCGTTAGAAAAACTTGAGGAAGAAGGAATCGCTGTTATTCCCAAACCTGCTGTGCTGAAGATGATCAAAAATAAAATTACACAGAAAGAATTTTACAAGGAGCACACAATCCCCTCACCTATTTTTCATGTCACTGACTCTAAAGAAGAACTAACTAAGTATATAGACTTTTTACCAGCCGTTCATAAAGTGGGTGTTGGGGGATATGATGGAAAAGGTGTAGAACTGCTGTATAACAAAGAAGATCTATCAAAAGGATTTGACAGACCTGCAGTCTTGGAAAAAATGACTCCGATAAAACAGGAAATAGCAATACAAGTTGCAGTTGATCAAACTAATAATATTGTTGTTTTCCCTCCTGTGGAAATGGTATTTGATCCTACCCTTAATCTACTTGACTTTCAGATTTGTCCTGCACGCATTTCGCCAGCCTTACAAAAGGAAGCCAACCAAATTGCTACCAATTTGGTGAGATCATTTCAGTCACCCGGTCTATTTGCGGTTGAATTATTTATTGACAAATCAGACAAGGTTTGGGTAAATGAAACAGCCCCCCGTGTGCATAATAGTGGACATCATAGTATTGAAGCATTGGCTACTTCTCAATTTGAGATGTTATGGCAGATTTTACTGAATGAAAAACTTGGTCCTACTGATGTGCAACAGCCTTCTATCATGGTGAACATTATTGGAGCACCGGGATATACTGGAGTAGCCAAGCTTGAAGGAACCGATTCCATTACAACAAAAGAGACCTTTATTCACTGGTATGGTAAAGAAATAACCAAACCCGGTCGAAAAATGGGACATATTACTTGTTTAGGCATCATCCCTGAGAAAGCGATGGAAACTGCCCACTACCTAAAAAATACAATTCGCTGTATAAGCGAAGCAAAAGAAAATACGCCTAAAATCGTCTAAAAAATTAAGGCTAGTATCTACCGCCTTAACCCCAAATGCATATGAGACTACGCAACTTAGCCAACCTGCTCACTTTATCAATCCTTCTTTTTGCCTGCACACAATCAGATAAAAAAAGTAAAAGCAATGAAAAAGGAACCCCGGATAAAAATAAATCAGTAGGTGTGCAAGCCTACATTGTGAGGGCAGAATCCTTTGCTGAGGCCATTGAAGTGCCCGGCTCGGTCGTTGCCAATGAAACGGTTGAGGTACACCCAGAAATGGCGGGGCGAATTGTTTTCTTAAATCTGCCTGAGGGTAAAATAGTAGAAAAAGGGACCTTACTGGCTAAACTTTATGACGGAGACATAACAGCACAGCTCAAGAAGCTGGAAGTGCAATTACAGTTGGCACAAAAAACTGAAGAAAGACAGGCCCAATTACTAAAGGTTCAAGGTATCAGTCAACAAGATTACGACATAAGCTTACTTCAGGTCAATAATCTTAGAGCGGATATTGGCATTATCAAAACCAGTCTTGATAAAACTGAAATCCGAGCTCCTTTCAGTGGGCAAATTGGATTAAAGAATATTAGCATTGGCGCATATGTTACTCCTTCTAACATTATCACCTTAATCAATCAAACTACGGTTTTAAAAGTTGATTTCTCGGTACCTGAAAAATATGTAGAACGAATTCACGTGGGTCAGCCCGTTTCGCTACTTACAGCTGGTAACACTAAAAACTTAGCAGCTCGGATTACGGCTATCGCACCGTCGATTGCAGAAAACAGCCGTAGCTTATTAGTACGCGCTCAACTCACTACCGCCCCATCACAAGTTCTTCCAGGTAGTTTTGCAAAAATCCGAATCAGCTTCGATCCTGATTCTGCAGCCAGAATGATCCCTGCACAAGCTATACTCCCACAAGCTAGAGGTAAAAAAGTTATCCTATTCAGAGGAGGTACAGCACTATTTCAAGATGTAACCACGGGCGTGAGAAGTTCAGACAAAATTCAAATTATTGATGGTGTTTCAATTGGAGATACTGTCCTGGTCACTGGTTTGATGAGTCTACGTCCCGATAGCAAAATTACTATTCAAAAAATCTTGAATCCGCAGCCATGAATATTGCCGAGCTCAGTCTGCGCAGGCCTGTATTGGCCATTGTCATGAACATTTTAATTGTTCTTTTTGGCATAATAGGTTTTCAATTTTTGGGAGTAAGAGATTATCCCGCGATTGACCCTCCCAATATCAGCGTAAGAACCTCCTACCCCGGAGCCAATCCTGATATAGTTGAATCACAAATTACAGAGCCACTGGAGAAAGCTATCAATGGGATTGCCGGAATTCGGAATATCACTTCCTCCAGTAGTAATGGTACCAGCAACATTAATGTGGAGTTTGAATTGGGAATAGACCTGGAAGAGGCAGCAAATGATGTAAGAGACAAAGTATTTCAAACAGTTCGTTCTCTACCCTCGGACTTGGACTCGCCTTCCGTTGTATCAAAAGCAGATGCGAGTTCGGAGTCCATCATATCAATGACTGTACAAAGTGAGATTAGAAATCCACTTCAGATCACTGAGTTTGCAACCAACGTTCTTGTGGAGCGGCTACAAACGATCCCCGGTGTGAGTCGCGTACAAATATGGGGGGAGAAAAGGTACTCGATGCGAATTTGGCTAGATCCCAACAAGATGATAGCACGTTCTATTACTGTCAATGATGTTCAAGCTGCATTAACAAGAGAAAATACCGAGCTCCCCTCTGGGAAAATATACGGTAGCGCTATAGAACTATCCGTTAGAACTTTTGGCCGATTAGAGTCGGAGGAAGACTTCAACAATTTAATAATAAAAACAAGTGAAGGGAATGAAATCCGCTTGAGCGATGTAGGAGAAGCCACCCTTGGGCCTGAAAACGAAGAGACGCTTCTTCGCGGAAATGGGATCCCCATGATATCAATTGCGCTAATCCCACAGCCAGGGTCCAACTATGTTGCTATTGCAGATGAGTTTTATAAAAGACTGGAACAAATCAAAAAAGATGTACCCGAAGACATTAAGCTGAATGTGGGCATGGATCAAACCCGGTTTATCAAGAAATCAATTTTAGAAGTACGAGAAGCACTAATGATTTCTTTCCTACTGGTTGTTATGATTATCTATGCATTTTTTAGAGATTGGATTATTGCACTTCGTCCACTTATCGATATTCCCGTATCGCTAATTGGAGCTTTTTTCATTATGTACCTAATGGGATTTACTATCAATGTTCTCTCACTACTAGCAATAGTGCTGGCTACAGGACTGGTCGTAGACGATGGGATTGTGGTGACTGAAAATATTTATAAGCGCATAGAAAAAGGAATGAATAAGTGGCAGGCCGCGTTAGAAGGTTCCAAAGAAATTTACTTTGCAGTCATCGCCACTTCAATTACGCTGGCCGTCGTTTTTCTTCCTATCATTTTCCTAGAGGGTTTTGTAGGCAGATTATTCCGGGAATTTGGTGTGGTGGTATCAGGGGCCGTGCTGATCTCTGCCTTTGTATCATTAACCCTTACCCCTGTTTTAAATGTTAAGTTGACAAGCAAGAACCCCTCTAAGCATTCGCGTTTTTATATTTGGACTGAACCATTTTTTCGAGGTATGGAAGCCGGGTACCAACGACTACTCATGGGTTTCATGCGTGTAAAATGGGTAGCACTGTTGATTATCCTTATATGTAGCGGAGCAATTTATTTTATAGGGTCAACCTTACAGTCTGAATTAGCCCCATTAGAAGATCGTAGTCAATTCCGTATTCAACTAACCGCTCCTGAAGGAACAGCATTTGACGCCATGGATCGCTATGTATCCAATGTAACTGATTTGGTAATAGACTCTGTTCCTGATCGTAGAATGATTTTTAGCCTAACTGCTCCAGGATTTACGGGGACAGATAATGCCAACACCGGATATGTTCGCGTGATGCTGAATGATCCTGCTAATCGAAATTTAAGTCAATCAGCTATTGCAAAAACAGTAAGCAAGAATCTAGGAAACTTTAATGAAGGCAGAGGTGTTGTCATCGAGGAACAAACAATTTCAGTTAATCGACGAGGAGGTCAGCCCGTTGCATTTGTCATTCAGCACAATAACTTTGAGAAATTAACAAAAGTGCTACCCTTTCTGTTGGAGGAGGCTCGCAATAGTAAGATTTTACAAAATCCGGATGTTGATTTAAAATTTAACAGACCGGAAATAAGGGTGGAAATTGATCGACTCAAAGCTGCCTCCTTAGGTATCAGTGTAGCTGATGTTTCCCAAACGCTTCAGCTGGCCTACAGTAACCGTAGAATGGGCTACTTCACTAAAGATGGCAAACAATATAGTGTAATTGGTCAAGTGAGCCGGGCGGAGCGAGATGACCCAGGAGATCTTCGACTTTTATTTGTACGAAATAATCGAGGTGAATTAATTAGCATGGATAATCTGATCAAAACAGAGGAAACCAACAGCCCTCCATCAATTTACCATTTCAATCGATTCAAGTCTGCTACCATTTCAGCGAGCTTGCAGCCTGGATTCACTATTGGTGATGGCATCAAAGAAATGGAAAGAATTGCAGAAAAAGTACTGGATGATACCTATGCAAGTGCATTAACAGGAACATCCAGAGATTTTAAGGAAAGCAGCAGCAACACCTTGTATGCATTTGTACTGGCGCTTGTTTTGATATTCTTGATTTTGGCAGCACAATTTGAAAGTTTCATAGATCCGCTCATTATCATGTTCACCGTTCCGCTTGCCATAGCGGGGGCTGTTTTATCATTATGGATATTTGATCACACACTCAATATTTTTTCCCAGATTGGGATGATTATGCTAATTGGACTCGTTACAAAAAATGGAATTTTAATAGTTGAATTTGCTAACCAGCACCAATTGAAAGGTCTCGCAAAACAGGATGCGGTCATTTATGCAGCTGGGCAAAGATTAAGACCCATTTTAATGACTAGTTTAGCCATGGCGTTAGGAGCCCTACCCCTTGCCTTATCGCTTGGAGCAGCTGCCACAAGCAGAATCCCCCTGGGGGTGGTCATTGTTGGAGGAATTGTATTTTCTCTGATTTTAACGCTCTTTGTAATTCCAGCCATGTACACCTTCCTGTCCCGACCAAAAAAGAAAAGTGAAATTGAATCAATCGTCAGTCCCACTTAATTATTAAGGATGAACAAATACGCACTCATACTTGTAGTTTTTTTCTATGGAATTTGCCAGGCACAAACGACTAGCCATACTAAAGCAACAAATAAGTTATCATTACTACGGTTAGAAGACGTAATAGAGCAAGTTTTAGCAAACAATTATGGGATTCGTATCGCTAGAAATGACTCCGCTGCCTTGGCCATTGAAAAAACTTTTAGCAAGGAAGCCTATTTACCAAGATTAAACGCTATAACAGGTTTAGTCTTTAACAACAATGACCAATACCAGAAATTTAATGACGGAGCAATTCGAGAAAGAAAAGGTATTCAATCCGACAATACAAGTGCTGCGCTAGCATTAAACTGGCCGATTTTTAATGGACTTCGCATATATGCCACGCGCGAAAGGGCCGCAGCACTACAACAATTGGGAGCGTTGAATCTCTGTAATAGTTTATTGAACACTATTGCGCAAGCCAGCAATAGTTATTATGGAATTGTACAGCAAAAACAACAGATAAAAGCCATTGAAGAACAAATACAGATTAACCAGGAGCGAGTTAAACTCGCAGATTATAAATTATCAATTGGCGCAGGGACAAAACAAGACCTATTACAAAGCAAAGTAGACCTGAATGCACAAAAAGCGACACAATTTGAACAAGCTTTTACACTACAGCAACTAAAAAATGATTTAAACACATTAATGGGGCAGTCTACTACCTATGAGTTTGATGTAACCGATTCAATTCCGTTTAAGCCTACGCTATCGCTAATAGAGCTACAACAACAACTCGAAACTAATAATCCACAATTATTAGTAGCACAAAAGAATATCACAATTGCACAATACACACTGAAGGAACAAAAAGCAGAACGATGGCCAACTATTAATTTCAATTCAACCTATAATTTTAATTTGCTTGATAACAAAGCGGTCGTTAACCCATTCCAACCATTGTTCAGCAGAAATAAAGGGTTTAATTATGGGTTAACAGCCAGTATCCCTCTTTTTAATAATGGCACCGTCCGTCGAAATATTCAAAATGCAACACTAAATCTTAAAAGAGAACAACTGGTTCTAGACAACCAAAAACTACAAATTAACTTGGCGATGATACAGGCGTATAATCAATATCAAGCCGCACAACAGTTATTGCGTCTCGAGGAAGAAAATATTGTACTAGCCCGTGAGAATGTTCAAATTGTATTTGACGTCTATCGCCTCAATTCCTCTACCCTAATTCAATTGAAAGAGGCGCAAAAGAGTTTACAAGATGCTTTTACAAGACTTATTCGCGCCCGTTTTCAGGCAAAACAAGCGGAGACTGAATTGCTTCGATTGAAAGGCGAATTGCTTTGATTCAGTAGTCTCTGGAAAAATTGTCTTTTCTTTGCAAGCAAATCGCAGTTATGAAATCACCACAGGTAGCAATAATCATGGGAAGTGATAGTGATTTGCCTACGATGCAAGGCGCAGCAGATATGTTGAACCAATTTGGTATTTCCTACGAACTAACCGTTGTCTCTGCACATCGTACACCCGAACGTATGATGGAATATGCTGGAAAAGCTAAAGAAAGAGGATTAAAAGTAATTATTGCTGGAGCCGGAGGAGCCGCCCACCTGCCTGGAATGGTTGCAGCTATTACCACGCTCCCTGTCATTGGAGTTCCCATAAAATCCTCTAACTCGATTGATGGGTGGGACTCCGTTCTTTCCATTTTGCAAATGCCAAATGGAGTACCCGTTGGAACTGTTGCATTAAATGCATCAAAAAATGCAGGAATCTTGGCCGCTGCAATCCTCAGCACAGCCGATGAAAATCTTTCTAATAAATTAGCAGACTATAAAAAAGGAATGGAGGACGAAGTAATCAGCAAGGTCAATAGACTAAAAGAAAAAGGCTGGAAAAACTCCTTTGACTAATTTACCGTTAGGATGGTAAATCTAGCTTCCAGCGGGTGGGAAGCTTCAATGAGGTGATCAAAAAGCTGATCTCCATAACGTGCATAGTATACCCCCATATTATCATATCGTTCTTGGAGTTGACCTGTAGGAAATAAAGAATCTTTCAATATTTGGATTTGTCTTTCTGCATCTGTGTATTTCCGTTTTGTAGCACTCGCCATTTTTTTCTCCAAACCAACTAACAAATGCGCCGCCTTTTTTGCTAACGACTCAGTATGGCCTTTAAGTGTAAAATCAACTGTAGCGGCTTTTTGCGACAATTTGCCATAAAAATCCTGCATCCAAGCTAATTCATCAGACAGAGAACTATTTTGGTGATCAGCATGGGAATAGAATTTTTTAACCAGTTCACCCAAAGGGTGAAACAACTGCTCGGCCTCTAAGCCTAACTTGTTCAACTTAGAAGACTGTTCATCCGAAACTAGTAAAAATGAGTTTCGTAAAACTAAAACAGGAAAGGGGATGCCCATTTTCTGAAAGAGTGGAAGTAGTGGAATCCAGTAAGCTACCTCACTGCCTCCCCCTATAAATGCAATATCAGGCAGGAGAATAGACTGATAGAGTCCGCGTAATATAACATTGGGGCTAAATCGATCAGGATGCTGATCTAATTCTTGTTTGAGCTGCTGCTTGTTAAATTGTTCCATAGTACCCACCACTTGCCAGTTGTCCTCTTTTTTTTCAATCCGTTGACGTAGTCCTTCTTTTAAATAAAAGAGATTTACGGGACGAACAAACGCCTGTAACGAATACCCCCACTCTTTCATTTGATTGAACGCAGGATTGAGTACTGCTTCCGTTTGACCAGCTTCCAGGTCAAAAGAGCAAACAGGTTTTAAAAGTTCTTTTAAAGCTTTTGCATCTGCATCTAATACAACTATACCAAATCTTCCTAATAATTTATTTACCAACCGAAAAGTTGCCCGGGCCATGGAATCATTCTCCTGATAAGCCTCTTTAAGAAGATTAACCCACTCTTTTCCATGCGGCAACACGCCCCACTCACCCTCTACTTGTTGTAGGAGGGCTAGTAGATCCTGATCAACTTTCATCCGGCCTACTGCACCTTGCTGACTTGTATTCCATTGATGTGTAATTGCCCCCACATGAATATGGTTCAGTTCTTCAATATCTGCGTCCTCACTTCCGACATAATAAACTGGTACAAAATCCTGATTAGGAAATTGTTCTTTGCAATAGTTAGCCAACCGAATAGCATGGAGAATTTTATAAAAAAAATAAAGTGGCCCAGTAAAAAGATTATTTTGATGTGCTGTGGTAATAGTGAAAGTTGACGAAAGCAACAACCGTTCTATATTCTCACTGACATGTTGATCAACAGCCATTCCCTCATATTGTTTTCTGAGATGGGAAACCAGGACAGTACGATTAGTAGCAAATTGCTCCCGTTGCTCCATTGCTTTTTTCAAACCTGATAAATCAGGGGTAAGCAGCGGTTGCGAATATAACATGGGATTCTTTTCAATATAATCCAAGACAAGTGGACTAAAAGACCCTGTTTCACGATAGGAAATATACCTGCTTGTACTTGTCATGTATGATAAAAGTAAGGAGTGTTCAGAAACGATCCACCGAAAAAGGTTTTAAATCAATAGAGGGAGGTAATCCATCCACGATTTCGCGGACCAGCTTACCCGTACCAGCACCTAAACTTAGGCCTAACATGGCATGTCCAGTTGCAATGGTTAGGTTTGAAATTGAAGGCACCCTTCCAATATATGGAAGGCCATCAGCGGAACAGGGGCGATAACCATACCAAACCTTATCAGTCGGTGGCGTCTCCAATTGCAAAGTGGGATAAAACTGCTTTACAGCTTTTACGATTCCTGCTACCCTATTCATACGAGGAGGCGTCTGATGAGAAGTAATTTCCATAGTTCCCCCAAAACGAATAGCCGTATCTGTAAAGGGAGTTACCGCAACACGCCCCTCTACTAAAATAGCAGGATAATTTAAACCGTGCGCATGATCCTCCAATGTTACAGAATACCCCCTGCCTGGCATCATGGGAATAGAAATACGCAATGTAGACAACAATTGACGGCTCCATGAACCCGTGGCCACCACAACCTGGTCGACTGTTAATTCTCCTCCCGTATGCACCACCTTTTTGATTACTTTTCCCTCGCGGATAAAGTTTGTTACCGAAGCCTTAGGGATCAATTGCACACCCTCCCCTTGTAAATGAGCAATAAGCCGGAGCATTAATTGATTGGGCGAACAATGTGCATCACAACCAAAGTAAAGTGCACCAATGGCATTGATTGGTAAATTTGGCTCGAGTGCAGCCAATGCTGTTTGGTCTATTATTCTTGTATCATGCAATCCTAATTCATGCGCTTTTTCCAAAGTATGATGCGCATGCATTGCTTTTTCCTCCGTTTGAAAAATCTCAAGTAAACCTTTCTGTTGGTATAAAAAATCAAACGCAGGTAATTTACTCCATGTAGCATATTCCTGACGACTGAGCAATGATATATCACGTAATGGAATTGCCGCATCCTCTGCTCGCTTTGCTGTAGCAGCACGCATGAAATGCCAGCCCCAATGCAGCAAGCTCCAGTCCAATCGGGGTTGTACATAAAAAGGACTTTGAGAATCAAGCATCCATCGCAATCCCTGTTTTACGATTCCTGGCGTGGCCAATGGAATAAAATGGCTGGGGCAGATATAACCCGCATTACCATAGGAACAGGAAGAAGAAAAATCGGTTTGATCAATTATAGTAACAGTATGCCCTGCCTTTTTAAGATAATAAGCAGAGCTTAATCCTACGATACCCCCACCAATAATTACAACATGCATAAGAAAAATTAGATTACTTGAAATCCATGTGCGTAAGGATCATCTTTGCTATCAATCCATATTGTATTATACCCATAAACACGAGCCCACCCTTTTATGGAAGGTATAACTGCAGCAAATTTTCCCACCTGTGTCAGCCCGCTTACACGCCCTTCAAAAGTGCTGCCAATTATACTCTCATGAATAAAAGAGTCCCCAACGTTCAGTTTTCCCTTGGCAACCCATTGCGCCATTCTTGCACTAGTTCCCGTTCCACAAGGAGAGCGGTCAATCGCTTTGTCACCATAAAAAACAGCGTTTCGAGCCGTAGACGCGGCGTTCAAAACAGATCCAGCCCATAAGATGTGTGAGCAACCCTTGATATAGGGATCCAAAGGATGTACAACTTCAACTTTTTTATTGATTGCATCTCGTAAGGCACGAGCATAGCCAACCAATTCAGCCGCCGTGTAATTCTCTAACCCCTTAAAATTTTCTTGTGTATCTACGATTGCGTAAAAATTACCGCCGTAAGCAATATCCACTTGAAGTGTTCCTAAACCAGGACAATCAATTGATAGCCCTTCTATATATAAAAAGGAAGGGACATTCGTTAATTCCACCCATTCCACACGAGTTCGTCCATTTTCCTCTCTAAATCCGTACCGAATTTCAATTAAACCCGCAGGAGCTTCCATCCTTAAAAAACCGGGTGTCTTTGGTTGCACTAAACCTTCCTCAATGGCAATAGTAATGGTTCCTATTGTACCGTGTCCGCACATGGGTAAACACCCACTAGTTTCGATAAATAGCACGGCAACATCATTGGCAGGATCATGAGGCGGATAAAGTATGCTCCCACTCATCATATCATGCCCCCTGGGCTCAAACATCAACCCCTTGCGAATCCAATCATACTTTTCTAAAAAATGAATACGCTTTTCACGCATACTAGCCCCTTCTAATAAAGGACCACCCTCCTTTACTAATCGAACAGGATTACCACAGGTATGGGCATCAATACAATGAAAGACATGCTTCATGGCAAATCAGGTAGGGTATAAAGATATCAACTAATCAAGGTAATTTTGCAGTAATTCAGCAAATGGAAACCTACGGTAAAATATTACTCATAGCCATGCCTGCTTTTTTGGTTTTGGTATTACTCGAGAAGTTATATGGAAAAGTAAAAGGATTTGACACTGTTCGTCAAATGGATATGATCTCTTCGCTAAGCTCAGGCATAACCAATGTTACAAAAAGTGTGCTGGAACTAACCATTATTATTGCCATCTACCCATTCCTACTTCGCCACTTTGCACTGACAGAAATTGAAAATACTTGGATTGTCTATTTACTCACATTTGTTATTCTGGACTTTAACGGCTATTGGATTCATCGGTGGAGTCATAAAATAAATTTATTCTGGAATCTTCATGTGATCCATCACAGCAGTGAAGAATTCAATCTAGCTTGTGCACTTAGACAGAGCATTTCGGCCTTTTTTAATCTATTTACCGTTCTACTTCTTCCCGCTGCCTTATTGGGGATTCCTCAAGCCGTAATAAGCACCATTGCCCCCTTACACTTATTTGCACAATTCTGGTACCATACCCGTCATATCAATAAACTAGGCTGGTTGGAGCATGTGCTGGTTACCCCTTCTCACCACCGGGTGCACCATGCCATCAATCCGGAATACATGGACAAGAATCTTTCTCAAATTTTTATTATTTGGGATAAGCTTTTTGGGACTTTCCAGGAAGAAAAAAAGGAAATTCCTCCCGTGTATGGTATTACGCGACCCGCCCGAACCTGGAATCCAATCCGAATTAATTTTCAACACCTGTGGCTTTTAATTCAAGACAGTTGGCGTACAAAAAAATGGAGCGAAAAACTAACACTTTGGTTCAAACCTACCGGATATAGGCCTGCAGATGTAGATGCCACTTATCCAGTATATAAAATTGAAAACGTTTACCAGTTTGAAAAATATAGCACCCCATCCTCTCCCGCTTTTACAGCCTGGGCCTGGACTCAATTAGTGTTCCTCTTATTATTTATTTCCTATTTGTTTGGATCGATTGCAGCCATTAATTCACTTAATGCATCTTTTATTTACTGGTATGGTGCATTTATTTTTATTTATGTTTTCTCGCTAACAGAACTAATGGATAGAAATAAAATGGCCATTGTTTGGGAATTTCTAAAAACAGGCTTAGGCCTTGGTCTTATTTTTTGGCAAGAGGACTGGTTTGGACTTTCGACCTATGTCCCCCAAGCTTCGACATTTATAATGGGCTACCTATTATTTTCTCTATTCAGCAGTGCCAGGTTTTATCAAAAACATAAAAAGGAAGATCAATCGATCACCTTGCAGTCTTAATAGTGAATTTTACCGTTTACAAATCGTGGAATTGTAAGCGGATTTTTTTCCTGTAATGCAGCGGGCAATAATGAATCAGGCCAATTTTGATATGCTAGTGGTCTTAAAAATCTTCTGATGGCATCTTCGCCAACGGCACCAAATCTTGCATCACTGGTTGCAGGAAAAGGACCTCCATGCTGCATACTCTTACAAACTTCAACACCAGTGGGAACTCCGTTAAAGATCAACCGCCCACATCGAGTCTCAATCCATGAAATTAGGAGAGCATAGTCGGCCAACTCCTCTTCAGTACCGTAAATTGTTCCTGTCAACTGCCCTTCGATCTGTTTGGCAATAGCAATAAGCTGTTCAGCATTTTTACATTGAACGGCTATCGTAAATGGACCAAAATTTTCTGCTTGTAAATATTTATTGGATAACCAATCGTCAGCAGATACATGAATCATCATTGCATTCCCATCTCCCGGATTAGTTGAACTATTTCCTTGCGCTAACACACGTACACCCGGCTGCAGAAGAACTTCCTCACAATTTTTTTTATAGGACGCTGCAATACCTTCATGAAGAAGAGGAGCTGACTTAACTTGTGAAGTAAGGGCACTCAATTCATTTAATAAAAATGTCCAAGCCGGACTCTCGATACCAATGATTACTCCTGGCTTTGTACAAAACTGTCCAACACCCAACGTATAGGAGCCAACTAGCTGGTTAGCGATTTGCGCATATTCCCTATTTAATTTTTCTGGAAGAATAAAAACAGGATTTAGACTCCCCATCTCAGCAAATACAGGAATGGGTTGATGTCTTGCTGCAGCCCAATCCACTAATTGCTTCCCTCCGGTAAATGATCCTGTAAATCCAACAGCAGCCGTATGGGGATGTTGGACTAACCACTTTCCTACTTGATGCGAAGTTCCAAACACATGTTGAAAAACCCCAGCAGGCAACCCACATAACGCAACGGCCTCTGCAATACAGCTAGCCATTCTAGATGAAGTTTCCGGGTGTGCAGGGTGTGCTTTGATTACGACTGTACAACCAGCGGCCAAAGCACTGGCCGTATCTCCTCCCGCGGTTGAATAGGCAAATGGAAAATTACTCGAACCAAAAACAACTACGGGACCCAACGGTATCAGTAGTTTTCTAATAGTAGGCTTTGCTGGTTGAGCTGATTCGTCATGATCAATCGAAGCTTCCATCCAATAGCCCTTTAAACAAGCAGCGCCATAGCTTTCCAGCTGAAAGATGGTTCGATTCAATTCGTTGTTCAACCGCGTTTCAGGCAGATGCGTTTCTTTAGCTGCAACTGCGACTAGCTCTACTCGAGCTTCCTCAATTAATTTTGCAATAGTTGAAAGCAATTGCTTTCGTTGAGATGGGGTTGTGCTTCTATAGGTAAAAAACGCATCATGTGATTGTTCAAGTACCTGCTCAATCAGAACTTCACTAGCATCAATAATATTCATACAAATAAATTAAATAACTGGACGGATGGCGATTGCCTTACGAATTATGGATAATACACTTGTACGCTCTTCCCCCTCTAAGGGAAGACGTGGAGGACGAACCCATTCACTTCCTATTCCCGTTTCCTGCGCAGCCAGCTTGATGTACTGCACTAGCTTAGGATGAATATCCAATTCGAGCAATGGCATAAACCAACGATAAATACTACGGGCCTCATTCAATTTTCCGGCCTGGGCCAACTCCCAAATAGCCACAGTTTCTCTAGGGAATGCATCCACCAAGCCGGCTACCCATCCATGCGCTCCTAAACAAATTTCCTCCAAAGCAAGCGTATCAACACCACAAAGTATTTTAAACCGATCCCCAAACCGATTCAACATTCTAGTTAGGTTGGTTACATCTCTAGAACTTTCTTTGAGTGCTTGAATCGTGGGGTATTCAACGAGTTGATCAAATAAGGCCGGATGAAAATCAATTTTATAATCAACCGGGTTATTATAAATCATAATTGGCAAGTCAGTAGCAACTGCCACAGATTTAAAGTAGGTAGCCGTTTCACGATCATCCGATTTATATCGCATTGGAGGGAGCAACATCAATCCATCTGCTCCCCAGTTTACTGCATGCTTGGCTAAAGCAATAGCATCAGCTGTTGAAGCCTCTGCGATATTGAGAATTACAGGAATAGTATCCCTCAATTTGGCTTTTGCCAATAACACCAATTCCTTCTTCTCTTCAAACTGTAAAGTACTCGCCTCTCCTAGTGATCCTCCAATAATTACACCATGCACACCGGCAGCAACCTGAGCCTCTAAATTCTTTTCAAATAACAAAAAATCGAGTTTGTCATCTTGAGTAAAGGGCGTGAGCAATGCGGGATAAACTCCCTGCCATTTTACTTGCATAAAGGATGTTTTTGTGAAGATAATAAACCTGAAGGGACCTTATCCGACTAGTTCACACTCTAAATCGTAATCGTAGGCCTTGGTAATACGAACTGTTACAAACTGTCCAGGTGCTAGCTTTTTTTGTGTTTGGATGATAATTTCATTGTCTACCTCAACTGAATCAGCTGCTGAACGAGCGATATAACGACCGGCTTCTTTTTTGTCGACAATAACACGAAATTCCTGCCCAATCTTTTTCTGATTCAAGGCATAAGAGATATCCTGTTGCCACTCCATAATCTCTTGTGCTCTCGCCTCTTTTTCCTCTTGCGTCAGTGTATCTGCAAGCGTAAAGGCAGACGTATCTTCTTCGTGCGAATAGGTAAACACGCCCACGCGGTCAAATTGCTGCTGGGTCAGAAATTCTTTCAACTCCTCAATATCTTCTCTTGTTTCGCCAGGGAAACCAACAATCAGTGTGGTCCGAAGGCAAATACCAGGTATTGTACTTCGAATGGTAGCAAGCAGTTCTTCCATTTCAGATCGGGTAATCTGTCGCTTCATGGCCATTAACATCCGATCAGAAGCATGCTGAAGAGGCATGTCGAGATACTTGCAAATATTAGGACGGTCTCTGATCACATCGAGTATTTCCAATGGAAACTTAGAAGGATACGCATAATGTAAGCGGATCCATTCAAGACCTTTAATATCTGCAAGTCTGTTGAGCAACTCAGGTAACGCTCTTCGCTTATATAAATCCAATCCGTAGTAGGTAAGCTCCTGCGCAATCAACATGATTTCCTTAACCCCTCTGCTCACCAGCAATGTAGCCTCCTCGACTAAAGATTCCATACTGCGGCTCACATGACCTCCACGCATTAGTGGAATAGCACAAAATGAGCAGGTCCGATTACAACCTTCGGAAATCTTTAGATAAGCATAGTGACTGGGCGTAGCCAGCAAACGTTCGCCAACCAATTCCGCTTTATAATCAGCCTCCAATGTTTTTAAGAGTAGAGGTAACTCCATGGTACCAAAGTAGGCGTCCACCTCTGGAATCTCTGCTTCTAAATTAGACTTATATCGTTCACTTAAACAACCTGTCACATACACTTTTTCAAGCTTTCCTTTTTTCTTTAATTCTACTTGTTCCAAAATTGTTTGGACACTTTCTTCCTTAGCCTTATCAATAAACCCGCAAGTATTTACCACCACAATCTGGTGATCAAGTTTGGCATTCTCATGGACTACCTCAATATTATTAGCACTAAGTTGTCCACTCAAAACCTCACTATCAACCATATTTTTACTACAACCTAGCGTAATGATATTTACTTTTCGAGGATGAAGCTGACGTGTTCTCATGTTGTAGCGTTTGATTGAATAGAAAATAGACTTTCTACAAATGATTGTTGATCAAATACGAGTAAATCAGTTGCTTGTTCGCCCACCCCGATAAACTTTACAGGAATATTAAATTGATCCGCAATAGCAAGTACTACTCCACCTTTAGCAGTGCCATCCAGCTTGGTTACGGCTAAAGCAGTAATTGGCGTTGCTGCAGCAAAATGACGAGCCTGCTCAAGTGCATTTTGGCCAGTGGAGCCATCCAATACCAAGAGCACTTCATGAGGAGCATCGGGAATTGATTTCTGCACTACTCTTTTAATTTTGCTCAGCTCCTCCATTAAATGCGCTTTGTTATGTAAACGACCTGCAGTATCAATTAGGACAACATCCGTATTTTTTGAAATTGCACTTTGTACCGTATCAAATGCAACTGCGGCGGGGTCACTGCCGGTTTTTTGCTTTACAATGGGAACTCCGATTCTTTCACTCCAGATGGTTAATTGCTCTACGGCAGCCGCTCTAAAAGTGTCAGCAGCCCCCAGTAAAACGCTCTTGCCAGCCTCTTTAAAGTTGTATGCCAATTTCCCAATTGTTGTGGTTTTCCCAACTCCATTGACCCCAACTACTAATACAACGTAAGGTTTGTTAGGAAGGTCAGATTTAAAATCATAAGTAGATGATTTTGAGCTACTAGAAAAGACTGATTCAATTTCTTTTCTAATCATCTCCTGCAAGGCTTCAGTCGAAGCAAACTTTTCACGCGAACCAGCTTTTTCAACGCGCTCTAAAATTCGGACAGTTGTTTCTACTCCTACGTCAGCACCTAATAGCGCTTCCTCGAGTTGGTTTAATAGCTCTTCATCTAAGCTTGTTTTCCCCGTAAGAATTCCAACCAGACGGGTAAAAAAGCCTTCCCGGGTTTTCTTTAAACCCTGGTAGAGCGATTCTTTCTCTTTTTTACCAAACAGCTTGTTGAAAAAACCCATGATGGAAAGTTAAAAAAAAAGCTGTCAGACCGAAGTGAGACAGCTGTAAAAGGGTTTCCCCTAAAATTATTTGAATTTACTTCTGCGCTAAAAATTCCTTCACCTTATCCTTGTGTACCATTTGTTCTTTGAAGGTGTAGGCTCCAGTTTTAGGGCTGCGAACAGCCTTAATAACTTTCGTGTAATTCTTTGCTTCTGCGGCCTGCTTAGGATCTTTTTTAATCGCGGTTTTTGCTGCTTTTGCCATACAAGGAGAGCGTTAAATACTTTTAGGAAATTAGATTACTTGATTTCTTTATGAACAGTTACTTTCTTGAGAATGGGATTAAACTTCTTTAATTCCATACGCTCAGGATTGTTCTTCTTATTTTTTACCGTAATGTAACGGCTGGTACCAGGCTTGCCACTTGACTTGTGCTCGGTACACTCTAAAATAACCTGGACGCGATTGCCTTTTTTTGCCATGATTGAAACGGTTTAATCGTTAAATTTTTTCTCCTTGTGCTCTCAACTGCTTCACAACACTGTAAAGACCGTTTTTGTTGATTGTACGGATAGCCTCAGTCGATAACTTGAGTGTAATCCATTTGTCTTCTTCAGCCAGATAAAAACGCTTACGCTGCAGATTAGGCAGAAAACGACGCTTGGTCTTAATATTAGAATGGGACACTTTATGACCGCCTACTGGCGTCTTTCCGGTGACCTGACATACTCT
>SXGQ01483540.1_pt1 | contig 23697 bp, 17 predicted proteins | sample 3178371 | NCBI WGS metagenome assembly SXGQ01 (sample SAMN11356859, study PRJNA531348) | freshwater metagenome | isolation source: freshwater sample F1-20 | place: China: Fuxian Lake, Yuxi | collected 2017-12-25 | reverse complement strand
TTGCGCAGCGCGACGAGCAAGGACGCGCGGGGCTTTTCGGCATATTCGCCGCGGAGACGCTCGGTCGCCTTTTCCTCCCGGGTGATTTCCTGCCGTCCGGCGATCGGAGTCACGTTGACTGTGATCGCATAGTCCAGAAACGGCAGGCCGGTGAGGTGGGTCACGATTCCCGGGCGCGTCCGTTGGGGCCAGCGACTGAGGGAGAGCACGGCGTGGTAGTGCCCATCGAGGAAGAACCCGCCGCCGCTTTGGCCGACGCCTTCGCCGTGCCAGCAGTTCTCTTGCAGGGTAAGCGTGGGATCGAACCACTCGGCTGCCGTCTCCGCCGTGCGCCTGGCATGGCTGGGGTTCAGGAACCGCCGCAGGCAGGCGCAATGCTCCGCGTCGTCCATCGGGTGGACGGGCGTCTCTGGCCCAAACACCGTGCGCAACGTGCCCGCGAAGTCCTCGAACTGTGCCGCCAACTCCCGCAGCAATCCGGCATAGTGATGCTGGAGCCCGTCGTGGCCGCGCACATTGCCGGCGTAGGCGTCGACCTCGATGGAAAGAAACACCGCGAGGTGCTCGCGTCGGAGGCTGCCGTCCAGAGTCCGGGGCCAGTAGCGCGTGAACCGCTCATTCCGCACAGCGCGGATAGTGGGGTCTGATACCTCCTGCGTCCGGGAGTGATAGGCGAGCAACGCCTGCCGGTAGTCGGAGTCGGGCCACCATTGGATTTGCAGCCGCCGTCCAGGGGAGACCAACGCGAGCAGCGCCCGCACCCGGTCCTGGAAGGCATTCAACTGCTCGAAGCTCGCGCCGCGCAGATCCGGCGGTTCCAGCCGGAAACCTTTCGCCACCAACCCGCCCCGCTCCGGCGAACCGAAGACCAGCATTCCGTCCACGAATCGGCCCTCGGGGGCGTCTGCGTGAGACCGCGTATGGGTTTTAGGCTCGGAGCTACGGGTGAAGTTGGCTCCGCCCAAAGCCTGATCCAGCCGGTCGCGGTCATAGCCGGATGGCTTACCCTGCCGGAATCCTAAAATCCATACGAGCGAGCCCGCAATCGGGACACCAGCTACCATTCCGGCCAGCGGATAACCCGTGCCGACGAACCCAAGCCCCGCGAAAAGCAGGACTCCGGTCACGAGTCCGCCCACCGCGGGGAGGTAGAGGTTGCCCTCCAGGCCGAAGACGCGTCCGGCGGAGTCATCCGCCGCATTGGTGTCCGTGAAGCGCAGGTCGCTCATGGTCTTCCTCGCAGCCTCAGAACCGAGGAGTCAGGACCGCGTCCTGCATCCCAAAGATGGTGAATAGCGCCGCCATGATGGCCGCGGCGGCGGCGATGATGATGCCGGCCAGAATCCCGCCCTTGCCCTCGCTGTCGCCCTTGGAGATCGCGTTGGCGCCTCCCCAAATTTTGATGATACCCCAGAAGAACCCGACCATGAACACGAGCACGAGGGCCGAGCCAAAACCATCCCGGACCTGCTGGAGTTGCGCCAGAACGGGGCTTGGGAGGCGCACATTCGGCGTCGCACCAAATGCAGTGAACAGGGACAAAGTCGTCATGTTGCTAAAAGCCATACGAAAATCATAACTTGTCAAACACTATCGTATGGCTTTTAGATGAGCCATGGCCGAATCCCGCCCCATCAAGAACAGTTTCTCCTTCTATGCGGCCGATATGGCCGCCTTGGACGAACGGGTGGCCGGACTCCAGAAGGCGGGCGTTAACGCCCGCAGCGCGACGCTCCTGCGCGCGCTGATCCACCTTACCTCTCCCGCGGAGATGATCGCCCACGCCGTCCGACTCGCCGGCGACAGCGCACTCGGGGTGGCCACGTCGGACGATGACGTCATCGCCGGCCACCCGACCGTGAACTTGCCCAAGGACGACGTGAAGAAGCTCGACGGCGTCGTCGCTCACCTGGCCAAGGCCAAGATCGTCGCGACCCGCGCCTACGTGGTGAGGGCCATCCTGCGGGCGTCGCCAGACGGCAAGACCCTCGCGCCGGCGGTGGCGAAGTTCCTGGAGGATTTTCCGAACAAGCCGCGCGGGCTCTCGAAGCTCCGCCTGGAGCAAAAGGCCAAAGCTCGTGGCTGACGCGGCGCAAATTGCCCACCTACGGGGCCTCGACGCCTACCTCCACGCTCACTTGCGGGGGCAGGATCACGTGCTGGCCCGTGCCGCCGCGGTCTTCACACGCGGCGAATTGGGGTTGGCGAGAAGCGATGGCCCGAAGGGCGCGTTCCTGGCGGTTGGACCAACCGGCACGGGCAAGACCGAACTCGTGCTCCTCGCGGCCCGCTACCTTTTCGGCGCGGATCGGGTGCGACGCTTCGATCTGTCGGAGTTTCAGCGGGCCGATGCCGTGGAGCGACTGCTCGGGAGCGATGCCTCCGACTCGGGTGCGATCGGGCGCGCGGCCAGCAGTGATTCCCCGCGCGTGTGGCTCTTCGACGAGTTGGAGAAGGCCCACCCCAAAGTCTTGGACCTGTTTATTCAGATGCTTGAGCCGGGGCATGTCACCCTTGCGAACGGCGAGACGGTGTCGCTGCGGTCGGACTACGTTGCTTTCACCTCAAATCTCGGCGCGACCGAGTCGATGCGCATGGCAAACTCGAGCCCGGCGAGCGTCGAGCAAGCCGTGCTGCGACGGGTCTCGGAATCCCTGCGGCCTGAGCTTCTGGCGCGCATCCCGGACAAGCTCGTGTTCGCGCGACTCGCTCCCGACGTGCAACGCGAAATCGCCGAGCTGCACCTGGCCAACGAAGTCGCGCGGCTCAAGTCGGTGGGCTTCGATCTGGAGGTTTCGCGCGAGGCGTTGGAGTTCCTGATCCGAGAGGGATTCCATCCGCAACTCGGCGCACGGCCGCTGCGGCAGACGATTGAGCGACAGTTGCAGGACGCCGTGGTGCGCGGACTTTTTTCCTCTGGTTCAAGTGCGGGTCACGTGGTCTTCGATGCGAAGCAAAACACGCTTCAACTTGTAAGCTGAATAGCCAGCTGCCGCTACCGTCGGGAGTATGCCCGCTCAACTCTTCCGCGACATGCTACATCAGTCCCATTGCCATCGTGGCCGCTTTGGTGGGTGAGTCGTAGAACTGCCACTGGATCGCGGTGAGAATAGAGTCCGGCACGTCGGCCAGATCGCGTTTGTTTTCGCTGGGAATGAGGATGCGTTTGGCTCCGGCTTCAACGGCGAGCTGCATGCGCTCGGGGAGCGAGTTTACTTTGAGGAGGAGGCCTTGGACGCTCATTTCACCAAGGACGACGGTGCGCTCTAATACCGGTTTTTCCAGGATCGCGGAAACGAGAGAGATGAAAAACGCGACGGCGGTTTCGCTGCCGTCTTTGGCCTGGTTGAGGTTGATCGCCTGAAGACTGAAATCGTAGCTGTCGATGTCTCGGGTGATGCCGAGATTCTTGAGGTTTCCGCGTAGGTAAGCGTCGGCGGTTTTGATCGCCTCTTTCATGCTCTTGGAGAGGTTGCCGAGCGGGATGATCCGGCCGGACCCCGGATTGATCTGGGCTTGCAAGAGGAACAGCGCGAGGCGGCTGTCGCTCGCGTCGGTGCCGATGGTGTAAACGCTTCCGGGAGCTTGCTGGCCCTCTGGAATCAAGCTGCCGCCACCCATCTCGGGCACGTTGACGAAAGTCTCTTGGCCGCTGTCGCGGTCGATGTAGCTGAAACTGGTATTCCAGTATTCGAGCCCGCCCATTTTCTTGAGCTGCTCTTTCACCCGCCGGCGCATTTCGAGCGCATATTCTACGTATTCGGCTAGCTCGGCCTTGGTGACGTCGCCGTCGGGATGGAGAAGCTTGATGAGACCGGAGACGATCTTGCGGACAGCTTTTTGGTCTCGACCGCCGAGATGGCTGCCGAACTTGAAATGCCGTTCGGCGTAGTCGGTGTAGCTCGACTTGCGAACTTCGCGGAAAACCTCGGCAAGGAAGTCGGTCACGAGGCCGAAATGGTTAGTGTAAGCGTCGTCGTGGGTCTTCTGGAATTCCCAGCCGGGGATGTAGGCGTGGATGCGGTCGTAGAAGGCCGTGTCCATCTCCTTCGGCATCGGATAAAACAGGTGCGAGGTGCGGATGATAGTGGCGATTTCGCCGTCGATGTTACCGACGAAGACAATCGAGCCCTCGGCGGTGATGATGTCGCGGCCACGGCTGAAGGCACCGTCCTCCATGTAGCCCTTCATGATGTTTACCCCGCTCTTGTCGGAGAAGTTGATGCCGGCCGCTTCGTCGAAGGCGACCACGTCCCACATGCAGACAAGTCCTCGTTGACCGCTGGAGAGGTTCACAAACATCTGTGCCGTCGTCGTCTGGCCACCCGAGACAAGGTGACAGTAGGGACTCATCTGCTGGTAAACGAAACTCTTGCCGGTGCCACGTGGCCCGAGTTCGACCGAATTGAAATTCCGTTCCACGAACGGCACCAGACGGAGCATGTAGTGCAGCTTTCGGCGCCGGGTGTAGTAAGGGTGGTCGGGCTCATAGCCCATCGAGCGCATGAGCAGGTCGAGCCATTGGTCGCGGGTGAAGCGCTTCCGGCTGGCTCGAAAGCCCTCCATGTTGCGATTGGAAATCTGGATCGGGCGGATGGACTCGATGAAGAACGGTCGGTTCTGGTTCTTGAAAATATAGGTTTCGTCGTAGCGGATGGTGATCTCCGCCCATACCCCGCCCATCAGCAGTCGCTCGTGTTCTTTGACCAGACGCTCGTCGATGTTGATGAAGTCGAGGTTTAGGTTCGAGAGCGTCGCCCAATACTTGTCGTGCACCTCGACGAGTTTCACTGACACCTTGTCGATGAATTCGTAAGTGGTGTGCTGCTTGATCGACGACTTCACCGACTCCCGCTGGTCTGGCTTAACGTATTTGGACGAAAGCGTCTCACGAACAAACTCCAGCCCTTCGTTGATTTCGCGGTCGTCGGTGGACGCGCAGTATTTGCCGAGAAGGAACTCGATCACGAAGGCCGGCACGCCGAAGGACGTGCGCATGCGCCGGAGCAGGTCTTTGCGGACGACCATGCCGGGGAAGGCCTCATTGGCGAGGAGGTCGAGGGCGTCGAGTTCGATAGGGGCGTCGGGCATAGAGCGGGAGTGTTTAAGTTAGAGGTCGCGGGCGACGTGTAGAACTATGCCCTCGGGGCCGGGGAATTGCTCGCCCGTGTCGGTGTCGCGGATTTCCAGACGGAGTGTATCGCCCTGCTTGAAGGTGAATTTGGAATCGAAGAACAAGGTGAGGTTCACGTTGGCAGCCGGAGTGAGCGTGACCTTCTTGGATTCGGCGCGAGGTAAAATTGAAGTGGCGACACCACCCACGACGCGAACCACGTTCACATCCAAGTTGCGCGGCAGGGTGACCATCGCGGCCATTTCACCGCCTTCGCCGATGGCAAGTGGCTGCACCACGATTTTGACAGCGGCGCTAGTTAGATTGAGGCCGGCACCGGCGATGAGGATTTCGACACCGATCTTCTGTTGTTTGCTTTGGGCGCGCGAAACGAGGTGAGGAATCACCAGCTCCTGCAGGGCAGCTCCGCCGTGGCTGAATGACTTCTCTGTTTTGAAGTAGGCCAGGCCTGGCGGTAGGGCGACACGCACGCTGGTATCCCAGGCGAATGGCTTGCTCTTGAGCGGGAGGTCGGCGGTGGCGGAGACGATGGCGAAACGCTCCTTGGTAATCAGACACCACTCCTTGTTGATTGGCACTTCTGGCGGGAGAAACGCCTCGTCTAGGAGGACGAAGCCGTGGTCGGTAATGACATGGACTTCGGTGTAACCCCACTGGTGGAGTTTGCGGATCACTCGGGCGAGACGCTCCAATTCGGTTTCGACATGGCGGACTAGGGTCTCGCCGTCGGTGTGGCCCATGGAGTCCAAGTCTTCGTGGCCATAAACTACGAGAAGTGCAGGGAGCTTGCCTGGCTTTTTACCGTTCTCGATGTCGGCGATGTCGCGAGTTTCGGCCCCGAATTCTTTCAGCAACGCGAGCCGATTTTCGCGGATGGAGAGATCTTTGCTTTGGGAAATCGGATGCAGCTCGTTGCCGGTGGTTTTGAGTTCGGTCGGGCTGAACTTTGTCGGGAGCAAGGCGCTCATGCCGACCGGGGTGCGCGTAGGCAGCATGGCGCGGAGCGGCTCGATGCTGACCTTGAAACCGGTGAGCGTGGTCTTGAGCTGGTGGGCGACATCGTAACGCAGGGCATCGACGATCACCACGGCGCGTTTTCCCGGAGCCGACCAAAGGTGCGTGTCCAGGTGTGAGGTGACGAACGGCAGACCTGGGATGTCGGCGGAGTCGGTCGCGGTGTAGAGGGTGAAAAAACGCTGGTTGAGCGCGTTGGTGGTCGCGCCGTAGGTGCGGTCGAGCAGTTGCCCGATCTCGGCCAGATTGAGCTCAGCCGCCTGCGCTTTGAGGCGGAGGTGCTGGCCGTCCACCGCTTCGGCAAAGTCAGTGAAGAGGCGCACGCACTCGCCGGTCGAGGCGGCCTCAGGGACGAGCTTTTGGAGTTTTTGGCAGGCCTCGACGAAACGCGTAACGCCAAGGAGATGATCCCAATCGCACTCGGGCACGCCACCAGCGCGGGCGTATTCAGCCTCGCGTTGGAGCGTGGGCGCTTCCTCGGCGACGTAGTCGGAAAAAGCCTCCGGTTTGGTAGCGGCGGTGACGAAGGATTTGACTGCGTCTTGCCAGCGTAGGCTAACGAGGTGCGGGAAGCCGTAGGCGGCCCCGGTCTTACCCTTGGCCCAAGCGGTGAGGTTGTGGTGCTGCTCGACCTCGGCGATCCAGCGATCCCAGGCGGGGCGGCAGTTGGCGTCGCGCAGCCAACGCCGGAGCAAGGCGACATGGGCCTCGCGGTAACGAGCGGGCGGGAGGCGTTCGCCAAAAGGGAAGTCGGCGGCCTCGCCGTAGCCGACGAAGGCCTCGGTGAGGGCGAGACGCTCAACCAGAGATTTGATCCACAGGACGGGATTGTCGGTCTGCGGGGTGCTGCCTAGCTGTTCGGCGACGGCGGCGAGGAATTCGTCGAGCACGACCTTTTCCTTGAGCGCGGCCCACTCAGTCTCCGGCTCAACGGCGAGATCGAGCAGCTTTTGATCTATGTCGCCAACGAGACGGCTCTGGGCCAGTTCAGCAGTGAGCGATTCCTCCCAATAGAGTGCGGCTTTGTTTGCGAACTTGGCCGCGAATTTGGCGAGGAGGGAATCCGGCCCGCCGTCGGTGAGCTTTCGCTGTTCGGACTGGTCGCTCGGCAACGCGGCACCGGCAGCTTTGAGAAAACTGAAAAGCGAAGGGCGCTTGCCGCCGACTTTCCAGTCCGTGCCAGTGATACGATATTCGGTCAGCAATTCGAGGTGGTGTTTGCCGCGATCGTCAGGGCTGTTCCAGCGCTCCTCGGGGAGCGGCAGATAGAGGATGAACTTGGCCTCAGGATTGGCCTGTCCGAGGAGCCACACCTGGTGCTTGAGCCAGAGCTGGCCGTGCTTGGCCTTGGGATCGTAGGCGAGCAGGTGAAAAGCGGGCGTCTGGCTCTTGGCGAGGTGGGCCTGAAAGATCGGCAGCAAACGCCGAAACTCTTCTTGCGGATCGAACCACACGCAGACCCGCGCCCGCTTCTCGTGGGAGAATCGTTGCTGGATTTGAGCGAGGAAGGCGGGGGCGAGCATGACGCGGGTGGTTGCAAACTAAATCCCGGGCTCGTTGAGTAGATCGCGAAGGAAGGTGCGGAGCTGGCTCACCAACGGAAGCTGGAGCGTTGTGGCGTCGATCCAACGGTCGTCGCGGATGGTGTTCTGAATGGCCGAGCCGGGCCGAAGAACAGCGCTGATCACGCCGAGATGCGCTTTCGCTGGATTTGAGCCCTTGTTGTATCGTGACTGCTCTGCCTGTGTCAGAATCCCTCGGTTGATCGTGGCCAGATATGTGCCCGCGTGCTGATGAAGGTCGGCGTAGTTTGATTGCGCACAGACATCGAACACCCGCTCTACGCTTCCCGCATTTGCATTGTCCGGCATCACGTAGACCCCTGTGCGTGGAGTAATCGTCGCCACGACCTGCCCCGGTAACCCGTTAAGAGCAAAGCCGGGGGCGGAATTAATAGCAGTAATGGCCGCTTGTAAGTCGGTCACGCGAGTTGCGGGCGCGGCTTGGTCGGCGTCCAAAATCACACCAATCGCATCGATCGCACTGGTGGCTTGAGCCGTGATGCGTGCCAAAGCCTTCGGAATCTCACCATCACCACCCACCGGGTGAATCGCGACCCAGTGGCTACCCTTGAGCCAGAAGTTCGGCAATGGATCGCGCCCAAAAAGGGCATCTGGAATTGCCCCCGAAGCGAGGCGAGCAAAAGGACTGGGAGCTACGAGTGTGCGCTTTTTTTGCAGAGCGAAACCCGCCGATTCCACAATCCGGCCTAGGAGTGCGGCGTCGTGCGGACCTTCACAAACGAGGTAGGATGCGGGCATGGCTTAGCGGATTTCTTGGCCCAGCACGTGCCGCAAATCGTGTAGCGCTGAGCCATCGAACCGACGGGCCGTCAGGTTGGGTTCACGCTCCAAGCGAAAGGTCGTAAGTTCCTGTGGAGAATCTTCGAACGCTCGCAGCACTGCATCGACCGCTTCCAAACTGTGCGTGGTGGCAATAATCTGAACGTTCAGTTCACGAGCGAATGATCGCAGACTGGTGCAAAGTGGCTGCAAGACTGCGGGATGAAATGCCACTTCGATTTCATCGATCAAAAGAATGCCGTCTTCGGATTTCAGAACCTTATCTAGGAGGTAAGCGACCTTGCGAACGCCATCACCGAAGGAATCCAGCGGAATAAGCCCTAGCCGGCGGTATTCGACGTAATCCAAACCCCGCAGTGGACCCGAAGTTGGACGAACTATCCCGACGATGTCGTCATCGAAGGCCTGTAGTATTTGCTTCAGGGTCTTGGCGTGTGTGCCCTCAAGCGCGTGGATCAGCTTCAGGATCGATGCGCGTGACGTGCGATGGCCGTGGGCTTTTGCGAGTTCGACCTTTGTCCCAGGCACAGACCTGATCGAGTCGTCGATCTTGGGGCCGTAGATTCTTTCGCCCGGCTCACCTTTTGCGACGGCCGGAGCAAAGCGGACTCCTCCACTTCGTGTGGTATCAACTCCCAAATCAGGAGAAAAATATTCCACCGAGATGTCCGGCAAATCGGATGGTGCGCCATCCGATGGTATCGATGGCCTTGCAAGAAAAGTAGAGCGCAAGGAAGCGCCGCGGTTCGCCAGTCTGCATTCTAGTTCAATCGGTTGATGCGCCACCGGCTCACTCCGAGGGATGACTGGGTAAAGCCATTCGGCTGCTTGCCTCCTGCTCTGACCACCACCTGCGGCATCTCGCGCTGCCAGAAGATTGATCCAATTTCGGCTATCGCCCGGCCTGAGAATAAGCATGAGGGCCTCAAGCACCGACGTTTTCCCGGAGTTGTTCTGGCCCACCAAAAGATTGATCGCGCCAAAGCCATCGAAGGACAGATCATGTAGTCCCCGAAATCGGCGAATATCCAAGCGATTTAGAAAGTGTTCCATAGCATTATTCCTCCTCGTTCACTTCGCCCAGTTTTAGTCGTCGGCGGAGGAGGTTGGTGCGGGCGAGAGGGGCGAGGTTTACCTTGATGCCGTCGTCGATGTCGGGGGTCCAACCTTTGGGGCGCTCGGCCGGGGTCTTCCAAGGCGTCAGGATACGGTAGTCGCGCTCGCCCCCTTCGGGGCCGGTGTGGGCGCCTTCTTGGAGGTGGGCGAGTTTGGCGTCGTAGGCTTCGACTTCCTCGGCGAGGGCGAGGAGGTCGAGGCGGAGGTCGGCTTTGCCGTCTTGGCCGGCTTGGGCGGCTTCGCGGCGGAGGACAGTGATGCGGTCCTTCACGTAAACGCTGCGGAGTTTGGCGAGGGCGTCGGCGTCGAAGTGGTGGGCGTGGACGAGGCAGGCGAAGCCGGGCTCGGTGCGGGTCTGGCTGCTGGCGAGGTGCCAAATCAGCGGACGCTGCTGGTAGAGCGCATTGTGGGTCTCGAAAAAGACATCGTGGAGCCACTCGGCGAGCGATTCGGCACGGTGGTAGCCCTTGGTCTTCTTTTTGAGTTCGTTGACGACCTCAGTTTCGAGCGCGGAGGGGTCTTGCTGCGGAAAACAGGCGGCGAGCTTTTCGCGCAGTCGCTCGATGAGCGGCGGCTCGTGGGCGACGCGTTGCAGGCAGACGAGGTGGTCTTCGTCTTCTTCCAGGATCTGCTTAACCAAGTAGGTGAGCAGGCGGTCCACGTGCTCGCGGCGTTTCTGATCGGCATCCTTGCCCTCCATCTGGGGCCAGACGAGTTCGGGCGGGCGCTCGCCGATGGCGGCTTCGATCTTGGCACGGAGTTCGGCGTTTACCCCATAGAGGCGGTAAACCTCATCGTTGAGACGGGCGTAGGTCTCGGTGAGTTGGGCGTCGAGATACGCCTCATGGCGCAGCACCTGGTCTAAGGCTGCGCTCAACGTCTTTGCACCATCCACAACTTCAGACTGAAGAACCCAAGGGCGGGAGAAGCGGGTGCAGATTTCGTTTCCGGTGTCCCAAACTGCTTTAACGTTTTCAATCAACTCAGCGCCTGACGACAACCGAGAGCTTTCCTTTGCTCCGAGATGAGGGAATGGCATGCCCTTCATGATGCCGACTTCCCACGAGTATGAGGTCCTGGCCCGGAAGAGAAACTCGAACAGTGCTGAATTCAAAACCGCTAAAGTAGCGGACTCCATTGCCCTGTCGTTTGTGATGATGATGGGACTCTTGTCCCCAAAGATACAGCCTTCTTTGAGCCGTCTAACGCTAATGCCTTTGTTGGTGCGGCGCGGCCATGTTATAGCGGGCCTAAAATACAATTCCTCGCTGGGGAGCCCATTCCCAGATGATTTAAGCTCTTCTCGTTTTGCAGGTGCCCAGTTTATTAAAATATCAGTATCTTTATAGAAACGGGCGAACTCACCTCCCTTTGAATAGGGAACCCAATGCTTTGCCTGCACCTCCCAGTGATAGCGCAACCATTTCGGGTCGTCGCCTGTTGCTTTACCTTGTCGCGCTATGCCAATCGATGGCTGAAGTGGCGGAAATTCACGAAAGATTGGGCCAATCAAACTCAAAACCGAGAATGCGAGTGGTGAATCGTCGATTGAAAGGAAGTCCCGCAGTGCAAGATCGGTCCTGGCTTCATGCGTTCGACCACCAAGTGCCTTTGCGAACTCTACATGTCTCTTGTCGTTCTCCCCGGCTTCACTGCGGAATGGCACTAACCCGAAAAACGCCGCCCGCTCAGCCTGCGTAACCACATAATACGAATCCTCCGCCTCGGCCTCGGTTACGTCTATGCCTTCGCGGGCCTGAGTTGCGATGGTGCCCTGGACGATCAGCTTCCGCCGCAGTTCGGGGTCGGCGAGCAGCTTCTTCATGTCGTAGCGCTTGAATTTGCGCGTTGCTGGCGCGGATGGGCTCGGATCGGGAGAAGGAGAGTTTTGGGCGTTCATCAGCGTATTCAGCGGTTGCCATGCGCGGCCTCAAAGCGAGCCTGGGCCTCGCTTTGCCATTCGCCCAGTAGGTCGGAGAGTTTGGTGTAGTCGTAACGGGTGCGGGCGGCTTCGCAGGCGGCGTAGTAGCGGGCCTGGTCGCGGTCCCGTTGGTGGCGGTCGAAGATCAAGAGGCCGTTTTGCACGAGGATGATCTCGCCGAGCAAAAAGGCGCTGCGGCCGTTGCCTTCGCGGAAGGGGTGGAGCGCGAGGTATTCGCCCATGATGCGCGCGGTGGTGGTGAGCACGGCGGCGGGATCGTCGGACAGGAAGGGCGTCACCTTGAGGGTGTGCTCGGCGAAGTTTTTCATGGCGATCTCCATGCCGTAGGGCGGCACGCCCCAGGTGATGCTGGACTTGCTGAGGGTCACGGTGCGCCACTGGCCGGCCCAGGGGTAGATGTCGCCAAACATCTCGGTGTGGATGCGCTGGATCGTCTCCAGGGTGATGGGCGCGGGCGTATCGCGGGTGGCAAATTCGAGCACGAACTCGCGGGCGCGGTTGATGCCATCGGTCTCGCGGCGGTTGATCTCCTCGCGGCTGAGGCAGCCGGCCCAGTTGAGGCAGAGACCATCGTGGGTCTGGATGAGCTGGAGATCGTCGTCGCCGTAGTCGCGCCAGGGTGAAGCGACGACGGTGGGCGCGGTGGGGACGGTGCCGAGGGCGGCAAGTTCTTCGAGGCGCTCCTTCTCCAGTTTCCGTTGGCCGGCGGGGATGACGTAGAACTCGCCGGGGCGGGCGGCCTGGTAGTGGTCGGACTGGCGGCGGCCGGAACCGGCGCAAAAGCGGAAGCCGTAATCGCGCTCGGCCCAGCGCCAGGTGATGCGTTGGGACGTGTTCATGGGGTGGAACCGCGCAGGACGAGGGCGGCGGCCGCGACGGTGGCGCCGTCGAGGATGCCGAAGCCGAGGTCGAGCATGCAGACGAGGGGATTTCGTTTGAGCAGGATCTGGGTGCGAAACTTGGCGTGGGAGACGTGGGTCTTGAAGGTGGAGCTGACGAGGGCGCCGATGTAGCCCTCGGGCTCGATGAGCTGGGTGGCGCGCTCAATGAAGGCGGCGTAGATGTCCTGATAGCCGTTGGGATACATGGCCTTCAGGTCGGCCTTGAAGCGTTTGTCGTCATCGGGGTTTTCGAGCTTGGTGAACGAGCCATAGGGTGGGTTCATCACGATGACGTCGAAGGGAGTGGACAACAGTTCCAGCAAGCGCAGGCCACGGGCGGTGCCCTCGGCGAAAAGGCGCTGGCGGGGATTGTCGGAGACCTGGCTGGCGACCTGGTCGAGACCAGCGAGCAACTCGGCACGGATGCGGGAGGCCTCGTCTTCGAGTAGCTTGCGCTGGAGCTGAAGCTGGCCGCTTTGCTCCGTCACCACGTCGTCCACGATGGCCCCTAGCTCGGCCTGGCCCTTCTTCTCGCGGCGGTCGGTGAGGCGGGTAAGGTTTTTGGCGCGGGCCTGCTCCTCCACCCAGGCATCGAGCACGCGGGAGACGCCCTCCTGCACCTGGATGAGGCCGCCGAGCTCGCCGAGGTAGCGCAGGTTTTGCCAAAGCGCGTCGAAGAGCCGCTCGCGGAGCTGGGAAGAGCCGAACTGGCCGCCCACGCGTTCAACCAAGGCGCGGAGTTGCTCGGCATCCACCTGCACGGCCTGGGCGAGGACGACGTGGCGCGGGCGGGCGGTCATGGTGGCGGGGTCGAAGCCGGAGCGCTGGGTGGCCTCCTTGGCGGTAAAAAGCAGGGAGAGCGTGGCGATCTGGATGGCGCGGGGGTCGATATCGATGCCGCAGAGGTTGTGCTCCAGGATGGCGGCGGGGATGTCGCGCTTATTTGCGACGGAAGGCTCGGCGGGCCAGCCGGGCTGGCCGGCGTGGGCGATCTCTTCCTCATACATGCGGTAGATGAGACCGAAGGCGTATTGACCAAAGTGAAGCGTGCCGCAGGCCGGATCGAGGAAGCGGAGGTCGCGGACGCGCTTGAAGGGCGAGACGGAGCCATCGGCCTCGACGCGGCGGAAGCGGATTTTCTCGCCTGTGCGGGGCACGAGGTAATCGGCCGCGGGCGGCAGATCGGCCGGGCGTTCGCCGGGGAGCGCCGGCGGGGTCTTGGGCACCAGGGCGGTGTCCGGGTGCATCTGATACCAGAGGCGGCCGAGGGTGTTATCGACCAGCACCTTCACGACCCAAGACGGGGTGTAGAACTGGTTAATGACGGAGAGCTCGTAAGGGCTGCGGGGCGTGCCTTTGTTCTCGGCGCGGACGCGGTCTTTCTCGCCGACGTTGAAGAATTGATAGACCCAGCCGAGGAAGTCGGGGGCCTGGTAGGCGGCGGTGGGCAGGCCCTCGTTGATGAGGCGGAGGGCGTTGCTGAGGGCGGCGTAGCTGGGCCAGAGGCAAGCGTAGTCGTGATCGGGCGCAAAGAGCGGGCCGAGGTCGGTGTGGAGCTGGGCGAAGGCGGCGGTGAGGCCGTCGCGAAGCAGGGCCTCGTCGGCATCGGCATCGTATTTATAGCGGCTGCCCCCGGCGGCGCGAAAATCGCGGAGGAAGCGGGAACGCTCCTGGCCCGGCTGGGGCGTAAGCACCTCGGTGGCCTCGGGCGCGGAGTCGGCGGGAGCACCGGGCGGGCGGAGCCGGAGGAGATTGCGGGCCTCCATGACTTTTAGGCCGACGAGGCGGTTGACGAGGGTGTAGGTCAGCTCGCGGACCACGGCATCGAAGCCACGCTGGGGCGTGCCCTCGGCCTTGGTATCGTGCTCGATGAGGGCGTGGAGTGCGCGGCGCGTGGGCAGCTCCGACATGGGGAGCGCGAGATCGTTCTCGGCGGTGTGTTTGCCATCGCGACGAAAGCCGTAGCGTATGAGCGCGGCCTGGAAGTCGTCCTGAAGCGACGCGCGAAGCTGGCCGATCCAACGGCGGACGGAGTCCTTGTGCTGATCCGAAAGGGATGGGCCGGCGGCGGGCGGAGGCGTGGAGGCGGCGTCGGTCATGTCACGTCGATGGTGTAGCCCTCGCGGATGCGTTTCTTGAGCTCGTCGCCGATTTCACCGAGGGCGGCGTCCACCTCGGTCTCGCTGGAGAAGCGACGCCCGGCGAGGTGCGTGGCGGGGTGCCACGTGTAGGTCTTCTGGTCGGGTTTGGGCGCGGGGGGCGGAAACTTGAGTGCGCGGAGGGCGGCCTCGACCTCGGCGCGGTGGGCGGGGAGAGCCTTGGCGGCGTTGGCGAGGGAGGAGAGACTCGCCTTGGCGGTGGCGGTGAGCAGGGCCGGGAGAGTTTTGAGATCGCTCTCGGGGAAGTGGCAGGTGCCGCCAGGGCCGAAGGTGGCAGAGACGACAGTGTCACGTTTATCGGCGGGGGCGGCGCTGTAGGCGGAGCCGGAGCGGACGGCGTCGGCCGCCTCGGTGGCCCGTTTGCGGAGATCGGCGTAGGCGGAGTGATAGGCGGCCCCGTAAATGGCCGTGACCTGGTCGCGACTGGCGCGGTAATCGGGCCAGCGAGGGACGACGACCTTGGCCGTGGTGATGGCGGCGAGATCGGCGAGGGATTGATCGAGGGCGGCCCGGTCGGCGGCGTCGGCGGGAAGCGGGTGGTCGGCGACCACGGCGATGAGTTTTTGCGTGGTCTCGAACTCCTTGTGCCGGTTGGCGTCGAGGAAGGCTTTGAGTTCGTGGAGTCCCTGTTTAAGGGCGCGCCAATCGGCCGAGACCTTGAGGAAGGCGAGGACTGCCTTAGTTGGGTCTTTGAGCGTGGTGGGTGATTGCAGCACCTTTTCGCCACCCAAAATGGCGTCGCTGATGGGCAGGCCGGCCTCGGCGCGAAGGGCGGCGTCGCGCACCCCCTCGATGAGTTTTTCGCCGAGGCTGCGGATGGCCGCGGCGAGGGCGTTGCCGGACTCGGGCGTGCCGGTGACGCCGAGGGAAATCAGTTCCTTGCTGGCGGACTTTAGCTGCTCGACCGAGAGGGAGGCCTCGGCGAGGCGAAAGGTCGTGCGCTCGAAAGTCTTGATCTTGGTGAAATCGTCGAAGGCGTCCTTGTAGTCGTAGAGCGGAGTGGTGCCGGCGGCGGTGGCGCGCTCGATAAAGAGCGTGCCGGCGCGGAAGCAGGCGGCGAGGACGAGGCGAAGAGTTTCCGAGGGCCAACCAAAGGGGGTGCGGGTGAAACCCTTGAAGCCCTTGGCGTCGCGGTCTTCGAGGAGGCGGGCGCCGGTGGAGTCGAGGCCGTCGGTTTCGAGGTCTTTGATGACTTCGAGGACGGTGGAGACGAGGGCAGACTCCTTGTTGAGACTGCCTTGGGTGTCGAAGAGATGGAGGTCGGGAGCGATTTGGTGGAGGGCGGCCTGGGCGGGATTAAGTAGGGCCTTGAGTTGCTTGGCGAAGTCCACCGGCTTGTCGGCGATGGCGAAGCGGGGGAAAAGGTTGGGGAGTTGTTGGGAAACGGCCTTCAGCAACTCGGTGGAGAAAGACGAAGTGCCGTCGAGGGCGACTTCTTTGCCGCCAAAGTAAAGGGTGCCGGAGCTGAACGTGGCGTGGAGATCGCGAGTGAGGGTTTTTTGGAGATCATCGCGCTCTTTGCGTTTCTCAGCGAGGGCGTCGGCAGTGTCCTTGGACGGATCGTCGGTGAAGCGTTTGTCGCCGGTGACGTTGAGGAGTGCCTGGTAGCGTTTGAGGCGAGCTTCGAGATTTTCGGGGAGCGCGGCGACGCACCAGAGCTTACGACCCTTGGGGCCGGCGACCTGGTTTTCGCGCTTGAGGTCTTCGATCGCCTGTTTGCGTCCGGGCGCGAGCGGGCTGACAAAGGCGACCTCGATCTCGGGGCCGGTGTCCACGGCCTCACCATCGAGTGCGACGGCGTAGAAGAAGGCGGACTTGGTGAGGCCGTAGGTGACTGCGTAGTTGTCGAGATTTCGCTTCGCGATGACGCCGCTCTTGATAAGTTCGATGGACTGCTGGCGGATGGCGGTGGTGGTGATGCTGCGCGAGGAGCCGGGACGGATCATGTCCTGGATGGCCTGCTCGACGGTGCGCTCTTTCTCGTTGAGGAATTTCCACTCGCCGGAGGATTCGTCGCGGGCGACGTAGCCGGCTTGTTGAAGCGCGGTGAGGGTCTGCTCGACCTGTGTGCGGAGGGCGGGCAGGTCGAACGTGATGCTCTCGGTGAGCAGCTTGGCGATGTTCTCGGCGGTGCGGGGAACGTGGGTGACACGCTGGATGAGATAGAGAACCTTGACGACGCGGGACGGCAGCAGCGACGTGGGCGCGGTGATACGACTATCGGCATCGGTGATGGATTTCACACCGGATGCGCCGAGGTATTCTTGGGAAAGGAGATCGTTGCCGAGGGCGTCGAAAACCTGATCGAAGGTGGCGAGGCGACCGACGGGGAGCGGCGCGAGCTTTTGCAGCGCCTCCATGATAACCGAGATCATGGAACGCACTCCACCGGAGATGCGGAAACCGGAGAGCGCTTCGCCGATGTCTTGGGCGAGCTGAATCTGGTGCGGCAGGAATGGGTAGGCGTCGATGAAGGCGCGGTCGGTAAGCGTGCCGAGATTGCGGGTTGATTTCAGGTCGGCGAGCTGGGCGAGGAGTCCCTCGCTGGGCTTGTAGAGTGCTTCAAGGTCGGGCTCGCGCGAGGGATGTTTTTTGAGGATGCGCTCGGCGATGACGCGATTGATGCCGTCGGAGATTAGGTGCGGTTTTAGCTCGAAGCGGGCGTTGAGACGACCGACCAAGGCGGGTTGGAAATTGGTGCGATCAACGACCTTTTCGAGATCCTGCTGGCTGGTGCAGATGAGCCAGACTTTGCCTTTGCCCTTGTTGCCGATCATCTCGGCCAGGCTGTTGAGTTCGCCAATCTTCTCGTTGGAGTCGCCGATAAAGGTGCCCATTTCGTCGATGACGAAAATGAGGTGCTGGGAGCGACCGCCACCGGGGTTTTGTTCGTCCACCCAGGCGACGAGTTCGTCGGCGATGCCCTCGGCGGTGAGCTTCGAATGCTGGAAGGCGTCTTCGAGGCCGTTGAGCGCATCATCTTCGGTGGGGAAACTAGCGGGATCGACGGCGGGGAGAACCTTAGAAAGGCGACGGCGAACGGTGGCAAGATCGTCGCGGCCCTCTGGGGTGCGCCAGGAGACTCCGTGCTTGGATTGGAAAGCGGTTTCAAGTTTGCCGAGTAGACCGGCGCGGTCGAGGCGGCGCTCTAGTCGGGCGATGACGAAATTCTCGGAGTAGCCGAGGCTGCGGTAGAATTCGCCGATGAGAATTTCGCCGATGGAGCTGGAGTTGGTAAGGCTCTGACGGCTTTTGATCTCGAATGCTACGGTGCGCGCGACGGTGGTCTTGGCGACCTCGGCGAGACGCAGGCGGATGTCGCGACCTCGCGAAGTGTCGGTGAGGTGCTTGGCGAAAAGGTCGATGCAGGTCTCGGTGGAGCCGGCGATGACGGCATTGTTCTGAAGGAGATAGCCGAGGATTTTGGCAAAGTGAGATTTGCCGGAGCCGAAGAAGCCAGAGAGCCAGATGCCGCAGACATCGCGGGAGTGGCCTCCACGGCGGATCGAATCACTCACGGACGTGTAGGTATCGAGGATGCGCTTCAGCTCCTCCTCGATCTTATCGGTGAGAACGTATTCGCGGAGTTCCGTGGCGAGAGCTGAGCGGTCGAAAACTTTGACGACACCTTCAACTTTAACGGTGATGTCGCGGCGGATCAGGTCACGGATGATGGCGGGCATGCGGGGAATCAGATTTTGAAGGTGATTTTGGAGGCGAGGTAGTTTCCACCGTCGGGCTCGTTCATAAAGTGAAGCTTGCCGCCGCGTTCCTCGCCCGGAAAAGCAATGAAGAGGCGGAGACGAAGGTCACGTAGCTGACGCAATACCTCGCCATACCGAACGAGAGGGAAGAGGGATACGGTCGAAATAACAAAAAGGTTAATCCCCGGTTGGCGTTCCGAATGTTCAGTGAGGCGGGCGATGAGCAGGCGCTCAGCGCGGGCGGCCAAGCCTTGGCGAGTGAGCCGGTAGTTGCGAAACTCGTCCTCCGCTTGTTCGGCCAGCTCTTCGGCGGTGAAGCAGGTGAAAAGAAAACCGGAGAGGTCGAATTGTTCGCACGGGATGCCGGCCGCTTTTAGCTCAGGGTAACACCGATCTTGGATGGCGCTACGGACGTCGAGTTCGCGCTCCGGCGGATAGATGAGCAAGAATGAGCTATCCGTGACCACGGCGGCCTGTTGAAAGGGCTGCCGGGCGGCGGTGAGAATAGCTTGAAGTGCGTCTTCCATGGAGGCGATCAGAGAGAGAGTTCGATCACATCGGCCTGAATGCGGAAGCGCAAGGCACCGTGACGGTTAAGCTCGGAGAGAATGTCCACGACCTCGCCGGGAGCTATGCCAAGGATTTTGAAGGCGTCGTGGCGGATAATTTCCAACGACGGAACGGCGGATAACATAAGGGCGCGAATGAGGAGGCGAACCGGGCCAGGTTGGAGGGAGGGGCGAACCGCGATTTTGCGAGTGCCGCCGGTGGCGAGGCCGAAATCACGGACGCTGGCGAGGTAGTGCTGGGCGACCCGAGTGAGCGTGATGGACGTCCAAGCAGCGACTTCTGGATGGTCCGTCTTGCCGCGAAGCTGGAAGAACACGATTAGGTCACCGATGCGGAGTTCGGACGAGGCTTGCCGCAGATGCGGAAATAGCCAATCGCGTGAGGTGAGGTAAACGGTTCGGTCGTTGAGCGCGAAGAGGGTGTATGCTAGGAGTTGGCGGTCGTGTGAGTCAGGGTGTGCACGCCACTCGGCTAAAAACGCGGCAAACAGAGGCGAATCTAGATCGAGGATATAGCGGTTCTTGATCTCTTGATATAGTTTTGCGCGGGCGCTGGCGGAGCTGCGGGCAAGGAGGTTTTGGTCGATAACCGAAGCGCGGAAAGACGCGGCACGATACTCCGGCACGCGCTCCATGAGCATGGCGAAATCGGTGGCCAACCCGGAGCGCGAGGAGATGCGAGCGAGGAGGCGGCTGTTCTCACACAAGCCGGGAATGCTTGTAGATGAAGTCATGAGCGCCCTACTCCAATTTGAAGGCCGTGGTGATGTCCGATTTTTTGCAGTAACCGCGTGCTCATTTGGAATCTCTGGTCCCCACATTGAGAATTTGACGAATCGACTGTATCGCGTCAGCGACTACACATACTCTTATGTGCGGAGATGCGGCGACGGCAGAGAATGATCCGTCGAAAGGAACTACTACGAATACGACTTCGCAGTCCAAAAGCTCGGATAGGAGCCGAGCGATTCCGACCGTCTTGTCGAAATCGCGACTGACATTGAATTTGCACTCTATGGCGATCCGAGTCTTTCCGCTCTCGATGAAGAAATCGGCCGAGGCAATACCCTCGCACAAGTCGCGACGGTATTCGATTCCCGCTTTGTCCAGTTCACGGGCGACGGCGTTCTTGAATGTAATAGCCTGGGTGCGGGCCTCCAACCATCGTTCGACTCGTTCGCGTTCTTCGAGCGTGTTGCGCGGGTCATCGGAAACGGGCTCCTCAACAGCCTGAGCCTTCAGGCCGGAGAAGGCGCGCAACAGCATTTGTTCATCTTCCGGGCTGGCACACAGCCGCTTAATGAGGCGCGTTAACGTAACCTGCTTAGGTTTCGAGTGGCCCGTGATGATGCGGCTTACTGAAGTAGCACTCAGACCAATGTCTTCCGCCAACTGCGCACCGGTCAATTTCCGGCGACCCATCAAAATACGGATTGTCTCACCAAGTGCGTTCACAAGCTGAGATGTTTAAGTGGACTTAAAGGATGTGGCGAGATTTAAGTGGGCCAATAGGTGGTTTTCTGCACCCAAACCAATCTTGCTCAAGTTGCTCAATCCTCGTGCGGAAAGCAGGTGCGCGACTCAGAGGAGTCCTGCGTTTCGAAAGGAATAGTGTCCAACGTGCAGCGGATCGTCCTCGGCCGTGCCAACGATGACGTGGTCGATGAGGTCTATCCCGATGATTTTTGCGGCTTCCCGCAGTTGGCGGGTAAGTTGGATGTCCGCCGAACTCGGTGCCGGGTCCCCGCTGGGGTGGTTGTGTGAAACCACAATCGCGGCGGCCGACGCCAAGATCGCGATTTTGAACACTTCGCGCGGGTGCGCTAGCGCGCACGTGAGCGTCCCGAGCGTGACCATCGTGCGGCTGATGGGCTTGTTCTTCCGGTCGAGACAGACCACCCACAGGCTTTCCTGGCAGGGGTTCTTGGCGTAACCGTCGCGTAGATACTCCGCGATTTTGTCCGGCGTGGTGAGCGCCTGCACGTCACCGAGTTGAACCAGATTGTAGGCGATGCTGGCTTCGTAGATCCTCATGATAGTCGGGCGGCGGCTGCCGTGCGCTTTCCCGGAACCCTTCCGGGAGATCGGCGGTGCAACCGCGCCCGGCTTTCCCCTGCACGCCGAGTCACGGGCGGAAGCGCCGAGGAGCGCAGCGACGAGGGGGAAGCGCCCGCCCGGAAAGGTGGAGCCGCGCGGAGCGCGGACTACCTTGACCGGCGTGGCACGATGGGAAATCAGGCGGGGCGGAATTTACGTGCCACGGGTGCGACCGCACCCGAACAACCGTCGCGCAGTCCCACCTTCCGGGGTCACTCCCGCCAATCACATCTCCGGGCATGGTGTGAATAGCCGAGCGAAAGGTGCCCGCAGCCGATACTTCGGACCCGGAGCGCGATAAAGTGCTGCGACTGTCTGCGCCTCGGCGCGGGTGTCGCTCAAAACCCTCATCGACATCCTGTTAACCCGGCACGGACTCTTCCGTGCCAAATCCACTCACCCTCTTCCCTGCGACCAACGGCTACCGCCGCCAGCTCTTCGACGGCCGAGCGGTCAGCGTCTACTACGATCACCACCCGAGCAACGAGTGGGCGGAGCATACCCGCGAGGAAGAGCAGATTTCCGCCGTTTTGGACGGAGCCGTCGGCATCATAAAATGGAAGCCTCCGGACGGCGACTGGCGGGAGATGAAGATTCAGGGGCCGACCGCGTGGCTGATTCCCGCGGGAACGCCCCATGCGCTGATTTGCCCGGATCAGGCGGAAATGGTGACGCTGTTCATCAAACCCGGCTTCGCCTCGGAAATCGCGGTGCGCGAAAAGCCCGAGGTCACGGTGGAGGCTCTCGCCTATCTGGTCGGCCGGGACGCGCTGATCGGGCAACTGAGCACAGCCTTTCGGCGACTCTGCCGTGGCCAGAGCGATCCGAACGCACTCTACGTCGAGTCCATCGGCACCGTCTTCGGGACACACCTGCTGCGCGGGTTGACCGATGGCGGCACCGCTCCCGGTCAACGTATCGGCCTGCCTTCTGAATCCCTGCAACGGGTGACCGGATTCATCGAAACGCATATCGGCGATCACCTCGACCTAGCGTTGCTCGGCCGTGTCGCCGGTTTCAGCCCGAGCCATTTCGGCCGGTTGTTCAAAACCAGTGTCGGGCTGACGCCGCACGACTACGTGATGCGCCGACGGGTCGCGAAGGCAGAGGAGCTGCTGCTGCACTCCGATAAAAAGGAGATCGAGATCGCCCTTCGCTGCGGATTCTCGGACGATACTCTGATGGCGCGGTGGTTTCGACGCGTGCTCAATTGCCGGCCGAGCGAAGTGCGAACGCAGCGGTTGCGGTGATTTTTGCCGATATTTTGCGCGGGACAGCCGATTCTAGGTAAGTTCGGTATGGTAATATAGGTAAGCTTCAATCTAGCCGCGGGGCGTTCAAGCGCGCCGCGTTCCCAACCAACCGCCAAGCGTGGTCAACCCCGCCGCGTTAACGTCCTCCTCCGATGCTCCATGCCCCCACGCACCCATCCCGTTCGAGTCACAATTCTTTTCGATGCGGCGGACTACCGCATCTTTGTCAGCGCCACCCGTCAGCTCCGCCGGATCATGGGGCGTAGCGCCCCGGATGTGGCAGCACTCATTGTATTCAACCTACAGGGGCGGGATGCCACGGGCATCGCCGATGATTATCTCGACGCGATTCGATGGCCCAGTTCCGCGGGGCGCATCGTCGTGTTAAAGTCGTCCCGCCCAACCCCGATCCGGCCGAATCGGCCCGGGCCGCAGGTGGCCCGCGTGTCCTCGCTCCGTTCGCGAGGACCGATCGATCCCTCCCGCAACTAAGCGGTCATCGTCCCACGACGTGGGGCGCCCAACGCGCTCACGTCAGCCTTCGCTGGGACGAGGGCTGGCCTCGTTTGCCCGGGTGAAGGAGGTAAACGGCAAGCGCCGCAACAGCGGTTTTCCCAGACGGCGCGGGTGTTTCACGACGGCCTTGCCGTCCGCCAACGAAAGGAAAGACGTGGGCTTGAACCACGCTTCATCCGCCGGCTGCCAATTCCGGGAGGTCCGGCCGCTGCTGACACCGCCGCTGTATTTGCGGATTTCGCGTCCGCCCATCTTCTCGGAGAGGATCTTCGCGCCTTTCTCGTCGGCGGCGCGAAAGTGAATCTGAGTCCGCAGATTTGCCATGAACACGTCCGCCTTTCGCTCAGTCTCGAAAGCGGCGTAGAGCGACAACGGCGTCTGGGTTGCCGAAATCAGACTGACGCCGGCCTCGCGGAGTTCATCGACCGTGGCGTGATCCGAGAACCCGTCCTCGGAAACGAGCGTCGTCTTCTGCCCTTCATCAAGCACCAGAGCGATCAGGTTGCGCCGGCGCATCTCGTCCGGCTCAAGGTCGAATCGCCGGAAGGCGTGCAGGAAAAAGAGTTGTTTGAAGAGCAGGTTCAAATACCGGCGCTCGACCTGGTAGGTTTGCGGAACGGAAAGGCAGATGAGTCGGCCAGCATCGACCTCGGCCAAACTGAAATTGGGCTCGAGCGAACACACGACCTGCCGGATGTCCGGCGGTGTGTAGGGTCGAAGGTAATTCGCAACCGTGTAGACCGTGCCGCTCTTCTGCTCCGGCGGTTGCGCATGGAAGTCGCTGAAATATTGCCGCTCCTTTTCCGCTGCCGGCCCCGGATGCTCGGCCAACCTTGCCAGCAACAAGGCCGTCTCCGATGAAACGCAGATCGCGTCGTGGACGTTGGCCAGCGTCACCGGCAACTCCGCCGCCTCCAATGCGTGCATCGCGTGCGCGATCGCATCCCGC
>SXGQ01431920.1_pt1 | contig 23703 bp, 22 predicted proteins | sample 3178371 | NCBI WGS metagenome assembly SXGQ01 (sample SAMN11356859, study PRJNA531348) | freshwater metagenome | isolation source: freshwater sample F1-20 | place: China: Fuxian Lake, Yuxi | collected 2017-12-25 | reverse complement strand
CCTCTTCTTCGACCTCTCCCAGGGGCTCGGCGCCCCGGCGCTCGGCCTCGCCGTGACCGCCTTCGGGACCGAGCGGGCCGCCTTCGTGGCCGGCGCGCTCGTGGCGCTCGGCGGGCTGGTCCTGGCCAACACCCGCCTGCGCACGGCCTTCCCGGTCAGGCCAGGTCCGAGCTGAGCGCCAGGGCGATGGCGGCGGCGGTGGCGACGTTGAGTGAGTCGACACCCGGGGCGATCGGGATCCGCACCCGCGCATCTGCCGCCGCCAGCGTCGCTGCGTCGAGGCCGGGACCCTCGGCGCCGACGAGCCAGGCCAGGCGATCGGTCGGGTCGATCGACCCGACCGTGTCCTCGCCGCCGGGTGTCAGCGCCACGGTGCGGAGTCCGGCGGCGCGGAGGCGGTCGAGGGACTGCTCGAGCGGGCCGATGCGGGTCCAGGGCACGCGCAGGAGGTGGCCGAGCGAGACGCGGACCGAGCGGCGGTAGAGCGGATCGGCGCACCGTGGGTCCAGCAGGACGGCGTCGACGCCGAAGGCGGCCGCGTTCCGGAACAGGGCGCCGAGGTTCTCGTGGTCGGTCACGCCCTCCACGACCAGCACCCGGTCGGCGTCACGGATCAGGTCGTCGGGGTCGGCGAGCGGGAGGCGCCCGACCGATGCGATGACCCCCCGGTGGATCGGGTAGCCCGTGACGTCCTCGAGCAGCGCCAGCGGTCCCACGTGCACGTCGACGTCGACCTCGTCCAGCAGCGCAGCGACCCGGGGGAGCCGGGACTCGGCCACCAGCACGGAGCGCAGCGGGTACGCGGACGCCAGGACGGTCTCGAGGGTGAGGATGCCCTCGGCGACGAAGCAGCCGTGCTCGGCCTCGATGGTGGCGCGGGCGGCGGCATCGGTCAGGCGGGTCAGCTCGACCAGGCGGGGGTCGGATGGGTCGTGGACGGGGACGACGCGCACGTCAGCGGCCGGCGACCATGAGCAGCGTCCGTCCCGGGAGGGCACGAGCGAGCTGGGAGGCCCGACGGTCCAGTCCGGCGCGGGTCGGGGGCATCCCGCCGATGACGATGTCGCCCGGCGCGGTGCACCCCGGCAGCGACTGCAGCGAACCGCCGTCCTCGGCCACGCACCGCACGTCGTCGCCGACCACCCGCTCGACGGCGGCCGGCTCCTGGTCGGTGACGACCTCGAAGGGGACGGAGAAGTGCCGGGCGAGGCGTCGACCGACGAGGGCGCCGAGGATCGTCGTGAGGAGCGCGGCGGGGCTCAGGTCGCGGTCGGTGACGTCCAGGACCACCCGGGCCGGCTCGAGGTCGGCCGGTCGGCACACGAAGACCGGGACCGGCGAGAGGGTGATGATGGCGTCGGTGTCCTCGCCGAAGTAGCTGGTCCGGCGGGCCGCGTAGCCCTTCCAGCCGAGCAGGATGCTGGTGGCCCCCCTCTCGATGGCGGTGTGGAGCATGCCGGCGCTGGGGGTCACGTCGATGCGCACCACGGCGCGCAGGTCGGCACCGCTGCGCAGGGCCACGGCCTCGACGTCCTGGGTGAGGCCCTCGCGCAGCCGGTCGACCTCCTGGGTCTCGGCGTCGAAGTTGAGCACGGTCAGGGGGACCACGACCCCGCCGTCGCGCCGGGCGATGGCGGCAGCGACCTCCACCAGCTGCTCGCTCCGGCCGGCGTCGGCGATCGGGACGATCACGGTGGCGCCGACCTCGGGCGCCTGGCGCTCCGGCCGGGGGATGTTGCGGGCGAACCGCTCGGTGAGGGCGCCGGACAGGATGCAGCTCAGGAGGATCACGAGGACGACGGCGTTCACCTCGCGCACCCCGACGAGGCCGATGTCGAGGGCCACGATGGCTGCGGCGAGGGCGCCGGCCGCCTGGGCGCTGGTGAGCCCCACCATGAGCCCGATCTCGCCCCGGCTCAGCTTGGTGACGAGCCGGGTCGGGTAGACGGAGAGCACCTTGGACCCGATGGCGGCCACGGTGAGGCCGATGCCGAGCAGCAGCCCCTCGGGGTCGGTGACCAGCTCGACCGGGTCGATGAGCATGCCGGTGGAGACGAGGAACACCGGGATGAGCAGGCTGCTGCCGAGGAACTGGACCCGCTCCATGAGCAGGGCGTCGCCGGGCACGAAGCGGTTGAGGGCGAGCCCGGCCACGAACGCCCCGACGATCGGTTCGATGCCGAGCACGTCGGCGAGGAGGGCGGCGCCGAAGGCCAGGGCCAGCGTGAAGGAGTAGCGGACGGTGCGGTCGGTGCCGAGGCCGGTGAAGAACCACTGCGCCAGCCGGGGCAGGCCGGTGAACGCGGCGGCGAAGAAGAGGACGATGCCGCCGACGAAGCCGGCCCAGAAGACGACCCCGAGGTTCCCGCTGTGGGCGGCGGCGACGACGGCGAGCACCAGCAGGGCGACGATGGTCGAGATGAGCGTGCCGCCGAGGGAGATGACGACGGCACGGGTCTCGGCCAGCCCGAAGCGCTGCACCGTCGGGTACGTCACGAGGGTGTGGGAGGTGAACGCCGATGCCAGCAGCGCGGCGGCGAGGAAGTCGAGCCCGAACGCCAGCCCCACACCGGTGATGACCACGAGCGGGATCACGGTGGTGGCGACCGAGAACGCCAGCGCGCCGTCGCGCTCGCGGTCGAAGCTCTCCCGGTCGAGGTCCAGTCCGGCGAGGAACATCAGGTAGAGCAGCCCGGCGCCACCGAAGAGCGCGACCGTCCCGTCGCGCTCGAGCAGGCCTGCGCCCCCGGGTCCGATCGCGACGCCGACGAGGACCAGGCCGACGATGCCGGGGAGGCGGGCCCAGCGGGCGAGGATCGGCCCGACGAGGATGGCCAGGAAGACCACCACGAAGAACGACGCTGGGTCGTCGAACGGCAGTCGCAAGGCGTCGGGCACCTGGCGACGCTAGCGACCGGTTGCGCCCGTCTCGGGTTGCCCCGCTCAGGTGAGCTCGGCGACCGGGGCGGTGCGGGCCAGGGCCGCCGGCACGGGCGTGTCGGCGAGGCGGTGCCCGAGGCGCAGGGCCGGTTCGATGAGCACCGGGACCAGGAGGGTCATGGCCACCGTGCCCGCCCCGAGCTGGCCGCCGAGCAGGAACCCGCCGACGACGAGGCTGCCGTCGAGGACGAAGCGCACGACCGCAGGCCGGACCTCGTAGCGCCGGTAGATGCCGACGAAGAGGGCGTCCTGCGCAGACGGTCCGAGGTCGGCGGCGAGGTAGAAGGCGACGCCGACGGCGATGAGGGCGGTGCCGACGGCGAGCAGCGCGATGCGCCCGACGAGCCCATCGGGGGTGGACAGCACGTCCAGCAGCGCCCCGATGCCGACGCCGCCGAAGGCCAGCACGACGGTGGCGATCCACGGGCGCTCGCCGAGCCAGACCCAGGCGAGCGCGAGGGCGACGAGGGCTTCGAGCAGCACCACGGTGCCGTAGCCGAGGCCGGTGGCCTCGACCAGGCCGGTCTCGAAGACCTGCCACGACCCGACGCCGAGCTCGGCGGTGATGGCGAGGGAGATGCCGGTCAGGAGGAAGGCGATGCCGGCGACGAAGACGCCCCACCGGCGAGGGGACCCGAACGGCTTGTGGGGGAGCTCGGGCACTGCGTGCACGCTACGGGTTGCGCCCGGCGACTCCGACCTCGGTTCCCGGAGGGGTCCGGACGCGACGATCCCCCGCGGCGAGCGGGGGACCGGCAGATCAGCTGGGAGTGGAGACCCCGGTGGTGTCGTCCTCGACGGAGGTCATGTCGACGCCCCGGAGGGCGAGGTCGATGAGCAGGTCGTCGAAGACCTCCTTCATCTCGCCGCGGTAGCGCAGCTGGATCTCGTTGCTGTCGCGGTAGCGGCCGAAGACGCTGTTGGCCTCGAGGACCTCGAGGCCGGCGGAGCGTGAGCTGCGGACCCGGTCGGAGGCGAGGATGAACAGGTCGGCGTGATCGGGGTGGGAAGAGGCCAGCTCCTCGAGCGCAGCGAGGACGATGCTCTCCTCGATGGTGCCGGGGAGGCCACCACGGTCGTCGGCCTCGAGGCCGAGCGTCTTGGCGGTCGTGAGCACGTGCATCAGTTCCTCCTGTCCGGAATCGTGTTGCCACGATGCCGGGCTTCGTCGGTTGGCACAACCTGCCCCGCATTGCAGTGCGGTGAATCCTGTCGCAGCGATCCCACGCACGAGGCCGGTACGCCCGAGGGTAGGCCGTCGCGGCCGCGACGGGGCACCACCCTGGGCCCGCAGGGGGCGGGACGCTCACGCCACGGCGTGGTGGCCGCCGTCGACCTGGAGGATCTCGCCGGTCACCGCCCGGGACAGGTCCGAGAGGAGGAAGCACACGGCATCTGCCACCGGGGACGGGTCCCGCGGGTCCCAGGCCAGAGGTGCCTTCTGCTCCCAGGAGTCGAGGAGCAGGTCGAACCCGGGGATGGCGGAGGCCGCTCGGGTCTCGAGAGGCCCGGCCGCCACCAGGTTCGCCCGGACGAGGCGCGGGCCGAGCTCCCGGGCCAGGTACCGGTTCGCCCCCTCGAGCGCGCCCTTGCACACGCCCATCCAGTTGTAGGTCGGCCACGCCCGGGCGGCGTCGAAGTCGAGCCCGACGAGGCTCCCGCCGGCGGTCGGTGCAAGCTCGGCGAGGAGGCTGCCGAGGGTGACGTAGGTGTGCACGCTGGTGCGGAAGGCCAGCTCGGTCGCCTCGTTCGGGACGTCGAGGAGGGACCCGAGGGCGACCTTCGGGGCGAAGGCGATGGCGTGGAGGACGCCGTCGAGGCCGCCCAGCTCGTCGGCCACCCGTTCGGCGACGGTGGCCACGTCGGCCGGGACGGTGGCGTCCATGGGGAGCACGGGGATGTCGCTGCTGATCACGTCCACCGCCGCCCGAGCGCCCTCGAGGTCGCGGGCCATCGCGGTCACGACCACGGTCGCTCCCATGCCGTGGGCCCTCGCTGCCGTGGCGTGGGCGATGCTGCCCGTGTCCGCCACGCCGGTGACGAGGATCCGCTTCCCGTCGAGCAGGCGGAGGGAGGTGGCGTCCGCGCTCACGCGTCCCTCGGACAGGCGCATTCGAATGCTGGTTTCATCGTGCGCATGTTGCGGTGCGCGGTGATTCCTGTCAAGCACTGCAGGGTTCTCGATGCCGGCATCACGGGACGGGTATCGTGCGCCCGTGGGCACCGACACGCCGCCGTGGACGTTCCTGACCAACCACGGTCACGTCCTCGTGTGCATCGCCAACAACACCGAGGTCCGGATCAGCGAGATCGCCGACCAGGTGGGGATCGGGGAGCGGGCCGCGCAGGGGATCGTGACCGACCTCGTGGAGGGGGGCTACGTCACCCGGACCCGGGTGGGCCGGCGCAACCACTACACGGTCGACGCCACGCTGCCCCTGCGCCACCCGCTCGAGCGGGACCACGCCGTCGGCGAGCTCCTCCGGGCGGTCGCGTCTCCCGCGACGGGACGCTGACCGGGTCGCTCAGATGACGTCGACGGTCCAGGTGGACGCATCGACCAGCTGACCGAGGTGCACGTGCAGGCGCAGGGTCTCGCCGGCGTGGACCTCCCGGTCGAGGCGGAACATGCGGTTGCCCCAGCTCGTGTTGGTCGCGAGGGGCGACGTGGTCAGCGTCGTCTCGTCGTCGAACGCAGCCTCGAACCAGACGCAGGCGCCGTCCACGATCGCATCGGCGGCCGCCCGGCGCTCGACGACGTGGTCGAGCGCGATGGCGTCGACGGACCCGAGGGTGTGGAGGTCGAGCTCGATGATCGGCTCCGGTGGGCCCAGCGTGGACTGGACCGACCCGGGCCGCACCCAGAGCTGCTCGTTCCGGCCGGTGTCGAAGCGGGCCGCGACCAGGGACGTCTCCATCGGTGCCAGGTCGATGCCCTCGGGGAGGTCGATGTTCCAGAAGCGCCTGACCCGCATCGCTCCGTGCATCGAGACCGGCTCCACGAACAGGCGGAACCGGGACGGGAGGATGCGCCCGCCGGGACGCAGCACGCGGTCCCGGAGGTCGAGCACGTTCTGGAGCATGTTCTCGTTGAACAGCTCGTCGCCCATCTGCTCGTGGACGACGACGTCGACGGGCTCGGGCGGGGTGAACTCGCGGCTGTTGGCCTGGACGAACTCGATGCCGGTGATGTCGTTGTGGCGGGCGATCTCCCGGGCCACCTCGATGAAGTCGGAGTGCTCGACGGCGTACACCTTGCGGGCACCGGCCCGGACGGACAGGAACGCGAGCAGCCCGGTCCCCGTGCCGAGGTCGAGCACGACGTCGCCCGGTGCGACGTTGCGGGCGATGCCCCGGTGGTACGCATCGACCCGCACGGCGTCGCTGAGCATCTCCTCGTGCTCGGCGAGCCCGGCGAAGTTCGTCTCGTTCATCAGGTCGTACACGACGTCCATCAGGCGGTCGCTCGACGCCAGCCGGGCCGCGGCGAAGCCGATGGTCGACCGCACCGCCCTGGTCGCGGCCTGGCGTGCCCGATCTCGCATCGGCGCAGGCTACGGGCGGCGGCGGTCGAGCTCGTCCTCGACGATCCCGACGAGGAGGCGCACGCCGATGCCGATGGCCCGCTCGTCGACGTCGAAGTGCCCGGCGTGGAGGTCGAGCATCGGACCCCCGGCCGGATCGTGGGTGCCGAGCCGGAGGTAGGCGCCGGGCACCTGCTGGGTGTACCAGGCGAAGTCGTCGCCGCCCCAGCTCTGCGGGGCCGGCTCGATGGCGTCGGCGCCGAGCATGCGCACCACCGCCCGCTCTGCGGTGGCGATGGCCTCGGGATCGTTGACCACCGGCGGGACGCCCCGGGTGTGGCGGACCGAGACGGTGACCCGGTCGTCGGCCACGAGTTCGGCGAGGGCGTCGTCGAGCGCGGCCGGGAGCGTCGTCCACACCGCTTCGGACGTGGTGCGGACGGCGGCCCGCAGGGTCGCTCGGGCCGGGATGACGTTGGCGGCGTCGCCGGCGTGGACCGCGCCGAAGACGAGCTTGAGCGGGGCGTCGGGGCCGAGGTGCCGGCGCACGGCGTCGGGCAGGTCGGTGACGATGCGAGCGGCGAGGGCGACGAGGTCGACCGTCAGCTCGGGCCGTGCGGTGTGCCCTCCGGGACCCTCGAGCCCGATCTCCAGGGCATCCGTCGCCGACGTGATGGCACCGACCCGGAGCCCGACCGAGCCGGTGGGGATCTTGGGCTCGCAGTGCAGCCCGTAGATCACCGCCACGTCGTCCAGGCCGCCGTCGGCGATGACGTCGAGCGCACCGCCGGGCACCCGCTCCTCGGCCGGCTGGAAGACGAGCCGGACCCTGGGGTCGCCGTCCCGGTGCGATCCGGCGAGGTGGAGCCCGGCGCCGAGGACGATGGTCGTGTGGACGTCGTGACCGCAGGCATGGGCGATGCCGTCCCGCCCGCTGCGGGGGACCGTGGACTTCTCGTCCTGCATGGCGAGGGCGTCGAGGTCGGCGCGCAGCGCGACGACCGGCCCGGTGCCGCTGCCGATGTCGCACAGCAGGCCGGTTCCCGACCGCAGGATCCGTGGCGTGAGCCCGGCGTCGCTCAGCCGCTCGGCGACGAACCGGGTGGTCTCGTGCTCCTCGCCGCTCAGCTCGGGGTGGGCGTGGAGGTGGCGGCGGACGGCCACCAGGTCCTCGCCGTTGGCGTCGAGCCAGCGCTCGACGGACGCTGCCGTACCCGACGTCATGCCGTGCGGGGGAGCGGATCGTCGTCGACCGGGCGGATCTCCTCGGCCGCCATCTCGCCGACCAGGTGCTGCACCACGTCCTCGAGCGAGCCGCCTCCCTCGACGATCGCCCGCTGGCGCAGGTAGCTCGGGCCGGACGCCCACACGTCGAGGACGTCGGCCAGCTCGTCGGTGGCGCCGAGCTCCTGGGCGACGGGGGTCAGCCGGTCGACCAGCTGCTCGAGCAGGTGCTCGGCCGGCTTCCGTTCGCCGGTGTCGGACGCGATGAGGTCGGCGTTGACGCCGTGCCGCGCGGCCAGCCACTTGTTCTCGCGGACCGTCCACGACCGGGGTGGCGGGGGGAGCTCCCCGGCGTCGAAGCGGGCGACGGCGTCGGCCACCAGGCACTGGGCCAGCCCGGCGATGGCAGTGACCTCCCGCAGGGTCGGCGAGGCGTCGCACATCCGCAGCTCGACGGTGCCGAGCTCGGGGTGGGGACGGATGTCCCACCACACCTCCTTCACCGAGCGGATCACGCCGGACGTCACGAGGGTCCCCATGAAGTCCTCGAAGTCGTCCCAGTCGGCGATGTCCGGCGGCAGCCCGGCGGTGGGGAGTCCTTCGAAGATCTTCGGGCGGACCGACGCCAGACCGGTGTCCTCGCCCTCGAAGAACGGGCTCGACGCCGACAGGATCTGGAGCAGCGGGAGGTGTCGCAGCAGCTCGTTGAGGACGGCGACCGCGTGCCGGCCGCTCGGCACGCCCACGTGGAAGTGCGTCCCGCAGATCAGCAGGCGGCGGGCCGTCCACTGCATCTCCTCCACGAGCGCGTGGTAGCGGTCCTTGGGGCTGATCTCCTCCTTGTCGGAGCAGGCGAAGGGGTGCGTGCCCGCCCCCATCGGCACCACCCCCAAGCGCTCGCCGGCGGCCCGCACCTCGGCGAGGGTGCCCGCCAGGTCGGCTCGGGCCTCGGCCGGCGTGTCGCAGATCCCGGTGATGATCTCCACGGTCGACCGGAACAGCTCGTGCTTCGCGTACGGGTGCTCGCCGTCGTGGCCCCGGCCGATGTCGGCCAGCAGGGCTTCGGAGACGCCGGCCAGCGCACCGGTCTCGCGGTCGACGAGGTGCAGCTCGACCTCGACGCCGAGGGTGGGTCGGGCGTTGTGGGTGAAGGGGATCTCCATGCGGGTCCCTCTGTTCCCGGCTCTAGGCGTGGCTACGCCGGCGGCGGCCTCACTCTCGGTCGAGCGACATCGCCATGCCGGGCAGCTCGACCCAGGGCTGGCGATCGGCGCACCACACCTCGACCATCGGCTTCACGTCGCTCTTGTCGTCGAGGGCCCCGGCCTTGACGGCCACGACGCCCTCGGACTTGGCCAGCTCCGACACGATCGGGGACCCGCACGACGCGCAGAAGCGGCGCCGGACGTAGACGTCGTCGCCGAGCTCGCCCCGCTCCTCGTAGGTGGCCAGCTCGCCCGAGATCGTCAGCTGGGACTCGTGGGCGACGAGGTTCACCGAGAAGGCGCCGCCGCTCTGTCGCTGGCAGTGGTCGCAGTGGCAGACCGCCGTGGCGATCAGGTCGCCGGCCAGCTCGAAGGTCACGCTTCCGCACAGGCATCGTCCGGTTCGGGTCATGCGCGGAACCTACTGCGAGCAGCAAGGGGCATCGGGCAGCTCCAACAACGCTCGAACCGGGGCTCGAGCGCTCTTGGAGCTGGGGGGAATCGAATGCTCTATGGCCCGATTCCGTCGGTCCTGGTCAGAGGATGTTTGCCCAGGTCAGCGGCGGTTTTCGGGTCACGCCCGATCACGCCGTTTCACGGCGATTCTAGGCTTCTCGTGTCGCCCTCGTGTCACGGGCCGTCAACTATCGAGCATGTCCCAGTCGAGCCCGAGCACCCAGCGCAGAGCCGAGACCTTGCCTGACAGGAAGCCCCAAGCCCAGTCGTTCTCGACGTCCTTCATGAGTTCCTCGAACCCGTACTGCTCTTCCATGCGCCGCTTCGCTGCGAGCATCCCCTCGACGATCTCCGGCTTCCAATCGTCCGGGATCTGGTCGTCGGGAGGCTTGCGCCCGTACCAGAGCCGGTCGCTGACTTCGGCCTCTGCGGCGAGGATGTCGGTCACTCGGCGAAGAGTCTCCGTTTGCACATCATGGCGGAACGCGACGTCGAGATGATCGCCGAGGAGCCGTCGTAGCTGCGGCATCTCCCAGGTCCGGATCCGGAATGCGGGCTTGTTTTCTTCGGAATACCGCTCAATCCAGTCCTTGGCTCCGTTCGTGAAGTAGCCCGAAGCAACGAACAGAACCGTGTTCGGCCTTTCCGCCTGCGCCCACGCGATCGTGCCTTGCAGCGCGTCGGGAGGGACTCCACGCTCATAGCGCTTGCAGTCGACGAACCAGGTCTCGCGGAACGTGTGTCCGTCTACGTCGGTGCGGTCCAACTCAGCGACGATGTCTCTGCCCCGGTCCGCTGGGGATGACTCCTTCGGAGTGCCCTTGCGCCAATCGATGTTCACGAACTCGAGCTCGGACAGGAGGTCGAAGCAGAACTCCTCGAAACCGGTCGGGCTCAGGCCGGCGAAGCGGATGGCGCCGAGCATGCTGTCATCGAGAGTGTCCGAGCCGAGAGCCACCTCGTCAGCATCATCGGCGGCTGAATCGACATCACCACTCATCCTCAGAGGATGCCACTGACGCTCCTTGATTTCTCGCGGTCGTAGCCGCATCTGAGGTGCGGACGACCGCGTTCGAACGACATCGCCTTCAAATGGCGCGAGCTCATTCCGGAACGTCGAGATCTGGGAGAGCGGATAGGAAGTCTTCGATCCGGGACTTGGCCTCTGCGGGGTCGCTCTCGAGCTCGATGGCTGCGGCAACGAATAGAGCGAACACCCCCATGGCCTCGGGTCGGTCTCCTTGGGAAAGGGCGCTGAGGACCCCTGCGAGGTCGCCCGTGTCGAACGCTTCGAGTGCAGCTCCGATGACGGACGAGAGGACCCCCGATGGATCGTCGGAGATCCTGGCCGAGAGCTGGTCGGTTGCCGCTTCCACGGCCTCGTTGGCCGCGTCCAGTCTCAAGGCCTCTTCGTCGAGCAACGGCCGTGTCTCGGCCAGCCGCTCTAGACCTGATGCGGCGGCACCCTCTGCGATCACGGTGCCCAGCAGTTCAACCGCCAGAGGAATCAGGATGCTGCGGTCGAGCTGATCGGCGACGAGCCGCCCCGTCTCGTGGTCGGGAAAGACGGAGGGCTCCGTCCCTCCGAACGAGCAAGTCGCGAGGCTCGGCAAAATCACCTCTTGCCGCGAAGGAACGATTGTCGCCTTTCGTGCGAGCTCGAATTCACCTGCAACCGCTGAGAGCGCCGCTTCCGATTGCTGGAGCCATTCGAGAGCTGACTCACACTCGATCACGACGGCGATCTGCCCGGCGGGCCAGAGCGTTCCGGCGGGCTTGTCTGTAGGTAGCACCATGACGGATGCCGCCATCCCCTGATGGAGGAGGCTGGATCGCGTGCGCTGTAGCCGGTCATCGAACCGGCGGTCGAGCTCCTGCGCTGCAAGTTCGGCGCAACGAGAAACCGGGGAGCCTGATCGCTCGGCTCGCCGCATCTTGCTTGCGGGGGTGTCCTCGACGATCCGGTAGTGGAGCACGGTGTGGAGATCCGTCAGGAGACCCACTAGATCCATCACGTCGTCGTCGAGGTCTTCGCTGATCAGCCGCCAGTATCCGATGCAGACGAGTTTCTCGAGCGCCGGCCGAACCGTGTCGCCGATGAAGGCCGCGAGCGCCATGTCCGGGCTCTTGTAGAGACGCGGAAGTGCGTTGCCGCAAAGCATTCGACAGGCGCTTGCTGCGTCGCCGATGTCTGTCCGAGAGGTCTCCACCAGCGCCGGGTCGTCCGGCGTTCTCTCCGTCTTCCACACGTGCTGTGCCAGGTCGGAGATTCGCTCGAGCTCCGACGCAACACTCGACCGCAGCGGGGCACGGCGAACCCAGTCCTCCGCTGCCTGCTGCACCACGGCAGCTGTCGATCGGAGAATTTCGGCCTCCGTTGCCTGCCGGCTCGTGCGGCTCTCGGACCCCGCCTCCGCGAATGTGTTCAGGAAGTGGCGATTCCACGCGATCTCGTCAAGGCCCGGCAGGTTGCGTCGAGGGATTCGCTTGTCCGCCACGAGGTGACCCCGAAATCCCAACGGGTTGCCTGCGGGATCGATGGCCGTTCCTGCTACGACGTCCACGTTGGGAAAGAGACGCAGCAGCAGCCGGCATCGCTCCACAACGGATCTGTGAGGGTCGTCGCCGTCGTCCGAAAGTGCGAGGTACTTGAATGCAACAACCCTCTCGTCAGAGCCCTCATTCTCGGCCGCTGGTTCGTTGCGAATCTCAGCGTCCGTTGTCCAGGGAAGCTCCTTCCACACGCGCTCGAGCAGAACGTCTTCGCCGCCAGCTCGCTTCTGCAGGTCAGCGGCGAAGTCGCGGCTCACCAGCACTGCGGCCCCAAGAATCGATGCCAGATCGCCAAGGTCGTCATCAGCCTGGATCCGAGGGCCCACACCATCGATCAGCGCACGAGCATGTTCATCGAGTCCGGCAAACGAACCGACGACTCGGACGGCGGCACCTAAGTCAGGGGCGCTATCGATTGCTCGCTCGACGAGCTGCGAGCGCGCCTGAGCGAGCCAGGCACGTCGATGGTCGACGGTGGGAAGACTTCGAATCGCCTCGACTGCTGTGCGCACGCGGTCGTCGAACGGGCTTGAGAGCTCAGAGTCGCGCAACAGCACGAAGCCAGCCGCGACCCGACGCATCGAAGCCGGGACTTGATGTTGGTCGAAGACCGCGCGGGCATGTTGGGCGAACTGGCGAAGGCCCGCCAGGCGCAGCCCGTCTAGCAGCATGCTCAATGTCTCGTGATCTGGGTCCGATTCCAGACGCAGGTTGATGGCGGAGAACGACTCCGACGTAGTGAGGACTTCGTCGCCAATCAGGCTTGCCACGAGCCCCGCCAGCTCTTCGGGCGGCACGACCTGGATGACTGCCGTCGCTGTGCGAGCCAGGGAGGGCGGCGGGATGCGATGAGAGGCTTCCACGAGCGCGATTGACCGAAGTCGGTGCATGCCGCCGACTCGCTCGTCAGACACCGCGCGCACGAGGTGCTCGTCGATCAATCGAGCAAGCACTCTCTGCAGGTCAGCCTCAGAGACACTCTGAGTCGCGAGGTAGCGCCGAAGGTCGGTTGTGGCACCGTGCATTGCGGCAAGGGCGACGACCCTGATCATGGCCAACTCTTCATCGCGATGTTCGTGCCTCCGACGGTCAACCTGCTGCCCAATCAACTCGGGGAGGCGCTCACCGGTAGTCAAGTAGTGAACGAACTCGAGGGTTAGCCCGTCAGTGGATTCGAAGGCCTCCACCCACCCGGACGTTGTTGTCGCGCCCTCCTCCAATAGATGCGACCAGATCCGCTCTGCAAGCTCGGGACTGAGTCGTGGACGCAGCACGACGGATTCTGGTGCCTCTTGGACCAGATCGAGGTCCTCCTCGCGGGCGGTGGCCAGCAAGAGCACGCCCGGACGGTGCTTGGCCTCGCGCGCCAACTGGTCCCAGAGGTCGTAGCCCAGCCGCCCAACGTCATCGAGGATGAAGCCCACGGGTGCATAGGCCGAGGCTCGAAGGGCATCTGCATACCGCAGTAGTTCATGCGCCGGGCCAAGTCGCCGGACCCGAATCCACCGGACATCGTCTCGACTCGCGTAAGCGGCAAGTAGCGCTGCCGCCGTCTTGCCGATGCCGGAAGGGCCCGCAACGACTGCTGCGCGCGACCTCGCAAGGACTTCGAGGATCTCGTCGACGGTGTCCGGTCGGTCAACGACAAGTGCGGCCGCGATGTGACCGGGCACGACGTCGACGCCGGAGTAGAAGGCGTCAGCAGTCACTGGCGTGACGAAGTCAGCGTGCTCACAGAAGCCGTCGCGAATCGGGGCTTCGACCGATTCGAGGTCGACGACAAGAAGTGTTTCGGTCAGGAGGCGAGCTAGTTCACCTGGATCAAGGGAGGGATTGGGGACAACACCAGCAGCGCGGTCGTCCGCGAGCGTGGCCACACGAGCGAGAACGGTCCGAAAGGCAACCTCCCCCACGAGTGGAGCAACGTCGAGGTGTTTCGTCAGGAGATCAGTCGCGAAGACAGCCGGCTCGGATGAGACGAAGATGTGGGAGCGGGCGAGGAGATCGTCAACGGATACCCCTGCTGGGCGTGGCACGCGATCGAGCTGACTGCGGAGCTCGGCGGGACCTCCGTCGCACCCCGCTGAGAAGCCGTGTGGAGTGACCCCGACAACTTCTCTGTCGACGACAATTCCGATACGGGTGGCTGGGTCGGTCACGTCGTCGATGTGGCGCTCCCAAGTATCGGCGAGCCATCTGCCGATAGCCGAAGCTGAAAGCTCGGTTCGTTGGCTACGCCGTGAGCGGACCTGAAGCTGGAACCGCCCTGCTCCGGTGGTCAGCGTGATGTCCTCATCCCCCTCAGGCGCGACAGTCCACGCCTGTCCAGTGGTGTGTCCCACGACTGCGACTGCCGCCGCGACTGCATCCTGGTAGCGGAACCCACGTCCTGCTCGTGCGCCGGATATCGCCGAGAGTTCTCGCTTCTCTGCAACGGTTTGACCGACTGGTGATTCCGTCATCCGACATGGAGGAAGCGTCGCAGCGCTTCGCGGACGATCTGTGACGCTGGCCTGCCCTCTTGCTCGGCGCGTTCGTCGAGAGCGGCGCGAAGTTGCGGATCAAGGCGCACAGGGAACGATTTGGCCGGCGCAGCCCCCATCCGAGGCCGCCCGCGGGGGCGGAGCTTGTCGAGGTCGTAGCCGGCCTCGGCCTCGGCGACGTATTCCTCGATCAGCTCGTCGGTAATGGGGCGGCCGTCCTTCGTCGTCCCGTAGATCTTCTTCTCAGGCATCTGGATCTCCGAGCCCTCGGAGCAGGGGCCAGTACTTCGGACGCATTGGCATGGCGTGGATCACGAGCTCGACCTCGGCAAGATCGAGTCGGATCGCAACAACTTCGAGGGGGTTCGCCGCTCGGTCCGGTCCGAGGTACAGCGTCGGGTTGCCTTCGTAGTCATGTACGACCAGCGGGTGCTGGATGGCGTGGAGGATGTCGTCATCGTCGATCCCGTGCTTCCGGGCCGTGTGGTGGATCTCGTAGCGCATTATCGTATCGCGAAATTCACTCGTTGTCTTCGTCCGGGTCCAACCGCCCGGCACCTCGGCCAAGGTCGTCGAGGGCGTCGGTGAGCTGCTCCTCGAGTGACGGGAACAGGTGGCCGTAGAGGTTGAGGGTCACGCTGATGTCGCTGTGGCCGAGTCGCTCCTGGATCGCCGTGGGGTGGGCGCCGAGGCTGATGAGCAGTGAGGCGCAGGTGTGGCGCAGATCGTGGGTCCGGACCTTCGGCGACAGGCCGGCGTCCTCGAGTGCTGGGACCATGACCCACTTGCGGAAGCTGTCGCGGTTGAGGCCCTCGGCCGGGTTTTGCTGGTTGCCGAACACCCAGTCGTCGGGTTCGAGTGGCCGGCCGAGCTGCTCGACCCGCGTGTCCAGGTGCGAAGCGCCTTCCTCCATGACGAACTGCGGGACGGGCACGGTGCGGATCTCGTAGGACTTCGGCGGGCCGCTGATCAACTCGCCTGAGATCGGCTGGAGCGTCTCGGCGACGTGGACCCGCCGCCGAGCGGTGTCGAGCCGACGGACCCGGAGACCGCACATCTCGCCGGGCCGCAGCCCGCAGTAGGCGGCGAGCAGGACGAAGAACCGGTACTCGCACCGGATGGCGTCGGCGACTCGGGCGACCTGGCTGGCGTCGAGGAAATGGGGTTCGACTCGGGTGGTTCTCGGGAGCCGAACGCCTCGGACGGGGTTGTCGCGCAGGGCCCGGGCGTCGCGTGCGAGGTCGAGGACCTGGGCGAAGACGGAGACGACGTTGCGGATGCGGGCGGGGGAGAGGCCCTCGTCGGTGAGTTCGGCCACCCACTCGCGGACCTCGGCCCGGTCGATGGAGCCGAGCGGTCGCGGCCCCCAGCGGGGGAGCACCCGCCGGTTGAGCGCCTTGCGGTAGCCGTGGCGGGTCGACGGCTTGAGCGGGGCGGTCGTGGTGTACCAGGACTCGGCCCAGGTGGCGACGATCGACTTCTGGAGCTGCGGGTCGGCCCACTCGCCCCGCTGCATGTCGGCGCCGATGCGCTCGAGGTACTGGTTGGCGTCGACCTTGCGGTCGAAGGTCCTGCTTCGTGACCGGCCGGACAGGTCGCGGTAGCGGGCTCGCCAGCGACCGTTGGGGGTGCGTTCGATCGACGACACGTCGTCCTCCACACGGGTCCCGACCAGGGTCGGGAGGATGGTGAGAGGGCGACCGTCAGTTGCGGCGCAGTCGCCGAGCGCCGTGTTCGAGGTTACCGATGGCTGGTGACGGCCTGACGGTCGAGCCAGGCGTCGACGTCGACGGCGCGGTAGCGGACGTGCCGGCCGACCTTGAGGTACGTGGGTCCGTGGCCCTGGTAGCGCCAGTTGGCCAGCGTGCCGGGTGGGACGCCGAGGCGGTCGGCGACCTCGTCGGGACGCAGGAGTCGGTCGGTGCTCGCAACTTCACTCATACTCCCAATAGGCCGCGAAACCGGGTGGTTCTCGCGTCGGAATCTCAGAATCTTTGGCCGGGTCACCATCCGCGCCCGACGCTGACGGCGTGGAGTTGCTCCTCGGCGTAGGTATCGAACAGCCGCCGGGCGCGCTCGACGTCGTCCTCGACCAGGTCGACCGGCACCTCGTCCGTTGCCGCCGGTACGACTGGCTCGAACCGGGTCGGGGACACGGGTGGCTCGACGCCCTTCGATCGATACAGACGGTCCCGGTAGGCGTGTGCGGTGAGCGCATTCGGCGCCTTGACGATGGCCTCGGTGAGCGCCTCCTCCGGATCAGCTGTGCCGGTGGGGTCCGGGATGATGGCGATGTTCTTACCTCGCCCACGGGTGAGGCCGACGTAGATGCCGGCCCGGCTGCTGGACGGCTCGATGACGCAGATTCCGTGATCGCTGGTCATGCCCTGGTTTCCGTAGCCGGTGACGGCCCAACCGAGCTCGACGTGCTCGGCCACGTAGGTAGCTGGGAGCCGCACCGAGCCACGGTCGGGATCGCTGGCCACGATCGAACCGTCGGCCTCGACGACGTCGACGGTCCAGCTGTGCCGGTTGCGGACCGCCTCGCCGGAGCCCGACACGAGCCGGGCATCGTTCCGGCGGGTGGCGATCCGGTCACCGGACCGAGCCCAGGTCCCGTCGGCGAGCCAGGCAGCGGCGCCGGTCGAGCCGCCCAGTCGCTGGATCTCGACGTTGATGCCTCGCGCGGTCTCGGCGGTCGTGGTCGTGATCGACACGGAAGTTCCGCGCTCCGCGGCATTGCTCAGGATCGTCGCGACGCGACGGGGGATGAGGGCCGGGCCGCAGGTCTGCACGCGCCGGTGCTCGACGTACGCCGCAGCGGCGGACGGATCGCCCCGACGCAGGAGGAGACTGGCTTCAGCCTGCCACCTCTCCTGGAAGCGGTGGATCTGCTCGAGGTCCTGGGTCGGGAGCTCCTCGCACCACTGGGCGAACATCCCGCCTCGCCCGACCGCCGGCAGCTGCTCGGGGTCGCCGACGCACACCACACGCCAGCGATGACGTTCGACCAGGCCGACGAGATGGTCGAGATCCTGGGTTGACGCCATGCCCGATTCGTCGAGGATCACCGTCGACTCCGGAGGCAACGATGCGCCTCGGAAGGCGCTGGTCCGGTGGTCGTGGAGGAACTTGGCCAGCGTCCGGGTCCGACAGCCGGTCTCTCGGGCGAGCACGTCGGCCGCCTTGCCAGACGGCGCGAGGCCGATGACCTCGCGGTGATCGCGGGTGAGCGCGGCCACTGCGTCACGCACGGCGGTGGTCTTGCCGGCTCCGGCGGGCCCGACGACGAGGACGAGCCTGGCGTCGGCGGCCATCGCCTGCGCTGCGGCCTGCTGTGGTCCGAGCAGCGACCCCGTCGCCGGCAGGACCGCGCGGGACGCCCACGACAGGAGGCGCGTCTCCTGATCGAGGACGGCGTCTGTCGTCGCGACTCGCTGGGCGACGTGTTCGGTGGCGGGTCTTCCGTCGCTGGGCCGGGCCGGTCCGATGGTCGTCGGGTGCAGCTCCGTGCAACGTTCGAACGCGTCGGACGCGAGATCGTCGATCGTGTCGAGCAGGTCGTCGCAGTCGGCGGCGTAGTCGGCCGGGATCATCGTGGCGATCTCCCGAGCGAGGTCGGCCCGGAGCCAGAACGACTTCTCGCTCTCGACCCTCCCGATCGCCTCGCCGACGATCCTCTCCCGGTCGAGCGGATCAGCGAACAGGGCCGGCTCGGAGGTCGGAACGTCGTCGAGCGCGACCCCGGCGTCCGCGGCCCGGGCTCTCCACGAGGCTCGCAGCGTCTCCTGAGTCGTGTCGTGGTTCTTGGCCGGGCGGCTGGTGACGGCAGCCCGGCGTTGCAGGTCGGCGATGGTCCGGGCGTCGGGCTCGGCACCATCGTGCTCGTCGATCCATCGGCCGATGAGCTCGGCGTGCTTGGCGTTGACCTGTCGGGTCCGCGTCGAGAACAGCTCCATCGCCGCGTCGGACACGCCGACGATGTCGGACTGCCCGGCATCCTCCGGCACGGGATGCCACCCGACGCCGAGTCGCCGGGTCAGCTCACTGCGCAGGGCAGCGTCGTAGATCCAACCGATCGTCATCTGCTGCCGCTTGAGGAACTCGGCGTCGAGCGCCAGCCACGTGCCGGAGGCGTCCTGCACCTTGGACCAGACGACGGCGTGGGTGTGGAGCTGCGGGTCCTCGGCCCGGCTCGTGTGCTGTCGGAACACGGCGACGACCACGCCCTGGGCGTCGACCTGGTAGATGCCGTTGGCGCCTCGACGGGTGTGGTTGCCGTGCCGCTGGAACCACGACAGCGCAGCCTCGACAGCCGTGTCGTGAGCGGCGAGCACCTCGGCCTGGACCGACGGGTCGTCCGACAGCGCCCACAGCGTCGAGACAGACTTGGCCGCCGAGAACGTGCAGTCGAAGACCCGGGCTGACTTGTCGCCGAATCGGCGACCGAGCACCTCGCCCGTGTTCGGGTGACAGGCCTGGAGCATGTTCGTGAGCTGACCCCGCTCGACCCGGCCGGCGAGACCGACGGCCTCGCAGCCGTCGCCCCACCAGTACCCGGGTGGCTCGTCCTCGTCGACGTAGTAGCCCACGGCAGCTGCGCCGGCGTCACCGCCACGTGATCGCTCTGTCCGTCCCTCGAGGTAGTTGACGAGCCCGGCCACGCTGTCCTTCGTGGCCTTCATCGTCGTGGCCCGCATCACGGGAGCCGTCCCGATCGGGCCAATGCACTCGTCTGTTCGTTCTCTCCCATACCCCCTCTAAGCCATCGAGGAGGCCAGTTCTCGCGTTCGAATCTCGGAAGTATGTCGCCGAAGATGAAGGCGTGAGGGCAGATCTCGGTGGCGCGTGGAATGCTGCGGAGATGTCCAGCAGGTGGCGCTCGTGGCTCCGTGGGCGCAGCGAGGAACCCGACCCAGACGACGATGCTCCCGGCCCGGACACTGAGGAACCCGTGGTCCTGGGCCGCGAGATGGCGTCAGCGATCGAGGCCGAGCGCAGCTTGCGGGCGAGACACCCGGGACTCGATTCACCGCTCGGCGTCCAGTACGACGTGCTCGCTGGCGAGTTCGACCTCCTGCGCTTTGTCCCGAGCGATGTCGACGAGGTAGTCGCTGCGTTCGTCGCCGGCGTTGCCCGCATGGAGCCAAGCGAGATCGACCCAGTGCGAGCGTCCCTGACGATGGACGATCTCTACACGCTCCTGAACTTCATCAAGCGGCAGTCGGTGACCGCCCTCCGACAGTCGGACCAAGGCCCTGCCGCGAGCGCGCTCGTCGCCGGTGCTCTCATCGACATCGACCGGGTGGACTGGCGAGATGTGCCAGTCGCTCTTGCTCTCCCGATGTATGCCCTGACGAGGCTCGGCGACGACTTCCGAGGGGCGGTACTGCGAGCCTGCGACTTGGCTCAGGACAAGGTGACGAGTCTCATGAAGGACTTAGCAGGGCACACCTGGTCGGAGGACGAGCTCGCTGAGTGGCTCTACCTCGAGGTTCCCACCGCTGAGGGGCCTGGCTTCGTGATGCGTGGCATCGACCGCTGGGAGCCGACCGTGGATCTTCTCGACGCCGTCACGGACATCGCCAACCTGATCGACCAAGACTCGTACCAGACCTCATCGATCAGCGTGGGCGAGTCGCTGCCCGCGGTCTGGTTCCCGAAGGAGCACCGTGAGGAGGTCGAGCGGATCGTTTCTGGTTCGCCGGCCATCGCGAAGATCTCGACGCGGGCCCGGCAGTCGACAGGGCGAGATCCGGAGGCACTCCAGTTCACATGCTTCGTTGCCGAGCTCGAGCCGAGGGATGTGGAACGGCTCGTCGAGTGGTCGGATCGCAACCTGGACGGGTTCCACGCCGCGCTCGCCGTCGGCCACGGCCGCCTGCTTGTGTTGTTCGTCGCAAGGTCCTTCGTCAAGGGCGTGCCTGGGATTGAGACGCCACAGTCCCTGCAGCGTTTCGGGGCGCCGGTCTTGGCGGTTCTTCAGTCCAAACACCAGTAGGTGCGCTCCCGACTCAGTGTGTCGGAGGAACAAACCTGACGGCGTCGCCGTGCGGTATGACGTACCCGATCCATCGCTCGTCCGGCAGGCCGGCCCCGAACGTCTCCGCTGCAGGGTCCCCGGAGACCTCGCACCCGATGAGTGCAACTTTGAATGGAGCGACCTCGAACACGCTCGCGGCGATGGAAACGAACCATTCGTCGATCGGCGCACGCCAAGTGAGCGACGAATCGTCCTCCTCGAACGGGTAGCCACCGAGGCGCTTGTCGACCTGGCCGAGTGCGCCGGTCGGAAGGCTGAGGTCGATCCAGTCCTGCGGAGCATCCCCGGAGTTTTCTCGGACGATGTGGGTCACACAGACGACGTCCCCGCCACCGGGCAGGTGCGCGACGCCGTAGAGCGGATGCGGCTCCTCGGGATCGGTGAGTTTGGGTTCGACGCGCTCCTGGTCCGTCCGTCGGCGCCATCGGTCCAGGTAGCAGCCCTCGAGCCTCGGGTCGCTCCACAACGTCGCGAGAGCAGCCGACACGCGTCCATCACTGTCGGGATCTGATCGACGGCCGAGGTCGATCGCCAACTCGTAGTAGCCGCCGTGCCAGTTCTCGTCGACGAGGAAATCCGCGGCGTCCATCAGTCAGAGTCCCAGCCCGTCCAGCGGGCGTCGTCGATCTCGGGCCAGAGCTGCTCGAGCGGCTCGACAAGCGTCCCGCCGACAGCGGTTGCGCCTTCGTGCGAGGCGAAGATCAGCCAGTCGGCATCGCCCGAGGTGAACAACCCCTCGGCACCGTTGTAGGTGGGCTCGAGCCAGTCCGTCGCCACCTCGTATTCGGGGCCGTACTCGCGGAGTTCGATGACCCGATCCACACCAAGCGACCGAAGGGCTTCTCGAAGCGCGCAGGTTCCTCGTACTGGCGTGTCGGTGCCCATGCCTGCATCGAGGCTCTTGGATCGCAGGGCGATTGTCTCCTCGGGCGGGTTGTCCACGTCGAACGGCGCCCACCAGCCGCCGCCCTCGTCGATCGGCCATCGCGCCTCGACGGCGGCATGCCAACGTTGCGACTCGTGCGGGCTGAGCGTGCGCCGGTAGGGGAGCGGCTCGACCTCGGAGATGGGCTCGATGCTCATGTCGGTGAACTTCGAGATGAACCGCGTGCGCTCGTCTTGCATCGCCTTCTTCTCGGTCCGCCCGTGCTTGCCCGACGTGAGCATGTCTTCCGCGGCCTCGCCGGCGGTGCGGAGCCAGTCGAAGAGCTCCCCGTGTGAGGGCAACGCATCGGGATCGAGTCGCTCGACCTCGACGAGGATGGCGTTCAGGACGTTGTATCGAGGGAAGGTGTCCTTGGCTTCGGAGGTGTAGTGGTAGCCGTCGGCGGCTCGACCACCGTTCGGAAGTTCGGAGTAGCGCTCGATGAGCGTTCGTCGGCGCTCGATCAGATAGCGACGCGCTGCCGTGTGGAGCGCGAGTCGGGAGTCCACGGCCCCCATTCTGGTCTGCCCGCACAATCCGCTCCCGCCGACTTCCCCTGAGAATCGCGTGTCGCGCGCGTGTCGCGGGCTCTCACGACCTAACCCCAAAACGACCTCTGACCTGGGCGGACAGGCCCAGGTCAGTCGTGGAGCTGGGGGGAATCGAACCCCCGTCCGTCTGGCGGTCACGCACCGCGATACGACCATCCCCGAACCTGCAGCTCACGGTTGCTGCGCCCTCGGGTGGGCGTGAACCCTTCGGGTTCGTACCGTCGAGTCTTTCCTCGATCGTCAGGGGTCTTTCCCTCCCGTCAGTGGTCTCTCCCACCGTCCACCACTACTTCTGTTGCCAGGCTGTAGTGGTCAGGCCCCGCGTGGCGTTTCCGCTCGCGATATGTCGTACAACTAGGTCGTTACCTGAGATCAGGCAGCGAGAGCGAAGGTGTCCGACGACTGCTTGTTGGCAGTTGTTGGGTTGCCCCGATTAACGAGTCTGAGCAACTCGGGTCGCACGATGTCGCTTCCGGTCCCGACGTCGAAACCGATCAGCCCCTTGTCAATGAACGCGCCCGGCCGGAGCCGGACCGGATCATCGTACCCCCGAGGTGTGACCGGCCCACCGGGGAGTTCCTGTCAGACCCCCTGCGGAAGATGGTCGACATGAGCCCGGCCCCCGCATCCCCGCCCCGTCCGCCCGTCGAAGACCGCTTCACCGTCGAGTCGATCATGGCCCGCCTCGCCGCCGGCGACACGGCCGCCATCTTCGCCCTCGCCGAGCACCACGGGCACCGCATCGCCGGCGTGGTCCGGCGCCAGCTGCGCACCTGCGGGGTCGAGGTCGTCTCGGCCGACGACCTGCAGTCGCTGGTGCTGGACGCCTGCATGGAGCTGCACGCCGTGGCTCCGGCCTGGCGGCCCGGCGGGGCGCTGCCGTGGTGGTGGGCCGAGGGCCGCATCAAGGGGGTCGTCAACCGGTGGGTCGGCATCCACGCCGACTCCCTCGACGAGCACTGGACCGGCCTCGACCGGGAGGCAGAGCCGGCGGCGGCGTCAGCCGAGGACTCGCTCGCGCTGGCCTTCGCTCGCCTGGTGGCCGAAGACCCCCGGGTCGAGCTCGTGGCCGAGGCAGCCCGGGCGGCCCGGGTCGACGACGTCGCCCTCGTCTGCCTCCTCGACTACCGGGTCCAGCAGGACCAGGGCGACCCGTCGCCCGCCCACACGCTGGCGGCGCGGTACGGCACCACACCGGACGCCATGCGCCAGCGGATCTGTCGGGGGCGCAACCGGCTCCGCCGGATCGTCGCCACCGACCCGCGCTTCGCCGCGCTGGCCGAGCTGGAGCTGGTCGCATGAGCGCCCTCGCCGCCGCTCGCCGGCGCCACCCGAGCACGCAGTCGCCGGTGCCCGCCGCCCGGGTCGTCAGCGGGGTCGCTCGGGTGCTCGACCGGCCCGGCGTGCGGTGGCCGAGGGTCGCAGCGGCAGCCCTCCAGGTGCGAGGTCGGTCCGGCCTGTCGCCCGACGAGCTGGCCCGCCGCCTGGGCGTCGACGCCGACGTGGTGCGCAGCGCCGAGGCAGGGGAGTGCGACGTGGACGAGCTGCCCGAACCGCTCCGGTGCCAGGTCCGGGCGGTCCTGCTCGATGCAGCGCCCCGCTGGGCCTAGTCGCGCGAGCGGTTGGCGAGTGCCCGCTGGATCTCCCGCTGGGCGGCGCGGGTCGCCTCGACCGCCCGCGTGTCGTGCAGCTTGCGGCCCTTGCCCACACCCAGCTCGACCTTGGCCCGACCCTCCTTGAAGTACAGCGACAGCGGCACGATCGAGACCCGCTCGAGGTCGACGAGGGTCCGGAGGCGG
>SXGQ01104026.1_pt1 | contig 23705 bp, 23 predicted proteins | sample 3178371 | NCBI WGS metagenome assembly SXGQ01 (sample SAMN11356859, study PRJNA531348) | freshwater metagenome | isolation source: freshwater sample F1-20 | place: China: Fuxian Lake, Yuxi | collected 2017-12-25 | reverse complement strand
GCAGGGCCTCTCCGCTGAGTTTGAGGATGGCGCGTTTGAAGGGTCTGGGATCTCGGATAGGGGTGGTCATGCGGGCTTGGCTGGGGCGGATGAAAGCGGAAAGGAGCGGGGCTTGGAAAGGGAAAATGGTGGTTTAGTCTTTGGGTTCTTCGGGGCCGACGGAGAACTTGACGGCGAGGTCGCGGAGGGGGGCTTTTCCGTCGTCGGCGCCTTCGACGACGATGGAGACGGGGAGTGCCTGGGGTTGGGGTGACTGATAGGCTTCGAGGGTGCGGCGGATGGCGACGATGGCGAGTTTGAGGACCTGGCGGCTGGTGAGGTCGACCTCGGCGGGGATTTCCATTTGTGAGACATCGAAGCGGACGAGGAGTCCTTCTTCGGTCATTTCGGCGGAGATGCCGATTTTGCAGAGGACGAGGAGGTTGACTTCCTGGACCTGATAGTTGGGGTTGTTGGTGGGCATCAGGTGTGGGCTGCGGATGGAGTCGACGAGGACTTCTGGGAATGCGCCTGTTAGAGCCATGGGTCGGGGCATGACGGTTGCTTGGAGGGCTTCGCCGATTTCGGAGATTGCGTCATCGCCATCGGTTCCGTGGAGGCTGAGGGGTTCGAAGACGGGAACGACCATGATGGTGGTGGCCGTGGAGTGGGGTGCTGTGATGAGGGAGAGGAGCGCGAGGGTGAGGGCGGCGAGGGTGTCCTTCATTTGCCGCAGGATAGCGGTGTGGGGTGGGTGTGGCGAGAGGAAAGGGTGGGGTGGGAGTGCCGAGTGAGAAGTGGAGAAGTGCCGAGTGACCTTATTTTGCCGTTTGGGCTACGAGGGGTGGGGGAGGAGGGGCTCACGCGGAGACGCGGAGACGCGAAGACGCAAAGAAGCGAGGGAAGATGAGGGGGGGGTTAGCGGAGGATGGAGAAGCCGCGGGTGTTTTCGAGGAGGGGGATGGGTTCGGCGCGGAGGGAGCGGATGTGGTGGGCGACGTTGGATTCCTCGGCGATTTCCTTGATGAAGGCTTCGACTTCGTGGGGTTCGCCCATGGCTTGGAGTTCGACGGAGCCATCGGGGAGGTTGCGGACCCAGCCGCAGATTTCGAAGCCGCGTGCGAGTTCTTTTGTGGCGTAGCGGAAGCCGACGCCTTGGACGCGGCCTTCGAAGATGACTCGTTTTGCGGTCATGTGTGAGGTGAGGGTTATTTTGCGGCGCGGTTGAGGAAGCGGACGCGGTCCGGGGCGGGGCGTTGGATTTCGAGGAGCCGGCCTTCGGGAGTGGGTGCGGGTTTTGCGAGTTGTGCGGGGTCTTCCTGGCCGGCGAGGGCGGCGACGAGGTCGAGGGCGAGGGATTGGAAGCGGTCGGCGAGGGTTTGGGATTCGAATTGGATTTCCCAGACGAGAGCCGATTGGGATTGGCCTTGGGGGTGGAGGATGTAGCGGTCGTTGATCCAGCCGGAGGCGATTTCGTTGGCGGCACCGACATCGCCGAGGGGTTCCATCCAGAGGCGGAGGCCGAGCATGCCGGCGGATTCGGAGAGGAAGGGTTCGCCTTCGATGTTGTCGATTTGGAGGGGAGGAGGAGCGGGTTTGGGTTCGCCGGGGAAGATGATGGCTTGGGTGGTGGGGGGGGGGTGGCGGAAGGCGGCTTGGAAGATTTCGTTGCCTTTGACGTGGAGGGTGTCTGCGAGGCCTTTTCCTTCGATGGAGGAGAAGGTGGTGAGGCCTTGGATGAAGGGCGGGAGGCTCATGAACATTTGTCCGGCCTCGGTGTTTTCCTTCATGGGCATGAAGCCGATGGCGCGGGCGTTTGCTGCGAGGAAGCGGGATTCGCTGCCGGATGCGGCGCCGTGGTGGAGGGCTTCGCGGGCGCGGGATGGATCGTCGCCGGGGTAGCCTGGGGGTGGTGGGAAGTGTTGGTGGAGGAGGATTCTGGAGAGGAGGCGGACGAGTGCGGCTTGGTCTGGGATGGCTTCGAGGTTGAAGCTGTCGGTGACCCAGGCTTCGCCGGTGACGTCGTCGAACCAGCCTTTTGCGCCGACGGCGCGGACGGCGGTGAGTTGGGCGAGGAGGCGGTCTTCGGCGCGGATCCAGCCGATGAGGGAGTAGGCTTCCTGGCGGTAGTCGATGCCTGCGGGGCCGAAGCGGCTTTCGAGTGCGGCGGCGATGCGGTCGCGGAGTTCTTCACCGGCGATGCGGTGGACGACTGGGGTGGAGAGGTAGAGGAGGTCGAATTCCTTTTCGATGCGGTCGATGAGTTCCTGTGGGACGGAGAGGTCGCCGCCGCCTTGGGCGAGGGAGCGGAGGGATTCGTTTTCGCGTTTGAGGAGTTCGTTTTCCTCTTGGGCGATGCGGAGCTGGTTTTCGAGTTCCGTTAGGTCGCCTTCGGATGCGGTGGATTTCCAGTGGATTCCCTGGAGGATGCCACCGAGGCCGATGACGCCACCGAGGATCCAGGGGAGGATTGTGTTAGGGGACGGCACGCTAACAACGGGTCGGTTGGATCAGCGGCTGAGGCCGAGGGGGCGTGAGTTGGGGTTGGCGGGTTGTTTTTCCGAGGGTTCTTTGAAGGGGTTGGATTCGAGGGCGGAGGGTGCTGGTTCTGCGCCGTAGACGTCCTCGGCGGTGCGGCCGGGGGTGAGGGTGATGGAGATGGGTGCACTGCGTTTGCCTTGGGCATCGTAGGTGTACATGAAGCGGCGGACGGGCATGGGGTCGCCGTTGGGGCTGAGGCGTTGTGCGCGGGAGTCGAACATGCGTTCTTCGACGAGGAGGCCGGTGTCTTTGTGGTAGCCGTAGCTGACTTTGAAGAGTTCCTGTTTCTGGCCGTCGTAGATTTTGCAGCTGAGGGGGTTTTCGTTGGCGTCCATCCGATAGACGGTGACCATGAAGAGTTTGCCTTCGGCGGAGTAGGTTTTTTTGGTGAGGGTGCGGTTGTCCGGGCTGCGGGTGAACATGGTGCGGGAGCCGTCTTCGTGGCGCATGACGCGGACGTTTGGGCCATCGACGGCATCGAAGTCGGCGAAGGAAGTGGCGGTGAGGAGCAACAGAGTGGCGAGGGAGCTTTTCCAGGTTGCAAGGAAGTTCATGGGCGGCAGAGTAGTGGCCCGCCGTGAAACCGCAAGTCGCCAATTTCCGCCCATTTCCGCTGAGCTGGACGACCCGGCGTGGTGTTTTGGATTTGGGTGTTGAGGCGCGGGTGATGGGGATTTTGAATGTGACGCCGGATTCGTTTTCGGATGGTGGGAGGCATGCGGGTGTGGTTGGGGCGTTGGAGCATGCGCGGCGGATGATTGGGGAGGGGGCGGAGATTATTGATGTGGGTGGGGAGTCGACGCGGCCGGGAGCGGCGGTGGTCCCGGTGGAGGTGGAGGTGGCGCGGACGGTTCCGGTGGTGGCGGCGTTGAGGGGGGAGTGGGGTGGGGTGATATCGATTGATACGTCGAAGGCGGCGGTGGCGGAGGCGGCGTTGGAGGCGGGTGCGGATGTGGTGAATGATGTGACGGGATTGCGGGGGGATGGGGAGATGGCGGAGGTGTGCGCGCGGTGGGGGTGCGGGGTGGTGGTGATGCACATGCAGGGGGAGCCGAGGTCGATGCAGGAGGCTCCGCGGTATGTGGATGTGGTGGGGGAGGTGAGGGAGTTTTTCGCGGAGCGGTTGGAGGTGTTGAGGGGGGCGGGGATCGCGGATGGGGCGATTTGTTTTGATCCGGGGATCGGGTTCGGGAAGACGTTGGAGCACAATCTGGCGTTGTTGCGGGCGTTGGACGGGCTGGCTCCGGAGGGGTTTCCGCTGTTGTTGGGGGTGTCCCGGAAATCGCTGATCGGAAAGGTGTTAGGGAGCTCCGATGTGTCGTGCCGGGAGTGGCCGACGGTGGCGATGACGGCGCATGCGCGGGAGGCCGGGGTGATGTTGCACCGGGTGCATGCGGTGCGGGAGAATCTTCAGGCGTTGCGGATGATCGAAGCCATTCTGCATGGCTGATTCATGCGATTAGCGCTGGGGTTGGGTGGCCGGTTTGCGGGTGACGGCGGCGCGGTATTTGAGGATGGCGTCGCGGACGCCGCTGGCGAGGGCGTTTTGATAGGCTTCCGAGTGGATGAGGCGGGCTTCGTAGGCGTGGCTCATGAATCCGCCTTCCATGAGGATGGCGGGGTGGCGGACGCCGCTGAGGACGCTGAAGCGGGCGCGTTTGATGCCGCGGTCGAAGGTGTTGGTGCCGAGTTTCTGGAGGAGGCAGCCGTGGACGGCGGTGGCGAGGGCGATGTTTGCGGAGTCGTGTTCGTTTCCTGCGCGGGCGAGGGCGTCACCTGAGACGAGGCCGCGGCCGTAGTGGGCGACGCCGGGAGGGGAGAGGGTGAAGGTTTCGATGCCGCGGGCGGCGCGGCCCCCGGAGTTGAAGTGGATGCTGATGAAGATGGCTTCTTCGGTGATTTTGTTGGCGAGGTCGACGCGTTGTTGGAGGGAGAGGTATTGATCGGAGGAGCGGGTCATGATGACGCGGAAGCCGCGTTGTTCGAGGAGGCCTTTGACGCGGCCGGCGAGTTTGAGGTTGTAGTTGGCCTCGGTGCCGTAGGGGTTGGTAGCGCCGGGGTCTTTGCCGCCGTGGCCGGCATCGAGGATGACGGTTCGGAAGTTTCCTGCTTTGGGGATGAAGTTGGGGCGGAGGACGGGGTCGATGAGTTTGGCGAGGTCCATGCGTGAGACGAGGACTTTGTTGCCGGAGGCTTCGACCTTGTTGCTGAAGACGAATTTGACGTTGTTCATCAGGCATTCGTAGGAGCCGACGCCGAGTTTCATTTCGAGTTTGGAATTTTCGAGGACGACGCGGTTTCCGGTGCGGGTGAGTTTGGTGAAGCCGTAGAAGCGTTTGATGCCTTCGACGGAGACGTATTCGCGGCCGTCGATTTTGGTGACGTCCCAGCCTTGGCCGCTTTGCGCCGCGGCTTGTGGTGCTGCGGTGAAGAACCCGATGGTGGTGGCGATTGCGGCGGCAATCGTCAGGAACCTAGAGGTGATGCGTGATGAGAATTCCATGGGATGGCGGAAAACGTGGGTTTTCAAGGCATTGATTAGCTGTTCATGGGGTTGGTGACAATCTTAAAGTTGTGTTGGGTTTGGGGTGGGAGGTGGTGGGATTGGGGTTGGGAGGTGAGGGCTTGCCAGAGGGTTGAGATTTGGGTATATGGGGTGAGTGGATCTTTCAAATTACAGGGGGATGGACCCGCATTTGTTGTATGGGTTGGTGAACACGGAGTTGAGGAATCATTGCGAGTCGCTGGAGGATTTGGTGAAGACGCATGATTTGGATGAGGAGGTTTTGTTGGGTCGGTTGGGGGAGGCGGGGTATGTTTATCGGCCGGAGTTGAGGCAGTTTCGGTGAGGGTTGGGCATCTTGCCGCTTGCATCGGGGGAGGGGTGTCGGGATGGTTCGGGCATGCCACGTCTTGCGCTGCTTCAGTCCGGAACCTTCGCCAGCAAGGAGGAGTCGTTTGTTCACCATGAGGGATTGATCCGAGAGGCGGCAGGGCTGGGTGCGCAGATTGTATGCACGCAGGAGCTTTTTCTGACGCCGTATTTTTGCACGGTTGAGGATCCGGCGTTGTTTGATCTGGCGGATCCGTTGCCGGGACCGGTGACGGATCGGTTAGGGAAGCTGGCGGGGGAGTTGGGGATTGTGCTGGTTTCGTCGCTTTTCGAGCATCGTGGGCCGGGTTTGTATCACAATACGGCGGCGGTTCATGATGCGGACGGGGCTTTGTTAGGGCTGTATCGGAAGTCGCACATTCCGCAGGATCCAGCGTTTGAGGAGAAGTTTTATTTCACGCCCGGGGATTCGGGGTGGCCGGTTTGGGAGACGAGGTATGGGAAGATCGGGGTGTTGATTTGTTGGGACCAGTGGTATCCGGAGGCGGCGCGTTTGATGGCGTTGGGAGGGGCGCAGGTTTTGTTGTATCCGACGGCGATCGGGTGGTTGCCTGAGGAGAAGCCGTTGTTGGGTGATGCGCAGCATGGGGCGTGGGAGACAGTGCAGCGCGGGCACGCGGTGGCGAACGGATGTTATGTGGCGGCGGTGAACCGGACGGGGATGCAGGATGAGACGGAGTTTTGGGGGAGGTCGTTCATCGCGAATCCGTATGGGGAGATTGTGGCGAAGGGGTCGACGGAGCGGGAGGAGATTGTCCTCCACGACCTGGATTTTCAGGCGGTGGAGGATTTCCGGAGGATCTGGCCGTTTTTCCGCGACCGCCGGATCGATGCGTATGGCGATCTGACCAAGCGGTGGCGGAGTTAGGGAAAGGGCGGGTTATTTCAGTTCGTGATCGGCGGCTTTGACGCCTTTGAGGAAGCCGTTGAAGTCGTATTTGGAGGGTTTAAATTCGCCGACGATGGAGACGTCGGCTTTGGCGGGGACTTCGAGGCCGAGGCCCCAGTAGACGCCGTTGACGACGAGGCGGCGGAGGTCTTCGCTGGCGAGGTCTGTGGCGGAGCCCATGGTGGTGCAGAGGATTTTGTTTTTGCCGCCTTTGGCGTTGGGGACTTCGCGGAGCCAGGCGATGGGCATCATGGGTGTGTTGACGTCCTGGGTTTGGCCGTCGCTGGCGCGTTTCTTTTCGTAGGCGGCGGGGCCGTCGGTGGGGTTCATGCCTTTGAGGACCATGCCGCGGAGGAGGATGGTGGCGTCTGCGGGTGGGTAGACTTCGTAGACGTCGGTGTCGCCGAAGACGTCCTTGACGTTGTTGAGGACGGGGTTTTTGGCGTTGGCCTCCTCGATGACGCCGCGGCAGGCTTCGACTTTGTGGCGGCCCCAGTGGCTGACCCAGCCTTCGCCGAGGACGTTTTTGCCGAACTGGCTGTATTGTTTGAAGGCGCTGCTACCGGGGAGTTGGAAGGCGTGGGTGCTGGTGCGGAGGCCGATGATGGGGATGTTGCGGTTGACGGCGTCGTCGAGATGTTTGAGTGCGGCGTCCGGCCATTTGCGGAAGCGGAGGGACATGATGATGGCGTCGGCGGAGTCGAGGGTTTCGGGTGCGCCGATGCTTTCGCCGCGGTTGGGGTTGATGGTGCCATCGTCATCGACGGAGAAGAGGACGGTGCATTTGAAGCCGTGGTGTTGGCTGAGGAGTTTGCCTAACATGGGGAGTGCCTCTTCGGAGCGGTATTCCTCGTCGCCGGCGAGGAGGACAATGTGTTTGCCGGCGCCGGGGCCTTTTCCGCCGGGGTAGGAGACCCAGCCGTTTCCGGATTCGGCGAGGGCGGGGATGAGTGAGGAGAAGAGGAGGGTGGCTGAGATGGCTTTGGATTTCATGGTATCGAGGAGACAGGTGCCTTTACCGGAGCGGGTTGCAAATTCTTTCTGGAAGTGGTGGTCGGGATTTTTGGGTGGTGGATGATGTTTTATGGGGTGTTGGAGATATGGATTTGGGTGGGATGGCGCGGTGGGTTGTGGTATTGAAGTGTTTGGATTGATTTCAGGTTGCGTGTGGGCGGGGGAGGGGGTTGAATCGGTGAGAGATGGACGGAGAGACGAAGTTGATTGCGCCGCGTGCCGGGCACGCGTTGCTGTTGTGCGGTGCGGTGGTGTTGATGGTGGCGGGGTTGAAGGCGGCGCAGAGTTTCTTTTTGCCGGTGTTTCTGGCGTTTTTTGTGGCGACGGTGAGTTTTCCGATCACGGCGTGGTTGCGGGCGCGGCGTGTGCCGCGGTCGATCGCGGTGTTGCTGACGGTGCTGGTGGATTTCGCGTTCATTGCGGGGATCATCGTGCTGGGGGTGACGTTGGTTGGGGATTTGCAGCAGAAGTGGAATGAGAAGTATGCGGCGGAGGTGAGCCAGCAGATCCGGGCGGGGTCTGAGTCATTGGCGGCGACGTTGGAGAAGTGGGAGGTGAAGGATGCGAAGGAGAAGATCCAGCTGGCGGTGGAGAATAATCTAGCGAATTTGCAGAACATCCGGTTTGAGCGGGTGTGGGATCTCGGGACGGGATTGTTAGGGAGGGTGGTTGGGTTTTTCGGGACGACGATGGTGGTGTTGATCCTGACGGTGTTCATGTTGAGCGAGGCGCGGATGTTCGGGCGGAGGTTGGAGGCGGTGTCGCTGGCGCGGGGGCCCAACATCCGGCGGTTGCTTTCGGCGACGCGGGACATCCAGCGGTTTCTGGCGATCAAGACGGTGGTGAGTCTGGTGACGGGTGTGTTGGCGGGGTTGTTGTGTTGGGCGGCGGGGTTGGATTTTTATGTGTTGTGGGGGATTCTGGCGTTCGCGCTGAATTTCATCCCGGTGGTGGGGTCGATTGTGGCGGGGGTGCCGCCGACGATTCTGGCGTTGTTTGTGGCGGGGTGGCCTAATGCGGTGCTGGTGGCGGGCGGGTATTTGCTGATCAACAATTTCCTGGGGAATTTCATCGAGCCGATGTTGGTGGGGCGGCGTTTTGGGATTTCGACGTTGGTGGTGGTGTTGTCGGTGATGTTTTGGGGATGGGTGTGGGGTCCGTTGGGGATGTTGCTGGCGGTGCCGCTGACGATGTTGATCAAGGTGATGTTGGATTCGAGCGAGGAGTTCCGGTGGATCGCGGTGGCGATTTCGGCGGAGCAGCCGCAGGGGTCGGTTGAGAAGAAGTTGTTAGAGGTGACGCCGACGTTGCCGGTGGTGGCGGAGGAGACGCGTCCGTTAGAAGTTCCGGGAAGGTGAATTTTTTGAGATATGAAATCGACGATTGAGGCATATTACGCGGCGTTCAACCGTGGGGACCGCGAGGCGTTTTTCGCCTTGATGGATGAGGATGTGGTTCACGATCTGAACCAGGGAGGTTCGGAGAGGGGTGTGGTGGCGTTCCGATCGTTCATGGAGCGGATGGACCGTTGTTATCGTGAGACGGTGGAGGAACTGGTGATTTTCTGTAGCGAGGACGGGAGGCGTGCGGCGGCGGAGTTTTTGGTGCGTGGGGAGTATTTGGCGACGGATGAGGGTTTGCCGGAGGCGGCGGGTCAGCGGTATTTGCTGCCGGCGGGTGCGTTTTTCGAGTTGAAGGAGGGGAAGGTGGCGCGGGTGACGATGTATTACAATTTGCAGGAGTGGCTGCGGCAGATTGGAGCCGGGGGTGTGAGGGCGTGAGAGGGGCGGTTTTATTCGTTGACGATGCGGATGCCTTCGGGGTGGAGGGTGACGAGGCCTTGGCGGAAGAGGAGTCCGGTGGCTTGTTTGAAGGAGCGTTTGGAGGTGTCGAGTTCCTCGCGGATGAGGGCTGGCGGGCTTTCGTCTGATAGAGCCCAGAAGCCGCCGCGGGCGGTGAGTTCGTGGAGGATGCGTTCGGCGAGGTCCTCGATGTGATCGCGGCCGGGGGGGCGGAGGGAGAGGTCGATTTTTCCGTCGGGGCGGATGGCGGAGATGATGCCGGTGGTGGATTCGCCGGGGCGGAGTTCGCGGAAGACGGCGTCGGCGTAGAGGAGTCCGGTGTGGGTGTGCTCGATGATGGCCTTGTAGCCGAGCGGGGTTTTGCCGTGGATGATTAGGTTGACGGATTGGCCGGGTTGCCAGGGTGGGGGTGTTAGATCGAGGTGGCGGGCGAGGCGGGTGGTGGCGAGGATGCGGCCTCCTTCGGGGTCGACGTAGATGAAGACGGTGTAGGATTTCCCGGGTTCCATGCGGATTTTTTGTTCGCGGAAGGGGACGAAGAGTTCTTTGGGGAGGCCCCAGTCGAGGAAGGCGCCGACTTGGGTGACGGCGGTGCATTTGAGACGTGCGCACTGGCCGGGGATGGCTTTGGGTTGGCGGAGGGTGGCGACGGGGCGGTCTTCGGAGTCGTGGTGGAGGAAGACGTCGAGTTCCTCGCCGAGGAGCCAGGTTCCGGGCATTTCGCGGCGAGGGAGGAGGATTTCTCCGAGGGCTCCGGCATCGAGGTAGAGGCCTGCGGGTTTTTCCCGGAGGATGCGCAGGGTGTTACGTTTGCCGATTTCCGCCATGGCGGGAGGTTGGGGTAAATGCTGAGAAGCTGAAAGGCTGAAAAGCTGAAAAGCTGAAAAGCTGAGAGTTTAGGGTTGTGGGGGTGGGTGGACGATGACGCGGGCTTCGGGGTTGTCGTTGAGGTAGGCGTAGGCCCAGCCTAACAGGACGGCGAGTTTATTGCGGAAGCCGACGAGGAAGGCGATGTGGATGAAGAGCCAGGCGAGCCAGGCGATGAAGCCGCGGAGGCGCATGCGGCCGGATTTCACGACGGCGGCGTTTTTGCCGATGATGGCCATCATGCCTTTGTCGAAGTAGCGGAAGGCGGGGCGGAGTTGGAGGGCGCGGTGTGCGTGTTGGGTTTTGGCGAGGCGGAGGTCTTCCTTGAGGACGGCGGCGATGTGTGCGCCCATTTGGACGGCTGCTGGGGCGACGCCGGGGACGGGTTTGTCGTTGGAGTCGCGGATGGAGACGAGGTCGCCGGCGACGAAGATATCGGGGAGGCCGGGGAGGGAGAGGTCGGGGAGGGGTGTGATGCGGCCGGCGCGGTCGGTGGGGAGGCCGAGTTTGGCGGCGAGGGAGTTGGCGGCGATGCCGGCGGCCCAGATGATGGCTGAGGATTCGAGGGTGGTGCCGTCGGTGAAGGTGAGGGTGCCTGTGGAGATGCCGCAGACGCGGGTTTTGAGGCGGATTTCGACGCCGAGGTGGGCGAGGCGTTGGCGTGCGTATTCGCTTTGGTCGGTGTCGTAGGTTTCGAGGATGCGGTCGGATCCTTCGATGAGGATGACGCGGAGTTTGGCGGTGTCGATGCGGCGGAAGTTGGATTGGAGGGAGCGGTGGATGAGGTCGGTGAATGCGCCTGCGAGTTCGACGCCGGTGGGTCCGCCGCCGACGATGGCGACGGTCATGAGGCGTGCGCGTTCGCTTTCATCGGTGGTGAGTTCGGCGCGTTCGAGGTTTGAGAGGACGGTGCGGCGGATGGCTTGGGCATCGGCGAGGGATTTGAGGCCGAGGGTGTGTTTTGCCCAATCGTCGTGGCCGAAGTAGCTTGTGCGGGCGCCGGCGGCGAGGAGGAGGGTGTCGAATTCGTAATGGGTTCCGGAGGTGCCGGTGGCGGATTTGGCGATGGGGTCGATGGCGGTGATTTCGTCCATGAGGACGGTGACGTTGCGGGCTTTTTCGAGGATGTGGCGGATGGAGCGTGCGATGTCCGGCGCGGCGAGGGAGGCGGTGGCGACCTGATAGAGGAGGGGTTGGAAGAGGTGGTGGTTGGTGCGGTCGACGAGGGTGATGTCGAAGTGGGTGTCGCCGGCGAGTTTGCGGGCGCATTCGAGGCCGGCGAATCCTCCGCCGATGATGAGGAGGCGGCGAGGGGATTTTCGCGCGGGGGTTGGTGGTTGCATCTGGTGCAATCTGGCATTGCGGGGGGTGGAGGCAAGGCGGGCTTTCGGGAGGTGTGTGAAATGTATCTAACAGTGAAGCGGGACGGTTGCCAATTTTCAGGAAAGCTGGTAGCTGTCGCTTCGATGGGGCGTTGGTTTAAGCAGTTGGAGTTCCGTTGGTCGGCGAGGCCGGCGGTTGCGGCGGTTTTTCCAGCGCCGGAGGTGGAGGTTCCGACGCATGATGGAGGGTTGACGGCGTGGTGCAATGAGACGGCGAAGGCGTTGGGATTGCCGGAGCTATCGCGGCGGGTGAGGGTTTCGTGGAATTCGCGGATGCGGACGACGGCGGGCAGGGCGTGGTGGCCTGACCGGTTGATCGAGTTGAATGTGAAGTTGCGGGATTTGGCGCCGGAGGAGTTGTGGCGGACGTTGAAGCACGAGTTGGCGCATTTGGTGGCGTATGAGCGTGCAGGGCGGAAGCGGATTGATCCGCATGGTGCGGAGTGGCGTGCGGCGTGTGCGGAGTTGGGGATTCCGAACGAGCAGCCGTATCACACGCTGCCGTTCAAGGGGCGGAGGTTGAAGCGGAACTACGCGTATGTTTGCCCGAATTGTTTTGAGACGATCCGGCGGGTGAAGCCGATCCGGCGTGCGGTGGCGTGTTATGCGTGTTGCCGGAAGTTCAACGGCGGGGTGTTTCACGCGCGGTTCGAGTTGATCGAGCAGAAGGTGAAGGTTTGAGTTGGTTTTTTGGGATGGACGCGGGGGGAGGATTGGGTTTTGCCATGGGCATGGAAGGACATGCGATTTCTCCGGAGGGGATGCAGGCGCTGGGTGCGGCGGCTGCGGAGAGTGCTGTGGCGGGTGGGGCGTTTGCGCTGATGGGCGGGCTGGGTGCGGGGAAAACCCATTGGACGAAGGGTTTTGTGGCGGCGCTGGGATCGGCGGGGGAGGTGACGAGTCCGACGTTTTCGCTGGTGCATGAATACCGGACGGCGGGGCCGGTGGTGGTGCATTTGGATTTCTATCGGCTGGAGTCGCCTGAGGAGCTGCTGGCGATCGGGTGGGATGAGATGTTAGAGAGCGGCGCGGTGGTGATCGCGGAGTGGGCGGACAAGTTTCCGGAGTTGATGCCTGAGGGGACGCGGTGGTTGCGTTTTTCGGTGGAGCCGGATGAGACGCGGCGGGTGTGTGAGGTTCCAGCGATCAGCCGGTGACGACGCGGCCGAGGCTTTGGACGCTGCGGCCGGCGGCGCTGCCGAGGCCTTTGAGCAATCCGCAGGAGTTGAGGGAGAGGATGCAGATGGCTGCGGCGAGGTAGAGGAGAGCCCGTTTCATGGGTGGGAGGTTGGCGGATGGTGGCGGGGAGTCAAGCGGGCAGGTTTCTCAGAAGAACAGGCGTGCGGCGAGCCAGCAGGTGGTGCCGTCGTAGACGGTTTGGTTGAGATCGGAGCGTTCCATGCGTTCCCATTCGAGTCCGGCCATGAGGCGGAGGTTGGGGTGGTGGATGAACCAGGTGAGGCCGGCGTAGAGGGAGTAGTGGCGGTCGCCGCGGCCGTTGGCGAGGGCGGGGAGGTTTTCGTTGGCGGGATCGCCGGCGATGCGGGCGTATCGGCTAGAGAGGCGGAGGCCTTCGGGTTCGGAGGATGCGGCGATCTCGGAGCGGATGGCGAGTTGCCAGCGTTGTGGGTCGAGCCACCAGGTGGCGAGGAGGTCGACGCCGCCGAAGGTGCCGCCGCGGATGTCTGTTAGGCGATTTTCGCCGACGATGAGGGTGCCGCGAAGGCTCCATCGGTCGTGGCCGAAGCGGCCCCATGCGGTGGCGGCCCAGTCGCAGTTCATGGCTTGTTCGTCGGTGGTTTTGGTGTCGTTCCAGAGGAAGTTGACGGCCATTTCGGCGAGATCGAGGTCGATGTTGCCGGAGAGGTCGTGATGCCAGGTGATCCATTGGCCGGTGCCGTCGTTCCAGCGTGCGAGTTCGCGGGAGTGGGTGGTGCTGAAGATGCCGCCGGAGATTTTGTTGGGTCCTTGTTTCCATTCGAGCCAGACGCCGGTTGGGTTAGCTGGGGATGGGACGCCGGGGAGGAGCCATGAGTCGAGCATGGTGCGCTCGACGGTCATGAGGTCCTTGGAGGATGTCATGTGTTCCTCGGTGAATTTCATTTCGAGGAGGCCGTATCCGATGGTGAGTGCGTCGACGGATTGGAGGTCCAAAAGTTTTTTGAGGTCTAGGGTGAGGTATCCTTCGAAGAGGGATTGGTAGCCGTAGTCGCGGTTGCCGCCGCGGGGTTGTTCGTCGAGGACCCAGTTGGCTTCGGCCTTGATGCGGAAGACGTCGAGGAAGCGGATGGATGGGCCGAAGTAGAGGCGGCGCATTTCACCGCGGTTTGAGTAGTCGAAGGAGTTGCGGGTGCCGGTTGGGGTTTCGGATTCGCCGATGACGTGGGCGAATTGCCAGTGGATGCGGCCGTTGAGGGAGAATTCCTGGATGAAGGGGTGGTTCGGGTCCTCGTGGAGGAGGCCGGGGCGGCTGGCGATGGTGTCGAGGAAATCGCCGGCGTGGTTTGCCGGGGCGGCGGCTGCTAGTGCCAGCGAGAGGAGGCAGGTGCGCGCCATCGTCGTGTTCATCAGGGGAAGTGGTATCGGAATCGGCGGGTGAGGCCACGCGTGGATTGCGGAAATTTCCGCGATGTGTCCGCTTGCGTGGCGGGAGATGCGAGTCACTTTGGTGGGCCGATGAGTTTACACATTTTAGAACAGTCCCAGACCCTGCCGCTGAAGATTGAGGAGGCTTGGGATTTTTTTTCCTCGCCGAGGAATCTGGATGACATCACGCCGCCGGATTTGGGGTTCAAAATCACGCATTTGCCCGGGGAGCGGATGTATGAGGGGCAGATCATCACTTACAAGGTGAAGGTCGCGCCTGCGGTGTGGGTGCCGTGGGTGACGGAGATCAAGGCGGTGGATGAGGGGAAGTCGTTTGTGGATGAGCAGCGGTTCGGGCCGTACAAGTTCTGGCATCACCGCCACACGTTCGAGGCGGTGGAGGGTGGGGTTCTGATGAATGATCTGGTGCATTACGCGTTGCCGTTCGGGCCGATCGGGTCGATCGCGCATGCGGTGTTTGTGAAGGCGAAGCTGCGGCGGATTTTCGGGTTCCGGCGGGAGATGCTTGAGAAGCGGTTCGGGAAGGTGTGAGGGGGCGGTGTCCGATTGGGGTTGGACTCAGAGGTTTGCGCTGCGCATTCTCGGGACATGAAACGTCTTTTCCTGCTCGACGGCATGGCCCTGATCTATCGGGCGCATTTCGCGTTGATCCAAGCGCCGATTCGAAACTCGAAGGGTGTGAACACGTCGGCGCTGTATGGTTTTATCAACACGTTGCTGGCGATTCTGGAGAAGGAGAATCCGACGCATCTTGGAGTGGCGTTCGACACGTCTGCGCCGACGCCGCGGCATATCCGTTTTCCGGCCTACAAGGCGCAGCGGGATGAGATGCCGGAGGAGTTGGCGGCGGCGATTCCGCATGTGAAGGCGTTGTGCCGGGCGTTTGCGATTCCGGTGTTGGAGGTGGATGGATTTGAGGCGGACGATTTGATCGGGACGCTGGTGAAGCGGGCCGAGCCTGAGGGTTTCGAATCGTTCATGGTGACTCCGGACAAGGATTTCGCGCAGCTGATTTCGCCGACGACCTTCATGTGGAAGCCGGGCCGAAAGGGGACGGATCATGAGGTGATCACGTTGAAGGAGCTGCCGGAGATCTGGGGAGTGGCGGAGCCGCATCAGATCATCGATCTGTTAGGTCTGATGGGAGATGCATCGGACAACATTCCGGGCGTTCCGGGGATCGGGCCGAAGACGGCGCAGAAGCTGATCGCGGAGTTCGGATCGGTGGAGAATTTGTTGGCGAACACGGCGTCGATGAAGGGCAAGCAGAAGGAGAATCTGGAGGCGTATTCGGATCAGGCGCTGCTTTCGAAGGAGTTGGCGACGATCATCATTGATGCTCCGATTGAGGTTTCTTGGGAGGATTTGATCCTGACGGAGCGGGATGACGAGGCGTTGAAGGCGCTGTTTGTGGAGTTCGAGTTCCGGACGTTGACGAAGCGGCTTTTCGGGGATGGCGGGGCTACTGCTGTTAGGGAGACGGAATCCGCGCCGACGTTGTTTGAGACGTTCCGGACGATCCGCGAGGTGGAGCATGTTTATCATCTCGCGAATACGGCTGAGCTGCGGAGGCGGTTGTTCGAGGAGCTGGGGGTGCGGGAATCGTTCTGTTTTGATATCGAGACGACTTCGCTGGACCGGTTCGGGGCGAAGCTGTTAGGTGTGGCGTTTTCGTGGAAGGCCCATGAGGGTTGGTATTTGCCTGTGGATGAGTCGGTGATGGATGAATTGCGCGGAGTTTTGGGTGGGAAAGCGGAGAAGATCGGGCACAATTTGAAGTTTGACCTTTCGATTCTGAATCATCACGGGATCGAGGTGGCGGGTCCGTTTTTCGACACGATGCTGGCGGACACGCTGGTAGCGCCGGAGCGGCGGCACAACATGGATTATCTATCCGAAATTTTGCTGGGTTACACGCCGGTGAAGCTGGCGGACATTGCGGGGGCTGCGCCCGCGGAGGATGCGGGGTCTGGCGATTTGTTTGATTTCGCGGAGAAGACGAAGGCGAGCAAGGAGCTGGACATGGCGGCGATTCCGCTGGAGACGCTGGCGGAGTATGCGGCGGAGGATGCGGATGTGACGTTCCAGATCGCGCAGAAGCTGCGGCCTTTGTTGGCGGAAGCCGGGCAGGAGTCGGTTCTAACTGATATTGAGGGGCCGTTGTTGCCGGTGTTGGTGCGGATGGAGATGGAGGGGATTTCGATCGACCGGGCGGCGTTGAAGACGATTGGGGATGAGTTGCAGGAGCAGATTGACGCGTTGGCGAAGTCGATCCATGGGCATGCGGACCGTTCTTTCAACATTGCTTCGCCGAAGCAGCTTGGGGAAATTTTGTTTGATCAGTTAGGGCTTGCGGACAAGGCGAAGAAGACGAAGACGGGGCAGTACAAGACCGACGAGCAGACGCTTGCGACGTTGGAGGGCAAGCATCCGATCATTTCCGATATTCTTGCGTGGCGGGAGGCGACGAAGTTGAAAAACACGTATCTGGATTCGTTGCCGACGCACATCGTTGCGGAGACGGGACGGGTGCACACGCATTTCCACCAGTTGGTGGCGGCGACGGGTCGGTTGGCATCATCGGATCCGAATTTGCAGAACATTCCGGTGAGGTCCGAGGCGGGGCGGAAGATCCGCAAGGCGTTTGTGCCGCGGGATGGATTCACGTTGTTGTCCTGTGATTATTCGCAGATCGAATTGCGGGTGATGGCTGCGCTGGCGAATGATCCGACGATGATCGCGGCGTTCCAGAATGGGGCGGACATTCACACGACGACGGCGGCGAAGGTGTTTTCGGTGGCGGATGGCGAGGTGACTTCCGACATGCGGCGGACGGCGAAGATGGTAAACTTCGGGATCATTTATGGGATTTCCGCGTTCGGGCTTTCGCAGCGGTTGGCGATTCCTCGGACTGAGGCTGCGGAGATCATCGATGCCTATTTCCGTGAGTATCCGGCGATCCGCGAGTTCATGGATCGGACGGTGAATGAGGCGCGGGAGAATGGGTATGTGGAGACGTTGACGGGGCGGCGGCGGTATTTTCCGGATCTGAATTCCGGCAACCAGAATTTGCGGTCGAATGCGGAGCGGGCGGCGATCAACACGCCGATTCAGGGGACGGCGGCGGACATGATCAAGCTGGCGATGATCCGGATCGACGGGTTGCTACGGGAGATGCAATATCAGTCGCGGATGTTGTTGCAGGTGCATGACGAACTGGTTTTCGATTTGGCGGAAAGCGAGAAGGATGAGCTGGTGCCGAAGATTCTGGAGGTGATGCGGACGGCGCTGCCGTTGCCTAACAGCGTGCCGATCGAAGTAGAGTATGGCACCGGGCCGAACTGGTTGGCGGCGCATTGAGTGGGCAAGCTGGGTCAATCGAACCACTCGTCGTGCGGATCGAAGGCGGGGATGGGGATGTTGACGATTTTCATTTTCCCGATGGCGCGGTGGCGGCAGCCGGGGTGGATGAGGATGGTGCTCATGGGGCCGACGGGGATGCGCTCGCCATCGAGTTCCATTTCGCCGGAGCCTTCGAGGATGAGGTAGATTTCGGTGAGTTTCTTGTGGTAGTGGGTTTTGGCGTCTTCGCGGATTTCGACGAGGTGGATGGATGCGGTGCCATCGGTGGATTCGGCGAAGGCGCGGCGGGTGGAGCCGCAGGGGCAGGGGACGGGGTTGATGTCATTGAGATGGGCGACACGGAAGCGTTTGGTTGCGGTGGTTTCCATGGGTTTGAGGATGGCGGGATGGGGATGGGACTCAATTGAAAAGGTGGTGGTTCGATCGGCTATTTTTTCACCCAGCCTGGGGTGTTTTCGGCGCGGGTGGATTCCGGATAGAGGGCTGAGAGGAAGGGAAAGATGGTGCCGGGGACGGGTTGATGGGTTTGGTTGAAACGTTCGGGATTTGAGCCATACCAGTGATCGGGGTCCAAGTTCCACCAGAGCTGGCCCTCGGCATCGCGCAGTTCGAAGTGGATGCTGGGATAATAGGGTGTGCCATAGCATTCGCGGCCTTTGAGTTTTTCGTCGCACCATTTTCCGGTGGACTCGCTTTCGGGGTCTTTGTTTTCGGCGGCCCAGTAGCGCTTTTCGATATCGGCTTCGTCGTTGAGGAGCCATGGGCGGTCGATGAGATATGCCATGGCACGGGTGACGCGGTCTGCTTCCTTTTCATCGAAGGGTAGCCAATGTTCTTCGGTGATCGGTCCGTCCCGTTGGGTTGAAAATTTGCGGGTGAGGCTGGCTCCTTCGGGGTGGCGTGTGATGGATAGGGTCTCGGAGGTGACGGCATTGTAATCGCCGGAGCGGAAATGGATTTCCATGGTATAACTCGCGGGGATGACGATGGGTTCCTCCGGAATCGGGAGGTCGCGGGATTTCTTGGCGAGGTTCCATGCTTGGGGGTCTTTGACACCGCGCTGGGCTTGGAGGGCGGGGCGGTGTTTTCCGATGGTTTCCCACCATTCACGCCACTTGGCTGCGGCGGCGATGCGCTCGGGATCTGTGTGGAGCCATGGGTTTCCAAATTGCATGCGGGTGAGTGCCTGCAATTGATCGGTGGCTTGCTGATAGCCTTCGGCTTTTTCTTCAAAGCATTTGATCAGAAACGGCACCTGCTGATAGGTGGGCATCCGATCAATGTGTGGATAAGTGGAATTTGTGGAATAGGAGGGCCAGTTCCAGCGGATGAAGGTTTTATGGTCGGGGAGTTTTCCGGGTGTCCATGAGCGCCAAGTCGTTTGCACCTCGCGACGGCTTTCCGGAACTTTTTTGCCATCTTTCCATTGGGTGATTTCCCATGTTTCTTTCTTGCGATGATAGATGCTGTTGCTGGATGTGTTGCGGTGCTCGAACCAACCATCTTGTTTTTTGCCGTTTTTCCAGGTGCCTTCGAACAATAACTTGCCATCGGCGGCCCAGGTCCGGAAGGGGCCGTGGGGTTCGCCGTGGAGATATGTCATCTCGGATTGTTTGATTTGGGTGCCTTCGTAGAAGATTTCACAGATGCCGTGTTCTTTGCCATGGGCGTAGAGGAATTTGAATTGAAGCGACCCATCGGCGGAGAATGTTTCCTGGGCACCGTGTTCGATTTTTGCGCCGTCTTTTTCGTAGTAGGTCTGGCGTTCCACGATGGTTCCCCATGGGGACAGTCGCTCGGAGACCAGCAAAGGTGGCGGGTCATTTTCCGCCGCGCCGCCGCAGATGGAAGCGAGCAGGCTTCCGGCAATGATGAGGTTGCGAGTGATCATCGGGAATTCCACTTGAGGGGGACGGCGTGGTGCGCGTTTGGCGGGGCCGAGTCTTGGCTGCCTTTTGGCGTAGATGGTCCCGAACAGTTGGCCCAAGAGATTTGGATCTGGAATGGCGGAGAGGGTGGGATTTGAACCCACGGTGACATCTCTGCCACGTCCGATTTCGAATCGGGTGCCTTAGACCACTCAGCCACCTCTCCTTGGAAACGGGGCGGAAGATTTCAATGGGGGATGGGGGATGTAAAGCCTCCAGTTTGGGAGTTTGCGGATTTTGGAGGGGATCAGTCGGGGAAGACGATGGCGCGGTGGCCATCGATGAGGGTTCGGTCGTGGACGTGGTAGCGGATGCCGCGGGCGAGGGCGGCGCGTTCGCAGTGGCGGCCGAGGCGGGAGAGGTCCGCGGGGGAGTGGAAGTGTTGCACGCGTTCGACTTCCTGGTCGATGATGGGTCCGGCGTCGAGATCGGCGGTGACGTAGTGGCAGGTGGCGCCGATGAGTTTGACGCCGCGTTGGTAGGCTTGTTGGTAGGGGTTTGCGCCGATGAAGGCGGGGAGGAAGCTGTGGTGGATGTTGATGATGCGGCCGGCGTAGGCGTTGCAGAAGTCGTCCGGGAGGATTTGCATGAAGCGTGCGAGGACGACGAGTTCGACGTTTTGTTGGTCGATGAGGTTGCGGATTTGTTGGAAGCCGGGGAGGCGTTGGTCGCCGTCCATTTGGATGAGGTGGAAGGGGATGTTGGCGTGTTGGGCGATGGGTTGGCAGTGGGGTCTGTTGCCGATGACGGAGGTGATTTCGACGGGGAGTTCGCCGAGGCCGGTGCGCCAGAGGATTTCCTGGAGGCAGTGGTCGGTTTTGGTGACGAGGACTGCGGTGCGCATTTTGTAGGGGAGGCGGCGGAAGTGCCAGTGGGCGCGGAGGGAGCGGCCGAGGGTGCCGAAGCCGTCGATGAAATCCTGTGGGTCGACGTCGAGGTCTGCGGTTGCGATTTCGAGTCGGGCGAAGAATTTGGAGCCGATGGGGTCGGAGAACTGGTTGAATTCGAGGAGGTTTCCGCGATGGCCGGCGACGTAGCCAGCGATTTTGGCGACGATTCCGGGTTGGTCGGGGCAGCTGAGTTTGAGGATCAGGCCGGGGCGAGACATGTGGGGACGCTGGCTGGGAGAGGGTGCGGCGTCAACCCGGGGTGATGAGGGGGCTCAGGGGTGGCGGGTGGTGGTGACGGCCGGGGTTTCCTGGGCAGGGGGAGGGAGGATGGGGGCGCGCTCTGCGGCGGTGATGCCGGTGGGGCGTGAGTTTTCGGCTTCGAGGTCTGCGCGGTGGGATTGGGTAAGGATGAGGGCGGCGAGGATGAAGGTTGAGAGTGCGCCTGCGAGGCCGCCGATCCACCAGCGGTGGCCGCCGGTGTGGGGGAGGTCGAGGCCGGGTTCGGTGAGGGTTGGTGGGGTGGGGCGAGCGGAGAGGAGGGGCTGGGGGGCGGGGATGAAGGGGGATGGGGTGGCAACCGGGGTGTGCCAGCCGGCGAAATCGACGTCTTCGGCGGTGAGGCATTCGTGGGATGCGAGGGCCGGGGCGCGTTCGGAGACGGGTCCGGTGATGAGGCGGAGGATTTCCGCGTCGTCCACGAAGTCCAGGCTCTCGGTGCGGCCGTTTGCGGCGGCGTCCGGACTGCGGAAGATTGGCAGTGGGGAGAGTTGCATGGGGATCATGGGCTAATTTGTTTGATCGATGTAGGCTTGGCCTGATTTCTTCGGAATGTCAATCTTCAATGTTTTTTAAATAAATGCTGAGGAAGGAAATGTGATAGAGGCATTCCGGGGGTTGCAATTGAGGGAGTGTCGATGGATGCTTTTGGGCGCAATGCCTTCTTCTACTGACGATCATTCACCGTTGCAGATCCGTTGTCCGTCTTGCGGGCAGCGTTTCAAGGTTGGGGCTGATTTGCGGGATCGCACGGTGGAGTGCGGATCTTGCGAGCACCGTTTCCGGATCAACGATGAGGTGATCCAGCGGGTGAAGAAGGTTTATCCGGGGGAGCGGCGTGATGCGGGGTTGGCTAGGTTCCAGCGGGTGCCGTTGGCTTCGTCGATGCCGAGCAATGTGCAGACGGTGAGTTATATGGAGGAGCCGAGTCCGGCGATGTTGGAGCCGGCATCGCCGCAGCGGGTGATTGCGGGGGTGGTGGCCGGTGTGGGGATGGCGCTGATGGCGTTGTTGTTGATTTTCGGGGCGGTGCGAGGTGGTATGCTGGATGGGATGTCGACGTTGAACCGGCAGCTGATGGCGGCGTTTGCGGCGGTGGTGGCGACGGTTCTGTTGGTGTATGCGAATCCGCGGGCGCGGATCAAGGCGGGGATGTTCGCTTTGTTAGGTGGTGTGGGTTTGTTGTCTTTGCCGATTGTTTTTGATGAGGCATCGACGCCGTTGGCACCGGCTTCTTCGGGATCGGGATCGGGGATGGCGGATGTGGATCGGCCGGCGCTGGCGGATGACGAGCCGGATGAGATCACGATGTTGCGTGAGACGATCGGGACGGCGCCGTTGGAGCAGGAGCAGAAGCGGCTGGAGGAGGCGCAGAGCGGGAAGAAGGTTTATGGGTTGTGGTTGAGGGATTTGAGGGAGAGCAACAAGTTGCTGGTGCGGGATTATTTGCTGCGCTCGACGGGTGCTGATCCGTCCTCGCATCCTTATCCGCGGGAGAACAGCGATTATTTGATGGTGGTAACGGGGATTGATCTTTCGCTCAACGAGCTTTCGATGATGGCGTCGCGTTTCGGGACGACGGTGATGGTTTATGAGGAGATCGGTGTGGCGGAGGTGAAGGTGAACAATGATGTTTTCATTGAGAGTCCGTTAGATAAGCTGACGAACAAGGAGGACCCGGCGTATTATGATTTGAACAAGCGTGAGCTGGAGAGCATCGATCCGGAGCGTGTGAGCCGGGCGGTGGCGCGGTTGGCGGAGACTGAGCCGAAGATTTACCGGGCGGACATCACGGGGCGGATGATCGAGCTGATGCGGGAGTCGGGTCTGGATTTCAAGGGATCGTTGTGCAAGGCGTTGTTGGTGTGGGCGGAGGATTTGACGAAGGCGGCAGAGGTGGTTGCGGGTGAGGTGGAGAAGTTGCATGAGATGAGGGCGGCGATTCCGAAGGAGATGTTCGAGTTGCTGGCGAAGGCCGGGCATACGCGGACGTTGCCGATTCTTGATGCGAAGTGGGCGATCGACACTTCGGAGTGGACGGATGTTTATGCGGCGTTTGGTCCGGCGGTTGAGCCGCTGGTGATCAAGCGTTTTCCGGAGACGGGTGGGGTTTTGCGGCGTTCCGCAGTGACGTTGTTGCGGCGGGTGGGCGGAGAGGCGAGCATTCCGGTTTTGGAGGCGGCGAAGGAGTCTGCGTTGTCGGGGCCGCAGGATGCGGAGTTGCGGGTGCAGATCGACCGGGCGCTGGAGGCGGTGCGGAAGCGAGCAGGGCGTTGATTTTTGGGGGTTGTGTCATCCCGCTTGACCGGGTGCGGGGCGGGTTCTAGGACTCGCAGATGGAACCGTTGTACGAAGGCAAGGCGAAGCGCATGTGGGCGACCGATGATCCGATGACCCTGCGGATGGAGTTCAAGAATGACGCGACGGCTTTCAATGGGGAGAAGAAGGCGAGTTTTGAGAACAAGGGGCGACTGAACAATGCGATCAGCACGCTGATTTACGGGATGCTGGAGAAGGAGGGGGTACCGACGCATTTCGTGCGGCAGATTGATGAGACGAATGTGGAGGTGAGGCGGGTGGAGATCCTGATGGTGGAGGTGATCGTGCGGAATTTTTCTGCCGGAAGTTTTTGCAAGCGGACGGGCTTTGCGGAGGGGGTAGCGTTTTCGGAGCCGGTGATCGAGTTTTCCTATAAGAGCGATGAGTTGGGTGATCCGTTGATCAATGACGATTACATTCGCGAGATGAAGTTGGCGACGCCAGAGGATCTGGCGTTTTTGCGGGCATCCGCGCTGAAGGTGAATCGGTTGTTAGGAGGATTTTTCGAGCGCTGTGGGCTGCGGCTTGTTGATTTCAAACTGGAGTTCGGGCGTTTAGTTTTCGATCCGTCGGTGATTGTGCTGGCGGATGAGATCAGCCCGGATGGTTGCCGTTTGTGGGATCTGAAAACGGGCGAGAAGATGGACAAGGACCGTTTTCGCCGGGATTTGGGAAATGTGATGGAGGCTTATGAGGAGGTGTTGAAGCGGGTTAAGGAAGAGGTGGGGCGATAGGGTTCTGTTAGGTGTTTTTTTGTGGCTGGGTGGGAGGTTTAGATTCGAGAAAATTCTGTTAGATAAATCACAGCCGGACCCGGAGGTCTCGGAGGGAGAAGAGGAGGTTGTTGGCGGGTTTTGCTGGGCCTTTGAGGGGGCGGGCGCCGGTTTTGCGGGTGGAGGGGAAGCGGTGGCGGGCGGCTTGGAAGGTGTCGTTGACGAAGGCTTTGCTGCCGATG